>Ga0210246_101341_pt1 | contig 19489 bp, 6 predicted proteins | sample ChrtobMetaP3_8mM_FD_155469 | JGI IMG/M metagenome (GOLD analysis project Ga0210246, IMG submission 155469) | Chrysochromulina tobin associated microbial communities from unialgal haptophyte culture, Seattle, Washington, United States - P3_8mM | ecosystem: Host-associated > Algae > Haptophytes >...
AGCCTGTCCTCGCGAGATGGTTCCGCATGCGCGCTTGCTCCTCCTCAGCCGTCTCGCCTTGCACTGTGCCATTCCCTTGATTGTCAAGCAGCATCCAGCCGTCGGGAATATAATCGGCGGGCACAAACCTACTTACATGTACTTCCACGATACATGCACAGCACCTCTTCACCTGCCCGGCTGCCCTTCAGACGTATCCACGCCACGTGTGGGGTGGGGAACTTCAAAGCATTCAGCAAATGCATGAATACGGGTGGTGTGAGCACCTAAGCTTCGTGCTTGCTTGCTTCAAGTTCTGAATTTGGGGGGGGGTCAGTTTCGTTGAGGAATTTGGAATTTGAATTTCCGGATTTGTGAACATGCGGGATGCCCAGGCGCGACGCACCATGTTTCGACAGGGTGAACGCCATTCGCGCGCCACAACAAAGAAGATTTTGGTGCATTGTATTCACTGTGAGCACAGTCATCTTGTGGAACGGCGTGAGCATCAACAATCTCTCTTGGGATCCGATCAGCGACCGGCCGGTTTGTTCGCAATCCAGCAGTGAGCGGTGGCGCATGCAAAAGTTTGTGCTTCCACTGCCAGCGTTGGCGCATGTCGGATCCTTCGAAGAGCTCGCGGATCGGTATGGCCACGTGCATATCTGGGCGGCGACGAGCTCCAAGACGCGGGAAGACACGACTGATGGAGATGATGGCGGCCTCGACGAGGAGCGCGTCTCGTTTGGAACTTTCCTGGCTCGAGTGGCGGTGCCGTCGGTGAACAAGTACGACTACATCAAGATCTTGGATCGTCCGTCCTTCGAATCGCTCGAGGAGATCGGGCTCGGCGAGCTCGTCCCCCTAGGCCAGATCATCGACCTCGAGTTGCGCCGCGCTCTCCTAGCAGAAGTTGGCATCCATGCGCCGGTGAGTGCGTGCTGGTCGCTGTGGGTTGGCGGCAATGGCAGCACCACCTCGCTGCACGTGGATGATGTTGCCTTCAACATGCTGGTTGTGCTGCGTGGCGCGAAGCGAGTGGTGCTCGTTGACCCAGAGCGGCAGTCGTTCTTGTGTGAAAAGCCGAGGTTGAGCCCTTTTGCTTGTTGGGCTGGCATCGACGTCCTGAGCGGCCCTGCGCCCGCGTTTGCGCAAGAGGTCATCTTGCGCAGCAACGAGGCGATCCTCCTGCCCGAGATGTGGTGGCATGCGGTCGAGAATCTGGAGCCAACGATTGCCGTCGGACTCAATCAGATGCAGTTCTGCACGGGTTCTCGATTCGCCCAGTTGCGATCCCCCCTTGAGCTAGAGTCACCACGGTAACTTGAGCGAGCATACAGGTGAGTAAGACTCATGCTGCTCATTGGAAAAAAAGGGTTCACACGTGTCAATTCCCGCGAGTTGACCACTGGTCCCTGGGTCCCCCAATGCCTACTGGAGAAGAAGCCAGCTGGCTCAAGCAGCTCGCAGAGGCCGAGCGGAGCCGCCGTGCGGCACGCTCGACCCTGACGACCTCTCTGTCCACCGATGAACTCTTGGCTGCGAGACCGCCGCAACCGCAGGCCCTGCCGCTTGGTCACACTGCAGGAGTAGAGGCGGGCTTGCAATCGCGGCATCCATCCATCGTGGTGACACCCGCCCAGTCGCAGCAGGCGGTGGGCTGGCCTCCGCCACCTCCAAAGATTGGCTCGACTAACGCACCCTTCGGAGGCACATGGCCGCCGCCGCCACCGCCCGTCACGGCCGTGCGACCCGAGGGCTTTGCGCTATCAAGTAGCGCAGTCAGCAGCACGCTCAGCGCTGCCGCTGCCGTTTACGCCGCGGGTGGCGGCTTCACGGGTGCTGGTGCCTCGGGTGTGGCGGGGAGCTGCACGCTTGTCGTGCGCCGTCCGCAGATTGTGAGCTTCGCGCTTGAGCCGGGCGATCCTGCCTTGGCTGCCGCCCCGACCATCGAGGCTGCCGCGCTCGAGCATGAAGCTCTCGTGCGAATGGCCGCCGGAGCGCAGCCTCGGACGAGCGCGGCCAAGTACTCCGCCCCACGCGGCTCGACGCCAGCCTGCGCCGCCTCTGCTGCCGCCGGTGCTGATTTAATCATGGGCGCTATCCCGGGCGCTCCTGCCTTGGCGGCGGCCGCAGCCGTGGCGTCTGGGGCCGCGTCCAGTTCTCTTCTTCAGAAGACGGACCTCATCAAGAGTAAGCTCGACCTCAGTGGTACCATGCCGGCTGCCGCCACGGATGCGGTGATGCATCTGGGTGTCGACCCGGCCGGCAAGGACACAGCAACACTCATCAACGAGTGTTACAGGGCGCTACCGGAACAGGCCGCAGCCGAGGGCACGCGGCCCGCATCGGCGAGCGTGCTTACGTCGACGCGCCCGCCGCCGCCCGAGCGCCCCAGTCGGCTGGAGGGCGAGAGCGCCCGCGGTGCGGACGCGCACCGCACCCTCTTCGCAGCTGCGGCGGTGGCGGATGTGGAGCGCGCCCGACGCGAGCTACGCAAGGCGGAGCCGGTGCACTCTGCGTTTGGCAACTCGGCGTCACCGACGCGGCCGCGCCAATGGAAGCCGGCTCACGTCGATCGGCGCCGGCCCGAGGGAGCATCCTCGACCTCACCACCCAAGCGGCGCCGCCCGTCGCCGCCCGCTACGGCGGACGCGGCCTTACGGGTCGGCGAGCGGGACGAAGAAAGGCAGCCCAACTACACGGCGTTTGGCGCCACGCTCCAGCCGCATCCGGTGCGCGCACCGCCGCCGCGCCAGCCTCTGAGCAGTCGTGAGAACCGTGACGATCGCTCGCGTCCGTGGCGCGATGGGCGGCCGCCATCCAAGCCACAAGTCCTTGTACCGCCCGTTCGCATCCCGACGCCCGGCCCGCCGACCGTCTTGGGTGGCACGATCGTGGGTCCGACCTTTGGAGCGCCCGCAACGACGCCCAAGCTACGCCCGCCGCCCATGCCCAAGGCCGAGCTGACTCCGCAGGAGCGGGAGGAGGCCGCTGCGTTCATGCTGCAGAAGCGCGCGAGGGACGCACGGGCGGCGCGGACGGCGAAGGCGTTGAAGGAGGCGGAGAAGCTGCAGCGCCAACGGCAGCTTGAGAGCTTGGAGAAGCGCCATCGGGAAGAGGTCCTGCAGCGCGTCGAGGAGTCAAGAGAAGCCGCGGCCGAGGCCGAGGGTCGGCGACTCGCCGAGCGTTATGAGCTCGAGGCGCGGCGGCAGAGGGCCCATGAAGACCAGGAGGCTGAGGAACGCGCGGCGCGGGAGGTCGAGGGGGAGGCCGAGCGTGCGGCGGCTGAGGCGAAGCGCCAGCGGCGTGCTGCTAAGGCTGCGCGCCAGCTGCTCCTCCGGATGGTCGCTCCCGGCGGCGCGACGACGCCCTTTGTGCGCGATGCTGCCCGCTCACCGCCCAATGCCGCAGCCGTCGCAGCCGCCGCCGCCGCCGCCACAGCCCGCGCCACCGCTGGCGCGGCTGGCGCGGCTGGCGCGGCTGGCGCGGCTGGCGCGGCTGGCGCCGCCGACGACGACGCGTCTGTCGCGCTGCGCGTCCTCTCTGCCCCCGGCTTGACCTACCCCGTCGGCCTGAATTTGAATGAGCAGGCGGTTCTCGGGCGCGTACTCTCACTCGCCGAGCAACTCGGCGCCGCGCTGACGCCGCCGCATCCGTCGCCGCCGCCGCAGTTGGCGGGCTGGGCGTTGGGCGCGTCTAACGACGCGAGAGAGGCGGCGGTAGGGGAGCGGTCCGCCGTTGGCCCTTGGGAGGACAGGAAGGACGAAGGACAGCAGAAGCCGAGCTCCGCCACTCTGCAGCTCCGCCTGCCCGTGACTTCGGGTTATGGTCCCACTGTACCCGAACTCTTCGGAAGTGCCGAAACCGAACGTCTGCTCGCGGCCACCGACGCTGCCTCCGCCGCTGACGGCGTTGTGAAGGCAGCGGATCAGGCAGCGGAGGGTGGTCGCGGCCTCTTCACCGCCGAGGAACTCGAACGTGTACGACGGCTTCAGCTGATCGCCGCGGCCCTGCGAGAGCAGTTCGAGTTGCCTTCAAGCACCTCCCCTCGCTCCGGACCCACTGGCGGCGTCCACGGAGGTGGGGCGACCACTGGCGGCACGCGAGGCCTCTCACGCCGCCTCCGTGGCAGAGACGCGCGTGCCATCCGCCGCCGCGCACGCTCACACGAGCCCGCCCGCCCTGGTACCGAAGCCACAGACACGCGCGCGCCAGAGGCGGCAGGTGGCTCACTGCTTCTCCACAGCTCGGCGGCAGGGGGCTCCGGACGCGCCGGACGCGCCAGCGCTCGCAGCGCCGACTCGTCGCCTCGACAGCGCTCCCGTAACGGCTCCCGTAACGACGCCCCTCTCGGAACAGCCGCTGGCCTCTCAGTCCTCGCCGCCGCACGGGATCGCGCACGGGAGCGCTGTCGTGATCTTGCCCGAGAGAGGATCGGGATGGCGCTCAGGCGGCGGTACGCCGCTCTCGAGTACGATCGGCGCCGGCGCGAGAGCGAGAGGGAGGAGCCTCACCTCACGAGCCAGCCGACACTCAAGTCGTTGGCCACAGGAGCACGTGCCGACCACACTCCCATCTCCGCCGCGGAGGACGGTGCGCGCCTGCTCGGCGCAAGCAAATCGGCCGAGTGGTCCGCGCTGTACGAGCCGGCACGGCCCTCTCGGCCTGTCTCGGCTGCACTCGAGGCCCAGCGGCGCCGGCGCGCGGAGTTTGTGCGTGCGGAGCCGCCGGTGCCCGTGGTTCGTCAACGAGCTCCGCCCGCGCTGCTACCGCCGCCGCCGCCCTCGCAGCCGCCACCGCCCTCGCGGCCGCCACTGCTGACTCAACTGCCCTCGCGGCCGCCCTCGCAGACGCCGCCACCGCCCTCGCAGACGCCGCCACCGCCCTCGCAGACGCCCTCGCACTCACCACCGCCGCCGCCCTCGCATCCGCAGAAGCGCGCTGCCGCCGCCGCCGCTGCCCTCGCAGTTGCCCTCGCCTCGGCGGCTCCGCCCGGCGCAGGGGTCGTTCGCTCTGGCGAGTCTGGAGGCGCACCTCGCCCGGCGGCCAGAGCGAACGAAGCCTGTCTGGAACGTGACCTGTCTGGAACGTCTGGAGGCGCACCTCGCCCGGCGGCCGTGGCCACCATCGGTGCGATGCCACCGCCGGCGGCCGCCGAGCTGATGGCCAGCTGCGAGCTGGTGGAGCAGCAGGATGCCGAGCTGGCGGAGCAGCAAGATGCCGAGCCTTTCCCTCGGCCTGAACCAGATGCCGCCGCCCAGACGACACGTCATCCTGCGGCCACCGACGCAGCCGCCGCCGACGCGCTCAGGACGACGCGCTCAGGACGACGCGCTCAGGACGACGCAGCCGCCGACGACGCCAACGATGCGTCAGCTGGTCCGAGACCTTGGGCTTCCGACGCCTCCCCTGGCTCTTGCCTGCCCTCTGCCCTTCCCGCCCCCATCGTCTCCGCGCAGCAGCAGCCCGCCGCCGCCTCCGCGGCCTCTGCTGCGCCCTCCCCCGATCCTTCCACCCTCGCCTCCGCCCGCACCTCCGCGCATCCGTCTCCGCGCGCCTCCACCGCCGCCTCCACCGCCGCCTCCGCCGCCGCCTCCGCCGCCGCCTCCACCGCCGCCTCCGCCGCCACCTCCGCCGCCGCCTCCACCGCCGCCTCCGCCGCCCCGTCGCCGCGCACTTCGAAAGGCGCCTCGCCTCTGCGCCTCGCGGCACTCAAGGCGGCAGGCGCGGCGGTGGCGGCGAAGAAGGCGGCCGAGCAGGCGGAGAGGCGAGCACGATCCCCCGCGCTAGCCTCTGGCCGACCCGAGGCTCCGCCCGTAGCCGCGCCCACCTCGGCGCGATCTGTGCCCACCTCGGCGCCCGGCTTGCCAACCAACGCGGCGCCGTCATCGCGCGCTCACAACGGCGCTCACTCGGCGCATCGCTCCCAGTCCGACGCGCCCACAACGGCGCCCACCGACGTCGACGACGAGCCATTCACATTCACAGCGGCTGGCACGCGCACGGCGCCGGCGGTGGATTCGGACAGGGCCGTCGACCTCGCATCCCTCGGTCCTTGGACCTCGGATCCCGGTGCGTGGCGTGCCGCTGCCGCCGCCGCCGCTGCCGCCACTGCGGCGGGCGCCGACGCTGCCACCGCCGCCACCTGCGGCGCGGAGGCGGCCGCGGCCTATGCCGTTGCACGAGGTGGTACGTACATGGCCGCAGAATCGCCGCTGACCGCCGCCAATGCCCAGCCCGCCATCATTCACATCGCCTCTCCGAAACGCGGGAATATTCACAGCGGCGGCGGCGTTGCCGCGCCGACGGCCAGCACCGCGGCACCAGCGGCCCGCACAGCGGCCGAGGTGGCGGCGGACTCTGCAGCACAGGCGGCGGCGGCAGCGGCGGCAGCGGCGGCAGCGGCAGCCGCCGCCGCCGCCGCTGCTGCTGCAAGCTCGATGAGCGGTGTGCCGGGCGCCTTAGTCAGCATGCGTGCCCATCGCCATCCTCTTCCTGATTTGGGAGTGGAGGCTGTCGCTGTGAATATTCACAGCGTCCGCAGCACCGACGCCGCCGCTCGGGCACGACCCAGCGTCGCCGGGGGGGGCGTCTATACCCGCACATACGCGTTTGCCGGTGGGGGCGCGGCCGAGGACGACGAGGACGAGGAGGACGGCAGCGAGGACTCCGTGACGATGGACGATCTGCTGCACGCGCGCCGGGGCGTCAACGCGGCGGCTCCGAACCCTCTGCTGCCGCCGTACGCGGGCGCCGCGGCACGGACGAACCCTCTGCTGCCGCCGTACGCGGGCGCCGCGGCACGGAAAGTGCATCAAGCCCGGGCAGCGTTGGCGGCCGAGGCGGAGGCCGCCGAGGTGGAGGCGGCGTACGAGGCGGCGGAGGCGGCAGAGCTGCTCGAAGACGATCCATCTCTGACCGAGGAGGAGGTGGCGCGTCGCCGCCGCCTCTACCGGCGCTCACGCGATGCCCACCGCCAAGCCGCGAGCGCCGTCACGAGCGCAGCGAGCGCCACCAGCGTGAGCGACACCTCGCTCGAAGGCGCCTGGACAGAAGAGGACGAGCGTCTCGTCCGTGCGCACGAGGCACGCTTGCAGCAGATGCGCGATCAGCTCGCTAGCCACGAGCATGCGAGTGGGCGACGCACCCGCGCTCTACTCGCTGCAAGTGAGCTCGGCATCTCGCGCGAGCTCGTCGTGAGCTCGAGCGAGCATCGGGCGCTTGAGCTCGAACGAACGGCAGCAGCGGTGGCGCACGTGGCGGCGGCGAGCGCGGCGGATGCTCGTTCTGTCCTCTCCATCTTTGCACGACGCTCCGGCGGCGCGGCGGGCGGCGCGGCGGGCGGCGCGGCGGGCGGCGACAAGGCGCCGGTCGAGCCGCCAGCCACGCCGGCGGCCGTTGAAGAGACTTCACAGACACACAGTCACATTCACACCTCGGCCTCCCCTCCTCCGAGTTTCCCATTCACACCTCCGAGTTTCCCTCCTTCGCCGCCCTCTGCCGAGGGCGCGTCTGGCGCCGTGTTGGGCGCGTCTGGCGCGATGCCGCCGCCGCCGCCATCCGACCGCCCCGCCGCCCCCAGCCCCGCAGACGATGAGCTCGTGCGAAATTCGCCTATTGCAAGAGCACTCGCGATCGCGGCCGCCGAGGCCGGCGCCGCGATCGCGGCCGCCGACGCTGAGGCCGCCGACGCGGCCGCCGACGCCGCTGAGGCCAACGCGGCCCTCGCTTACGCGGCCGACGCTCCGGTCGCGCCGCTCGTCTCGCCGCTGCTGCCCCGGCGTACGGCCTCGCAGGCGCGCACAGCGGCGGCGGCTCTGGAGGAGGCCGCCCGCGCGTCGCGCCCCGCCGGCCGCCTGACAGCGAGCGAGCTGCAGAGGAGGCTCCAGGCCGAGCTCGAGCTGCACACGCAGCTGCTGCACTCGGAGCGCGAGCTGCTCGAGCTCGAGCGACGGTTTGGATCGGCAACCGCCGCCGCCGGGGGGCTCGCGTCGTCGTGGGCGCCGGCTGGAGGGGCGGCCTGCTCGAGCTCCGGATGGCTGGGCAGCGCTGCTGGCGGGGCCGAGGGCTCTTGCGGCGGCGCGGGCGCCCTCTCGGCCTCCACGAAACTTGACGAAACGGCCGTTTCGTGCGGCCCAGGGCTCGCGTCGTCGTGGGCGGTCGTGAGGGAGGCGGGCACCGCGAGCAAGCTCCCGAGCGTCCGCGAGCAGGTCGAAGAGCTCATCGAGCTGCAGCTGCAGCTACAGCGCGAGGCGCGTGGCATTCCACGCCCCTCCGTCCCCGCGCTTGCAGCCGTCGACGCCATCATCGCTTCGGGATTCCGAGGTGGCGTGGCACCGCCGCTGGACGGCGCGACGGGCGCCCGGGACGGCGCGACGAGCGCCCGGGACGGCGCGCCCGCTCGCCTTGAGTCAGCGGCGGCGGCGCAGGCGGCGGTTCGTGCGTTGGCCAGTGCCGTTCAAGCCATGGGCGACGCGCCCTCCGGCACGTCTGTGGATGCGTGCGCCGGCAGCGTCTGCTCGTCCTCGCACGCCTCCGCCGCTCCGCTCGAGGCCGTCGCCGCCGCCGCCGCCGCTTCCGCCGCCACCGCCGCCGCGGCAGCCGACGCCTCCGCGCCGGTGCCGCCGGAGCCGCTGGCCGCGCCGCCACCGGCGTTGGCGCCTATGGAAGGTGTGGCGACTGTAGCTGATGGGCTTCGGCGGATGATCGCGCCGTGGCATGGCGTTGGGCCCGACCCCGAGGGGGAGGGTCTGATCTCGTCGGCCGATCTCGCGGCCGATCTCGCGGCTGGCGCGACGCCGCTCAAGCTCGTCATCGAGGCGCCCACCACGGCGCCGGCACGCTACTCGGTGCCCGTCCCGCCCAACACGGCGCCCGGCCAGAGCTTCCTTGCGCAGGTGGGCCCGACCTCGATGCTCGTCACCGTGCCCGAGTCACTCGACCCGACGGTGCTCGCGGGCGCCTCGTTGCTCATCGAGGTCCCGCCGAGCGCGGCACCTTCGCGCCAGTTCGTCGTGCAAGTGCCCCACGGGATCCGCCCTGGCGGCAGCTTCGTCGCTGACGTGGGCGGCGTCCCGATGCGGGTGACGGTACCTCACGGGCTCGAGCTACCGGTGCCTCGCGGGCTGCGGGCCGCGGCGCCGCCAGCGCCGGCGCCGGCGGCCGACGGCCAGGCGCTGCCCACGACGGCACCGCCCACGACGGCGCTGCCCACGACGGCGCTGCCCACGACGGCGCTGCCCACGACGGCGCTGCCCACGACGGCGGCCGCTTCTTCCGAGCCGCCGACTTCACTCGAGACCCTCGCACCCGCGCCCACCGCGGCGCCGGCGCTCGCGGCCACTGCGGTTGCCGTTGCCGCGCATCCCGAGGCCGCCGCCGGCGGCGCGTTGAATCCGCCCCCCGTCTACACGTATGGCGGCGCGCCGCTCCCGCGCAGTGGAAGGTACGGTAGCGGCGGCCACAGCGGCGGCTACGGCGGCGGCGGCTACGGCGGCGGCGGCTACGGCGGCGGCGGCTACGGCGGCGGCGGCTACGGCGGCGGCGGCTACGGCGGCGGCGGCGGCTACAGCGGCGGCTACAGCGGCGGCTACGGCGGCGGCGGGACGGACGCGATGAGTGATACCGACTCGAGTGTCTCTGCGGGCGAGCCTCCTCTTCCACCCTTTCCACCCGTGCCGCCGCCGCCGACCGGCATCTCGCCCGGGGAGGCTAGCGTGGAGCGCGCGTTGCTCGCGCTGCTGCTGGCCGAGCGGCAGGCGGCGGGCGGCGGCGGCGGCGCTGTGAGCGAGATGGGCAATGCCGTGCTCGCCAAGCTCACTACCTCGCTCGCGGCCGCGCCATCGGACGCGGACGCATACTGGCAGGTGCAGGAGCGTCTGCGGCGCCAGCACGCCGAGCTCGAGCGCCGTGCCGAGCATGAGCTGCGCGCGGCAAAGGCGCGCCAGAAAGAGGCCAAGCGTGCGCGCAGGGCCGTCGAGCGCCGTCTTGGGCACGAGAGGGCGCAGCTCGCGGCCGAGATTGCAAGGGGCGGGGGCGGGGCCAGCGTAGGCAGCCTTGTCGAGCGCCGTCTTGGGCGCGAAGCGGGCGCAGCGGGCGCCTCAGCCTACGACTTCCCCACAGGCGACTTCCCCACAGGTGACTTCCCGTCCTCCTCCGCCGCCGCGGCGGCGGCGGCGGCGGCGGCCGCGGCAGCAGCAGCAGCAGCTGCAGAGCAGCCGTTGGCGGGCGCGGGGATGGTCGACCCTGCGGAGGCACCGAGGCGCGAGAGCCAGGGCGTCACGCTGGGCGCCTATGGCACGTCCTTGCGCGCGGCCTCCACTCAGGCCTCCAAGTCTACGTCGAAGGCCGCCTCAAAGCCGGCCTCGCCCGCTCGCGACGGCGCTCGCGACGGCGCTCGCGACGGCGCCGCGGCGCGCGCTCGCGACGGCGCTTCGGTGCCACCCTCGCCCGGCGCGCGCTTTGCATCGAGCACCTCGCTCTCCGCCTCGCGCGAGGGCGCCGTGGTGCGCGATGCCTCCGAGCTCTTCGGAGAGGACTCGAGCGCCGAGGAGGTCCTCGAGGAGGAGGGCAGGCTCGGCAGCTCGGCCGACGCAGACATGATCGAGGAGGAAGGCGCCCTCGGGGCCTCCGGCTTCGGCTCCTCGCGTGGCGGCGCTGGGGTGCGCTCCTCGGGCGCCGAGATGGGCGCCTCGGGCTCCATTTCCGATCACGTCGGCTACGAACGCTCCGGGGCTGACGTGCGCAGCGGATCGGCGGCCGCCATTCCGGACGAGAGTGGCGTGCTGCGCAGTGGCGGCTACGGCGACGAGAGTGTCTCGGCCGCACCCGTCGTCGACGACGACGAGCTGGCCGGCTTCGACGCGTCTGGGGGGTACGGCGGCGCCGGCGAGATCGGCGACGAGATCGGCGATGCGACTGGTCTGCAGAGCTACACGCACGACTTTGCCGACGACGACGACGGGGACATGGTCGACGAGGTGCTGAGCGCCGTAGCGAGCGAGCCAGCCGAGACCTCGATCGCCTCCTCAATCGAGGAGGACTCGCCTAGTCGCGCCCAACGGGCCCAGCTCGCCGAGCTACGCGCCCAGCTGCTCGAACGGCGCACGCAGGCGCAGCAGGTGCTGGAGGAGGCACACCTGTCGGAGCGGCAGTTGGCGCGCAAGCAGCGCCTGCTCGCCGAGGAGCGAGAACTGCTCGCCCAGCTCGCGGCCATGGAAGGGCTGATCGGCCAAGGGCAGGCGCGGCTCCGGGCGGCGGAGGCGGGCTCGGCCAGCGCCGACGTGCTCTCGTCGGGTACCGCTCATGCCCTCTCGAGTGGCTCGCAACCCGCGTACGAGAACTCGTTTGAGACCGATGAGGAGCTCTCCATTGGGCCCGAGTCAGGCGTCGCCTCGGGCAGCGGTGCGCTCGACAGCGGGCGCGCTCGGGCGCGCGCCGGCTCGCTGGGCGCGTCGTCCCGAGCGGGCGCGTCGTCCCGAGCGGGCGCATCGTCGAGTTTCGTGGATGAGGACGCGGGAATCATCGAGACGGATGAGGAGGCCGCGTCCGTGATCGACGAGATTGCCGAGGAGGGCACTGGCTCCTCACAAAAGTACTCGTCGTTTGACAAGTCGGCCGGCTCGGGGTCAGTCCCCACAGCGTCGAACCCCACAGCCTCGCTGCCCTCCGGCTCGAGCGCCGCCTCGGGCGCCGCCGCCTCCGTGCCCATCGAAGACGAACCCGAAGAGCTCGCCTCCGAGATCGAAGAGCTCGCCTCCGAGATCGAGGCGAGTGGTCTGGAGGACGACGACGAGGTGCCCGAGTCGACCGGCCGCGGCGGCGGCACCAGCGCCAGTCTCTCGAGCGGAGTCGACCCCGGAACCGACGGCGGTGGCGGCGGCCGCGCAGCCGGTCGACTCGGGGCGGCGCTCGGGGCGGCGCCTACCGGCACCGTGTCCGGTCTCCTCTCGAGCGCCTCCGAGATTAACTCCGAGATTGGCGACGAGGCGCTCCTCTCCGGAGACGACGTGGGCGAGGAGCTGCTGTATGCGTCCACGCTCGCCGAGAGCCCCCTCGACCGACGAGGCAGAGCGCCGGCCGCCGAACGCAGTGGCGTCGGAGACGTGCACAGCTCTGGCTTCGAGGCAAGCGCCGCTGCGAGCACCGCGGCCGAGGAGGGCATGGAAGAGAGTCCGCTCCTCATTCGGAAAAAGGCGCGCCCCGCCACCTCGGCTCCTCCGACAGCGGCTGTGGACGCGAGCGCCTCGGCGAGCGTGGTGGAGAGCGTCGTGGAGAGCATGCTCATGCAGAGCGCCGACGGAGCGCCGTTAGAAGTTTCGTTGGGCGCCGCGATGGGCGCGTCCTCTTCCGCCGCCGCCGCGCTGACGCCCCTCGGACGGGTAGCGCCCGGACGGGTAGCGCCGCCAGCCTCCCCGCCAGCCTCCCAGCCAGCCTCTGCCCCCGCTCCCCCCGCCTCCACCTCGGCCCTCGAGTCGAGTGCCGTGCTGAGCGCGGTGGCGGAGAGCGTCGGTGCGGAGTCGTTCGGGACGACGCTCGACAGCATGGGAGGGAGCATCGAGCCTACACTCATCGCCGTCGCACCCGCCGCGTCAGCCAAGGTGGTGGCGGCGCCCACCGCGGCGCCGGCCCCGGCGTCGGCGGCGTCGGCAGCGTCAGCCACGGGTGCGCCGGCGGCGGAGGAGGTGGACGAGGAGACGCCTGAGGAGGCGCTCGACGAGGCGCTCGACGAGGAAGGCGCGGGCGAGGAGGGCGCCATCCTGGGCGCCATGGGTCGCTCCCCCTCTGAGGTCGAGCTGTTCATGTCACCGGCACAGCGCGCCGAGAGGTCGCAGCTTCGTGCCGCCGCAGAGGACGTCCTGCGACCAGAGCAGGCTGCAGTGAAGGCCGCGCAGGCGGCGCAAGCGCAGGCGGCGGTCGACGCGCAGCTCACCAAGGCGACACGGCTCTCGGCACAGTCCGGTGTGGAGGAGGCGGAGCGCATGCAGTTTCGTCAGGAGGAGGCGGAGCGCATGCAGTTTCGTCAGGAGGAGGCGCGAGCGGCAGCGGCGGCGGTGGAGGCGGCGGTGGAGGCGGCAAGGGAAGCGGAACTTGTGGCGGCGGCCGAGGCGGAGGCGGAGGCGTTACTCGCCGCGCGCACGGTGGAGAGAGAAATGGAGGAGGCCAGAGCCGCCACCGAGGCCGCCGAGGCCGCCGCCAAGGCAGAGGTGGAGCGGGCAGCCGCCGAGGCGGCGGCGGCCGAGGCAGCGGCGGCGGCCGAGGCCGCGGCGGCGGCGGCCAAGGTGGCCATGAGAGCCGAGGAGGAGCGAGCCCGGGAGATTCAAATGAGAGCCGAGGAGGAGCGAGCCCGGGAAATTCAACGCGAAGAGATGGCCGCGGCCGCTGCCGCTGCCGCGGCCGCGGCGGAGGCGGAGGAGGCGGCGGCGGCGGAGGCGGAGGCGGCGGCGGCGGCGGCGGCGGCGGCGGCGGCGGCGGAAGCAAAGGCGGCGGCGGAACATGCGGCGGCGGTGGAGGCGGCGGAGGCGGCGGAGTCAGCACTCAGGGCTCGTGTCGACCTTGTGACGTCACAACTGCTGCAGGAGATGGTCATCGAAGCGGCAGACGCGGTGGTTACGAATCGACATGTTCGGGGCACGCTCACGGTCGCATCGAGCGATGCGCTCGTCGCCGGCGCTGGCGGAGGCAGTGGCAGCGGTGGCCGCACCCTCGAGCGCGCGGCGGCGCGCGATGCCGAGCCCGTCACGACCGCTGCCGACCGCATCGAGGCCCTCACCGATGTGCTCCTCTACGAGGTCATCATGGAGCTCGCGGCCGAGCTGCGAGCCGCTGCCCGGCTGCCCTCTGCAGCGGCTCTGGACGCCCCCTCCGCCCCCTCCGCCCCCTCCGCTCCCTCCGCCCCCTCCGCCGCCTCCGCCGCCTCCGCCTACGGGGCCAATGCGGAGCGAGCTGAGGCCGGCTTGCAGTTGCCGCCATCTGTGCCGCCGCTCGCGCCCGTGCCCGCGGGTCCGCACGCCGTCGAGAGCTTCGCCGCCATCTTGCGCGAGGAGCAGTGTCGGCTGGGGGGCGACGGCCTGATACTGACCGATACGGCGCTCGAGGCAGCCCTGCGGCGTACGCGCGTGCAGACTGTCGCCGCCCCCGCCGCGGCCGGAGCTGCCACCTCCTCCGACACGCCCGCGAACGCGCCCGCAACCGACGAGCGCCACCGACGTGCGTGGGGTAAGCTGGTGCTCTCCGTCTTTAACGAGGCGGCGCAGGCCAATGTGACGCAACGGCTGCCACTCGCGCCGCCGGGTGTGCCGCCCTCCTCGCCGCCCGCGGCGCTACTCGCGCACCGGCAAGCTCGCGCGCAAGAGATCGCACTTGACAAATTGAAAAAGTTCGGCACGACGTCTGGCCGCGTCGCGGGCGTACCATTCCACGAGGAGGGCCATGCCGCGATCGCGAAGGACGATATCGACGATATCGCCGAGCTCGATGGCCTTGTGCGCTCCTCCCTGCGATCTCACGAGGACGAGATCCAGGTGCAGCTCTCGGATGAGCTCCTGCGGCGCATGGTGCGCGAAGTCGTCGAGGAGCATCAGCGCATCGCCGAGAGGCGCCGCGCCTGACGCGACGCGAGCCTCACAGATTATACTCAGTCAAGAGGGAGAGAGCCAGAGCCCAGAACGCAGTTAGCGCGGGGGGCGGATCGGGCGAGGTGCTCGGGCTCGCGCCGTCTCGGTGACTGTGGGGAGAGAGCCGCCAATCGAAAGTTGGGAACATCGTCGAAGATGGCCAATGTTTTCATGATACATGTACCAGTGTCGCGGTTGAAACGAGGCGCATGTAAGTCGGAAAGTTCGGTTGTTTTTTGTTCAATGTATCATTTGACGCCCGCACTGTCCCCTCACGCACACCGCACCGGCCCAGGACCCCAGGCCATGGGCAGGGCCCCGACGGCACACATACACCATGATCCATGTCCATGCGGGCATACACACAACCGACCGAGAAGCGTAAATCCCGACATGGCATGCTCCTCCGCTGCCCAGTGCCCTCGTGATATAATTACTGATTGAAGCCGCGGCGAAGAAGGGAGGGGACGGCGCTGCGTACGCGGGCATGTTACCAATTGTAGGAGAGGCGCTCCAAGAGCCTCTGCTTGATATTGTGTAAGGGCAATATCGGAACACGTCCCCCGAGATCGGGGACATGCAGCCGTGGGCCACTTGTCGCTGCCGGCATCTGTCCACTAATGTGCCCGTGATCTATCTGTGTCCCTAGGATGCCATGCTGAGCGTCTCCGCCGCGCAGCGCTCGCCGCCGCCGCCGCTGCTGCAGCAGGTGCTGCTTCTGCTTCTGCTACTGCTGCTGCGGCCTAAGGCCGCCGCCGCTGCCGCCACCGCCACCATTGACGGCCTCAGCGTGCGCTCTTCTTTCCCTTGGATCCAGCCTTGGGCGGCGAGCTGCCTTTGCTCTTCTTCTTCTTCTTCTTTGCTCCTTTCTTCTTCTTGCCTCCACCTTCAGGCGACTTGCTGTTACCTGGGGCCTCGTCCTCGTCCTCGTCCTCGTCTTGTCCCAGACCCGAATTCTTCTCCTTGAAACCGAGCCTTGCCTCGGCCCACGAGCTCGTCTCTTTCATCCAGGCGAGCCAGGGCTCGTAAATCTCATCGGGGGCAGCCGCGTCAGAATCGGCGTACGCCCAGCCGTTGACGCCGTTACCCGGCGTCGGGCCGATCATCCATCGCGGCGCGCGGCCTGGCGGCGTCTGCGTCTGGTGCTCCACGTAGAAGAGATGCACCATCGTACCGTCCGGCGTCACGTGGAAGTAGTGGGGTCGGTTGTTGATGAGCTTCATCTCCTCGTGCAGGGTCCAGCTACCCTCAAAGTTATGCTGCGTCGTGCTGCTGGGCGCGTCGCCCGAGCACCAAAGGACTTGAATCGGGCTATCGTCCTCACCGTCGTCACCGTCGCCCTCCGCCGCCGCTGGATCGGGCTCCTCTGGCGGCATAGCGGACGAGTCGTGAGAATTTCGTATCGGGCTTTTTCGCGAACTCACAAGTTTGAAGTCCTTCAAATTCCTGGAATCGCACAAAATAACCCCCTCTCATCAATCACGACAGGGTCAGCGGCGCTGTCACGACACATTTTCTGAAGGCATCGATTTGGTGCTCGCGTTTCGGACGGCCGTGTGAACGCCCACGCACGCCTAATGTGGGCGATCCAGAACTGGGGCCCGGTCCTCATTGCCCTGGGAGCTGCGCTCTTTGCGTTCACCAACGCGACCTCGACGGCTCTATATCGGCGCGGTGGCACGGTCGTGACCATGTGTTTGATTCGGTGCGTCGTGGTTTACCTCGCCAACGGCTTCGTGATGGCGTTCTGCGTCGGGAAAGATGCCGCCGTAAATGTAATGCTGCTTCGTGGCGGCCAGCGCGTATCATCGATGGCCGCCTTATTGCGTGGATTGCTCGGCTCTGTGCAGGCCTTGGGCCTGAACGTCTCTCTGATGTTCCTCACGTTGGCAGACGCTTTGACCATCTTTAAGGGCGTGGACTGCGCGTCCACAGTCCTCATCGCTCGGGTGTACCTAGACAGCGGGGAGCAGCTCTCGCGTCTGGAGTTGGCATGCGGCGCCTTGACACTTGCGGGCATCATCCTCATCGCGCAGCCACCGCTGCTGTTCGGAGCGAGCGCACCGCACGTGAACGCACTGGCGTTGGCGGCGATCGTCGTCGCGGGCACGCTTTCGGCGAGCCACAGTGTCGTCACGCGCCTGCTCTCCAAGGTGGGCAATGCGCATTACCTCTCACCGTCGATGCTTCTCAGTCATAAGCTCGTCGTGACGTTCGGCCTCTTTGCGCTTTTCGCTCTCGTGGGCAAACTCACTGGCCTCGCGGACACGCCCGAGTTCGGCTGGATGCAATGTCGCGCACCAGCCGACGTCGAGAGCTGGTGCATCCTGTGTATTCATTGCGCCTTCACCATGGGCGCGGAGCTAGCGCTCGCCGCTGGATACGCGACGACCCGGGCGGGCCTCGGTGGCTTCCTGTTGCTGACCGAACTGGCGTGGGCGTACACGATCGACATCTGCATCCTCACGGAGCCCACCAACCTATTCGCCTCGCTGGGCACGGCGCTCATCCTTGTGAGCGCACTCGCCGTGCTCCAAGTCTCGGCCGCGTCGAGCAGTGCAAAGGATGGCTCTTCCCCGCCCTCCTCGATAGTGGGGCTGCGTCTGCGTGAGGGGCTCCTGCCCCTGGCGCCAAGGGTGAAGGCAGAAGGGATGCACAAGTTCAGCTCTTTTTTGTGTCTTGATCTAGGCTGCGAAAGGAGTTAAAAAGAAGGATAGAAGTGCTCAGCTCAGCTCGTTCATGTTCTAAACGAAAATCTAGGCGCTATCCGGATACTTGACTTGACTTGACTTGGCGCCGAATTATGGAGGCACTGTGCTCTTCCTTGGAGGCCAGCGGCTTTGGTCTTGCTATTGCGGCGGCCCCGGTGCTCAAGCAGCGCAACGACCCGGATGCGGTCGTAACCGACGCAGATCTGCGCGAGCAAGCTGCTCGTACGGAGGCCTCGCTTGCTAGGTTCACCAGAGCTGCTCTCGCCGTTTCCGACGAGATCGCCTCACTTCAGGGCTTTCTTCATGGCGCGATGCCGCAGCTGGTCATGCTGCGCGCAGAGACTCAGACTATAGCTACAGACCTGGAGCGCGTGATTGAGGTCGCGCGCACACATCATTCAATTGAGGCTGATGCGGATCTCACATGACGTGGCGAACGCAGCGTCTGGCTCTGGAGTCTGGTCTGTGCTGGTGAGTAACATGTGTTATGTTCACACGAAAAGCCTCCTGTGTGCGTTTGGACGTGCAAGGCATCAATGACTCTCAATTCACGTGCACAAGTGTTCACAAGTAACGCCTCGGAGGCGGCACGTGATTAAGCCTTGTCGCGGATATAAGCCAATTGGATTAAGCACGTGTGAGCGACAGGGCACGGGCGCAGGGCGCGCGCGGGGCCGCCCGCGGCCCGGTCCGAGCTCCGACGTCTTTCACGGCTCTCCCTGCTCTCGTTCGACAGACTCAGTAGTCACACATTCTCATACCCGTGACCCGCTGATCCTCCTCTCTTCCTTCACTCATCATCTCCCTCGCTCCTTCCCACGCTAGCCGACTAGATGGAGACGATTGGCCGGAGGGTTGCCTCTCAGCGGAACACCTTCTCGGGCGTGAGCTCGTTAACGGATTGCATGAATTCCATACTTCAGAAAGAGGACGAGCACCACCATCAAAGCCATGATGCACAGAGCGATGAGGCACATCCGCGAGCGATTCTTCTTCTGGTGCGTGTTCGCCTTCACCAGCTCGGCGATGCCCCTCTCCGTCTGCGTAGCGGCGCTCTCTATGTTGGTCTGGATGTTGTCGATCTGCGAGCCTTGTTCCTGCACGAGCAACGCAAGGTCCTGGTAAATGTCCGCCACTTCCTGCACGGAGCGCGCGAGGTGTCCGATGCCCTGTTCGCGCTCGGCGATGATCGCCTCATTCGCGGCCATCTGCGAGTCGTACTCCTGCTGCTGTAGCTGCTGCTGCGACTGCTGCTGAGCCGCGGGCTTGGAGCTGCCGCTCCCATCAGGGTCACCCCACGACGAGCCACCGCCGCTCCCGCTCGGCGAGCCGTACTCCATATCCCCAGACGGCCCAGCGGCGGACAGCTGCGGCGTCGGAATGAGGTGGCTCGTCTCTTCGACCTGCTTCTGGAACTTCATCAGCGCCTGCTTGAATTGGTCCGAGAGCTTGGTTAGCTCCTTGTGTTCCGCTGAACCATCCAGTGCGATACCCAGCGCTGTCCGCAGATTTCGACTCGTGGTGCGCGCGCGCTCGCGTGAGGCCGTCGAGATGGTGAGCAGTTGCTCGCCGACCGACCCGCCCGGCGTCTTTTTGGCCTGGCTGGCCAGCTTTTCCAGTGTTTCCGCCGCCTTTTGCAATTCCTTGATGTCAGCGGTCACGGACTTCTTGACAGCCGGCAGATCGAGGGTGGGCATCAGCGACTCTTTCGCCCCTGTCGCCCATCCGGGAGTAGACGCGCCGTTCCTACCATCGCCAAGGTCGCCCCAGCTCATCTGCATGCGCGGCGCAGCACTTGAGCCCTGAGCCGGACACTCCGAAACTCGGAAGAGAGGCCCTATTCACAGTACATGTTCGCAACTCACGCTCGGGCAAAGTGACCACTCTTTTGAAAAGTGGACATCTTTCTGTGAATGCCTAGTCAAGTCAAGTCTATACATAAACAACAGACAACCATACGGAAGCCTATCGAATGTGCTCCGGTAGCCAGCAGGGGAGGACGGGAGTAGGCGGAGATGACGGAGGGGGTCCATCTAGAGGTGACACGTCATAAGTGCTGACATACGTGCCCTCGGAGAACAAGTAGGTGAGAAGTAACGGGCCGATCTCGAGCCGATGAGCGCCACTCTTACGCCGAAGAGGAAATCGGCTCGAGATCGGCCGTGGCGTCAAGCATAAAAT
>Ga0210246_101351_pt1 | contig 19395 bp, 14 predicted proteins | sample ChrtobMetaP3_8mM_FD_155469 | JGI IMG/M metagenome (GOLD analysis project Ga0210246, IMG submission 155469) | Chrysochromulina tobin associated microbial communities from unialgal haptophyte culture, Seattle, Washington, United States - P3_8mM | ecosystem: Host-associated > Algae > Haptophytes >...
GGTCCCGCCCACCCACCGCGATGTAAGCCTGGTCTAGCTTTAGCAGGGACCGGGTTGTCGCGCTCACCAGGCTGCTTGTGTAGCTCTGATGAACAGCAATTCAAGTCAAACACGCGACCAAGTTTACGTGCGCGCACGCCTTCTATTTCCTTCACACTTCTGCACTGTGACGCTTCGGGGTCGACCTCAGAGGCCGCGTGCATGCAATGTCCGTTCACGTCCGTTGCAAAAGGAGGGACGGAGTCCGATCCGGAAATACTTTTCTGCGATCTGTTTTTAGCGCGCCGTTCCGCGGTCCGCTCTCCGAGCCCGTCTCCGAGGCGGCGAGTCCACATGCGACATGGCGAACACATGAGATTGTCAACGCGAAAAACAGGAATGCCGGGAACGTCAAACACTTCGAAGCAACGACTGCCACCACCGTTTATTCAGCCTCGGGCCGATTGGCGGCTAGGGGCGCGCGAGGCAACCCCAAGCGTACACGACAAATGTGTGCACACTTCACTGCAGCCGGCCGATGACATCTTGCTCGCCCGAGTCAACGCCGGACGCTGGAGAGGTCTGACAGCACTGCCGCATCTTGGTCGGAGGGAAAACACAATCACGCTGCAAGGTGCGCTGAACACGACCCTCGGGCGCACGCACCCATCTTGCCCGGTGACGGGTCACTTTCAGTACTGCACCAACGGACACGGTCCGCGCGACCCACGCTTTCTCGACGCTGGCGAGGCGGGCACGTTTATGATCTATAACGACAACCGGTGCGTCAACCGGCCTGCAGGCCTCGGCGTCTTAGAGCCTGGAGGCGTTCTCTTCCTCATCGTGGTAGCCCAACGCGTGCTGCCAACGCTCGGCCCATCAGTTCCGTTGAGCCTTCTCCCGAGCGGCCCGTTTACAGGGCTGGCGCGCTGTGAAAAGAACTGGGTGCCCTTTGTGATTGCCGGGCAGCCCTTTGTGGCGTACCAACTGTTCCCGCTGCACCTTGTGTTTGCGCTCGATCTGAGCACGGGGAACGGCACTCTTGTGGGAGCACAGGCTGCGCCCAACCGCACCGTCGATGGCCAGTCACTCCAGTTCTTTCGCGGGGGAACCAATGCGGTCGAGTGGCGGCATGGCTACATGCTTGCACTGGGACACCTCAAGACTCCTGGCCGACTCAACGTTCGTGGCCGGATGGACAAGTTTTATCGCAGCACGTGGTATACGTTTCGAGCTCGTCCGCCGTTTGCGATGAACGCGGTCTCTGTCCCTTTCAAACTCGCCGAGGTTGGGATCGAGTTCCCGACCATCCTAGAGAGGCTCCCAGGAGGCGTGCGGGTCTGGTATGGCTGTGGCGACCGAAGTGCCCGAGCAGTCTTGCTGACCGAGGGCTCGATAGCGGCGATGTTAGACGGGCAGCTGGACGCGTCAGAGGCCACGAAGAGCACACCGGCCGCGTCGGGTGGTGGGCCAGCGCCCCTCTCCCTCCGCGGGCTGAGCGAGAATGAGACGACCAGCGCGTCCAGACCCATATCGATGACGACCACGAAGCCGAGGCCCAGCCACGCTCGCGAAGGGCGGCGGCCCTCCGACCACGAGATTGGCATGCAGCGGCCCTCCGACCACGAGATTGGCATGCAGCGGCCCTCCGACCACGAGATTGGCATCGCTTCTTTCTTCATGCTGCCCACCCTGCCAAAGATCCCCTCTCGACAATGTGCTCAGGGCGCGAGCCTGGATGCTGAATGCTTGGCAGCCCTGAAGGCGGATGTGTTCACCCAAAGCCAAGCGAATCACCAAGCGTATGCGCAGGCTCGAGGCTACACGTTCCTCTCTGTAGACGTGTGCTCGGCGGCTGCGCAACTGGACCCGGGCAACATCTCCCGAGTCACGCCAGCCTCTTGGGCCAAAATACACTTGGTGCGCGCATGCATGCTGGGCTTTCCCTTGCTGAGGTATGTGCTGTGGATCGATGCGGACGCCATCTTTCTGGATTTGGGCGTTTCGATCCAAAGTCGATTGCTCACACCGGCCCCTGGCCCACAGTGCAGCTTGATGGTGGCGGAAGACGTCGGAGGCCAGCCCTTCAACATGGGCATCTTCCTTGTGCGTAACGACCGCGCGGCGGAGATCATCCTCGAGCGTCTCATGATGATGTCCACCCAGCCTGAGTTCAGGTTTCGTCGCTACTGGGAGCAAGATGGGCTGCGCTGGCTGTGGTCCCGCAATGACTCCGCAGACGCAGCCAGTGCGGCCGCAGGCGCGCGAGTATGCATCGTGCGCCCCCGGCGCGCGATGCAGTCTCTCGTCAAGGTGCGTGAGGTGCAGCCTGGTGACTTCATTGCGCACTATACCTGGGTGACGCGAAGGGGCTTCCTTCAGTTTAACGAGACCGTGCACCGTGTCGGCGCCAGCTACTTGGAGGCCGGGCTCACTTAGGGCTCACTTAGGCGCCAGCTTCTTCGGGCTTACTTATAGGGCTCACTTAGAGAGCTACTTGGCGGCGGGTGCACAAGGGGTTCCCGCCGCCTTTCCCACAAGGTGGTCTGCAGACTGCAGCGCTCCGCGAGCCATAGAAAAGTACGGGTCGGATAACGACCGACCCGGACCGACCGATCGGTTAACAGACACGTTGGTGGTGCCGGGAGCCGGAACAAACACAGGGTCTTCCGAAGTGTACTACATTAAGTAGGATCCCATTCGTAAATTTGACGCGTCAGAGTGTTAGAAATCACACAGACACACGCATTTTTCGGTATTTCGCAACTCCTTAGCGGGACGCCCCGCTTGCTCCGTTGCTGGCCTGTTGCCAGAATGTTGCCAGTAGTCATGTAAACACGCGCCCCCGGGGACGCGCTTGCAGATTGTTTAACTTCACATATTAATATTCACATTCACAAGCATACGGATGGACGACCCTCTTGGCGTGGGGACCCTACACGGACACCTAAGAACTGACATACCGGTCGTCAGAGCAGTGGATTCAAACCAGTGACCGCCGACGACACCGCCCGACCACCTTAACCTCCGTCCTACGGCCGTCTCTCGGCGCCTCACACTCACAGGGACTCAGAGCTCGGCCTCACAAGGCCAGCTCTCGGGGCTGATTATTACTTAACATCCCTAACAACAAGTGTGAGATGCACACAGTAGAGAAGACTTTGACTGTGCAGAGCAGTGGCACCAGTGCCGTTCCTCCATGCGGTGCGTTCCTCGTCTAAAAAAGAGAGTTGGGAGTGAGATGTTGGGAGTAACATACGGCCATCTCACCGGACACCGCTTGCTCTTTCCAGAAAACCGCCGCATACACACACACCGGATCATCTCTGCCTGTCCTCCGACTCGCACACCAACCCAACCGTTACATGTGAGTAGCACCGACGTCACATACGCGCCGAACCCTCAATACACCTCCAAGGATCATGCTTCACATTTTGTGCACTCTGCGCACAAGAGCTCACAGCCCGGTCCGTACGTTCTCGGAACGTTCTCGGAAAGTTCTCGGGCACGATCCGTTCCGCGGCATGCACACGCAGTCTGCTTCAGTCCTGGTCCACGACCCGCTTCTTGATCCGAGCGACGAAGGCCTTGGCGAGATTTTGGCGCACCAAGCTCTGGATCTTGATCACGCAGATGCGGCGCACCGCCGAGAGGAGCACCGCCTTGAAGAACGAGAGGAACTCGCCCAGTTGCAGATCTCCGTCGCCAGATGTGTCCATCTTTTTGACGAGCTGCAGGATCTTTTCGGTGGTGGGCAGCGGCAGGCCCATCTTCTCGGCAATGCTCTGAACGAGCAGCACGCTCTCCGTGTGGTCGATGGCCCCTGAGCCGTCCACGTCGACCTCGGTAAAGGCCTTTCGCGCGTACCTGAAAAGGGGAGGACGAGGGAGACACTGAGCCTAATGAGGGAGGCACTCAGCCTAATGCGGGAGGCACTCAGCCTAATGAGGGAGGCACTCAGCCTAATGAGGGAGGCACTCAGCCTAATGAGGGAGGCACTCAGCCTAATGAGGGAGGACGAGGGCGGCACTCGAGCAAGCAATGCGTGGCGACAAGCAAGAGATTCAGCGACGTCCATCGAGAATCAGCCACGTCCATCGAGAATCAGCCACGTCCATTGAGAATCATCGGCGGCAATCAACGATCATCATCCGAGGCAATCAAGGATCCTCATCGGCGGCAATCTCAACGGCGAGCTCACTCCTTGCGCTCGTCGTGATTCTTGAGCATGCGCAGCGCCCATTGGAACGCCGTCTCGATCGTCGCCGCCTTCTCGGACGCTGACGCCGCCGCCCTCTGGAACGAGAGCTTTCGTTTCTCAGCCGCCGCCTTGTCCTTCGCCGCCTTCTCGGCCGCCGCCTTCGCCTCGGCCGCCGCCTTCTCGGCCGCCGCCTTCACGGCCGCCGCCTTTTCGGCCGCTGCCTTCTCGGCCGCCGCCTTCTCGGCCGCAGCCTTCTCGGCCGACGCCGCCTTTTCGGCCGCCGCCTTCGCCTTCTCGGCCGCCACGTTCGCCTCGGCCGCCGCCTTGTCGGCCGCAGCCTTCGCCTCGGCCACCGCCTTCTCGGCCGCCGCCGCCTTCTCGGCTGCGGCCGCCTTCTCCGCCGTCGCCTTCGCCTCGGCCGCCGCCTTCTCGGCCGCCACCCTCTCGGCCGCCTTCTTGTCAAAGAGATCAAAGTCAACGTCTTCATCATCTTCGTCGGCTGCCTTCTTGACCGCCGCCGCCTTCTCGGCCGCGGCCTTCTCGGCCGCCGCCTTCTCGGTCGCGGCCGCCTTCTCAGCCGCCGCCTTCGCCTCGGCCGCCGCTTTCTCGGCCGCCACCTTCTCGGCCGCCGCCTTCTCGGCCGCCGCCTTCTCGGCCGCCGCCGCCTTGCCGGCCGCTGCCTTCGCCTCGGCCGCCGCCTTCTCAGCCGCCGCCTTCGCCTCGGCCGCCGCCTTGTCGGCCACCGCTTTTTCGGCCGACGCCACCTTCTCGGCCGCCGCGGCGGCCTCGGCCGCCGCCTTCTCGGCCGCTGCCAAGAGCGAGGTCAACTTCGTCTCGCTACCGGCAAGCTCCGCCTTCTCAGCGGCGCTCAGCTTGCCTGCCGCCTGCTTCCGCTGGAGCTCAGCGACCCGCGCCTTGAACGCCTCAGCCTCAGCCGCCGCCGCCGCCGCCTTCTCGACCGCCGCCTTCTCAGCCGCCGCCGCCTCCACTGGGGATAGCGCCTTGTCGCCGCCGCGGAAGATGGCGGCCAAGGCACCACCGACCGCCTCCAGGCCCTGCCCGACAGCTTGAACGCCCTGCTGAGCACCCTGGCCTACATTTTGGCCTACGGTCTGCAGACCTTGCCCGACGGCTTGAACGCCCTGCTGCACAACGCTTGGACCCTCGGGACCCATCTTCTCCGCGCTCGTTGCCGTCTCGGCCGCCTTGGGCTTCGTGTCGGTCGGAACGCCGCCCTCGGCAGCCGGTTTGGGGGGGCGTACCTCGTCCCACGTGAACCCCTTGGTCCACGCGTCGCCGTCGGGCTGCACCAGGAGCGGCTCGACGGAGATGACCTTGCCGGCCCACCACTTCTTGCCGTCGTCGCGGCACTCGACGCGCTCGTTGAGCTTGAAGCGCGGCTTGTCGGCCCCGCCGCCGAAGATGCCACCGAAGAGGCTATCCTTCTTGGCCGCCGCCGCCGCCGCCTTAGCAGGCTCCGCCGCCGCCTTCTCAGCCGCCGCTGCCGCCTCTTCGGCCGTCCCCACCGCCGCCTCGGCCGCCGCCGCCAAAGCAGACGCCTCGCCTGTGCCAGCCGCCGACGCCTTCTTAACCGCAGCCGCAGCTGCCTTCGCAGGCTCCGCCGCCACCTTCTCGGCCACCGCCGGTGCGTCCTCGGCCGCCGTCGTCTTCGTGTCAGTCGGAACGCCGCCCTCAGCAGCCGGTTTGGGTAGGCGCACCTCGTCCCATGTGAACCCCTTGGTCCACGCGTCGCCGTCGGGCTGCACCAGGAGCGGCTCGGCGGAGACGACCTTGCCGGCCCACCACTTCTTGCCGTCGTCGCGGCACTCGACGCGATCATTGAGCTTGAAGCGCGGCTTGTCGGCCCCGCCGCCGAAGATCGCACCGATACCGCCGAAGAGACTTTGGACGACGTTCTTCCCCTCAGCCGACGCCACCTCCCCGGCCGCCGCTGCCTTGCCGGCCGCTGCCTCGCCGGCCGCCGCCGCCTTGCCGGCCGCCGGCGCCGCTTTCCGCAACGATGGGGCTTCCATCTCGACCTTCACCACCGCCTTCTTCTCAGCAAGCACTGCTGACTCGGCAGTGGATGACTCGGCCTTCTTGGCCGCAGCCGCAGCCGCCTTCGTAGGCTCCGCCGCCACCTTCTCGGCGACCGCCGGCGCGTCCTCGGCTGCCGTCGTCTTCTGGTCGGTCGGAACGCCGCCCTCGGCAGCCGGTTTGGGGGGGCGCACCTCGTCCCATGTGAACCCCTTGGTCCACGCGTCGCCGTCGGGCTGCACCAGGAGCGGCTCGACGGAGACGACCTTGCCGGCCCACCACTTCTTGCCGTCGTCGCGGCACTCGACGCGCTCGTTGAGCTTGAAGCGTGGCTTGTCGGCCCCGCCGCCGAAGATGCCTTCAAAGAGACTTTGGACGACATTCTTCCCCTCGGCCGTCGCTGCCTCCCCGGCCGCAGCTGCCTTGCCGGCCGCTGCCTCGCCGGCCGCCGCAGCCTTCTTAGCCGCCGCCGCCGCAGCCCTCTCGGTCACTGCCTTCTTAGCCGCAGCAACCGCCGCCTTAGCAGACTCCGCCGCCACCTTCTCGGCCACCGCCGGCGCGTCCTCGGCCGCTGTCGTCCTCTTTCCTGTCCTGTCGGTCGGAACGCCGCCCTCGGAAACCGGTTGGGGTAGGCGCACCTCGTCCCACGTGAACCCTTTGGTCCACGCGTCGCCGTCGGGCTGCACAAGGAGCGGCTCGACGGAGACGACCTTGCCGGCCCACCACTTCTTGCCGTCGTCGCGGCACTCGACGCGCTCGTTGAACGAGGAAGTTGAGTAGGCAGAGGCAAACGAAGGAGCCGAGGAGAAGCCCGAGCCGGCAACAGAGCCGGGGAAGGAGGGCTTGTCGGCACCACCGCCGAAGATGCCACCGAAGAGATTTTGGACGGCGGTCTTTCCCTCGGCCGTCGCCACCTTCTTAGCTGCCGCCGCCGCTGCCTTCGCAGACTCCGCCGCCACCTTCTCGGCCACCGCCGGCGCGTCCTCAGCCGCCGTCGTCTTCGTGTCGGTCGGAACGCCGCCCTCGGCAGCCGGTTTGGGGGGGCGCACCTCGTCCCACGTGAACCCCTTGGTCCACGCGTCGCCGTCGGGCTGCACAAGGAGTGGCTCGACGGAGACGACCTTGCCGGCCCACCACTTCTTGCCGTCGTCACGGCACTCGACACGCTTATTAAGCTTCGTAACCGCAGCTGCCGCAGCCTTCGCAGGCTCCGCCGCCACCTTCTCGGCGACCGCCGGCGCGTCCTCGGCCGCTGTCGTCTTCTGGTCGGTCGGAACGCCGCCCTCTGCAGCCGGTTTGGGTAGGCGCACCTCGTCCCACGTGAACCCCTTGGTCCACGCGTCGCCGTCGGGCTGCACCAGGAGCGGCTCGACGGAGACGACCTTGCCGGCCCACCACTTCTTGCCGTCGTCGCGGCACTCGACGCGATCATTGAGCTTGAAGCGCGGCTTGTCAGCCCCGCCGCCGAAGATGCCACCGAAGAATTGGCCGACGCCTTGGACGCCAGCGTCAAGGCTATCGGCCACGCCTTCGAGCCCCCTCTGCACCCCTCCCTTCTCGGCCTCCGGCACCTCGCGCGACGCACGCTGCTTTCTCGAGGTTGGCGAGAGCTCGCCTTCCAGCGCCCAAGCACCTTGCTCGACTCCTGCCGCCCTGCCGGCCGCCGGCGCCGCTTTCCGCAACGATGGGGCTTCCATCTCGACCTTCACCACCGCCTTCTTCTCAGCAAGCACTGCCGACTCGGCAGTTGATGACTCGGCCTTCTTGGCCGCAGCCGCAGCCGCCTTCGCAGGCTCCGCCGCCACCTTCTCGGCCACCGCCGGCGCGTCCTCAGCCGCAGTCGTCTTCTGGTCGGTCGGAACGCCGCCCTCGGCAGCCGGTTTGGGTAGGCGCACCTCGTCCCACGTGAACCCCTTGGTCCACGCGTCGCCGTCGGGCTGCACAAGGAGCGGCTCGACGGAGATGACCTTGCCGGCCCACCACTTCTTGCCGTCGTCGCGGCACTCGACGCGCTCGTTGAGCTTGAAGCGCGGCTTGTCGGCCCCGCCGCCGAAGATCGCACCGATGCCACCGAAGAGACTTTGGACGACATTCTTCCCCTCAGCCGACGCCACCTCCCCGGCCGCCGCTGCCTTGCCGGCCGCCGCCTCGCCGGCCGCCGCAGCCTTCTTAGCCGCCGCCGCAGCTGCCTTCGCAGGCTCCGCCGCCACCTTCTCGGCCACCGCCGGCGCGTCCTTGGCTGCCGTCGATGACGTCAACGACGGCGACGTCGGAGCTCCTCCCTGGATGGGAATTCGCACCTCGTCCCACGTGAACCCCTTGGTCCACGCGGCTCCAGTGGGCTGCACCAGGAGCGGGTCGACGGACACGACGGTGCCGGCCCACCACTTCTTGCCGTCGTCGCGGCACTCGACGCGCTCGTTGAGCTTGAAGCGCGGCTCGTCGCCGCCGCTGGGCGCAGTGACGGGCGCTTGGGCATCGGCCACAGGCACACCGATCACAGGCGCTGGGCTTGATGGCGCTGGAACGGAGCCCGTGAACCATTCATACCAGCTCTTGGCCGGCGTGGGTGCGCTCTCGACGCCCACTGCCGCCTTGTCGGCCTGCGCGGCTTCCTCATCAGGAGTTGCCTTATTGGGGTTGCCCCCGAGGAGCGGAGCCGAACTACTCCTCTTGATCGCACTGCTGGGGCTGGCTGGCTCGCTACTGGGGACCTTCTTCATGTCGCTTGCCTCCCGCTGCCGCAGCAGGGGGCAGCCGCCGTATGCACACCAGAGCGTCACGATCACAAACAGGATGCTGCGGCGCACGCAAAGAGGGGAGGGCGAGAGGAGAGGCAGTTAGAGACGCCGAGGGGAGAGGCATTCTGAGGCAGTGAGGGATGATGAGAGATGTGTCATCAGGGGAGAGGCATTCAGAGACGCCGAGGGGAGAGGCAGTGGGAGATGTCATCCGAGGCGGATACGAGGCAGAGAGGGACGTTGAGAGATGTCATCAGGGGAGAGTGACCCGGAGGGCCGTCCGATGAGGCCATCGCGCGTCCTTACCTGAAGAACGTCGCCATGATCGCAGAGACGAGCGCCGAGACAGTATGTGGGGGGTGAACGAGCAGCGGTGCATCGACGAACCGCAGGCCATCGCGCGATCCCTCGACGCCGCCGACCGAGGTGAACGAGAGTGAACCCGGGGCAGCCTGGGGCTTTTCCTTCTCGAGGGCGACCAAGGCCGCCTTGGCCTTCGCCTCGGCCTTCCGTGCGCCCATCTCCTGCCGGATTTGCTGATCGACGACATCGACTAAGACGTCCGTCACGTTGTAGAAATGGTTGGGCGGGCACGTCTCGGGCGGGCATGCTGCGCATCGGCACATGTCGCAGCCGTTGTATTCATTCATCGGCTTGCCGCACCAGCCCTCGCACTCCTTGGTCGGCGTGTCGTTCTCGTAGTCAGTCTTGCACGGCCATCCTTGCTCCGTCGTGACCACGTCCTTGTCCCAGGGATACACCATGTGATTGCTCGGCATCACGCGGAGATTGGTCATCTCATTTTGGGGGACCATCGCAGCGACCCCGTCATCGCCTGTGACTGTGACCGTCACGTTCTCAGGCACAACACGAGGAACGACGCCGTCCACGTGCAGCGCAGGAACGACACCGTCCACGTGAAGCGCAAGGTCCGGAGAGTCCTTCGCCAGAGGAAGGCCTGCAGTTGATGCCATGAACGCCATCGAAAGTACCAAAGAGCGTCGACGCACAAACGGCGTGCACCCTTGCGCCATGGCAAGTCGCATTCCTCTTCGGGACGCTTTTTCTCACCCAAAAAAGGAGCGTGGGTCCGCATGTCGACCTGTTTTGGATAGGTCCACCGAGCTACAAATCTAAGCGGATTGGAACCACACCAGTCCGATCACGGACCAGCGCCGCCGCTCCGCACAGCACCACCATCACGCCACCAGCACATGCGCGAGCACACGGCCGTCGTCGGATCTACACGACACACTACGTATGCACCTCTCCACAGTACTAGTGGGGGACACGTGCCACAACAGACGAGAATGACAGCCCACTGGTGACAAAGAAGCAGAGCGCCGACAGCAGCATCCCCAAGAGCAGCAGGCTCGCTCAGTCCGGCCCGCCGAAGGCGTCGGCCGCCGTGTGAACGCGGTACAGCGGCCCCGATTGTTGCCGGCGAGGAGGAGGCAGTGACTGTCGTGGCTCTAGTGTCTGAGAGCGCGTCCTCAAGCATTTTCAGCCGTTGAGCCCCAAGTGCGCTGCACCCACTCCTCCTTGGGAAAGGAGGGGCAGCGAGACCGACCGCCAGGATCACGTACCTTTCGCCTCCGCCTTCGCCTCAACTGATGATTTCGTGCTGCCGAGCACAGGCCGCTGATGACAAGTCTCGTCACCGTTCCCCTTGTCAGCCACCGTAGTTTCCAGCCGTCTCGCCAACACTCTGCCGTCTCAGCCACGAAGGCGCTCCCCCCCACGTCGAACTTATAAGTGGTGACCCGTCCTCTCCCACCCAAAACAGCGCGCGCACCGATCCTTCGTCAGCTCCTGCGTCACGTCGCCCTTCTGAGTTGCGCATAGTCTGAATTGCGCATTCTAGTCTGAGTCGCGCATGGTGTTCTTCTTCACTCGAATTATACTTGCGGAGTCCCTCGATGTCCGAAGGAAATGGGACACTGATCCCCGACGCACCGAAGTATGCACGGCTCCAGCCCTTTTCGCGCAGGCCCGCAAGCAAGCGCCGCAGGGCTTGCACCGAGGCCGGGTCATCGTAGCAGTATGGCGCCACGAGAGCCACGTAGTGCACGCCACTCTGAGGGCTCCACCATGCTGGCTCATGACCAGCGCTCGCGGAGCACCCTTGACGGGGGAGCGCTCGTGGACGCACCCAGCATGGATCGATGAGCACGCCGAGGAACGCCCCCCCACGAGCCTCAGCCGGCGGGTAGGGCGGTGCCTCGCCTGCCGAGCCTACGAGCACCAACACAGTGCCTTCGGCTCCATCCTTGGCCTCGGGCGCAGCGCTGATCATCGATTCGGCTGCTTCCACCAATGACGGTGCGCCCATGCGAACCGCAAGGAGGGGCACTAGAGATTTCACAGTGAGCGCCGGAGACCATCCGAGATCATAATAGCCATCGCCATCGAGTCGGAGCTCCAGCAGGTCTGGAAATGGCGTCCGTCGCCAGCATGTGAGCTCAGGGCATACCGCCCGGAGTTTCTCAGCGAACATGCGCTGTGGCCCGCCTGAAGACGCGCCAGCTAGCATGAATTTCGGAGGATGGAATGGATAGTCGGGCGGAAAGTGGACCTGGACCTCAAGCACGGCTCCCAATAGTGGTAGGCGCAGAATGCACCGGAGGTTTTCTCCGTCGATACGCGTCAGCTCCGCCCCATCGACGGGGGGGTCGGTGGCAAAGTCTATGAGCTCTTTATTGATGCGCTTAGTTGCCATATCGGACGCCGGCGAGGCCTGCAGTGAGTGACTGCCTGCGCTCGAGTTTCGCGTTCGTGACTGTAGAGTGCTCGAGTTTTCCTGCGTGAACGTTAACATGGGCCAACGGCACTGGTACTGTCCGCTCAGACAGGATACAGCCGATCGAGCATGTGGCTGGGTCGGTTCAAATACCGGGGAAGCCGGGACACGCGCAGCCGTATGTTTGTGAAGTTAAAACAGGACCACACTCAATACAGTGCTCCCGGTCAAACCACAGTATGGCCGGATCGACTAAGCCGGATCGACTAATTAGGATCGACTGAGTGATCGCCTCCCGGGGGCTGCTCCTCAATCATTGCTAGTGACGTGAGGTCGGTCTCATTTGACGACCTTCCTACTCGCCGGTTCGGCCTCGCTCGTCGATTTGTTCGGCTTGGTGCGGAGATTGCTGCCTCAACGCGGAGATTGCTGCGGAGATTGCTGCTCGTCGATTTGTTCGGCTTGGTGCGGAGGTTGCTGCCTCAACGCACCGAGGCCCCCGAGGCGACCGTTAGGATCGATCTGGGCGACGAGCGCCGCGAATCGTTGCATGCGCCGCTCAAACGTGCCGCCGTGGCTCGCGTGTGCTTCGCGAGGCTCGCCGAGCTCGCGGTCGATCTCGTCCTCGATCTCGCCGATCTCGAGGGGCGCGTGGCGCTTGCCCAGGTGCGGGCAGCCGCCCAGCCCACGCATGCATTCCTCGAGGCTGATGAGCGTCGTCATCTCGTGCGGTCGGAGACGCCACAAGACGTTGGCACAGACGACGGGGCCGTTGGCGTTCGCGCCGCACAGCGCCGCGCCCGGCCCACCAATAAACTTGAGCTCCACGACCCGATTTAGGACGCTGCTGCAGCTGCCTAATTTGGACGAGCCCTCGTTCCTAATTTGGGCTCCGTGCCAAGCGGAAAGCGCGTGTAGTAAGTCTACCAGGCGCTCGCGAGGGAAGGCGTACTGCATCGACACCCAGCGCGCGCCGCCCTCACTGCCCGGTACGGCGCCCTCGATGGCCGGTACGGCGCCCTCGATGGCCTGCACAGCGCACTCGCTGCCCGGCACGGCGCCCTCGCTGCCCGGCACGGCGCCCTCACCGCCCGGCACGGCGCCCTCGCTGCCCGGCTCCGTCGGCATTTGCCCAATTGCCTTCTTCGAGCGAGACGACACGCGCGCCGTCGCGGGCGCACCCGGAGCTTCAAACGGGGGTGCACCCCGATACCAATTCTCGCCATCATACCTGATGAGGGAGGTCATCAGAGGTCATCAGTGGTCATACCAATTCACCCCGATACCAATTCTCGCCATCATACCGTTCCGCGCCGGGAGCTGCAATCTCGCCCACGTCCTCGAGGGCGCAAAAGGCGAGCGCGTCCTGCCCGAGCTCCCACAGCACCCACCTGTCACCAAGCTCCACCAGGAAGCTATTAGCGCCGTCATCAAGCTCCATCAGGAAGCTATTAGCGCCGTCATCAAGCTCCATCAGGAAGCTATTAGCGCCGTCATCAAGCTCCATCAGGAAGCTATTAATGGCCATCCATGGCACTCAGAGGCACTCGGAGGCACTCAGAGGGCTTTCAGAGGGCACTCGGAGGGCACTCGGAGGGCACTCAGAGGCACAGAAGAGCATTCTCACAAGTGTCGGAAGCTCGCAGCGAGCGCCTCGGCCCGGTTGCCAAATTCGGTCACGCTCATTGCATGCACGGTCCGACGGACATAGTACTGCCGCACGCAGCGCAGCCGGATGGCGGTGGCGATGCCGAGCAAGCCTAGAGAGAGGCGCGCGTCGCGAAGCCGAAGGCTGAGGCGCGGCGTGGCGCCCGGGACGGCGCCCGGAGATGGCCTTGGATTGCGGTCGTCATCAGTGCGGTCGTCCTCCTCCTCCTCCTCCTCCTCATCGCGTAACGTAACGATGGACCCGTCGGGCAGCACGAGCGCGATCTCGGTCACGAGATCGCACGTGGTGCCGTCGCGTGTGGACGAGCCGTGAGAGCCGCTCCCAAGCGTCGCACCTGATGAGGGAGGTCATCAGTGGTCATCAGAGGTCATCAGAGGTCATCAGGGTCATCAGAGGTCTTCAGTGGTCATCAGTGGTCATCAGAGGTCATGAGGGGTCATCAGAGGTCATCAGGGGCCATCGGGGGTCATCAGAGGTCATCAGGGGACATCGGGGGTCATCAGAGGTCATCAGGGTCATCAGAGGTCTTCGGGGTCATCAGCCTAGGGACGGCCCTATCGCACCTCCAACTGTTTGGTCAAGTAGCATAGGCCAACTGGGCAGCGTGTACCTGATGAGGATCGTCATTAGAGATCATCAGAGGTCTTTATAAAGGTCATCAGAGGTCTTTATAGAGGTCATCAGAGGTCTTCAGAGGTCATCAGAGGCCATCAGAGGCCATCAGAGGTCATCAGAGGCACTCAGAGGCCATTAGGGGGAGCTGGGCAGCGTGTACCCGTGCGCCGCCAACACGGCGCGCAGATCACGCAGCGTCAGGCCTGGCTGCACAAGCACACTCGGCCCGGCGCCGGCGCCGTGGTGAGCACTTGCATGCCGCGCCACAGGACCGCCGACCACATCGACAGCAAGCACGCGGTCCATGCGCGTCATGTCGAGCAGCACGGCGCCCGGTACGGCGCTGTAACCACTCCACGAGTGCCCACAGCCGAGAGGCCGAATCACCGATGGCCGCAGCACGGCGCCCGGTACGCTGGACGCTTTGAGGAGCAGTTGCACCTCCGCCTCTGTCATGCACGGCACGCGCGCCGCGGCTGTGAACGTGAACGTTCCGCTCGCGTCCCAAATTTGGGAGCGTGGCAGCGCGATGACGCCGCCGTACAGCGCTGAAGGCGCGAGCGTGCGACCCTGCGCCGAGGAGCGAATGAAGGCCATCATCAGCGCCGCGTCGCGGATGGCCTCATCACAGCCCGTGTGCGAGCGCCGCCGGGACGGCGCCCGGGACGGCGCGCGCGCGCCGGAGGAGGTGCCCGGAACGGCGCCCACCGTCCCCGCCGCCGTCCGCCGCGCGAGTTGGATCACGTCGAGGGCGTCGGCGAGGGCTTCCGCGGTGCCCCCCTCGACCCACCTGATGAGGGAGGTCATCAGAGGTCATCAGAGGTCATCAGAGGTCATCAGAGGTCATCAGAGGGCTTCCGCGGTGCCCCCCTCGACCCACCTGATGAGGGAGGTCATCAGAGGTCATCAGAGGTCATCAGAGGTCATCAGAGGTCATCAGAGGTCATCAGAGGTCATCAGAGGTCATCAGAGGTCATCAGAGGGCTTCCGCGGTGCCCCCCTCGACCCACCCATCCTCCACAGTGATGGCGTCTGATGACGTGGCACCAGAGTTTCGTCCGAATCGAACTAGCTGGAGCCGCGCATGGCTCTGGCTGCCGCCTCCTCCTCCACCGCCTCCTCCTCCTCCTCCTCCTCCTCCTCCTCCCCCCCCCCCTCCTCCTCCGCCGCCGCCGCCGCCGCCGCCGCCACCGCCGTGAGGGTCACGAGGCCACCATAATAGGCAGCCATGCTCGCCCTCGATGCGCAGAGACGGCGGCGGCAGCTCCACGCCACCACCACCACCACCGCCGCCGCCGCCGCCGCCGCCGCCCATCTGCCCAAATCGAGATCCAATCTGCCCAAATCGAGATCCACTCCCAAATGTGAGGGAGACACTGACCGCAGTGGCGCACGCGGCGGTCGTCATCCACCCTTGCATCCAGTCTGCCGGGTTCGTCACCGCGGCGCAGCATGCACTCGGCTCGCCCTGACTTCCCACAGCGGCGGAGCATGCAATCGGCTCGCCCAGCAGCATTCGAAGGGCGCGAGCCCAGTGCACGCCAACATCGAGCAGCCAGCCTCCTTCACTCGGCTGCTGACGCCAGTCGGTGCTCCCGCCCTCGGACACGTCAGAGCTGCTTCGAGCCTGGCCTTGGCCCTGAGCCTGGCCCTGGCCCTGGCCTTGGCCTTGGCGCGCCGGCTCCGGCACCGGCTCGTGATGGGTGCAGTCGGCGCGAAGCACGCGGCCGATCGCGCGCTCGTCGAGTCGCTGGCGAAGCCACCGAATGGACGGCTTGTGCGCCCAGTTCTCAAGCACGAGCCACTGCGGCGCGGGCGAGGGTAGGGTGTGGAGCAGCCGCAGCAGCGCGGTGGCAGCCTCGACCGTTGAGGACGCGGGCTTCTCTGAGAGCACATGTTTGCCAGCGCGGAGCGCGGCCTCGATCGCCTTGGGCATGAGCGGAATGGGCAGTACGAGGAGCACGGCGTCCACATCAGGATCGGCGAACATGCCTTCCATCTTACTGTGGCGCCTCAGCTCGGCGTGGTTTGGTGCCAGCGCCTTTACGCGAGCCTCTGCCTTGGCCATGCTCTTGCGCGTGCGGCTACAGATGGCGACAAGCGAGGCAGCGTGCGGCAGCGCCAACAAGTTCGGCACGTGGCAGCGAACGGCGAACCACGAGCAGCCCACGAGGCCGACGCGGAGCGGCTCGGCCGTCGGAATGCTCGACGTGGACGCGGACATTGAATTCACACCAAATCAACGCGCGAAGTTTTCCGTCGCGAGCCTCGCACTCATCTGGCCCGGTGCGGGCGACACGCGCGTGGCGTTCGAACCGACTTTTGACGTGACTTGACTTGACTTTCAATGAACTACTTCCCCGAGGCAGTCAACTCCAAGGCCGCCAACTCCAAGTGTGGGCGTACCATGTTTTCGATGATGTTGGGCGCCTTCCTGCTCGTCGCCGCCGCCGAGAGCGTAACCTCTACGCCCTTTGTTGGGGCAAGTCATCAGCTCTTCCTCGGCTGCGTCTCGCCTCCTCCCCACTGTGTGGGCTATGGACCATCCCAACCGCTGCCACCATCGCCTCCAAGGGCCCCGCCTGGCCCACCATCGCCTCCCAGCCAGTGCTCCTCTGCGTGCATTGGAATGTACGCTTTCGGCTCCAGTTGCGACGACGGCGGGCACCCCTGCGACGACGGTGGCGCCGGCACCGAGCTCTCTGACTGCCCGTATGGCACCGACTTCGGGCTTCGCGCACAGCCGCCCCCCGAGCTGCGCTCAGGCAGCACAGGCAAGCTTGTACGCTACACCGGCAAGCTTGTACGCTACACCGGCAAGCGCGTTCGCCAAACCGTCGAGGAAGCGGCGCATGTGGTCGGCGACGGCAGCGGTGTGCCTTGGGATGCGGTGGAGTGGCTCAACTTTGGCAACGTACTGTTAAGGCTGGGGTCACTCGTCTTCGCCGTTTGCTGGAGGCGAAATCGGTCCGATCGTAACCAGTGCCTCGGGTTGGCCTTCCTCGTGCTCTGCATCCCGCGGGTGAGCGCCATGGACTCAACACGGCCTGATGGCGATGGAACTGCTGCACATCAGACGGCGTCGGCGGCGCCGCCTCGACCTCCTCCTCCTCCTCCTCCTCCTCCTCCTCCTCCTCCTCCTCCTCCGCCGCCGCCGCCGCCGCCGCCGCCGCCGCCGCCGTCGCCGCCGCCGCCGCCGCCGTCGCCGCCGCCGCCGCCGCTGCCGTTGATCAAGTGCATCGATGTGTTGAGCAGTGGCGCCTTTGACTCAAGCGGCGCACCCTTGCCGTGCTCCTACTTCTCTGCACAGCCCTCTGCTTGCGCTTCCTATTCCATCGCGCGGATCACTTGCCCGGTCGCGTGTGGCACGTGTTCGCCTCTCCTGCCTGGTCCCTCAGGCCTCATGGTCTTGGCAGGCGCCGTAACGAGCTACCGCCACCCTGTTGCCGGGGTGCACGCAGTACAGCCACATCCGCCGATGCCACTGGCCCTGCCATCGCCGCCACCGCGACCGCCTTCGACGGAGCTTGGACGAGCCCTCCCGGGCAGCCAGCATGATGGGCGACAGCTCGCGCACTCCACAACCGTCGTAAGCTCCGGGTCGATCGTGGGCAGCGTCACCTCGGCGTCCCTTTTGGATGACGTGCGTGCAGCCCCCGAGGCCAGCGACATTCTCGGGCTGTCCTCCTTTCAGCTTGTTGTGCCCAGCCACCGCCGTGAGCTGCAGACACAGGTGAGCAACACCGTCGCCCTGACCAGCGCACTTGCCAACACCGCCGTCGGCCACATCGTCCTCGCCCCCGGCACCTACAACCTCACATCCGAGCTCAGCGTCAGCAGAAGCGTCGTCCTCGAGGCGGCGGTGGCAGGCTCGGTCATCCTGGACGCACAAGCGAGCTCGTCGAGTCCGCGCCGTGTGCTGAACATAAACCCGGGCTCGTTGGGCGTCGTACAACTGATCGGGATCCGGATCACGGGAGGCAACCCCTCTGGATATGGCGGCGGTGTTTACATCAACAGTGGCACGGTGACCTTCTCATTGTGTACCATCACTGGCAACACGGTTTCAGGAGGGAGAATTGGTGGCGGTGTCTATGTCGATTCTGGCACAGTCACGATAACATCTTCCTCAATCTCTGGGAATACAGCTACATCTGGCGGTGGTGTCGCTGTCAATGGTGGCACAGTGGCCATCTCATCGTGCACCATCAGTGGGAACACAGCACAAGATGGATCTGGCGGCGGTGTCTTAGTCAGTGGCACGGTGACCTTCTCATCGTGCACCATCACTGGCAACACAGCTTCTTTTGGCGGCGGTGTCTATGTAGGGAGTGGCAAGGTGGCCTTCTCATCGTGCACCATCACTGACAACACAGCTTCTTATAGGGGTCCCAATGTCGAAGTCGTTCCCGTAGATGGCACCGTCTGCTCCTGGGCGACGACCCTCACCGGCGTCTTTGGCACAGTCTCTAATTGCCCGGCGCCGCCGCCGCCGTCGTCGCCGCCGTCGCCCCCGTCGCCCCCGTCGCCCCCGTCGCCGCCGCGGTCGCCTTCGCCGCCGCCGCGGCCGCCGTATGCACCAGGCACCTCGGTGGTGAGCACCAGCGCCGACCTGACCAGTGCACTCGCCAACACCGCCGTCGGCCACATCGTCCTTGCCCCCGGCACCTACAACCTCATCGCCGAGCTCAGCATCACCAGGAGCGTCGTCCTCAAGGCGGCGGTGGCAGGCTCAGTAGTGCTGAATGCACAAGCGAGCTACTCAAGTCCGCGCCGTGTGCTGAACATCAACCCGGGCTCGTCGGGCGTCGTGCAAGTGATCGGGCTCAGCATCACGGGAGGCTACACAGCTGCCAATGGGATTGGCGGTGGCGGTGTCTTCGTCTCCTCAGGCAATGTCTCAATAGTCAATTGCCAAGTGTATTCCAACACAGCTACATATGGGATTGGCGGAGGTGTCCACATCAACGGAGGCACGGTGACCTTCTCATCGTGCACCATCACTGGCAATACAGCCACATTTAATGGGATGTATAATGGATTGGGGGGGGGCGGTGCCTACGTCAACGGTGGCATGGTGGCCTTCTCATCGTGCACCATCACTGGCAACACAGCTGGCTATTCGGCTGGTGGTGTCGCCGTCTACTCCGGCACAGTGGCCATCTCATCGTGCACCATCAGTGGGAACACAGCTTCAAGTGGCAGCGGTGGCGGTGTCATGGTTGGGTATAGCGGGCATGGCTATGCCACAGTGGTCATCTCATCGTGCACCATCAGTGGGAACACAGCTGCATCTGGATCTAGTTCCGGCGGCGGTGTTGAGGTCAATCAAGGCACAGTCACGATCATGTCGTCCTCGATCTACGGGAACTCAGCTGGCTACGGCGGCGGTGTCGCCGTCCATTCCAGCACA
>Ga0210246_101372_pt1 | contig 19155 bp, 12 predicted proteins | sample ChrtobMetaP3_8mM_FD_155469 | JGI IMG/M metagenome (GOLD analysis project Ga0210246, IMG submission 155469) | Chrysochromulina tobin associated microbial communities from unialgal haptophyte culture, Seattle, Washington, United States - P3_8mM | ecosystem: Host-associated > Algae > Haptophytes >...
TAGCCAGATTTGACCGGCCTGGACGGCCTCGCGATGAGTCGAGGGCGCGCCAGGAGAATCTGCGCGAAGGGCTTGGCCGAGAAGAGCGAGATTGGCGAGAACGTCGGGCGAGGAAATGTCATCGCCTTGCTTGAGCGCAACAAACACGGGAAGCGCGCGGCCGCCGCCGGGAAGCCGCATTGATTTGCGAGGGACGCAGCTACCGTCGAGAGTGGACCACGGTGAGATGGGCACCAGGTCGAGAGTCGCTGTTCTCGGCGAGGGCGCGTCGGCAGCAGCGGCTAAGAGCGTCTGAGCGACCGCGGCCTCCATGACGTCGAGGTGTGAATACAGGTGCGCATACAAACCCATATATGGAATCCAGCAGGCAGGCCGCCGCCTTCAGCGCATGCTATTTGCGTGGCTGGTCGAGCAAGGCTTCGCCGCCCTCGACGACTCCGACCCCTGCGTGTTCACACGCACGCACCCCGACGGCGAAATCATTACCATCGGCGTGTACGTCGACAACCTCCAGATTGTGCACTCAGCCGTACTCAACGCCGAAGGCCGCGGTCCCTCTGGCTGCGCCTACAACACATTCATGGACTCTCTCACTCGCGACTGGGATATCACCGACGAGGGCCCCATGGAAGATCTCCTCGGCATCGAGGTAGACTACCTCCCCGATGGCGCTATCAAGCTGCACCAGACGTCCTACGTGAAGAAGCTCATCGAGCGTTTTCTCCCCCACGGACCGATTGAGAAGGTGCAGCGCGGCTCGCTGCCCTACTCGTCCGACTTCCTCAAGCATATCGCCGACGCGCTCGCTCTTCCCCCGGCGAGCTATCCGGAGCTCATCCGCCCTCTGCAAGAGCGCCTCGGCTGCCTCATGTACGCAGCGACGTCCACTCGCTGCGATATCGCCTTCCCCGTGCACTATCTGTGCAAGTGCCTTCAACGGCCTACGCCCGAGCTCATCCGCGAGACCGATCTGATCCTCTCTTACCTCGCGCGTTTGCCCTCCGCCGGTCTCACGTACACCCGCGACCAGATGCGCCTCGCTGGTTTCTCCGACGCGTCGTGGGAAACAGCAGCCTCCACATCTGGCTGGGTGGTGATGTGGCAATCTGCCGCGCTCTCCTGGGGCTCACGCAAGCAAAAGTCTATTGCGCTTTCTTCTTGTGAGGCCGAGATCATCGCCCTCTCCGAAGCCGCCAAAGACATGGTCTACTTGCGCAAGCTCGTTCGCGGCCTCGGTGAACCCGAGCCCGGACCTTCAGTGCTCGCTACCGACTCCAAGAGCGCGCGTGACGTCTCATACAACCCAGAACACCATGATCGCATGAAGCATGTACAGCGCCGACACTTCTTCATCCGCGACATGGTCGAGTCCTTCGAACTCGAGGTCCCCTTCGTTCGCACCGCCGACAACATTGCCGACTTCTTCACGAAGCCCATGAAATCCGCTAGCCAATTCCACGCCTTCCGCAAGACGATCATGAACGAGCCTCGTTAGTCACTCTCCACCGCTTCAGCAAGCAATCTGCCTGTCCGTGTTCACCCACGTCAGTCAGAGGGGGGGCGTCTGAGCGCGGTCCTCGAGTGTATAGGTTCCCAAAACGGCTCTAGTTTCCGGCGTTGAGTTGGTAGTCGTTTTTTAGGGTACGAAGGCTTCCTTCTCCTACACCGACCCGGTCCGGTGTCCCCTGGTGTGCGCTTCGCACGCTCATCGACGTTGTTGATATTGCAGATCTCTCAAGCCGAGTCAAGTCCTCAATACTTATGTTGAACCGGGGCAGCGGAGCCGTCTTTTGAGCGCCGGGGCAGCGTCTTTTGAGAGCCGGGAGTACCGCGACGTAATAACAACTGCCACGTCACGATTCCGCGAACCATGCGGAAACACCTTTCATTGACGTTGACATTGCTCGTTACAGCCTGCTGCTCGGCCGCGGACGAGCCGCCAATGGGCCCGGTGGTCGGCGTGGATCTGGGCACCACGTATAGCTGCGTCGCCATCTTCCAAAACGGCGCCGTCGAGATCATCGCCAACGATCAGGGCAATCGCGTGACGCCATCATATGTGGCCTTCACGGACTCAGAAAGGCTCGTGGGCGACGCAGCGAAGACGCAGGCGGCGCTCAACCCAGCCAATACCATATATGACACCAAACGCCTCATCGGCCGCCAGTTCACGGATCCGCTCGTGCAAAAGGACATGAAGCTATGGCCCTTCAAGGTCGTCCCGGACAGCAGTGGCAAGCCTCTCATTCAGGTGACTGTCGACGGCGCCAAAAAGTCGCTTACGCCACAGGAGGTGTCGTCGATGGTGCTCGGTAAGATGCGCGACACTGCCGAGGCCTACCTCGGCAAGGAGGTGAAGAACATGGTCGTGACGGTGCCCGCCTACTTCAACGACGCGCAGCGGCAAGCGACAAAAGACGCGGGCGCGATCGCCGGCCTCAACGTGCTTCGCATCCTCAATGAGCCGACGGCGGCGGCGATCGCCTTCGGGCTTGATCGGTCGCATGCGGCGGAGACTGTGCTGGTCTTCGACTTGGGCGGCGGCACCTTTGACGTCTCGCTGCTCTCCATCGACTCCGGAGTCTTCGAAGTGCTCGCCACCGCGGGAGACACCCACCTGGGTGGCGAGGACCTCGACGCGCGGCTGATCCAGCACCTGATCGGGATCGTCAAGAAGAAGTACCCGGGCAAGGACCCGACCACGTCGCCCGCGGCGGTGCAGAAGCTGCGGCGCGAGGCGGAGCGGGCAAAGCGCGCCCTATCCACCAAGACGGAGGTGCGTGTCGAGATCGAGGGGCTGTTGCCTGGCGTCGATCTCTCGGAGATGGTGACGCGCGCAAAATTTGAGGAGCTGTGCGCCGATCTTTTCCGGCAGACGCTCCTGCCCGTCGAGAAGGTGCGATCTCCCTTGACTGGACTTGATTGCCCTCGATGGTCGCTGATTGCCTCTGCTGCCTGTTGTGAAGGTGCTCGAGGACGCGGCGATCTCCAAGTCCGATGTCTCCGAGGTCGTTCTCGTGGGCGGCTCGACCAGAATCCCCAAAGTGCGCAGCATGCTCAAGCGCTTCTTCAATGGCAAGGAGCCGAACACGTCGATCAATCCAGACGAGGCTGTCGCCTTTGGCGCGGCTGTGCAGGCGGGCGTGCTGAGTGGCGAGCGTGACAAGAAGATCCAGGACCTTCTGCTGCTCGACGTGGCGCCCCTCACGCTCGGCATCGAGACGACGGGCGGCGTGATGGCCGCCATCATTCCGCGCAATACCGTCATCCCGACTTCTAAGACGAAGCGGTACACGACCGCCGAGGACGGGCAGGTGGCGGTGACCAACAAAGTCTTCGAGGGTGAGCGGCCGTTGAGTCAAGATAATCGGCTCCTCGGCACGTTTGAGTTGAGCGGCTTTCCCGCCATGCCGCGTGGCGAGGCCCAGATTGACGTGACCTTCGACCTGGACGCCAACGGCATCCTCTCTGTCTCGGCGCGAGAGGTGACGAGCGGCACTGAGGCTAAGATCACCATCCAGAACGCCGACCGGCTCTCGCCGGAGGACGTGGAGCGGATGGTGAACGAGGCGGCGAGCTACAAGGACGCGGACGCGCAGGCCCTCGGGCGGGTCGAGGCTCGCGTTCGCCTCGAGCAGTACGTGCACGCGTGCCGCAAGCTGCTGAAGGACGTCGAGCTGCGGAACAGAATGCTCGAAGAAGACGTGCTGTCCGCCACATCCGATCTCGACACGGTAGACGCTTGGCTCGACGACAGCGGTGATCACTCAGCGGCCGAGTATGACGAGCGTCTCGCCGAGCTGCGCGACAACTCGGTTGGGCCTGTCTTCGAGCGCTATGACGTGTCGCCCGACGGCGGCGGCAGCGGCGGCGGCGGCAGCGACAGCGGCGGCGGCGGCTTTGGCGACGAGGACGGCTTCGGCAGCTTCGATGACCAGCAAGCACATGATGAGCTATGATGTCTCACATCTTGCTTTCGTACAGCGTGGGGCAGCTTCACCGCGCTCGGGTGGGGTTGCTGCGTGTGGCTGCGTGGCGCACGGTGTGCGCATGAGCGCTATCCCTATCGAGTCCGGGGTAGCCCCCCGGTAGTGGGCTAGTGGCCGCGTCGGGTTCCACACCCTCCCTCTGTTTTATAAGGATTTACCTCAAATTAAGTCTACCGTATACAGGAGAGTCGGCGCGTGTCTCAACTTGCAACTCGCCTGTGGTGCTGAGCTCTCGACTCAGCCCCCTCGACCACTCAGACTATCTCTCCTCTGTCCTCCGCTCTCTCTTAGCCTTTAAGGATCCTCGTCCTCTTCGTCCTCCTCGGCGTCATCCTTCCAGCGCGGCCGCGCTCCGGCGCGCACACGCTCGGCATGCAGCTGGCTGAGCAGCGAATTGATCGAACCGTAGTCGACCGACGCGCTCCCAACCTCTCGTAGCCGTGTGTCGATGGACGAGCCCGCGACGGCACTCAGTCCGCTGCCTGAGGCGGAGCCCGGAAGAGGAGGTCCAGTGCGCTGCTGAGCGTATCCCGGGGGCTGCTGCGGCTGCTGCGGCTGCTGCGCGTAACCCGTCCACGGCTGCTCCGCCCACGGCTGCTCAACCCACGGCGGCGGCAGTTCTGGCCACGAGAGGTTGGGAGGGTGAGGATGTACGTGCAGTGGCTGCGCGGCGCGAGCATATGGCGGTGGCGACGGCACGCAATTGTATGCCGCGTGCGATGAAGAGCCCGCACCCGCGGCCGCCGCTGACATCGGCAGCATATTCTCCTGCTGATGCTGCTCCTGCTGTTGCGGCTCACGCGATGAGGAGGGTGGCGGCACAGGCCAGGCGCTTTGCCCCCAAAGCACCGGTTGGGGCTCGAAGCCGCCCGACATCGGAAGCGGCAGCAAAGGAGATGCGCTCGTTGCTTGCTGCTGCTGCTGCTGCTGCTGCTGCGCCGTGGCCCACGCACGGGCCAGCCCAGGGTGGGGGTGGGGATGGCTGATGGCGGCGCGCGCGGGGCTGGGCGCGCCACTGCCGGAGACGCGCAGCCGCTTCATGTACTCTTGCACGGTGACGTCGTCGGCATCGTGGCGCCGCTTGCCGACACGCTCGCCGGTCGGTGACGGCCACATCCGTGAGATGTGCGCGTCTTCGCTTCGTCCAGGCGTTCCGGAACCTCGCTCTGCGGGACCGGTGGTGTCAAGACAAGTCAAGTCAAGTCTCCACATGCGTTGGCTACTACAATTGTAGTACCAGCCCTTGGGCTTCCATTTGGTTGCCTTTTGTTTACGTATCGGCATGATACTTTACCGGTGTCAGTGACCGGTGGAGCGCGCGCATTGTCCATTCACGCCGTTTCATCGAGATACGTCGCGACGGGGGGTCCTTTTCCTGGTTTCGGCGCGCGCACGCGCGCGTCTGCATTTCTCTGCAATCGTACTGGTGACGTTTTGTACATGAGTTCAGTTCAGTACTACATAAACACAGACAACCATACGGAAGCCTATCGAATGTGCTCCGGAAGCCAGCAGTGGAGGACGGGAGTGGGCGGAGATGGCGGAGGGATACATACTAACTGAACTGTACATGAAGCTCACAAACCAAAGCTGTGAATTCACATTGAGAATGTGGTGACTCGACACGGGGGCGACACGCGCTCTCTGCTCTCAGGGTAAGGAAACACCCAACACCTCTCTCGCGCGCGGCGCTGACGGAGACACGCAGTGTCGAGCTCAGCTCCTTGACGCGTGGTGAGGCAGTGCATCACTGTCGCGATGAGCGCCTTGCCGAACTGCAAGCTCTGCCAGAAGACTGTCGAGGACGATCAGGACTCCACAACGCTCATCTGCCACGCTGCCGGTCAGACGGTGCAGCACACCAGCGTCGTACATGATAAGTGCTGGGAGCGCTTCAAGAAACAGTTCGTGCGTGGGCGGGCGGGCGGGCGATCAGCCACCGTCTTTTTTTGCCCTGTCGATGGTTGCCACAACGCGCTCGAGCATACGCACACTCACGCACGCAAAGTCGAGAAGAAGCCTGAGCGAAGATCTGCTACGGTTTCTGCCGAGGGCGCCGGTGGGGATGATGGTGGCGAGGCGGTGCGTCGAATAAGGAGAGTGGACGAGGATGAGGACTTGGAGGAGGAAGATGATAATCGCTGTCGAGAATTCAAAGCGGATGGCACGCGCTGCGGTCGCAACATCTTTGACCAGGAACTCGGCGTATGCAAGCTGCACGTTGAGGTGGCGAAGCGCAAGATCAAGTGCGCGGGCCGCGAGTGGCGCGGGTTGCGTGCTCGCCAGCGCCGCCTCGCCGCCAGCGCCGCCTCGCCGCCAGGGCCGCCTCGCCGGCTCGCAACATGCGGCGCGCCACGCTCCATGTTGGCGCTCGCCGCCGCAGCGCGTATGAGCTGCGCGCCGTGCATGCATCCCCCTGCTGTCGCCTCACGCTCGGCCGTATCGCTGTGTCGCTCGCAGGCTCACGCAAGAGATGACGGAGAGTCTCGAGCTAGCCGAGGAGAAGAAGAGCGAGGTAAAGCCAGGCAGCGATGAGGGGTTGACGGCCCTCATCGCTTCCCGGAGATCGCGAAGTGGGATCAACATCGAAATCCCGGATGCCCCACCGCCCCGGCCCGTGGATAAGGCCTTGGATGCCGACATGGCGTCCGAAGCCTCGTATGCCATGTCCGAGCTCGTCGCTCCCGCACCTGTCAAGGTTGCGGCGTGGGCGATGGCCAAAACAAGGATCAACGAGCAGAAGGCGCGCGAGGCGCCCGTGGGCGTGGACATCGATTCGCTCGAAGACTGTCCGATTTGCCTCGATGAGAAGGCCATCATCGAGCTGCGCCCGTGCGCGCACGCCTTCTGTGCCCATTGCATCGACTCTTGGATCGAACAGAACTCGTCCTTTGCTCAGACCATACGACGAGGATCCTCGATCACCACATGCCCACTCTGCCGCGCGACGGTGAACGATACGGCCGCGCTCGCCGCGCCGCCTTCGGACGCGGCCAAGCCGGCGACTGACGGAGTCGAAGACATGGCCATGGATGTGGCGTCCCTTCAGGCGCTCGCCAAGCAGCGTCAATCGGAGATCATCCACCAAGCGAAGCTGGTGCGTGAAGGCCTCGGCATGAAAGAGGGCTCTGCTGGCGCCCACGGCGGCGCGCCTCTAGGCAACGCAGCCAGCGCGAACGGCGTGGCCAAGGCTGGCCTTCCTAACGGCAACGCTCAGTCAAAGAATGTATGGGGCGCCCCCTCCGGAGCCCCACCGCCGTCGACGGCGAGTGAACGTGATGGCCGAGAACGTCGAGACGCGTCACCTGCCAGTGCACCTGGGTCGGCGACCAAGGCGCCCGGCCGGCCGACCCCGGCCGCATCAAAGCCGAGTGAACCGCGGCCCCAGCCGGGTCCACTCGGCTGGGGCGCTGCCGTGAGCACTTCCACCTCTGCGCCACTCGCGTCCGCAGGGAGATCTGCCCAGATCGGGAGCTCACGATTCTTCCCCGAGGCGGAGGATGGGGGCTCGGCGGAGCAAGCAGACGCCTCCGACTTCTTCCGGCGCGGCGAGCGCGCCTCGAACACGAGCGACGCGGGCGCTGCGTCCAATATCAACGCGATGGAGTCGCGGCTGGCGGCCATGCTCGAGGACGGCGACCTCGATGGCGACGACGGGTTGCTCTCGTCGATCCCGTCCCTCAAGCTTGAGGACGATGACAAAGCAGATGCGGAGGAGGATGAAGAGGAGGCGGCGCGGCGAAAAGAGTTGGAGGAGCAACGGAAGCATGCGGAGTGGATGAAGAAGATCGATCGCGAGGCCAAGGAGAAGAAGACCGCGGCTGCCTCGGGCTCCTCGCCCGCACATTCGGCCACGTCATCGCAGGCCGCCTCCGACGCGAGCACGACCGTCTTCTCAGCCGCCTCGCCCGAGCGCGGTCCACTCGATGCGAAGGAGCCAGCGCTCGAGCAGGCACCCTCCTCCGCGGCGCCGTGCAGTCCGCCGGGCGCTCCCCCCGCTGCCGGTCTCAAGAGCAGCGCCAAGGGCGACGGGTGGAGCGCCTTCGGCGGAGTCGCCGCCGCCACCAGCTTTGGCGGCGCGGCGGCCGCTTTTGGCGCCGCCGCCGCCTTTGGCGGCGCCTTCGGCGGTGCCGGCCCGTTTGGCGGCTTCGGCGGGGCCGGCGACCCCCTGAGCACGAGCTTGGCGTCGTCGTCGGAAGGCGCTCGCGGCGCCAAGCTGGCGCAGGAGAAGGAGCAGCTCCTCCGCCGTGAGATTGGCAACCTGCGCGAGGAGCTCGCCGAGAAAGAGAAACTCGTCGAGAACCTCGGTGTGATTGCGGCAGGCCGTGATGCTGAAGGCCGGCTTACAAGCTCACGAACTCGCGCGCTCGAGAGCGAGCTCGAGAGTGCGCGTCGCGAGATGCAGAGCATGCGAGAGAGCATGCAATCGCGCCTCGATCGGGCGAGTACCTCGGGGGGCTCCTTGGGGGGGACGGACCAGGCATACAAGGACCTCGTCGAAGACAATGCACGCCTTAGGGCGCTCCTGCGCGACGCGGCGGCCGAGACTACTAGGCTGGGCAACCAGCTATTGGAGGAGAAGGAGCGCGCCGAACGCATCTGGGGTGAGCTCCAGGATCGTGAACGGACCGTGCAATCGCTTCAGCGGCAGCTGGCAGCGGCCGGAATCGACCGCGTACCTACTCCAATGGTCCCGGGCCAGTTTTCCACACCAGGCCTCGCTTCACCGTACGCTGGCTCGTCCCTGCAAGGCTCGTCACTACATGTGGGCGCGCCGGCCTTCAAGCCTCTATCTTACCCACCTTTCCAGATGCCAAGCGTGCCAGGAAGGCAGGTAAACGTTCCACAGGCGCCCTCGGCGGGCGTCGTCGGCGCCCGACCACCCCAGCTGGGGGGAGCACCGCAGGCAATGCTGCCCCCTCGTGCGGTCGGCGTGATGCCGCCAACGGCAAACACGGCACCCATACAGGCCGGACGTCCTCAACCTCCACAACAACAACAACTAGCTCCACAACGCGCGCCACCCGCAGGCCCGTGGAGATGCGAGCATTGCACCTTCGAGAATCGCAATCCTCCCATCTTCGATCAGCTCACGCAAGCGTATAAGGGCTTCTGCGAGATCTGTCAAGGTGTGACCACTGTGAGGGGCCGATGAGGGTAATGAGGGTACTGAGGGTAATGAGGGGCCGCTCGATATCAGGGCACGTGGGCGCTCGACACAGGGCCCACCAGCGGCGGCTCTTCCACAGCATGCAAACACACACGGCGACGCGACGATCGGCGCCGGGCGGGCACGGCTGAGACCACTCCGTCGGCAGAGGGGGGGCACGGGTTGTCAGGGCGGCACGGGAGAAGCACGCATGATGGATTGGCGCGGCAGGTATCCTCGCGCTCCAAGGAGAAGGCGACGAAGTGATGATACGGCGAGGAGGTACCACGAGCGCGCTGGCGCTGGGTATGGCTCGCGCGAGTAGACGAGAGGGACAGGGTTGTGAATGCCATCCTCGTTCGGTGCGCTGGGTGTGGGTGTGGCCGGGCGTGACGAGTGCGAACACACCGCACACCGAGAGAGTGCCGTGCAGCGACCAGCAGAGCGAGTTCTCGCTTCATCTGTCCGCATGCTGCGCGACCTGCGCCTCCGTTGTGGTGATATATCTAGTTCTTTACAGAAGAAATGTTCCGTGTCATTTCCATGGAGGGTTTCCGCGTAGTTTCCGCGGGCGACTGGCCGTGGTCGGGTCGGGTCCAAGCCTTCGCCTTGCGCGGCGCGCGGTCCGCGCCGCCGGTCCGCGCAGCGCCGTTTTGCGTTTAAGTGACGATCGTGCATATGTGAAAACGAACGGATCGTCGGCTTTTCGGAGTTGTGCGTGTACCGAGTCATACGCACGGGCTGCACGTTGCTGCACGAGAGCGGGGAAGCCAGCTCAAAGCACAAGGCGGTGGTGGGAGCCAGAGGGTGGGATGTGGGCGAGGGGAAGCGCCCTTGGGGAAGCGTCTGCGAGGTCTGGCCGCTAGGTGCGTACTAAAAGCCAAACTGGCTTCTGCTGTCTTTGGCGGCCCCGCGTGACTTGATCGCGATGGCCGCGGTATCCTGGCTGGCCTTGGGCCCATACAGAATCTGGTCAGTCTGCATGCGCCACACCGTGTGCGCTGGCAAGCGCTTGAGCGGGTGCGTGGACTTGGAGACGCTCGTCTGCGCAACACACACAGAGGTACGTGGCTCGTCAGGCAGCAACAGCAGGCTCGGTGCTCGGGCAGCTCGACAGGGAGCGGCACTTGAGGCGATTTCGTGCTCATCTCGTGTATACATCTCGAGCGCTGTGTAGCGAGCGCTCGAGAGTAACCGCCGAGAGGTCAAGAGCATAGGGTTGGTGTGTGTGGCACACCGTGCGTGCGCGCGTTCGTGGCATTTCGGGCAACGCTGGAGCAGGAGCAGGATGCATGCTCGGTGATGAACGGTACTTGAACTCGGTCCGCGTCTTCATGAGGAACTGGATCGTCTCACCGGAGTGTATTGCTTTGGCTCCAGCCCCAAGGGCACCCCACTGCGCGGCAGCAGCCGACGTGTTCGTAGCGGCCAAGCAGCCAACGGGGACGTCGTTGTGCCCATAGACGCGAGCGAGCCTGCGGTCAGACGGAGAAACCATGGCACCTTCGGTACTGTTGACGGGCGGCAGGTAATAGGCCTTGTCCTGGGCCCACGGGCCCATGTGGCCAAACAATGGATGCGTGTAGAGGATGTTGAAGAAGCTCGGCTTGGGCTGGTAGAACTCCGATTTGGCGCCGTATGTGACTCCTACCGGGATAGGATCGAGGCCTAGGCGCTTGTCCTTGGGATCGGGAATGTGAGGGGAGTATGTCGCCGGCCCGAGCCAAGGACCGCAAGGACCAAACTTGGAAGAAGGCGCAGGTCGTGCCCCCGAGGAGGCCTTGGTGTTCGCACCGAGGTCGTGCTCTGGATCGATGGGCGCCTCCGGCTCGGCGGAGGTGGCGGTCAGATTCGGCGCTGCGAGAGCCTCTGCTGTCCACATCGCAGAGGTAATCGCAGAGGTGATGCGAGACCTGGAAACGACAAAAAACATTTTTCGGTCGCATGCACAACGAGTTTTGGGAACGAAGAAGAGAGTAAGCGCTCGAGTCAAGTCAAGTCTAGTCAAGTGACTTGACTTACTAGTACATGTAGGCGCTTTATACGCTCATTACTCGCAAGGGAGTGTAATTAGAGTGTAATGTGAGTGCGTGAGTGACTGACTGAGCGCTGTCAAGTGTAGAGTAACTGACCATGCTAACCGACTCTGACAGACTGACTGACTGACTAGCATGAAATAGCAACATCCATGCACAACACAACAACAGCGCGGCGAGACCCAAACATTATGTGAACTCGGGAGCGGGAACAGAGCAACGGGCGCATCCGCCGACTTATGGGCGCGATACATGTATGTGCGCGAGACACCGCGCGATGTCCGCCGCGTTGACAAGAGCCAAGAAGATCACAGTCCTCACGCACACGCGCACGCCCGCACGCGTCAATCTACATCCATGCCCGTATGATTATTTGATCACATGTCTGACACACCAGTTGTCTGACACAACCATGCTTGTACATGATTGCGTCACGCGTCAGCCCCCGGCCCGTGCAGCTCGTAGCAGTATTCTTCGTAGTCCTCGTCGTCGTAGTGCTCGTAGTCGTCGTCGTCGTCGTCGTCGTCGTCGTCGTCGTCGTCGTCGTCGTCAAGAGGCTTTGGACGAGACTGCCTGCCCCAGGCTGTCAACACGGAAAGGTAGTCGTCGAACAGCGCGCGCGTTTCCTCGGAAGCAGAATCGTTGTTCTTCTCCACGGGCTCATGGCTCCAAGATTCATCGCCGGGTCGATACCCAGCGAGCGCCTTGGCTTTGCCAGTGGCATCCACGATTGCCACAAGGACGTACTTGCCACGTTCTACCCACTTGGCTAAGCTCATCGCGCAATTGTTCAGCTCCTTGCTCACCTTTGCAATGGTATGCTTGCTGCGTAGGACGCGTAGGACGTGGGCGCTAGAGGGCTCGGCTGTCGGATCCTTGAGCGAGTCTAAGTGGGAGTAGTGCACGTCTGGACCAAGCTGGAGGTGTAGTCGTTTGAGCTCGCGCATGCGATTGAGCAGCGTCAGGGGTTGCATCGACTCGCCGCCTTCAGGCCATGCTTGCGCCCACCGCGTCTTGCCATCTTCCGTTTGGTGTATTGTACACTCGAACAGCGCGCGAGCCCGATCCAAATCATCGAGTACGTTGGCATTGGCCGGATCGACCCACCAGGCGGCGTTTCTCACGAAATGCTTGAATGGCGGGCTCTCGCGGTCCATCGCCAGGACCCTCGAGACGGTTTCCCAAGATGATCGAGAGAGACGATGGTAGTCGGCGTGTCGCAGGCCCCCCGAAATGACGTGCCACCACGATCGTGGAATGTCCCCTTGATTGTGGACTGATCTTCGAGGCAGAAGCGCAGGGAAGTGACCAAAGGTGCGAAGGGTGTGCGGGGTGATGATGCACACGCTTGCGCTCATCCAGATGCTCAGCTCCTTGGCTCGCCATTCTTCGCCGTTCAATTCTCGAGCACCAACCAGATTGTCCCAGAGGAAGAGCAGCTCTGGATGTGAAAGCTCTGGATCCAAAGTCCAAGGCTTTGGATCGAGCAGGCTTTGGACTTGAAATTCGAACACCGCGTTGACTGCATTCGGGATGTTAAAGCTGGACAAGCCGGGCACGAAGAGGTCACGGCCGCGCTCGATATTGGACCATTCCATCACCGTTTCGGCGAGCTTAGTCTGAACTACCCTAGCCCCCATGTGAACGTTCCCTACCATGGTGGCCAATTGCCCTTGTGTTGGCCCCGGGCTGAAGAGTTGGAGCAGTCCAACGGTATCACACCGTAATAATGGGATGCAGGAGCTATCGATGATGGCCAACGAGTCATTCAACTCCTCCAGCAGACTGGCGCTGATGCCTGTCACCGCTTCCATTCGATCGGCTGCTGTCAGAAGCTCAGGCGTGTTCAGAAGGCGTGCAGCACCGTGCTTCGGTGAAGCGAATTTACGCACGATTTCGAGGCCAGCTTGCAACGTCTTCGGCACCCGACTCCGCGTGACAGAGTATAGTCGACGTGCCGAGCGCTGCAGGCAGACGGTGCGGATGCGCATCGCGAGCATCGACGGTGACCAGCGTGAAGCGATGTGGGTGACAAACTGACAGTCGAGTCCGCGAAAAATGAGACTTGTGACACGTTCTGATGACTCTCGATTGCCAAAAGAACGAGTCCAGGCGCGTTTCAATCTTTGGAATTTGCTGAGACTGTTCCAGTGAAACAGCGTTCAAGCTTGGAACACTTCAAACCAAATATCAACTTAATCATGCAACTTCCGCGCGGTTGCATCTATAGTTTGGAGTCTCTCGATGGAAGACGAAGTTTCCTTTATCTCATCGCTGGAAGTCGGAGCAACGGAAGCGTTCCGCCGCACGCTGGTAATTTGGTCACATACATACTAGCGACGGCCGTGTGTAAATTGCGCGACGCTTTTTGCCGACGTTTTTCCGTTCAGGAGGGCCGAGGGCGCCCCACACAACACACTCTTGGCGATGGCGTCACTTCGTTGTGACGGGTTCTTGTGGGGCCCCTTGCTAAAAAAAGAGTTTGGCTTCTCTTGCAATCGCTTCCTCCGCAGCGCGGGGGGGTCAGCATTTTCGTCATTAGTGTGAGGTGGTGGTTCTATTGGAATCCGCTCACTGTATGGAGCGAGCTTGATGGTTCCCTCAATTCACTGGCGATGCGGTCGTGGTTGATGGTCGAGGTACGAGGATCCTCTCCCTGACGCGCCGCCTCCTCGGGACGTGTAGCTGTAGGCCAAGAGAAGGTGCCTGAAGAAGCAGGCCTGAAGACCCTGTCTGAGGATCACGGAGTTCGAAAGGGAGCTCGACCGCTAACTAACCACTGACTCGGACCCGCGTTACATGTACCTCATGCACCCACAGAACCCCATGTGTCAGCATTCATGCTCTCGCGACGACATCTCGCTCGCTTCATTTGCGCCCCATGAGGAAAGCGAGGCCCGCGGCGAGGGCGAAGCCGGTTGCGAGGCCGACGGCAAAGGTCGAGCTCTGGGCAGTTCCACCCATATCGGGCGCCTGGCGTGGCGCGTCTTCCGGGAAGTACCCAAAGTCGTAGGCCATGTGCGAGACCATCTGCCAGTCTACGAGCGAATCGAGCTCGACGAACGTGTGCTCGGCCATCTCATACAGCACGAGCTTGCCGCCGAGCCGGCAGCCCGTCGCGTCCCAGTGTGCCTTGGTGTAGTAGTAGAAGGCGCCATTCTCGACGAGCTCCCCCTCCCAGTCCTGACGGCGCGGCCGCTTGAGCGGCTCGTAGTTCTTGGCCTTGGCGACCTTCGTGGTCGGATCCACGGACCACAGGAAGCGGTGTGCGCGCACGGCCGTGACGAGCGAGTCGGCCTTCTGGTCGCGCATGATGCGCATCGCCTCCACAAAGTCCTCTGGGCGAATCAGCGGCGAGGTCGCCTGGATCAGGCACATGTACTCATAGTCCGGGTGCGCGTCCGCAAAGTCCTTGAGTGCCGACTCGGTGGAGGCGGTCGAGGTGGCGGTGTGCGCCGCGCGCCGGTGAACGAGCGCGCCGCACTTGATTGCGCTCGCTGCGATCAGGTCGTCGTCGGTCGAGACCCAAATCTCTGCGAAGATCTTGCTGTCACGGGCCGCCTTGATCACCCAATCGATGAGCGGCCGGCCGAGAAGCAACTTGATGTTCTTTTTCGGGATGGAGACGGAGCCGCCGCGGGCGGGGATGACAGCCACGATTTTGGGCATCGGCTCAGAAGTGTTGACCACCTTGCCCGCACGCGGCGTGAGCACCGGTGGCGGCGACTTGGTCATCTTCGCGACGAGGGAACGCGATGTGTGAACAAGGATCGAGAACAGGAGCGTGAAAATTCCGAAAATTACCCTCAACAGGGAGCTTAGGAGCGGTTCGGAGGCTTTTTCCCTCACCGGACTGATGCCGAAAGCGGAAGTTTGGCCGAGAAAGGTTGCTTTAATTAAGGGGGTAGGTCAGTCGTCGGGGAGCGATGTTCACGGTCCGGCGCTGGTTGTCGGCGGCGGCGGCGGGCGGCGGCAGCGCAGCGGCGCGCGGCGGCAGCGCAGCGGCGCGTGGCGGCAGCGGAGCGGTGCGCGGCGGCAGGGTGCCGCGCATCGGTGAGCTGCGCACGGCGCGCGACGTGCTGCAGGCCCACGAGCGCCACGCACTCCAGATGCGCCCGGTGGACGTCAGCATCTGCTGGAGCACTCTAGGCAAGCTGGTACGCCAAAGCCGCGAGGAGTGTGAGTGGATGAAAGCAGAGCTGCGTCGGAGCAAAGCGCTCGCGCCGTTGCTCGACTCCATGCTGCAGAAGCTGCCTCTCTTCGAGCCTCGGTCGGTCGCGACCGCAGTGTACGGGCTTGCGAGTGTGATGAGCGCCACCAGATTCGCACCAGACAAGCGCGTCTGGAAGGCGCTGGCGGAAACGAGCGCGGACGTCGCAACAAAATTCAATCCGCAGGAACTGTCGAACACGGCGAATGCGTTCGTAAAGGCAAAGCATCCGTCACCGGCGCTGCTCGATGCGATCGCGGCGGAGGCGGCGCCGCGCGTGCGCGACTTCAATGAGCAGAACCTTGCGAACACGGCGTGGGCGTACGCGACGGCGCAGCACGCGGCGCCGGCGCTGCTCGATGCGATCGCGTCGGAGGCGGCGCCGCGCGTGCGCGACTTCAATGCGCAGAACCTTGCGAACACGGCGTGGGCGTACGCGACGGCGCAGCACGCGGCGCCGGCGCTGCTCGATGCGATCGCGTCGGAGGCGGCGCCGCGCGTGCGCGACTTCAATGCGCAGAACCTTGCAAACACGGCGTGGGCGTACGCGACGGCGCAGCACGCGGCGCCGGCGCTGCTCGATGCGATCGCGGCGGAGGCGGCGCCGCGCGTGCGCGACTTCAATGCGCAGAACCTTGCGAACACGGCGTGGGCGTACGCGTCGGCGCAGCACGCGGCGCCGGCGCTGCTCGATGCGATCGCGGCGGAGGCGGCGCCGCGCGTGCGCGACTTCAATGAGCAGGGCCTTGCGAACACGGCGTGGGCGTACGCGACGGCACAGCACGCGGCTCCGGCGCTGCTCGATGCGATCGCGGCGGAGGCGGCGCCGCGCGTGCGCGACTTCAATGCGCAGAACCTTGCGAACACGGCGTGGGCGTACGCGACAGCACAGCACGCGGCGCCGGCGCTGCTCGATGCGATCGCGGCGGAGGCGGCGCCGCGCGTGCGCGACTTCAATGCGCAGAACCTTGCAAACACGGCGTGGGCGTACGCGACGGCGCAGCACGCGGCTCCGGCGCTGCTCGATGCGATCGCGGCGGAGGCGGCGCCGCGCGTGCGCGACTTCAATGCGCAGGGCCTTGCGAACACGGCGTGGGCGTACGCGACGGCGCAGCGCGCGGCGCCGGCGCTGCTCGATGCGATCGCGGCGGAGGCGGCGCCGCGCGTGCGTGACTTCAATGAGCAGGGGCTTGCGAACACGGCGTGGGCGTACGCGACGGCGCAGCACGCGGCGCCGGCGCTGCTCGATGCGATCGCGGCGGAGGTGGCTCCGCGCGTGCGCGACTTCAATGCGCAGAACCTTGCAAACACGGCGTGGGCGTACGCGACGGCGCAGCACGCGGCGCCGGCGCTGCTCGATGCGATCGCGGCGGAGGCGGCGCCGCGCGTGCGCAACTTCAATGCGCAGGGCCTTGCGAACACGGCGTGGGCGTACGCGACGGCGCAGCACGCGGCGCCGGCGCTGCTCGATGCGATCGCGGCGGAGGCGGCGCCGCGCGTGCGCGACTTCAATGCGCAGAACCTTGCGAACACGGCGTGGGCGTACGCGGCCGCCGATCACAGCTTGTGCGAGGTGCTGTTTGGCAGCTCAGCCTTTGTGGCCCACTGCGAAGCAATGCAAGCTGCCTTTTCGCCAGAGGCTTTGCGCCAGCTGCATCAGTGGCAGCTTTGGCTGGAGGAGCGCGGCGCCGCGTGGCCGCGGCTTCCTGTGCCGCTCGCTGAGCGATGCCATGCGGCTTTCGTGGCCGAGGAAGGTCGACCCTCCCGCCTGCAGCGGCAGGTGGTCGCGGCGCTCAAGGCGCTCGGCCACGAGCCCCGTGAGGAGGTGCGCACGCCGCAGGGCTACTCCCTCGACGCGGTAGTGCGCATCTCGAGCCGCGAGGTGGCGATCGAGGTCGACGGGCCCAGCCACTTTGTGGGCCGCACACACGCGCCGACGGGCGCGACGGCGCTCAAGCGGCGGCAGCTGCGTGCGGCGGGCTGGGCACTGGTGCCGGTGCCGTACTGGCAGTGGAACGCGCTCGATGCGACAGGGCAGCGAGAGCACCTGTTGCGCGCGCTGCGGAATGCGACGGAGCCGAAGGATCCAAAGGCGGAGACGGACCCGCGCGTCACCAAGAGGGTCCGCGAGCTCCTCCACAAGTGGGGTCTCGACGAGAGCTCCCTGGAGGGCTGCAAGCCGACCGCTTACAACGGGGCGAAGTTTGGATTGGGCGACATCGCGCACCTCGAGCCCCGGGCTTTGAGTCGGTGAAGACCAAGAAGACCAAGGCCGCGCCGAATGCCGCGCTGATGAGTACGAATCCGATTGATGAGACTAAAAACGAGTACAGCTGGGCGGACCTAATAGGCGCGCGCCTCGTGCGCGCCTTCTCGCGTTGTCGTGTCGCGCTTCGCGGGTCCGGCGAGAGCGCGTAACGAGTCTTAGCGCCGCTCCCGGGACCGCGATCCTTAATGTTAATACGAATTGAATGGCATATGAAATACATTTAGGATACATCACAATACATCGATGTAAATCTTGGACGCTTTTTCCGAGCCGCTGCGAAGCCACCACCCCTCACACGTTAACGCTCAGCGCACAGATAAACACATATCCTCCCCACAATCATGACGGCGTGTTGCTGCCGCCCTCCCCCCCCCCCCCGGTAGCCTCCCCAGCAATGAAAGCAGCTCCCGCCCCATCCCTAGGGGCGTGATTGCTCGCACAGACACGCAACTCACATACTCATGCACACACAGGCACAGCGTCAACGTCGCCCTCGCACTTAAGCTGACAGAGAATGCGTCCTCATGCCTCCACGTCCGAAGCGGGCGCATCTGCCGCTGGCGCAGCGCGAATAGCATTCTCTAGGCACCGCTTGATCTTCCCAGAGCCAACGCTTTCGAGCTCTAACGTGTAGGCTTTCATCCCTGCATCGTACTCCGTCACAAAGGCGATAGCCTCCTCGCCGCTGCTGCGCTTCACGAACACTCTGCTGCCGATGGCATAGGTGGGCTCAGCCTCCGCGGGCGCGGGCGCGGGATCCTCAGGCTCGGGCGCGGGCGCGGCCGCCGGCGCGGCCGCCGGCGCGGGCGCGGGCGCGGGCGCGGGCGCGGGCGCGGGCGAGGTCGCCGGCGCGGCCGCGGGCCGGGGCAGGGTTTTGGGCGAGAGGAACGATCTGGCCGAGGCCATCACACGACCCGACAAGGATCTTTTGGGCGTGTCGGACCCTGGCGAGTTCGCCGGCAGCAACGCCGGCACCTGCGGGGAAGCAGGGGCGGCGGGCGGCGGCTCGGCAGCAACTGTGCCCAACTCTGCGTCCCCGTCGCCCCCCGCCGCCGCCGCGTCGAAGTTCGGCTGCGGCATCTTGGAGCCGGTTAGCAGCATGAGCCGATCCCTGAGCTGCTCGCGCGCCTCCATCATGACGGGCGAGTTGGCCTCGACAAAGTCGTTCACCGACAGGCTCAGGGTGTCGTAGGTCTCCTCCATCTTCTCGTAGGCGGTCTCCGCAGCGGGCACCGCGACGTAAAAGATGGGCGTGAGGCAGCTCAGCAGCGCGCGCAGGACCGGGCGCCGGAAGAGATAGTCGAAGATTGGAATCCCGACCACGACGAGGAAGACGACGATCGCGTACATCATCGCCAACGCTGAGTTGTAGGGGCCGGGTGGCGGGGAAGGGGGTGGAGGCGGCCGAGGGGGCCTGGGCGGATTGGGGGGCGGCGGCGGCGGATTAGGCGGCGAGGGCGGCGGCGCGGGCGGCGCGGGCGGCGAGGGCGGCGAGGGCGGCG
>Ga0210246_101375_pt1 | contig 19066 bp, 13 predicted proteins | sample ChrtobMetaP3_8mM_FD_155469 | JGI IMG/M metagenome (GOLD analysis project Ga0210246, IMG submission 155469) | Chrysochromulina tobin associated microbial communities from unialgal haptophyte culture, Seattle, Washington, United States - P3_8mM | ecosystem: Host-associated > Algae > Haptophytes >...
GGCGCTCAAGTCGACGGGCTCGAGGGAGTGCCCGCTGCGGACCTGAAGCATCTTGGGCGGCAGCTTATCCAGCTCCGCCTTCAGCCGTGGGACGACGGACAGCCGCAGGATGAGCTCGCCGCTCACCGCCGACTCGAAGACGCACCAGCCGCGGCCCTCGTCGTCGTCGAGGCCGGCGTCGCCGTGCCGTCCATCGTACGAGCGCTCGTTGAAGAGCGTGTCCACGCCGCCGGCGATGTGCACGAGCTGCGCCGCCGCGCGCTTGGCCGCCTGCGCCGCCGCGTGCGTCGCGAAGCACACGATCGCACGACGCGCAATCTTGCCGAGCGTGCAGCTGACGATCTCGCCGTAGAGCGAAAGCATCCCCCTGATTTCTGCCTCGTCGACGCTCGGGGCGACGTCGAAGAGACAGAGCTTGCCATCGTACTCTCGCGGTCGCGGCGGCAGCTCCTTGAGCTGCAGCACGGTCGTGCCGATGGCGGAGGCATAGAGGCTGCCCATCTGCGGCGAGGACGCACGCACGGCGCGGAGGCCGACGGGGGTGGGTGGCATTCTCTCAGCGAGGCGGTGCAAAGGAGAGCATGAAGAGAGGAGGGGGGCATGACGTGGGGCGTTCCGGAGGAGCGTTCTGATCGCGAGCGCCTTACCACGCCAAGCCCTCTTTTGAAGGCGCGCTCCTGCTCATCGGTGCGAGGGCTGTGGTCACTGTTCTGGTACAGCGACGGGTAATCCCAGAAAAAGGCCTCGATGTCGGGCCGCTCTAAAAGGGCATGCCAAAAGGCCTGGATGCGGTGGCCGGTCGGGTCCGGGTTGCCCTGGGTGGGCCAGCCGAGAGAGAACGCGCCGACTGCGCGCCTGCCCTCGAGAAGGAGTCGCTTGGCCTCCTTGGGCGTCAGATGTGGCTTGATCCCGCCCACAGGCTTGAGGTCCTGCCGGCGGACGATGCGGTAGTCTGGCTGCAGGTCGAGCTGGGCTTTCAGCCATTTCGCGCTCACGAGCGCAATATCGCCGCGTCCGAGCACCTCCGCCAGGTCGCTGTCGAGCGCACTCAACTCGCGCTTCACCTCGGGGTCGATGCCGACGTGCTTGCGCTTGGGATGGCGCTTGCGACGCGAAGGCCTGCAGCAGGCTCCGAAGGGCCGAATAGCGTCGTCGTAGTCGTCGATGTCGTCGAGGTTCGTGTCGTCCCCGTTTTCCAAGGCATCGGGCCGCGTGGGGCCCATTGGGTGGCGGTGCGGCGGCGGCGGCGCCAAGTGAGAGGCAGCGGCAGACTCTGGCTTGAGCGTCGGCAGCTCAACCTCAGCGGGCGTTTCTGGGAGTGTCTGTTTCGCAGCCGCCAGCACACTGCGCGCGCTTGAAAGCGCATGCGCGGGAACGCTCGACGGTCCAGATGAAAGCGGCCCACGCGTCGAGAAGGCCATCACAATCGCGTTCAGCATGGAGTTGCCGACCTCGAGGATCGAGTTGTTGGTCTCAATCGCCGCCTCTGCCGGCATCGCCTCTGTCTGCGTCGTCGCTTCGGCCAACTCCATTTTGTGTTCACAACGGTGACCAAAAAGCGTCGAACGAAAACCATCATGACAATCGTGCACCGTCCGGAACTTGCGATGATTTCACGGGAGCTATCAAAAAGCGGAGCGTTTGTAGAGCCGGAAAAAGGGGCAATTCGTAAAAGGTCAACGGTCGAATTTGCGCATGCTTGCGTGCTAGTACTTGTATCGAATGTCTTATGGGGCACTTCCTCTTCCGGGTGGTTATCCATACTTTTTAACTGCGATACTGCGTGGACACTCAGGCCACGAGATAGTTTCCCGAGCCGGCCAGCAACCATGCGAAGCCTGTAAAAGGTTATTTAGCTTGAGGCCTTGAGGCCGAGGCCAGGCACGACCTTATCTCACCGTTCACGTTAATTTGCCATCTCGGCAAGACGCACAGCCACAGGTCCCGTGGAGACCCATCGTGGGGGGCGCAAAGCGCGGCACACACACACAGGACACACACTCGCGTGCCGCGCACGAACACAGACACCGGATCCACCAGAAGGAGGAGAGGGGCGGGAGTGTCAAGGTGGTGAGGGAGGAGGCCAAGGAGGGCCAGCTCACGTACACGGACCTTGCCCGCGCGAATGTATTGAAGGTGGGCTGCTGCGCTTCCGCCCCGGTCCCTCGCCGTACGGCTGTCGCTGGGGCCCACTCGCCATGCGACTGGGCGCGTCAGGCTCCCTGCTCCGCTTGTCGCGCCGTGCGCGCACCTCCCCCTGAGAGGCCGGTTGTGATTCCGCTTCCGACTGCAGCACGCTGTCGGATTCATCATCAAAAAGGGTGCGACGTTGCTTGCTGGGCCGAGGGCGCCGCGGGGCTCCTGGCCTTTGGGCGGGCTGCAGCCGGTACGCCGAGCGTGGGGGGGGCTCGCGGGCTCGCTTGCGAGGTGCACGGGCCGCAGGCTGCGCCGCGGTTGGAGGAATCCCTCCCGGGGCACACGCAGCGCAGAGATCGAGGGAGCAGGGTTCACACTCATACGCCCATGTCCCCTCGACCAGTGGTCTACGGCATTCACCATCGCAATTTCGAGAGGAGGGAGCCAGGGCGGAAGTGAGGCAGAAGCACATACTGTGTCCGCGTGGGCATCGGATGCGCGAGCGCGAGATTCCCACAGAGTCGTCTGTACCCACACAATCGAGACAGATGTCGAGGTCGCATCCGTGGCCTTCGCACATCCAGCGAGTGGTTCCCGGCCGGATTCTCGTTCCACACGGCCCATTGCAAAGAGGCTGGAAGCCGCCGCGGCCGCCGCGGACGGGGGCGGGCACAAGGAAGTGACCACGAGTGCATCTAAACCTGGGAGGTTGGGGTGCCCTCGAAGCGGTGGCTTCGGGCGGGGGTGGTTCGAAAGAGCTAGACTGGTTGCACCGCCTGGCTGCGTCCATCGCACCGACAGTGTAAGCCACCGTTGAGCGTTGGGTCCGGGTGACCGCAGCGGACTGGAGGCGGGCTGCTTCCGTGAGTTCCGCCTCTGCCGCGCGGGCTACGCGAGCTTGTTCCCGCCGAGCGGCGTGAGCGGCCGCCCGTGTCGCCTTAGCGGCTTGTCGACGCAGGCGAGCGTCGAGTGCGGCTTGCCTCCGAGCGTCTACGCGCGCCTGCTTCCGACGAGCGACTGTGGGGTCAGACCCAGCGTTCCGCAGCCAGACGAGTCTGCGTTGCTGCTTGGCGGCGCAAGAAAAGGCCCACGCGATATCCAGGGTGGTGTTCGATCGCGCATGACGCGCGAGTTTATAAAATGCCGTGAAGACGCTGAGCTCAGAATCCCAGTCGTCGTAAGCCCAATCTCCCGCCTCGCGCCCTCCTTCTCTGTCTGGCTCTGTAAAGGGCTTCCGAGTCCTGTCCAGCACCACTATGCCTGCCATGGTGGCCCAGAGTCGAAGCGCCCTGAAGCAGCGGCGAACGAGGCACGCTCCATCCCACACCTCCCGAAGGCCTCTCGAAGCCATCCACTTGGCTCTGGGGGCAGGCCTGTCAATGATGACGACGCGATCACGGTATGAGACGGCGGTGGTCCGAACCGCATTGACCTTCGTCGACGGACCCATGCGGGCCGTGCATGCAGCCTTCCGCCCCTCTCCAATGATGGCGACGATCCATTTAAGAAAGCCCCTCCCATATCCTAGCGCGAGGGTCCGCGCCGCCTCGGGTGATTCGACGATGAGCTGCGATCTCGGTGCGTCCGGTAAACCGAGCATGAACCGAAGGGCAGCGTGTTGTTCGCGAGGGCCAAGGCGATCGGCACCGCCGGAGAGGGCTGTCAAAGCGTAGTGTGCCTGCTGAGTGCCAAAGTCGCTTAGTCGATGAGCCAGCCAACCCATGGCTCGTGATCGGTGTTGCGCCGAGTCACCGATGCAGCACGTCGTGATGGTGTGCCACCTCGACTGCGGTGCTCGAGCAGGGATCGGCCGCCACAAGCCGGCCACTGTAACGTCCTGGGCAAGAAAGCATCCTGTGCAGGGGCAGGGAGCGTGCGTCTGGCACCACCATTCCCAACCTCCCTTTTGAGGACGATACTCTCGAAGGCGGTCGAGGTGCGCCTCGCCTGGAAGGACTCGTTCTAGGAGCCCTGCACCGAGGCGGTCAGCGAGAAGCCCACTGCGATCGGCACGCGCGTCGAGGATGCAATCAAATGTAGCTTCCGTGAGCAACCTGGCTTTGACCGGGGAACGGCGGAGGAGCGGCCAGGTATCGATAGTCTCGAGAAGAGTGAACGAGGATGCGCCCGCGAGCTTAGCCATCATGAAGGCGGAGCAAAAGTCAAAAGCAGCGCGGCCCACACCCCTCTTGACGCCAGCGACATGGCACTTGGCGTGGGCCGAGGGCATAAGGTCCAAAGGCAAGAGCGGGGAGTCGAGCATGAACTTTGCAGTGGCGTCTGCGGCCTCATTTGGGGTAACGCCATCGTGACTGTGAATATGCACGTAGAGGACCGCCCGCTGTCGTCGCTCGAGCTCGGAGATGTCGCCAAGTTCCTTGTCACGGTAGCGTGCGGCTTTGGAGGAGACCGTGCGCCCAGTGAAAGCGTGTCCCGCCTGCATACCACTCAGACAGTCCGTGACCACGACGGTGACAGAGTCCTTCGTGGCGGCGAGATGATCGTGAAAGGCGGCAAGTTCCGCCTCGTAGGAGTGGCGTTCAAAGGTGTCGGCGTAAACGTCCAGTTGTCCTCCGAGTACCGAGCACCCGGAGCTCCCTTGCGCAACGGCTAGGCATACCCTGCTGACCCTGACGGCGCCCGTCTCCTCGTGGATATCCTTGGACCCGTCAGTAGACACAAAGTGCGTGATCGGGTACTCGGACTCGAGTTCGAGGAGCTTGTCGAAAACAAAGAGGCATTCCTTCCTTTTGACGGCTTTGCGCGCCTTGTCGCAGACAAGCTGACATTCCCACCAGAACCGAGCAGCGAGCGGGCAGTCGGGGTGTGCAGGGTTGCCACGAAGCCGTCCCGAGTCATCAAAGCGATACGCAAGTCGTACTCGAGCGAGCCATTCCGGCCCACGGCCGACCCAAGTGACGTGAAATCCACCCTGTGTGCGCTGATTCCACGTACGCTCCTCGGTTGGGAGCTTGGAATCGTAAAAGAAGATGGCTCTGCGAGTCGCACCGTCCAGATCAAGTTGAGACGGCCCCGCCGTGCGCACGACCTTATCTATAGAGAATTGGTTCAAAAACACAGCGGGGAACCGGATAACGAGACAGACACACGAACCTCACAAACCCCTGTGCCTTTTCGGGGTTTTGGTTCCTCAAGTTCCGTCATTCTCGTGACCCCTCGGGAAATGCTTCGCATCCTCAGTTTCAAGCTCGTGCGCCGCCGCGCCTTCGGCCGTCGCCTCTGCTGGAGCGCCGCGGAAATCGAGGATGCCGCGATGCGCGCACCTCGGAGCTTGAGCGCCGCGGAGATCGAGGATGCCGCGATGCGCGCTCCACGGAGGCGCGGCGAGCGTGTCGACAGCGTCGACAGCGTCACGCTCGCTGACCGAGTGTTTCACCTCGAGCGCATGTCCAAGGCGGATATTGATCCAAAGATACTCGCGGAGGTGCGAGCGCTGCGGCTGGGTCGCATCAGGCACGGGGCGGATCAGAAGCGCGCCGATCAGCGGCGTATCACCATCGCACAGCAGCACATGGGCAACACGGTGCTGCTCGGCAAGACGAGCGTCGGCATGCACCACGAATGGGACCGGCTCAATCGGGAGAGTCTGCCCGAGGTGGTGCTGCTCGGGCACTCGAATTGCGGCAAGTCCGCGCTGCTCAACGCGCTCGCCGGCACGCACGCGCGCCACGGCCCCGCGCATGTGAGCCCCCGCGCAGGCTGGACGGCCGATCTGGGCTTCTACCGCATGAGGACCAAGGTGCCCATTACGGCGCTGGGCCCGAGCGCGCCAGCACGGCCCTACGCTGCGAGCGGCGAGGGCGAGGGCGAGAGTGCGGGCGCCGTCGTGGGCGCGGGCGAGGGTGCGCCACTCTCATCATATGCCGAGGACGCTCGACACGACGCTCGGCCACTCTCATCATATGCCGAGGACGCTCGACACGACGCTCGGCAACGCGAGCGCATGCGCGGCGCCCTGGGAATGATTCTCGTGGACACGCCCGGCTACGGCTTCGCGGTGGGGGACAGCCGGCAGCTCAAGGCGTGGGGCGAGCTGCTCGCCGACTATCTCAACAAGTCGGAGAGGCTGCGCCTCGGGGTACTCCTCATTGACTCCACGCGGGGGCTTTGCGCGGCCGACGTACGTGTCTTGCGGCGCGTGCTCAAATCGGGAGTACCGGTACTGCCCGGGGCTTCTCGAAGGCCCCTCCTGCTGCTGCCTGAGCGCGCCGGTGCTCACCACGACGCCCCCACTTCCCCACAGGTGCTGCCGGTGCTGACGAAGGCAGATCTGCTGCTGCCAGAGGACCTCGCGGCCTCGCACGCCGTCGTGAGCGCCCAGCTTGCCGAGGCCGCCCCCGCCGGGACGGGGGTGCGTGCGCCGCCGCCGATGCTCTCGGCGCATTTTCTGACCGGGGTCGCCAATTTATGGCGGGTGCTGCTGCGCACGCTCGCCGAGATCGAGCGAGCTGAGTTTGGGGCGCAGGAAGGGCGCCGGCGACGAGAGGGGCTGGAAGGGGCGCACTCGGTGGAAGACGAGGACGAGAGTGATGTGGGGAAGTGGGGGCGTCGTGGTGAGCACTCGGTGGACGAGGACGAGAGTGATGTGGGGAAGTGGGGGCGTCGTGGTGAGCACTCGGTGGACGAGGACGAGAGTGATGTGGCACGACCACCACATGGAGCCGCGGAGATGCACGCTCGCTAGACTCTGTAGACTGTACGTTGCACTGTGGCACCATGGCCAGTTGAGTCATTTGTCACGTAGTTGTGCGGTTCTACGGGCTTCAGCCCCGGGGCGTTGACCGCTGAGAGCGCAGTTAATTCTGATGTCCGTAAAATATCGTCAAGGGGTTGGAGATAGAGATCGATCACAATTGAGCTTCATCAGGGTAAGTGCGCTAATGGCGGACGATGGAGTGCTTCATCAGCGTAAGTGCCTCCGCCAAGTTCCGCGATCCTTCTCAGTGGAAACCGCGGAAGTCGTGGGGAGCAGGCGCGCACGTAGCGCTTCGCCGCCGCACGCTCTGCCACGGCCGACCCATGGGGCGGCGCGCGGGCGGACATGCAGGTGGCAACGCCACACCTGCGCCACATCTGGGCGTCAGCGTGCTTCCTCCGCAAGCCAAAACTGAGCTCATGCCCGATCGCCTCGGCGGCGACGCGGCCGTTCTGGTCATCAAAGGTTTCCTCAGCGAGGACGATATCGCTGTGCTGCACCGCCTCGGGCCGACTGGGGCACGCAAGGAGCATGACCGCTACGAGGGTCTCGAATTTTCGCACGACGTTTGGCGGTTCGAAAAGGCTCTCAAGACGGAGGATCCGTTGCTGCGACGAAAGGTGCTCGGCGCGATGCTGTTTGCCGACCGAGAGCTGTGGCGCAGCATCCCTACCACCGACGACAAACAGTCGCAGCTGCTGCACGAGGAGGTCGAGTATATTGTGTACGACGCTGACGCTTGCCGCGAGCGTGGTCTTGCACCACCGCATATCGGTCCACACGTCGACAACTCGAGCGCGGTGACCATGGTTGCGATGCTGTCGGAACCGGGCGCTGATTTTGACGGAGGCACCAACCTATTCGAAGATGGCCTCGGCGGTAAGATAGGCGACGGTCGTCACCGCGCCGTGCAGCCGCGCCGTGGCGATGCGCTGCTCTTCCGTGGCGAGCGCTGCGAACACTCGCTGACGGAAGTCACGCGCGGCGTGCGCCGTATCCTGCAGATTGAACTGTGTCGGAAGCGCGAAGGGTATCACTGATGCGATCGGCGCCGATCGGCCGATCGAGGTTACTGTCGTGGTTTCTGTTTCGTCACGTACCGGTAAAATACGGTCGCCACCCGCCCGATTCTCTCGGGACTCCCTTGTTCGAATTCCAGGCGCAGAAGATGGACAGTCCGCCACGCATGGAGAGCTTCGTCGCAGGGCGCACCCCCGGCGCGGTCGCCATGACGGTAGTCACGTTGCCTCTGCCTACCGACGATGCCTTAGCGGCCCCAGAGCTGCACGGCAAAGTCTGCCAAGTGGGTGCTGTTGCACTCGCATGCGGGCCGGTGTTGCTCCCTCCCATGCCGACAGAGCCGGCCCCGCAGCCTCCGCGCGCGGCGGCGCACACGGACGCACACGTACAGGACAACCTTATGAGAGCGCGAAACGCTCTCCTCAAGCGTAGTTCAAGCGCCGACGCTGACGTCCAGAAGACTGAAATGCAACGCAAGGCGCCAACTGCAGTGCAGTCAATGGGCGTATCTCGGCTCTCTCGTTCCATTGGAGCGAGGCAACTCTCTGCGGCACAATCCATGGGCTTCTCTCGTTCGTACCCAAAGCGAAATCGTGCCCCCACGACTGACTCCTCTGCCGCCCCGAAAGCCGGCAGCCCCACACCCAAAGCGGCGCAGCCGACCACACAGAAGCCGCCCTCTGCCAAACCGCCAAACCCGGACGGTGGCCTCCAGGCGGCAATCGAGGCGGGCGCATGGGTGGCCGAGGTGCTCGGCATAGCACCTCCCTCCGAAGCGGCCGACGTGGAGGGTCACCATGCGGTGCTGCATGCATGGCTACGCTCGGGCGAGCTCCTGTGCGAGCTCGTCAACAAGCTGCAGCCCGGCACAATCTCGCGCGTCTCCTCGAGCACCATGCCCTTTAAGCAGATGGAAAACATGTCAAACTACATCGAGGCATGCGTGGCGCTCGGCGTGCCCAACCAGGACTGCTTCCACTCCGTCGACCTTTTTGAGGGCAAGGACCTGCGCGCGGTCGTGCGCAACATCCATGCACTCGGACGCGTAGCGCAGAGCCTCGATTGCTTCAACGGGCCCATCCTCGGCGCCAAGATCGCCGAAAAGAAGGAGCGCGCCGCTACTCGTAGAGCTACCACGAGCCCTCAATCAGTAATCATCGAGTGCCCCGCCAGCCAAGAGCAAGAGGATGTGGACCCCCAAGGCCCGCAGACTCCCGTGCGAAGCAAGACGCTGACTGCGGCGCAATCCATGGGGGTCTCTCATCTCTCTCGGCCGAGAAGGAGCGCCCTCTCCATCATGCCTTCTTCGTACTTGCCGCAGATCGGCTTCTCCAGCTCATACCTGAAGCGCAAAATTGGCCGGGTGAAATTTGCTGCAGACGCTGCCGAGCCGCCCTCAGTGTGCTCGCCCGGACGTGCTCAGCGTGCACTTAGAAGAGCGAGGCTCAGCGTGCACCTCTCTGCCACTCAGTGGCAGAAAGGTGCACGGACGCCCTCAGACACTGACCCCGTCGCAGATCCACGAGAGGTAGCCATCAGGTACATCGTCCGCCGAGAGCAAGAGGATGCGGACCTCAACATTTGAGTGCTGAGTCACTGAGTGCAGGCCTCGTCCCTCGTCGTGCGGCTCGACCCTCGCCTCGGTGCGGAGCTCAAACACAAACAACCGGATTCCATAGCTAGAGTCGTAGACGCGAAATATTTACGTGAACCGAATTGAAAAAGTTGAGCTACCACGACACCGCCACCCCAGCGAAAAATGTACGAGTCCCGACCACGATAAGCATGGGTTTCGGGTTCGCCGTTTCGCGGAACACGTGAAGTGCCGGGTCGCGGCGCCCCTCCCCCCTCGCGCGTCGCGGGTCGGGTCGGCGCGTGCTCGACGGCCCCCCACATCGCGAACGCGGAACGGAAGCAGCAACCATGTCTCTATTCAGCTCGTGTCGAAGTTCTTGAAGTACTTGTTGATCTGCTTCTCGCCTAGCGGCGAGGAGCGTTCGTCCCAAGGATTGCGTATGGCATCGCCCTCGGTGCCGATGGTGAAGAAGATCATCGAGAGCAAATGGTCGATGCAACGGCTGACTGGTTGGGGCGGCTCCGCCCCCCAAAAGGTCGCCCGAGTCGTGAGGAGCGTATTGTATGCTGCGGGATCGTTGGCCTTCAAGTCATTCAAGTAGCGCCCCGCGCTTGATCCGCCAGGCTCCGCGCCGGCCTCGACGGTGGCGGCAGCGGTGGCAGGCGAATTGCCAGCTGCGATCAGCTCTTCGTAGAGCTCCCTGCCGAGATCGAGATCACATGCCGAGCTCGAGATCAGTGGAGGATTGCGAGGTCATCAGCGGCAATCCATCGAGCTCAGCGCAACCAGAGGCCACCCTCACCTGCCGAGCTCGAGATCAGTGGGGAGCGCCTTGAGAGCTGAGAGTCGGCACAAAGCCTCGAGCCAGCCTTCGAACGGCACGTGCTGATTCTTGATCGAGCCGACGGCCGAGTAAGGCTGCGCCACGACCATTCGTGACCACGTGAAGGCAAAGGCGACGTCGCGCTCGGAGAGGTCAGCGTTGATCAAGTCGAGCCGTTTCACAAACTTGGCCCAACTCTCGTATGTGAGCAGCCGTTTCGCAGGGCCCCGCTTCTCGCAAATGACCTCAAAGATGAGGCGTAGGTTCTCCTCGTGACGCTTGAGCACTTGATCGGTGGCCTCGCAGTAGCAGTGCTGCACACGGAAGGCGTTGGCGTCGAGGAACGCGTTCGGGTCGCAGCGCGGGGCGATGGACTCGTCGAAGAGGCGCGTGATTGCGCGCGCAATTGACGGCTCCTCAGCCGTCATCACGTAGCGCATCGCGGCGTAGTTGACGAGGCAATTGACGAACTCGTCAATAGAGAGTGCCTTGGCGCGATTCATCCCATCTGACTCGGCCTCGGCCTCTACAGCCTTGGAGGCCGTGTCCACGGCGATGAAGAGGCGGTCGAGGTCCGACTTTTTGGTGAACTCCGCCTTTTGGCTCGCCAGCTTACAGTCCTCGACGAGCTGTGAATATGCATTGAGCCCTATGACGCCGCAAAAGCCCGCGAGCGCCGCGTAGAACTCGAACAGAGGCGTGAGCATGTAGACGCTTCCCCCGCCATCGACTCCCCACAGCACGTCATGGACCGCCTCGACGGCTTCCTCTGACGAAACACCGCTCTTGTCCTGCCGGCCGATGAACTTGCGTAGCCCCGATTGCAGTGCGCGATCCCAAATCGCCTCGAAGTGCTGACGGCGCACCTGCGGACACTCAAACGTGGCGCGGGAGGGTTGGGGAGGGGAGACAGACGTCAGCCACGCGGGAGCCATCAGACGTAATCAGACGCCATCAGACGCCATCAGACGCCATCAGCCAGGGAGCCGACCACCTCGTTGCTCGTGATCGCCGACAGACCCCCGGGCATCATCTCAAATCAGATCGCATCTCAAATCAGATCGCATCTCGTATCGACGCACCTCCTCCGTATCACAGAACGCTTGCGCATCGCACCAGTTCGCCCGTTCCTTCCATATGCTCCGTGGCAGCGTCCATGGGACCTTCGGCTTTGACTTCTTCTTGGGCACCTCGCCTGATGAGGGAGGCAATCAGACGCCATCAGAGGTCATCAGAGGCCACGAGGCAATCGCCTGATGAGGGAGGCAATCAGACGCCATCAGAGGTCATCAGAGGCCACGAGGCAACTATGGGCGTTGTGTTGGGCGACTCACGCTTCTCAAAGCGGTCGAGCGGCCCGCCCGCGCGCTCGGGGATGAAGAAGCGATGTCGCGAGAGCTCATCGACCGCTCCGCTCGATGCCTGCACCACTGTCGAGTTGTGAGGCTCCTTGCGCTCAGCGTCCACCTTTTCACACGCAACCTCGACAAGCTCGTCATGCAGCAGGTCGAACGTCGCCGCTGCCGCCTCGAGCTTGAGGCGCCGCTCGGGCAGGCACGGCAGCCGGCCCACCAGTGAGCTCATCGGTGGCCGGTAGCGCGGGAGCGCCCGGAACGACGCGCTCGTGCTGCTGCATTGGTTGGGGGTCGCTTGGCGACTGCTGCGACTGGGAGCTCTGCTGCTGCCCAACCTCGGCAAGCTGAGCAAGGGCGCGCTCTGGCTCCCTGTGAGCGTGCGATGTGGCGTGCTGTCCGAGCTGCTGCGGATAGCGGACACGTCGAGCGGCTCGTCCGAGAGGAAATGCAGCTGCGGATCGCTGCGAACGATCTCAGGGTTGCGCAGCGCCTTTACGCCCTCGTCCACCAAAGCAGTCAGGTCTCGGTCGAACGGACTCTTTCGCGTCGGCGCTGCTTGGCCCTGAACATGATACTTGTAGTCCACGTTGATCGGTAAGAGGTGCGAGCAGCCCCACTGTACTTTCGGCGGCGCCGACGGTGCATCGTCGGCTGTAACCTCAATCTTGTTCAGATTGAAGCGCGAGGTTTTGCGGACCAACGTGGGCGGCGGCTCCACGCTTACTCGCCTGATTGCTTGCCTCGCGTTGGCGGCGCTCAGGTCGCGAATGATCAGCGCAAACTCGGCCAGGTTGAGCTTTCCGTCCGGCGTGTTGTCATACGTGGCCAGGATGTGCCCGGCTTCGGCAGTGGTCATATTGAGGCCTGTGGTATCCCTCCAGTGATACTCCAGAGCCCTCCGCAGTTCGTTGTTCTCGAGGTACCCGTTGCCATTCCCGTCAAAGCGCATGAATGTCTTCTTCACCTTGGCCATGGCGGCATTCGGCTCACGGGGGACTGTGCCTCCGAGCAGGGTATCTGTCGGCATGTGTCAGTTCATGCGTCGGAGAACTTGCCCAAATTGTATCACAGCACTGCCCATTTTTGTTACTTGACCTTCGAACGCGGGGGGTCGACGTCCACGTCTGATTGCAGCTATGGAAATCAACCTGAAAAAGGTTGAGAAAAGCACCGAATTCTGGACGGTGCTCGAATTCTGGACGGTGCTCGACTTTTCGCGCACGAGCGAGCACACGCCATCAATCCGATCGTCTTCGCAAAGCACCATGCTCTCGACGCTCGCGCTGGCAACCATGATCCCGACGGCCTTCATTAGCATCGACACGTCGCCCTTCTTCTACAACGACCTCATGGCCGTACAGGCGATGATGCGCCCACCACCTTCTTCGTCGTGGCGCTGCACCGACGAGGAGTGCATGATGTCGTACCCGGTGAGCCATCTAGAGGATGCATCGCTTCGCCTCGTGCTTGGCGACGACGGCAAAACAATCACGCTGTCTGGCGAACGCAAGATCGAAGGATGCCAGTGCCAACCGCGCGACGATGTGATCATCACCCTGCCGTTCACTCCGTCGGCACCAGAGGCACTGTCCTCGAGCATCGACAAGGGTCGGCTCACAATCACGCTCTCGAAGCATGCCAAGATTCCGGAGGCCAAGACGATCTTGATCAAGCGTCAAGAGCCGAAGACGGCCGACGCGAGCCAGATCCGCTTCGTGCCGCAAGAGTCCGCGTCTGCCTCCGTCGTCGAGGAAAAGATGTTGGATGCCTTCGACAAGTTCCGCGCTGTCGCTGCCCTGGCCCGCAAGGACGGCCAGGAAACACCAGCGCAGGCAAGCAACGCTAGCGAGACAGTCAATGTCACCGCGCAGGCGTAGGGAGAAGATGGGAGCTTCATCGTGGGATGGACGGGGATGTGAGGACAGTGCGGGGCCAGAAAGCCAAGACTCTCGACGCGACGACGGTCGGTGGGTAGTTTCCGGTTTGGTAGCCTTGTGCCGTACCGAAATGCTCCAGCGCGGTTGAATCGATAATCCGGGATTGGGAACAGTTAGGGGGGGACAGCGAGTGTAGTGACGGTCGGAGGTTCGTAGCTGAGGTGGTCACGTGCACTCCCGCGCTCGGCGCCGTGTGGAGGTCCCGGTCGCGGGTGACATCTGACAACACGCGTGGCACCCCGCTTCGCTGGCAGCCGCGGCATGGCCGCTCGGTCGCGACCCCGCGCCCCGCGGCGCCGAGCGCGTGCGGCATACCGCGGTAATCTAATCGGTGTTATATGGGCGCACACTGTGTCAAAGGATTCAAATACCGGTACGATTGAACCTTGTCGTCACTGTGTCGGCAAACATGTCGTCACTGTGTCGGCTCGCCACGCTTGCGGCTCAGAAGCCGCGCAGGCGCTCACCGACCCACAACGCAATGGACACACATGCACGAAACTCGCGCACCAAAACTCGGAACACACGCATGGCACACGGCACGATACAAAAACGGTAACCGCCCATGCTCGACACATAGGGGCCTGCGGCATCTCACATCATCCCATGCCAGTTTCCATCAGGCCATGGACGACAGCAGCTGAACTCACGCTCGCTGTGCCATAATAGAGGAAGCATTCGCTGTACCAAAGAATTGGTCAACCAGGCGAGCGGATCGCCGCTGGTTGCGAGTCCGCTCCCCTGAAAACAGCTGGCGGCGGCAGGCCGGCAACGAAGCCGAGCGGATGGCTGGGCGACGCGTGCAATGAGCCCGTCCGCATGCTGGGCGACGCAGCCATCGTTCGCATGGGTGACGCCGCGTCGCTGCGGGCACGAGCGCCCGATGCGGCCGGCGGGTCGCCCCAGCGCCCTGTGTGATGACGCCCCCAATGCGACGGCACCGACAGGGGTGCCTCAGGCTGGAGCGAAGGCTTCACATACGGCGCCATCAGCAGCTCCTGGATCTTGATCGGGTGGTTGGGGGCCGATGCAGGCGTCGTGTTGGGCCGATGATGCGAGTGCGCCTGTTCCCTCATGGCGGGCAGGGGCTGCTGCGCGGCACGCGGCGGCTCGAAGACCTCGGTGGCGCCCTGCTCCTTGCTCTGGCGGCTCTGTCCAGTTCGGTGGCTCGACGAAACCTTGTGATGAGGCTCGAGATGGTTGTACACGACGGCGCCCTGCACGCCGCCGTGCAGCGTCCCCGAGACCACGAAGCCTTGCACGGGCCCGTTGCCGCTTGGGATCGAGCCCTTGGTGCGCGGCACGAGCGGCGAGGAGGAAAAGGCCGGCGGCAGCTCAAGGGCACCGCTCGAGGCCGAAGTCTCCTCCGTGGACTGCGCGCCTGAGCATCGACTTGGCAGCCGTGGATGCGATGCGCTCTTGGTGGGAGTTTGGGTTGGAGGGCGATACTCCTTGAGCACGCTCTGGGTCCGCACCGCCTCGGCCCTCAGCGGAGCGAGGGGCCCCTCTGCTGGGGTACTCAGCGAACGTAGGGGGGGCAGACTCGGCAGCGGATTTGGTGGCGGCAATTGGTTTGCAAGCAAGTAAAGCTGCTGAAGAGAGGTCAGCGGCTTGTACGGCGCCGGCGGGGAGTTGAAGGGCGCAAGCTCGTCGATGCGCAGCACCGCATTCTGCAGCATGACGTCGATCGAGCCCGCGTGCTCCTCGAGTGAGGCAATCGTCGCAGGCTCAATCATAATGCCAATCGCACCCTTGTGGTCCTGCCTAGTGCTCCCGCGCGTGGATTCGCGAGTGGCTGGGCGCGAACTCTCGCGCGACGAGGGGCGGGCGGGAGCGTCTCCATGCTCTTCCAGGTTCTGAGGCGGCGGCGGCGGCGGCACATTGTTGGAGGTGGATCCGAAGCCGCTGTCCTGCGGCATCGGCGGTAAATGTGCTCGTAGACTGGCCACCTCCATAACGGCATCGTAGCATGCGCAGTAGCCGATCAGGGCCATGCTGGCCATCGCCGTGCGCAGGCGCATCTCCCTCTCTGCCTCCTTCTTCAGCTCGGCGTAGCTACTTTTGAGCTCTAGGTGCTCTTTTTGAAGCCGTAGCAGTTGCACTTTGGTCGGATTCAGCAGCGCTTGCGTACGTTCGAGCTGGCCCTCGACGACTCGAAGGTTTTGGGAGACTTTGGCGCACCTCTCTGCCATCGACTGGTGAGCGGCCTTCTCGCGCATGCGAGCAGCCTCTCCGTCGATGGATTTGAGGGCCGCCACCTGCTCCTCGAGCTCGGCGATGCGCCTCGAGGATTCGGCGCGAGTATCCTGCATGGCGCGGTACGCCTCAGCTGGCAGCAGTGCTTCCATCTCACGGTCTGTGGGTTTTCGCGGGCGCTTGTCAGGTTGGCTGTCCGGAGCGGCGGCTGGTTTTGCCTCGGCTGGAGCGGCGCCGCCTGCTTCCTTTAGTTTGGCGGTGGCCTCCTCCAGTTTGGTGGCCAACTCCGCCTTCGCCTCAACCGACTTCTCGAGCTTCTCCTTCGTCTCTTCGAGCACACCGCGCTGAACCTGCATTTCAGAGTAGAGGGCATCCTTGCGCTCTTCGAGCTGTTGGATCTTCTCACGCAACTCCACGATGCGCTGCAAGAACTCTGCCTCGCTGGTGGATCCGTGCTCGGCAAACGTGTCTTTTTTGGTGAGCTTTGGCGCTTCCTGAGGCTGTGGCGATTGGGCAGGCATGTTGACAAACGCCTGCAGCTCCCTTTGAGCCTGCTCTGCTCTGTCATCTGCATCGCGCCGCCTATGCTCTTCACGCTTGAGATCATCTCGCAGCGCCTCGTTCTGCGCCTCCAGCTTCTCCAGCCGTGCCTGGTGTGCTCGCAATAGGCCCTCCTTGCGCTTCAACGCATCCTGCACGGAGTTGGAGCCCGCAGACGGAACAGCGCCTCCGCTCGGGGCACCTTCCTCGGACTCTGCCGTGCTCTCCAGCACGCGCTCCCTTATCAACGCCTTCATCGACGTGAAGGCGACGGAATACTCTCTGCGAAAAAGGCAAGACGAGCGGCTTGGAGAGGAGAGGGGAGTGGAAAGAGCGCCTCACTCCGAAACCGCCTGCTGCCAAACTTGTCGACTCGCTCCGTGCCCATACCGGTAAGTCGATCGTCGTTGCGGAATTCGGGTGCACGAAACGGTCGAAAGAGTGTGTTTGACACGGCAAAGACTTACGTCATTGGACGTTCACCTAATCATTGCTAATACTACGACCGGGTGAAGGGGTGTACTCATTCGCACAGGTCCATCGCCCATTGGAGGTGTGCACGGAAGCAGATAGCGGCGGCTTGGCCCATATCCCGAGGCACGCCCACGCGGTCGCGCAAGTACGCGAGGCAGCTCTGCAGCTCCTTGCCACTGCCCGCCAGGTCCGCAGCTGCGCCTGCCGAGAGAGCCGCTGAGGTTCCGAAGAGAAGCGCGTGGGCGACGTGCCGGAGGGCTACGTCGACTGGCTCGACGAGCGCCTCGTTGGGCTTGGCGTACGGGTCCGCGAGCGGCGCCTGGAACTGCGGCCGGCCCGGCGTGCCCACGGCGCGCGCCGCAAAGCGCGCTATGTTCTTCGCATTGCGTGTCAGTTTGAAAGCTGCCTCGGCTGCGGCGGCTTCATCGGAGATGTACTGGAGAGGCGCGAGGGGCTCGAGGGCGTCGGCGACGTTCAGGGCGGCGTTGAGCTTGAGCGGCAGCTCCCACGTGCCCTCGCCGCGGATGCCCGCCGCCACCGACTTGGCGGCATCCACCGGGTAGCCTGGACCGTACTGTGGCGGGATGTCCATGACGTGCGTGTAGTAGTCGGACTTGGTCGCTACGTAACTCGGCCGCTGCTCAAAGGCTGTGAGCCACGCGTCGAGTCCGGGGAAGCTGCCCGTGCCGCGCAGCTTCAGGTTCTTCCAGTACAGCACCGACGCAATCATGCGCTCCACATGCGAAACGTACTGCAGGTCGACGAGACTTGGTGCCTCGCCGCCCAGGAACCAAGGGCCGGGCGTGGCGAGCAGAGCGTCGTCAACCTTGCGCAGGGTGGCGAGGAAGTTGCGCTCGTTGGCATCGAAGAGGCCCTTGCCGGGCTGGAACGTGAGCTGACACCACGCCGAGAAGAGCTCGCGCTCGAGCGAGAGCAGCCGTTGTGCCGCGTCACGATCGGGCGTGCCGGGAGGCGGAAGCATGGGCGGACCCTGCGGAAATGTCGCGTCGAGCAGCTGCATGATGACTAGGCTCTCGGTGATCATCTTGCCGTCGAGCTCTAGCGCGGGCAAGTACCCACCCGGCACCTTGTTCGTGAACGAGGCGGGCTTGTCGCCGTAGCTGCGCATGTTGATCTTGGTGACCTTGTATGGGATCCGCTTCTCCTCGAGGAGCAGCCACGTCTTCTGGCAGTAAGGACACCATGCGGCATGGTCGCGATAGAAGTTGACGCGCACCTCCGACTCGTCCTTTGCGTCGAAGAGGCGCAGCAGACTGTCTGTATGCGGCGGGCCGCGCCCCTTTTGACGCTCCTCCGCCTCCGCAGCGAGTCGCGTGCCGGTCGCCGTCTTCAGCACGCTTGCAGAGAGCGTATCCCAGGTCGGAGCCGCCGTGGTGGCCATCATATGCGGCGGTAAAGCACGTGGCGCCACGCGTGGCGCAGCAATAGCCGCGGCGGCGGCGTGGCAATACAGGAAGAGAAACCCCATCGATAATCTCGAGGAGGGGAGAGCGGGGCGAGCCCTGAGGGGCGAGCCCTGAGGGCCTGAGGGGTGAGCCCTGAGGGGAGTACCCTTAGGGGAATACCCATAGGGTATCCCCTAAGGGTAATACCCGTAGGGGAATACCCTTAGGGGAATACCCTTAGGAATTCACCCTTAGGGGAATACCCTTAGGATATCACCCTTAGGGGAATACCCTTAGGATATCACCTTAGGGGAATACACGTTAGGGGAATACCCTTAGGACGGATATCACCCTTAGGGGAATACCCTTAGGATATCACCCTTAGGGGAATACCCTTAGGATATCACCCTTAGGGGAATACCCCTTAGGGGAATGCCCTTAGGATATCACCCTTAGGGGAATGCCCTTAGGATATCACCCTTAGGGGAATGCCCTTAGGATATCACCCTTAGGGGAATGCCCTTAGGATATCACCCTTAGGGGAATGCCCTTAGGATATCACCCTTAGGATATCACCCTTAGGAGAATACCCTTAGGGTATTCCCCTCAGGATATTTCCCTCAGGACGCTCCCCTCAGGCTATTCCCCTCAGGGCGCTCCCCTCAGGGTATTCCCCTCAGGATATTTCCCTCAGGGCGTTCCCCTCAGGCTATCCCCCTCAGGGCGCTTCCCTCAGGATTTCCCCTTTGAGATTCGAACCTGCTGGGTTTTGTCTTTGAGGTTCCTGGCCTTTCCACAGAGCTATTTCGTTCCGAAGCCGCCACGCCCGGCCCGGGGATGCGAGTTAGGATGAAATACTTAGTCATTGTTTAGGGAAAAAGTCCGC
>Ga0210246_101389_pt1 | contig 18924 bp, 11 predicted proteins | sample ChrtobMetaP3_8mM_FD_155469 | JGI IMG/M metagenome (GOLD analysis project Ga0210246, IMG submission 155469) | Chrysochromulina tobin associated microbial communities from unialgal haptophyte culture, Seattle, Washington, United States - P3_8mM | ecosystem: Host-associated > Algae > Haptophytes >...
CTCCTCAGCAGGCACGTCGCCATGGCCGAGGAGCACCAGAGCCTTGCGGAACTCGGGCTCATTTATCGTGCCGCTGCCGTCCACGTCCAAGCTGCGGAACAGCGTGGCCACGCGCGTAAAGTTGGCGATCAGAGTGTCACGAAGCGACTTCGAAGGAGATCCTTGCGGGGACCCTTGTGACGGGGGTGGCGTCGAACATGCCCGAACCGGAGGCTTCGGAGGTGGCGTCGGCGACAGCTGTAGCTTCGGGACATGTATCGGGTAGGTTGGGGAGTCGATGGTCCCGGGCGGGGCCTGCGGCCTGCGTGGAGAGGGCATACGGCCTTCGGAACGGTCTCGAGAGTCGCTGCGTCCCTGCGAGCCTCTTGGCTTCTCGGACCGTCTCTGGGCGGGCACCATAATTTTTAGATGAGATGGTAATTTCAATGCATGCATGACACGTGACCAAAATAGACCAAGATCTTTTCATGGAGACCGTTGGCAGAGCGCAACCCGTCGTGACAACGGAGCTCTCGTCGACTGCTCCATGAGCGCCAGGCGTATGGGTCAGGATCCGGCCGAAGAGGCCGATGAGCACCAGGGATACGAGTCGCAGAACGCCAAGCGCTTCAAGAAGCTCAAGGAGACGCTCATCAAAGAGCTCCGTGCGAATGCCCTGGACTACGAGAATCCTCCAACTGAGGCCATCAAGGAGGGGCCTCACCCGATGTACTGGGTGCCAGAGACGGACCCGAATCATGAAACGAACCCCAAGGGACAGAACAGCTTGTGGATGCTCAATGCGATCAAGGTGTGGGAGCTGGAGATACCGTCGATGTCGCTCATCGTGCACGGCGGTTCGCAGCATCCGATGCACCTCATTCAGGACAAGGGCTTGCGCGAGCAGCGAAAGGACTTTCTGCAGTCGCGGCCGCGTTTCAACGACGACTACTTTGATGGGCAGCGCGACCCTGTCGAGGGCTGGATGGCAGCGGTCAACGCGTGGCGGTACCCCGCGTTCTTTGTTGGCCCGCATTACCAGATGCCTGAGTTCACCTTCAAGCCACCGCACACGCTGTTCATCGACGCGTCGCTCCAAGCTCAGGACGACGCCGAGCTCATCGGTAAGATGGACCGCGTCAACAACGAGTGGATCATGGACGCCGTCACGCATCAGCCCCTGGGCAAGCAGGTGGCCATCAAGGACGACGACGGTGTTTTTTATTGGGATTTGAACGTGAAGCAGGCGGTCACGCCGGGGGGCGTGCTGCCGCAGCAGACGCAATACGTGGGCAACATGCGGCAGAGCTACGATGAGTGGTACCAGGGCATGGTGGATCAGTGGCTCACGCTCAAGGATAACAACCCGACGATGCAGTCGATGCTCCAGGCGCGTACGAATCATCTCGTGAAGACGACACGCCCAAAGAACCTGCGCAACTGGCTCCGATTGACGAACTCGATCCTGATTCACCAGATTCGGCAAGTCCAGCTCGCGAAGGACCGCGAGCTCGAGCGAGGCGAGGTGCGCCTCGAGATCATGGGCACGCGCCTCAACGAGAAAGGCTTGCAGATCCTCGCCGGCATTGGCACCGAGTACGCGGCTGGCGATGCGCTCGTTCTCGTGGAGAGCATGATCCCAGGCGGTAACCCTCCCGAGCATCTTTCGGAGCCATATCCGCTCAAGAAGGGGTACAGCAAGTTCAAGGGGCGCGATCACGCTCATATCGTTCGCCGGTACCGCACCGAAGGCAACGAGTCCGAGACAGCCGAGCTCATGCAGATCCTCGAAGATGTCGACCCATCGAGCTCCGACGTGACCATCCAGCTCATCGTGGCCAACAAGCAAGGCCGTAAGTGGTACATCACGGACGGTAAGGGCAAGGCGCAACTCAAGGGGTTCATCGGCATCACCAAGATCAGCCTCAAGGAGTTGTTGCGCGACGGCAAGCCCCAGAATAACGGCACGTGCGAGATGGAGATGGCATTTGACTTGATGGGCTTCGTCCATCCGGAAGGTGCGCTCGGGCAGCTCGCCGTTCCCAAAATTCCGAACCTTTCCAAACCGCCCAAGGCGCCTCCACAGCCTCCACAGCTCACGCGCTCGAGCACCCTGGGGAGCCTTGGGCGCCTCTCCGGCTCTTGGAGTAGCAAAGAGGAGCAGCCCTTGAAGCAAGACTTCAAGGAAGACTCGAGGAGCAATAGTGAGGAGGAGGAGGAGGCGGTGGAGATCCCCAAAGTGGAGGTGCCAGTGGGCGTCGTCATGTTGCGAGTCGCCATCCGCCCGCCCGAGGGGAAGTCATTGGTGGGGCCGCCGCCCGGCCGGGACGAGCCCACGCCGCCGCCGAGCCCGCCCGACGAGCCGCTGACGACGACGTCAAGGGCATCATCCTACCGCGCTAGTCCTCAAGACATCGGCCTACAAGACGAGCGCCGTGATGAGCACCGTGATGAGCGCCGTGATGAGCGCCGTGATGAGCGCCCTCGGGTGCCTGGCGACGACCAAGGCGCTCGCCACGGCGCTCGCTCTCAACACAACAGCCCACCAGGGACCCCCGCGCTACAGCCGAAGGCGTCCAACGCCACCTCGCGCTCGAAGACACCCGATCTCGATGCCGGGACAGTGAGCATTCAGCCGCGGCCACCACCACCACTGCAGCCGCTGCAACCCGCTGCGCTGTCTATTGCCATGGACACTCGCCCGCCCGTACCGGTACGTGTGCCTTTCGACTTGGCCGATGGGGAGGAGGATGCGGACGCGGGCAGCGAGAAGGCGGGCAGCGAGACGGCTGGCAGCGAGACGGCGGGCAGCGAGAAAGCGGACGCCCCTGTCGCCGCCCGGAAGGACGAGCCTCGGAAGGAGTGGGAGATGTATTCTGGTGGCATGGGCGGCCAGGCGATGAAGCTCTTATCGGATGCGCTCTCGTTTGGGGAACGTAAGGATACACTCTGCTACACCTTCGCTTACTGGATCAAATGGCGGCCAATTGAGTCGCTCTCGGACCAGCTCCTCTTCTTCGGAGAGACTCGCAACATGCCCGCGCTCGTGCGCAACAACCAGCTCGGCGCGCTCGTCGACAACGTCTTCTGCGCGACCGACTTCGACCCGCGCCTCGCCGGCGACAACTGGTGCCTGCTTGTGGTCACCAACGACGGCCGAGAATCGCAGTTCTGGATCGGGTACCATTCGACCGACACTAAGGGCGCGCCGCAGCCGGCACGTGCCCTTTTGCCGGAGCCAAAGCGCCCCGCCACGTACGTGAGCACCGAGATGGACGCGAGTGTGCAGATCCGCCGGCTCGTCACGTCGAGCAAGGGGGCGGGGCTGCTCGCGCAGGCATGGATCTGGCCACGGGACCTGACGAAGGACGAGATCCTCGAGCTCTGGATTGAGACGAAAAGCCGGTACCCCCTGTGGAAGCCTGGGTTCAGCCAGTACCGTCCGGCGCCGCAGCCGATGAGCGCGCTGAAGAAGCCGCCGTCCGCGCGACCGTCGTCGTCCAAGAAGCCAAGCTCGTCGGGCTCGGAAGGTTTCGGTATCGAGAACGACGGCGAGCCGCCGCCGCCGCGGGCGGCGACGCTCACGACGATGCTGCCATGGGATCGTTACGATCCGCTCATCGAGAAGGACAACGCGGCGATGCTCGACCCGTCCCTAGCGAGCAAGCTCGCCTTCCAACGCCTCAAGAATGTCTTCTCCGTGCTCATCGACTACGCGACCTTCTCCCAGGTCTTCTTGGTCATCGACAAGAACCAGAACTCGTCGCCCACGGCCGAGCTCATGATCGAGATCGCGCTGCGCGGCAACACGGGGTTGAACCCGAAGGTGGTGGTGATGGACTCGCGCCCGCGCCTCGAGCGCGCCGCGGCGATGCTCCAGGCGCTCATCGAGTGCAAGTTTCTCATCGACCAGGAGCTCGCTTACAAGAAGAAGGACGCGCCCGAAGAGCAGAAGGTCACCGAGTACAAGCTGACCAGCATTGACTACGCGACGCCGCGTGCGGACCTGCGCAGGCTGGTGACGCCCGCGGGCCTCGCGTGGCTGCGTGCCTCGGCGCAGGAGCTCGATCGAACGGTGCAGCTCATCGACTCGCATCCGAACCACCCGGGCATGTGCAAGCGCGTCATCGAGATCTTTCGCGAGTACCAGTACGACGTCGACCTGCAGCCCGATCGGCGGCCGATCATCGGGCGCATCTGGCGCATCTTCTACGACGCCCAGCTCTTCGCGAGCGGCACCAACTACATCATCTTCGACTCGGTCGACTTCAAGGCGAAGCCCATCATCTCGGTCCTCGGCACGATCGGCGCCATCTTCATGCACGGCAGCACCGCCGAGCACCGCAAGATCGTCGACTTCATCCAAGAGGGCTCGCCCTTTTTGCTGCTCGAATCGACGGGCGGCATCGCGCAGGCCTTCAGCTACATCATCAAGGCCGTGCGCCTGATGAAGCCCAAGTGGGACATCGACTTCGTGATGCGCCTGATCACCGAGTACAAGCAGCGCGCGGCCAGGAATGTGCGCAAGGAGCGCATGACCAAGGAGAACCGCAAGCTCGCCCTGGACAACATCATCTTGCTCGACAAGGAGCTCGCGCGCGTCGACCTGCTCCTCTCGGCGGGCGAGCACTCGGAGCACTGGATGCGTTCTTTTGGCCTCCCCGAGGCGCTCATGCTCTTCGAGATCTGGCAGCGCTCGCCCGACTTTGTGATGAAGCAGTTCCAGACGGCCGATGTGATGAAGCGCTCGGCTGAGTCGCTCCTCGACTTGTTCACCAACTGCTTCTCGAGCGCAGGCTCGCCCCCCGAACTCGGCCTGGGCAACGCTGAGATCAAGGTGGTCGCCACCGCGTGGAGCCGGCATCTGGTCCTCTTCAACAATGCCGAAGTGTACAACCTGCGCTCGTGGACGATGCAGTGTATCCTCTACGTATTCGGCTTGCTGACGACGTTGCTCTCGGTCATCTCGCAGATCCCGGCCTTGTCAAACATCTGGATCCTGGACGCGGGTATGCTCGTACTGCCCATCTTCGTGGCGCTGCTCGGCACGATCTCGTCGCGCCTACGCCAGCGCCAAAAGTTCTCGGTCGCCAAGATGGCCTCGCACGAGCTCGTCTCCGAGATCTACAAGTTCCGCACGCGCTCGATGGAATACGATGGGCAGAAACTCGCACAGGCGATGCGTGCCACGCAGGAGGGACCCGCCGATAAGAAGAAGAAGAGCGACGATGAGCCGGTCGCGCCCATCTCCGCCAAGGTAAAGGACAAGCTCGCTCGCACCATCTTCGTGCAGCGCGTCCAGTTGATCTACTCGAGTACAGAGTCGGAGTTGAGCAAGGGCGCGTCGGTTTCCCACAGGACGGGGATCGGTGGCGCGCTCCCGGGTGGGCTGGACGCCTCGCGGCTTCTCGTCGACGAGGTGGACGGCGATGCTCAACGCAAGACGCTGGAGGCGCTGCAGCGTCACGTGGCCTCGAGGATCTACTTCGTCACGCTGCGCGAGTGGGCGCTCACGGCGGAGGTCGTCAGGAAAGAAAAGGACCTCGCGAATGCTGCGTCAGGCAATGCAACGCGACGCTATCTGCGGAGGACGTACTCGGGACTGACGGGTACCGTGGCTGGGGTCGTCGTCTCCACGGCCGGGGCGGTCGTCCTGAGCGTCGGGCGCATCTCCGAGTGCCTCTCCGGTCTCGTCTGGACTCGCATCATCATCGAGCGCCAGGTGGACGAGGAGGAGGCGGCGACTTCATTGAAAGGCGCCGGCTCGAAAGATCTCGACAATCAAATCCATTCGTCCGAAGGCCAAACTGCTTCTGGCGGGAAACGAGCGGAGCGCCTGGTGAGACAGATGAAGCGCTGGGCCAGCAAGACGGCCCTCGCGCCCGACGTTCTACGGGAAGGCCTGCACGTGGCGGCCGACGTTCTACGGGACGGCCTGCACGTGGCGGCCACAGCCCTCTCTGTCGAGGACGGAGGCAGGGGCGGTGGGGGCCACGGCGAGAAAGCGCTCATCACGGCGCTCCCGCGTGGCGAGCGCCTCGAGACGCGCTATCTCGAAGAGGACGGCACTGGCCAGGCCGCCGCCGCACCGGGCGCAGATGTTGAACAGGGCGGCGGCGCGGTCCGCGTCAAGGACGACATGATGACCTCGCTGAACATCGACGACTACATGCAGTTCCGTGCCCGCCCGATCTTAGCGTACATTGAGAAGACCGCGCCATGGCGTTCCTTTGAGTTGCAGTGCCTTGAGGTGGCCATCTTCGTGGTCTCCTCGTTGAGCGCCGTCATGGTCGGCCTGCGACAAGAGCTCGCGCCGTACGTTGCGCTCACTGTGGCGGTGGGGTTTGTGTGCAAGTCGGCCATCGAGTTCACACGGCTGGACAAGCAGGTGGAGACGTTCAACAAGTCACAGAGGGAGCTCCACAATCTCCTCAATCAATGGGACGGCATGACGCGCACCGAGCGGCGCACGCGCAGCACGATCAAGCAGGTGGTTGGCACCGTCGAGACGGCGATGCTCAACGTCGCCATGGCGCTGACCGATGGGATGCTCACGGGCGCAGGAGGGGGCGGGGATGGAGAAGAGGAGGAGGCGAGCTAAAATGGAGCCAACATACAACCGCAGGAGCTCGAGAAGCACAATGAAGGATAACCACATACATCCAATCCATGCATACATCCAGAATGCAGAGACCTGTACAGCCCCCATGACAGCCACAAGGAACCATACACGAGTACAATTTCACATGAAACTACATGTAAGAACGAGTGAGTGGTTTTGAGCGGTTGCTGACATGGTGAAGTGCTGGAGTTCGATTCGAATGAATACAATGTAGCTGGCGGCCCCTCGAAGCATTTGCATGCTGTGATGCGCAGAATTCGCCGTTGCAAAATGATTCGAGAGCGATGGCCACCTAGGGGCTGCCCAGCCCCTTGCATATGCCGCACCTCCCGTTCAGCTCCAACTTCGCATCGTACACCGTCACCGATGAGCGCGGCGCGTGCGCGACGCACGACGCTGACGGACGCATCGTCATGCAGCCCGCTTCGCCCTTCGAAACACGGGCCGCCTTTGCATCCCACGACACGCTCGTGAAGACACGGGCGACGGCGATCCACGATCTTGACCATTCGCTGCCGTACAACGGAACTAATCGTCCGATCCGCCGCAACACGACGTTCCAGGGCGTCTTGGAAGGCCCCGCGCGCGCCTCATCGCAGGGCAAACAAGGTGCGCAGGGCAATTTGCACCTTCCGAGACGCCCAGCAACCCATGATGCCTCGGCCTTCTGCGGCACGATTGGGCACCTTCACGATAGCGTTCGTGTGGGCTACACGCGCTCGGCGCGCCCGAAGCTCGCGACTGTGCTGTCGGGCGAGGCGCTGGTCATCTATTCGGATGGCCCGACCTATGCCACACCCGCGCCGGGCGACTATGAGCCATTCGCGCACCTGTCATCGACGCGCCAAGCACCACAGCCGCGCTGGCGGCCGAAGGCTGACTACCCGACTGCGGCGCCCAAAGTTCATCCGGGCTCCCTGTGTACCTCGCTCGAGCCGCGGCGCCCAAAGTTCATCGGCGACGCGCGCGCACCCGATCAGTGGCATGACAGCCGCTCCGGTAGCCTGGCACACACGAGCAACCAACCACGACTCGTCGACACGACGCCGTTGTGGAATCACGCGGGCGTCGCGGACGCCACCCCCGGGCCGGGAGCGTACGAGATCTCGATCAGCGACTTCGCCCCGCGCCCTCGCTCAATGCACGGCTCGCAGCCCGGCGCTCTCTACGCAGCATCGCTGGCCACGCGTCTCGACGGTTACGGCAGGGAGCATGCGTCCGTGCGCGGGAGCACCTCGTGCTTTGGCTCGAGCGCGCGCTCCAACATCCGCATGACGCTCGTCAACTTGCGCGGGGAGAAGCTCGACTACACCCGCACGCCCGGCGGCGCCATGTACAGCCCACTCCCAAACGACACACGTGTGTACATGGTCCACAAAGGGAGCCGCGAGAGCCGCGACCAGCTGCTCGGTCAGCCGCGGTTCACCAAGGAGGCCGCCCTCAAGGGCAGCCAGTTCATCAGCATGTCGCAGGTGGGCTCATATTCGGGTCAAAAAGCGCACTAAAATGTGTTGGTGGAAGGACGAAAAACTTTTCTTCACACTCATGTAAGGTGTGTATATTCTGAGCAGGCAGTAACAGTGCCGTCGCCCCGGTAGTCGCGTCTGTCGTGTTAACGTTCACACTCACAGCATCCACGTGGTCGCGACGATGCCGAAGCCATCGCCGATCTTGCCCGCCCCGGCGCCGAAGCCAAAGAAGCCAAAGAAGGAGCTCAAGCGCTCGCGGGACGAAGACTATGAGGAGGCGCCACCCCCAGGGCTAGTGGCGGCACCGTCCGCCGTGACGACGACGTCCTCACCATCCGGCGATGCCGCCGCCGCCGCTGCTCCCAAGGGCAAGAAGAAGAAGGCACATCAGCAGCTGCAGCAGGATAAGGAGCCGTCCTCCACCGATCGTGCCTGGGGTATCGAGACCGCGCCAGAAGTCTCCGAGATGCTCGAGACAGTCACCGACGACCGCGCCTTCATTGGCCAGACGGGCCCGGAGATCGCCTCGATGCCCGACCGTTCCGACAAGGCTCTAAAGTTTCTCGCGTGGCTCGTCGGGCCGGTGAGTGCGGAGACGTTCCTAAAGGAGATCTACGGCCGACGGCCGCTGCACGTGGCGCGCACCGATCGCACCTACTACGACGGCTGGTTCTCGCGCGCCGAGATGGAGCGCCAAATCCGTGAGGGAGGGATGCGCTGGACGGACGAGGTGGACGCTGCGCGGTATGAAGGGGGCGTGCGCACGACGCACAACGGCGAAGGGATCGCGACGCCCGAGGAGGTGTGGAAGCGCTACGCCGAGGGCTGCTCCATCCGCTTCTCGTGGCCCCAGCGTCGGTCGGACCCTCTATGGAGGATGCTCTCTCAGCTTGAGGAGCTCTTCGGGTGTATGGCGGGCGCGAATGCGTACCTCACGCCGGCGGGCAGCCAGGGGTTCGCACCGCACTGGGACGACATCGACGCGCTCGTGCTGCAGCTCGAGGGCACCAAGGAGTGGCGTGTCTACGCCCCCCGCACCTCCGATGAGGCGCTGCCGCGCTTCTCGAGCCCCAATCTGCTCCCCGACGAGCTCGGCCGCCTGATCGGGCAGGTGACCTTGCGTCCCGGCGACCTGCTGTACCTTCCACGCGGCTTCGTGCACCAGGCGGCCGCGCAGACGCACCCGTCGCTCCACGTCACCGCCTCACTCGGTCGTCAGCACACGTGGAGGGATCTCCTTGAGTTCGGCGTCTTCGGTGCCATGGAATCCCTGACGGTGGCCCAGCCGAGTTGGCGCGAAACCCTTCCACCTGACCTCTTCGATCGGATTGGGCTGCTGCATGCCAACGACGAGGAGGGCGACGCCGCCGCCGCTGCTGCCCACGCCGCCGCCACCGCCGCCGAGGACGCCGCGAATGGCCACCTGCCTTTCGACCCAGCGGAGCTCGAGCGTGCGAGAGTCGCCTTTGGGCTGCCCCCTGCAGGTAATGGCCACTGATGGCCACTGATGGCCACTGATGGCCACTGATGGCCACTGATGGCCATTGATTGCCTCTGATGGCCACTGATTGCCACTGATGAGTCGCCTTTGGGCTGCCCCCTGCAGGTAATTGCCAATGATGGCCACTGATGGCCACTGATGGCCACTGATGGCCACTGATGGCCATTGATTGCCACTGATGAGTCGCCTTTGGGCTGCCCCTTGCAGGCGCGGCGCCGGAGGTGACGGAGCACGCGCTGCGCCGAGCGGCGATTCAGGCGCGCCTGCGTGCAATGCTGCACGACCTTGTCGAGCACATGCCGCTCGATGGTATGGCCGATATGTTCTGCTGCCAGCGTTACATTCATGAGCGCCTACCGATCGCACACGCGCCCGCCGACGCGTCGCGCCTGCCGGCTTCGCCGGAGGAGGTGCCTCTCGCGAGCAAGATCCGGCTCACCTGATTGCCGCTGATTGCCGCTGATTGCCGCTGATTGCCGCTGAATGCCGCAATCAGGTGACCCTCGCGAGCAAGATTCGGCTCACCTGATTGCCTCTGATTGCATCTGATTGCCGCTGATTGCCGCAATCAGGTGACCCTCGCGAGCAAGATTCGGCTCACCTGATTGCCTCTGATTGCATCTGATTGCCGCTGATTGCCGCAATCAGGTGACCCTCGCGAGCAAGATTCGGCTCACCTGATTGCCTCTGATTGCATCTGATTGCCGCTGATTGCCGCAATCAGGTGACCCTCGCGAGCAAGATTCGGCTCACCTGATTGCCTCTGATTGCATCTGATTGCCGCTGATTGCCGCAATCAGGTGACCCTCGCGAGCAAGATTCGGCTCACCTGATTGCCTCTGATTGCATCTGATTGCATCTGATTGCCGCTGATTGCCGCAATCAGGTGACCCTCGCGAGCAAGATTCGGCTCACCACCCGACGCGTCGCGCGCCTAGCTGTCGAGGGAGGCGGCGCGGACGGCCTCGAGGTCGCCGCCCTGTACCACAGCGCCCAGAACACGCGCATCTACCGCGAGAGGGATGAGCCCGATAAGATTGATTTTGCCATCGAGGCGGCGCCCGCGCTCGAGCACGTGCTCGCGTCGTACCCCAAGTTTGTGAGCGTCGCCAAGCTTCCCTGCGACTCGGACGCTCAGCGACTCGACGTGGCGCGCGCGCTCGCTGAGGTCGGGTGCGTGCTAGTCAAAACCGGCGAGTCGTAGCACAGGAGACGAGTCCAGAGAGCTCCCGACCTCGTCACATGCATGTACACGGAAGATAGAGAACATCTTCATGATAGGGGTGGGTGCAAGGGTGGGGCTGAAGTAGGGCTGAAGTGTGACGCCTCGGGTCCGGTACGGAGAGGTGCTCTGGGTAACTGGAGAATAATTGGAGTCTCGCCGCGAAAGCGCCGAAATGGACCGAAATGGGCGCCGGTTATGGCCTTATCGGCTGCTTGCGCTCCGGTGCCCGGACTCATAAGGACTCATGCCAACATGCGGACTGTGCTACCGCCCCCGCCGCTCCGCGCGCGGCGCGCGCGGCGCCCGACATTTTCACGGAACAGAGATCATCATACTGTAACAGGGGGGTCCTGACGTGTGATCAGACGCCTCGGGTCCGTCTGACGGGGTTCTCGGAGCGCCTTATCGGGCGCTCCTTACGACGCTCGTCGTTGCTGAAATGCCCAAGCCTCCACCCGAGCCGCCACCGCCGCCGCCTGAGGTCAAGGTGGTGCAGATCAAATGCGTGCCGTGGAAGACGATGGACTTCCAGCTCGAGGTACAGCTGCCGTATTTGTCGATCGCCGAGCTCGAGACCTTCATCAAGGCACGGCATGGCGACCCGATCGACAATCTCGTGCTCTACAAAGATGACCCGCGCGACCCAGCAAACAAGCTCGCGGCCGCGTCTGAGGAGAAGCTGGACAAGGTGGGCACGGCCATCTTCTACGACTACTACCCGCCGCACGACCCGTTCTGCAACCGGCCAACCGCGCCCGAGGTGTACGCCGCCAACCCGTTGATCAAGACGTCGTGCACCCAGGAGTACGAGGGCCAGGTGATCAAGGGTGTGGTGTACTTCTCTCCGGAAGGGTTCTGGAAGAACACGTCGCCGTGCGTGGTCACGCCCGACATCGTGCCCTGGTCCAAGGCCCTCGATGACGATCCTTACACGGCCAAGATCAAGGCGGCCAAGGCAGCGGCCGAGGCGGCGCGCATTGCGGAGGAGGCGGCGGCGGTGAAGGCGGCGGCGGATGCGGAGGCGGCGCGGCTGTTGGCGCTCAAGGAGGAGCGCGCGGCCAAACGGAAAGCCAAGAAGGAAGAAGCGAAGCGCATCGCCGCCGAGGCGAAGGCGGCGGCGGAGGAGGCGGCGCGCATTGAGGCGGAGAAGGCGAGGGAGGCGGCCGAGGCGGCGGCCAAGGCGGAGCAGGAGCGGCTGGTAGCGGAGGCACTCGCGCGCGGCGAGAAGCCGCCCGAGCCGAAGGTGGAGAAGCCTCGCCCCCCCATGCCCGAGGGCCCCATACCGCCCCGTGTCAAGGGCGCCGCACGTTCTGTCTTCCTCGGCCCGACGTCCAAAGAGTACTTTGGGCTCAGCACACTCACAAAGGACTTCCCGTACGCTTTGGTGCCCAAGGAGATGATCCTGTCCGAGATCAAGGAGAAGGGCAAGATCTCAGACATGTACGTGCTCAAGGCCGATGTCGAGGCGTACGACGGCGCCGACGGCCAGATCCTCTTCTGTATGGACCGCGATGAGGTTTATTCGGACGAGGGCATGGTGTGGTGCGCCAAGGAGGCCGAGAAGATCAACTTCATGGCGTCCATCGCGCAGGGCAACGGGCTGCCACCGCCCATGTGAGAGTGTCTTTTCCCGGCGGGTAGCGCTTGCACGTAAGTCTGAGATCACGATTTATGCATTGAACCATGTGTGGACACACACAAGAAGGACCCGTGGTGTTCCGGTGGGTAATCGAAAGTTTTTGACGAACTTGTGTGTTCACACCTCTCGACTCTCGCGCCTCCGAATGCGCCTGTCGAGGCGATTCGCCTCCAGCGCGGGCTCGAGCCTCGCGTCCCTCGTGATCAGCGCGAATCAGAGAGCGCCAGCCTTGATCGCGCCGCAGCAGAACGTGTCTTACACGTACGAGGAACTTGATCTCAAAGCGCGCTGCCTCGCTTCGGGCTTGGAAGACATCGGCTACAAGCCAGGCTCGGTAGCTCTCTCCGACGTCCCCAACGTGGCGGAAAATATTCTGCTGCAGCTTGCTCTTTCACACGTCGGGGCAGCCATCATGACGCCGCCCAAGGACGCCGCCGCCCTCGATGCACTGCTTGAGAAGTACGACGTTTGCGGCATCATCTGCGTGGACGCAACCGCGGCCTGGCTGGAGCACACGGAGGCGATTGCTCATCATCGGATGCCGATCGTGAGCCTCGAGGCAGGTGACGCCGGCCCTCGTCCAGCCTCAGCAACCGTCGATTTCCGCGAGCTCCTCTTGCATTGCCCTCCCCGTGGGGGCTCACCTGTTGCCGTCGCTGGTAGCCTGCTCGGAGTGTATGGCGGCTCCGCGCTGACGCACGGAGAGGCGATCACGCTCGGCCGGCAGGCGGCGACCAAGCTGCACCTCACGAGTGCCGACGTCGTGTGTGCCTCCATCACGCTCATGCATGCATTTGGCATAGGGTCCGCAGTCTCGAGCGCTTTGACCGCAGGCGCGAGCGTGGTGTTACCGGCCGTCGGAGGCATTCGCGGCTGCGGCGTGCCGGCACAGCGCGCGACGGTGACGGTGGAAGTGCTGGAGCGCACGGGCGCCACGGTCCTGTTTGGCGACACCCACACACTCCAGGCGATGCGCGAGCTCGGAGATCCGCCCGGGACGGCGCCCGCGGGTCTGAAGCTGCGCTCCGGTGTTATAAAGGTTGGATCCGGTTCGAACTTCCTCGATCGCGTGGCTGAGGTATCCTCCTCCAAGGGCGGCGGTGCGCCGATGCCGCTCAAGTATGGCGGCGTGGCCATGCTGGCGATGGGCAAGGCTTGACGCGCGCACTGGTGGTGACATGTGGAGTGCATTAATGCTGAAAACTGGTACCGACGAGAGTGGCCCCTCGCGCCTCGGGGCTCGCGACGTGAGGGAGGAGCTCGGAGGGCGAGGGCGAAAGCGACGAGGGCGATCATCCTTGATGTGTGTGCATAAATGTGCCCACGTCGGCGCTTTGCGTTCTAGCACTACCCCTAACTTCCACCTAGCTTTCACCCCCACTCTGCACGTCTTCTGCGAGCTGCTGCAGCAAGCCTAGGATGCCGCACGCCAGCCCTGCCAGAAGGAAAAGGTAGTTGTACCACGGCTTGTGCGGATGGAGCGAGAGCGCGATCGACGGTGGTAGGATGAAGAGGAGCGAGGTCGAGGCAATCGCGCCCGCGTACCCGAAGACGACCTCGACCTTCTGGGAGTAGAGCGCCAGCCATAGTGTCGAGCTCACGATGAGCACCGTCAGTGCGAGCAGGCGAAGGTACGGGGTGTTGCCTTCTTTGGAATGGAAGAGCAGCTGGTCAAGCGACCGTCTGCATGCGAACTGCATGGTAGGGTATGTGAAGCAGATTGAGATCCCAAAGCTGAAGCGCATGATGCGCATCGTTGGGCTGCCGATCGACTCGAGGTTCAACAGCACGTCGCCTTGGGTCGCCTCGCCAAAGTGCAAGTACGCGGCCGCACCCACACTCGAATAGATCACTCCAGCAGTCCCAAGGGCGATCGCTGAGATGAGAGTCATCCGGGCGGGCGTGGCCACCGCGAGCTCCTGATAAATCGGGAAGAGGGTCGTCAGGCACTGGTATGCGAACGCGGAGAGCGGCGCGACCGAGATGAAGGCGCCAAAGTCCTCTCGAAACATCGAGGGAGGAGGGTCAAGAGGCTCACTGCCGCCGTTGCCTTGGAAGTACAGTTGCACGATGGCAACTGTGAAGCAGACGTAGATGGCGACGGCGAGGCCACTCGCGTACTGGAGGGCGGAGAATTCAGGCAGCGCACACAGAGGGAAGATGAGCACGACGCTGACGGCGCACATGAGCGACTCGCGCGAAAGCACATAGCCGAGCTCCTGGAGGAGCCCCGGCAGGATGTCGCCGATGATCACCAAGTAGCCAGTGCACGAGCCATAGCCGCTGAAGATGGAGCTGAAATTGTAGGCGTACCATCCCGCCCTTCCCAGCGCGCACAGTGCCAAGTCTTCGTATGAGCGGACGGACGCAAACTTCAGCGACTCGAGCAGCAGCACGATGCCATACAGTGTCATGAAGCCGAAGACGATTTGGTACCCTATGCCAACCAGCAGACCGGCGCTCTTGAATGCAAACGGCAACGCGAGTATACCAGCTCCGATGATCGAATTCAACAGATTGAGCACGCCCGACAGCGCCGATGCTCCGGCTGCCTTGTCGGTGACAAACATGGGTCGGGAACTTCGTCAATCTTCGTACAAGTATGTATGAATTCAAGTGAAGCTTAACGACTGTGTGATCCGTGTGCTGTGCAATTGGTGCTGTGCGCCCGTGTGTCCCGTGTGCGCCCGTGTGTCACGTGTGTGTCCCGGCTCCCCCTGGTGCCTTTTACCCACTCGGGTACCAACGGTACCTCTCGGGCACACGGATATCACAGACGAACCAGGTAGACGAACCTCGCAACCAACCCAACCCACACCAACGCAACGCACGCACGCACCCGCACCGCACGGGTCCGCGCGACGACCGAATCCGCGGCCGACTCAACAGCATGTAGCCTACCGGTACCGATCATATCACGGATCTATGTACTGGTAGCCTTTGGTACTGGTTGGGCACGCACCACGCAGGATCAGGTGTTGAGGAGGGGCGTCGGCCACGCAGGCGCACGCTGACGCACTGAGGTGCACCGCCAGGTGCACACGCAGAGTGCACACAGGTCGGGACCAGGAGCGCGGGCCTTTCGTTGGTTGGACCAACACGAGACTCAAGGGAGCTCCAGATTCAGCTCGTCTGGGATGGGGATCTCGGGTGCTTCGAATGGTAGGCACTCACGTCCCACGGCTGAAGGGAGCTCAAGGGAGCTCCAGCTTCAGCTCGTCTCTTATTGGCTCGCCTTGTGGCACACCCGGCGCCACTCCTGGCACACCCGGCGCCACTCCTGGAGCTCTCGAGCGGCTTGATCCTTCGAGATTATTGGGACCATATCCTGCAGGGCGGATACCGCTATCAGGGCCGCTATATGCCCTTTGCGCACCTGTCGTGGTCGAGGCCATACGATTTAGTGTCCGTGTCCGTGCGCCTGTGGTTCGCTCGGTCGCTCGACGTTCTGAAGTTCTTGCCGCAGCCATCGATGTCGCAGGCATACAGCCTCTCACCAGTGTGCCTGCACTGGTGCGACTTGAGATTGCTCGGTTGCGAGAAGCTCTTGCCACAGCCCTCGTAGTCGCATGCATATGGCTTCTCACCCGCGTGCGTACGTTTGTGCGCCACATGGTGGGCTGAGTCCATGAAACGCATGCCACAGCCTTCAAACTCGCAGGCAAATAGCCTCTCACCCATATGTGTGCGCTTGATGTGCGACCGGAGGTTGCTCGCTTGCGAAAAGCGCTTGGCGCAACCCTCGTGGTCGCAAGTGTACGGCAGGTCGTTGGTGTGCGTGCGCTTGTGCGTCGTCAGGTGGCTCGAGGACGAGAAGCTCTTGCCACAGCCCTCGTGGTCGCAAGCAAATAGCTTGGTGCCCGTGTGCAAGCCCCCGTGCTTCTTGAGATCACTTCGCCTGAAGAAGCGCTTGTCGCAGCCGTCGTGCGCGCAGGCAAGCGTGTGTTCGGCAAATATCGGCAATGGACTATGCACAGAGTCCGGACTGGGCGGGCTGGAGACCGCGATGTTCATTGACGGATGGGTGGGGCGTCGTAAGGGCGACGCGGAGTTTATGCGCGGAGTCGGGAAATTCAGCGGAAAATCCTAAATAAGTTTGGAATCTCCGCTCCGATTAGCTATACATCCCGCCGGCCCCCGGGCGGGGCTTTACACGGTTTTCGCCGGCCGTTTCGTGCAGTCATTGTTTTATGTAGGGCTCATTTACCCAATGTAGAGTGCGAGCGGACTCAAGGGAACGGACTGTACCCGTTAAGTTTGTGCTGCACGACTTCTTTGCCCATGGACTAAAAGTCTAAAACGTATACGACTGTTCTCTCTCCCCGCCCCTACGCTGTCTGACTCCTCCCAACGAAGTAAAATCTAAAAAGAAAATTGTTATGAAGATCGAAGTACTCGTCATCGGCCTCATGCTTGGGTGGGCAACTCGTCAACGGGGCCGAGTTCGGCCTCGTTCGCCGCCTCCGCCTGTCGCGGCGGCATGGATCCCGCGATAGGCGGCGGCTTGACGCGCGCGAGTTGCCGCCGTGAGCGCGGGGTCCCCGCTGCCTCCCTTGTGGGGCCAGGGCGCACAGGCATCGCAGCAGCGTGCACCGTCGGCAGAGCGATGCCCCATCGCGGTGATGGCGTCTGGGCAGTTGCCGTCGAAGGCGGGAGCGGCGGCGGGAGATCGGCCCGAGGTGAGCGCTCGCGCCGGGGCTCGCGTGCCTCGCGGGCAGCGTCTTTAATTTCCTTGAGGAGCCATAGGGGCTGCTCCCCGAGGAATGCCTTCTCATGCTCGCGCACACGCGAAACCACCTCGGCCAGCTGCGATCTCGATGCGATCTCGAGGGCATGCGGACGATCAGAGGCCATCCGAGGCCATCCAAGGCCATCCGAGATCCTTAGAGGCCATCAGCGCACCTGGATCATCAGGCGTCATCAGGCGTCATCAGGCGTCATCAGGCGTCATCAGGCGTCATCAGGCGTCATCAGGCGTCATTAGCGCACCTGGATCTCGAGGGCCCGTCGCTCCGTATCCCGCCGCGCGAGGACACGTGCGTGGTTGCCCTGCACATCGAGCAGCTGGACCTTGATCACGTCCGCGCGAGATTGCGATTCTGAGAGCGATCTCGTGAGGAATCTGACGTGCTCGAGCAATTCCTCATTCGTAGTCCGCAGCTCAGCGTTGACACGCCGGGTGCTCTCGAGCCGCTCCGCCGTTGAGTGGAGCTGCTGAAGACGCATCGCCTGCTGACGAATCTCGGAGTTTGCATGCGTGAGCGACTTTCGTAGCGGCTCAACCGCCGCGAGGGCGCTGGCCGCGTCACGCTTCAATTTGGCATTCTCGTCGACCAGGCGCGCGCGCTCGACGGGCGCCCCCTCGAGCATCTCCTCAACGGCCTGCGAGCGCTCGGTCATCCTCCGCAGCTGCCTCTTGAGGGAGCTCAGCCGTTGGACGTACAGCATGCCGAGAGCCTTGGCGGCGAGCCGTTGCAGCCGGACGGTCCGCATGAGCTCGTCGCCCTTTGTCACGAGGGCAGCGTGCTGGGCGACGAGCTCGGCATGCTCCTTGGCCGCTTGGAGGCTGCCCTCCTTCTTCTGGGCCAAGCTCTCCTGCTCAATCAGCGCTCATCAGTGGCAATCAGTGGCAATCAATGGCAATCCGTGGCAATCATGAGACGCCCGCTTCCTTCTGAGCCGAGCTCTCCTGAAATCAATTAGGGATGCACTCAGCGAGGCACTCAGGCAGGCACTCAGAGGCAATCACCTCCTTGGCCCGAATCGCCCGATGCGCCGCTTCGAGCTCCTCCTTCGCCTCGTTCAAGCTCTTCTTGAGCTGCTTGACGCTCTCCTCCTCTGGACTCGCGCCAGGCGAGGGCAGCGACGCCGAGCGCTTCTTCTCGGCTTCGAGCTGGAGTCTGAGCTCGGCGATCTCGTCGCTGAGCTTCGATCTCGCCTCGAAGTGCTCCGCCGAGCTCGCGATCTCCGCCGCGAGCTGTGCCCGGAGATCACGCAGCTCCCTCTCAGCCGCCTCGGCGCGTCTCGAGGTGGGGTCGCCTCTTCGATACGCCTCAAGCTCGTCACGCATCTGGCACATCTCGGTCTGAGCTGCGACGAGCTCGGGCAGGCAGTCCTCGCGCATGACGTCGCCAATCTTCTTCTTCTTCTTCACGAGCACGTGCCGCTTGCGCTGCTCCTCCGACGGAGGGCCGCTGCTTCCATTTTACCAACCTGAACAGCGTTTTCACGCAAAAGGGTTTCGTTGAAACAAAAACTTGATGATCACGCACATACATATGACTCCGTGTCATCGTTCTCTCACATGCTGTCTACCACATCGGGTCGAATCTCTTGTTGTGCAAACACTGGTCCCGGAACCCGGATCCATGTTCGGTCCACGACGTGCACGGGTCACTGCTTGATGAACTCCGCGCGACTCAATTGGCACTCATCAACTACGGGACACTCGACCTCAAATTCCTGACGGACCGCCACTGTGATGAACGG
>Ga0210246_101404_pt1 | contig 18837 bp, 16 predicted proteins | sample ChrtobMetaP3_8mM_FD_155469 | JGI IMG/M metagenome (GOLD analysis project Ga0210246, IMG submission 155469) | Chrysochromulina tobin associated microbial communities from unialgal haptophyte culture, Seattle, Washington, United States - P3_8mM | ecosystem: Host-associated > Algae > Haptophytes >...
GGCCCGCCGCTCCCCCCCCCCCCCCCCTCTCAGAATGAATGCGATCGACTGTACGACCAATTCATGGACATCCACCGAAAAAGGAACATTTACTGTGAACACGCCAGCGGGAAGCATGTTTCATGTTAAGAAAAATAGTTCATGTTCACGGTTCAAAAATTGGCTTTTCAAGAATCCAATCGTCAGAAGGGCACCATCACATGGTACTGTACATTTCGGACCGAAACAGCGCCCGCGGAATCAGATTTCGCGCAAGTTCTGAGGAACTTGCCGCGAGAGTTCACAAGCAGAGTCTCGTGCAGGGAAAGAGACGTCCGGGATGGATGAATGGACGGGTACTGTGCGACGACGGAGTACAACACCGGCGAATGCTTGCGGGACAGCAAGGGCTCGTTCCCGTGGCCAGCTGATGTGAGCACGCGGTCTACGGAATGGCACCTGCAGGCTTGCATCGCCTCTTGCATGGCGTGCGCACGGTGCAACTTCGTGTCCTTCAGCCGCGGTGAGCGCGACTGCTCATGGTTCCATGACTGCGACATGGGTGCGCTCAATAACGAGCTCGCCTTCACCAAGCACAAGACATGGAAAGTGCGTGACGCTGATGGAAGCGTTGCCGCGGCCGCGAGAGCCATCCTCTCCCGACGCGAGCCTGTAGCCTCGGAACCCTTCCGAAAGCCTCGACTAATCGACGTCCTGGTCTACGCCGGAGCGCACTACGACGAGGTACTCCAAGTGCGCATGCATGAACTCGACCTCCTCGTCGACCTCTTCCTGATCCTCGAGATTCCTCGTCGGCCATCTGCGGCGGGTCCACCGGCGCGGGGCCCCATACTGTCGTCCCAGCCGTGGTTGGCACCCTTTGCCAACCGCACACGGATCGTCGAGTTCTCCGGAGGGGCCGTGCACGCCGCACATGGTGCCGAGCTCCCTGGAGGGCGCGTGCATGCATTCCTCGATTTGGATCTCCAGACACTGGGAGATCGCGAGCTCGTACTTAACTCGATGCAGCGTGCCTTCGCCGAGGTGGCACAGCCAAACGACCTCGTCCTCATCTCGGACATTGACGAGATCCCTCGGCGCGCGGCACTCGCCTCGCTGCTCGCCGACACTCCAAAGGTCACTTCGCTCCTTTCCGACGGGCTCACGATCCTGCTCACGGGTCCGTCGTTTATGTACCACTGGCGCTGCCGTGTCGCGCCAGACGCGACGCCATGGGGCGTGGGGCCGCGGCTCTGCTCCGGCGAGACGCTTCGGCACTTTGGCGGCGGCGGCGTGCGCTACTTTGCCAAAGCTGGGTCGCCGCGTCAGCCAGCACTAGCCATCCCCAACGCGTCCTGGCACCTTCGTTACTTTATGGCGGCGAGGGAAATCCAGGGCGTGCTCTGTGATCACTCGGAGCCGGATTCTCTGGTGGACGCGCTCGAATGGTGGCGGCGTGATCTGAATGTGAGTGCAATGTGCTCGCAGCCGGCCCTCATCCATCGCGCGATCAGCCAGTGCACCGATCTATGGGGTCGACACGGGATGAGCGAGCATCACACATACATTCGTAGTGGGGAATGGAACTCGGTCGGGGATGGCGACGAGACGCTGCCGTATCACGTGGCCAGACACCCCGAGATGTATCACAGCTCAAAGCTCAATCGACTGCACGAGCTCACCAGTGCTTGACGCGGATGTGAGGAGTGTTGACCGCTTCTCACGGCTTTCTGCGCGGGGCGGCTAGGGCTACGTTAGCGGCACGACTTCACAGCCAATGTCGTTATAAGTCGACAAGCGCTTAGGGCGTACCGTAAATCGCTTGCTAAATTTTTAGTCCGCGACGAACATCGGACACGGCGAGCTCGCGGCGCGCGCAATTGGGCGCCGTCCGCCGTCGCGGCGGTTGAAAGAGTCTTACAAAGAGCTTAATATATAATAAAGAGCCCACTGACATAGCGGGCCCGACACAGTAGATACCCCAATAGTTCACGATCAGGTATCTCAGAACGAGGTGATGATTCACTGAGACCGGACTGAAACACGTGGATTATGTATAGCTGCAGTCGGTTCGCGCGGGATACCAGACGAGGGCACGAGGCGTGTGCACGTCTGGTGCGCTGGGCTCAGTCGAAGAGGCCCTGCACCCGAAAGAAGAGTGCCGGCAGGATGAGCCCAGTTGAAATGAGCGTCGTACGCAGCACGAGCTCGAGCGATCTCGGAGGATTGACCATGGCTGCGACCATCTGCTTCGCCTTGATGAAGCCAGCCAGCCAGATGGCCGCCGTCAGCAAGGCGGTGACAGCAAAGGGCTTGGGCTGCATTGGACGGATCTCGCCCACCTGCCCGAAGTCGTCGCGCACGACATCGGGCTCGCCTCGGTTGTACACGAAGCCCATGCCACTCATGACGTTGATCATCAGGATTGTGCCTGCGGTGCTAGGCGCCAGCCACGTGGCGAGCGAAAGGCCGCCGAGGAGCGCGCAGACGTAGAGGGCGTACTTGGGCGTTGGCATTATGATGCACTTCTTCCGGATGCCATTGGCGATCACCCAGATCGGCGTCCGCTTGACGGCCGGCCGGTCGTCGATCGACAACGATCCCTCGTACTTCGCCTGCAGCGTGCCGGACATGCGCTGGCGGAGCCGGTCGTCGAGAACGACCTCCTTGGCCTTCTCAATCGCGCCTAGACGCGCCGAGTTGTCTTTGTACTTCTCCTCCAGCTCCAATGCAGCGTCGGTGATCTCGTCATACGTGGCATCCTCAGGAAGGCCGAGCTGCCGATAGGCGAAGGCAACTTCCTCTGAAATGGCGACGATGGCAGGCGGCGTGCGCGCGAGGGATCGACGCAACAGCACCGAGCGTGCCGGTGAGCGCAGCGGCGCGACGAGGTAGTTGTGCACGGGCGCGACGAGCGCCGCGAGCAGCGTCGCGCGAAGGGCTGCGGACATTGGATGTTGCTCGCGAATCGAGATTTCCAGTGCATGATGACGCGAAAAAGACGCGCACGATGAAACACGAGTTAAGTCAGTCCACACACTGGCGTCTCAGGTTTTTTGGGCTTACTTGTACGTGGTGTGAAGCTGCTCCCGTCTGTCGCTCAACCCCTGACGGGCCTGGCGCTCTACATCGCTCGCGAATCGTGGTTCCACGACGACAATGCCTCCTGATGACGACAATGCCGTCGCCAAGGCGAAGACCAAGCATGGCGTCGAGGTGCGCCTCGCGCAGGAGGCCGATGCTCTCTATGAGGAGGCCATGCGCCAGAGCTACCAGGAGGCGGAAGCTTTTGAGCCGCACATTGGCCGCGCTGCCGAGGAACTTGACGAGTCGTGGCAGCAGCTGATGTGCACTCTGTCCATGGATGAGCAGCGTAATCAGCAGTCGGGACCAAAGAAGAAGACCATACGCATGCCCTCGGCGCCGTCGAGTGGCCGGACGCCGCGCTCAGCTCGTCGCATGGGGATGTCGTCGGCACCGGCGACCAAGCCGGCCGCCGGCAGTGCGCCTGCACGCCCCACGTCCGAGAGTGCCCGTATGTATGCCACTTTTGACGCACACACCGAGCTGTGGCTCGTGCCGAGCGCGCCGCCGCATGGCGACGCCGACTGTGTGAGCGGCGGCCCAGCTTCGTGCGCCGCCGCAGCGAGCTGCAGCGCCAGCGGCGGCGTGCGCACGCGGCCGAGGGCGGCTCTCGAGGCGCTCGACGCGCTGCGAGCGTCGCCGCGAGCCAGGGGCCCTTCGAAGGCGGTGGGCAGTGCCAGTGCCCACGGCGGCGCCGTGGGAGTGGCGCTCGCTCTTGGTGTTCGCACGGTCGTGCAAGGGCACTGTGGGCGTAACGAGCGCGCGGCGCCCCCTACGCAGGGCCTGACAGGCGGACGCGAGCCGGTGTGGGCAGGTGTCCTCGAGCCGCGCGCTCCACGCCAGCCGACGGCGCAGGTCGCCATACGTATTTCGAGCTGCACCCGTGCCCAACACAGCGCTCAGCCCGCAACGGCAGGCGCGGGGTCGGCAGGCGCGGCGGTGGTGGTGGGGTCAGCAGCGGCGTCAGCGGCGGCGTCAGCGGCGGCGTCAGCGGCGGCGTCAGCGGCGGCGTCAGCGGCGGCGTCAGCGGCGTCAGCGGCAGCGGTCTCTGCAGCGCCCACGGCAGCGCCCCCCTCTCTGAGGCCCTCCATCAGCGCCCAGGCGGCATCTGGGGCGGCAGCCTCTGGGGAGCGGATCGCACCAGAGCCACCGCTGCAGCCCATCGCGCCCACTGCGTCATCACGCGCGTCATTACGCCCGTTCGTCTCACCGGATCAGAGGCCGCCATCCGATGTGGGCGACAAGGTGAGTGTGGGCGCGCTGCCGGCCACGGCGGAGGGCGAGGCCAGCCCGAGTGCGGCGTCGGCTAAGGTGCTTGAGGCGGCGGCATATGCATGCTGGATGCAGCATCGGCACCTGCCGCCCTCGCTCCAGCCGCCGCTCGAGCTCGAGGTGCTCCTCGCCGACGCCGAGCGCTCGTTACAGCGCTCGCGGAGCTCTCGCGGCGCTCGACACGGCGCCGGGACACCGGGACCGCGGCCGGGAAGGCATGGCACCCACCATGGCGCTCATCATGGCGCCCACCATGGCGCTCACCATGGCGCCTTCGACGCGCCGCCGTTGGCCGCCGTCGCCGCCCAGGCGCTTGCGCCCAGCTCGGCGCGTGACGCGTTACGCGCGGCGCAGCTTCCCCCCGGGCCGCCACGGCAGCCCTCGGCAGCAGAGCGAGCATGGGGCGTGCGCCGGCCGGCGCCACCCTCTGTGGTTCTTCTTCTCGATCAGCAGCGTGCAGCTGCAGCAGCCGCTCACGCTGGCACTCCTCGGCCATCAGGCGGTGGCGCGCTCGCTTTCGCGCGGCTGCCGCTGCCGCTGGAGGCGCCGCCCATGGAGCCACACAAGGAGCCACCGGTCGCACAGCACGTGCTGCCGAGCATGACGTCGACGACACGACCTGCGACCGCAACCGTTGGTTCCCATCCCGCGGGCGCCGCGGGCGCGAGCGCTGTCGAATTCAGCCCGAGGCGGCGTAGCAAGTGGGCCTTGTAGTAGATTCAAAGATATAAGATTGCTTAACATGATTGCTTAAATCTGACGCGGCTGACACGGGCCTGACCCTCCGGGGAAAAAAGAGTCCTAGACCGGCTCCTACAGGGCGTGAATCGCGTCGCACGCCAGCTCGCAGCTGGAGACGCGAGAGCCGAGACCCGCGCTCAAAAGTCCGAGGATGCAGGATCGGCACACGGGAGATCGAGATGTGATCGAGATGTGGGATCGACGTCACTGCGGGTCGTCTCTCCTCTTCTCTCGAGCCTCAAGGCGACAGGAGGTCTGGTGAGTCGACTCGCGCTAAGTTGAAACGAAACGCCAAACTCGCCAACCTGTCCTCGCGGTCGATGTCAGTCTATCGCGTCCAGATTCATATCCATCGCGGACGGGCGCAAGAGGCTCGGTGGCGAAGGCGGATGCGGCGGCGGGGTCGACCCTTTTCGCGCGTGCCGCGGCGGCCGAGTCTGCACCATGATCGGCGGAGGCGCGGCCGGCGTCTGGGGCGCCCCTGGGATGGACATCCCCACGACTGAGGCCACCAAGGCATGGCCATCGGCTGCTGTGTACGCCGATACGGCGTCGCGCGCGCCGTCGTATAGCCATCCGAAGGCGCTGGCAGTGACGTTGGCGACAGGTGGCGGACTCAGAGCATTCCATGCAGGAGCGTCCAGCCACGCGGGCACATCGTACTCGAGGATGTCGTCCAACAGCCTTCGGTGGCATAGCAAGCACAGCCGCTCGCCCTCTAACCGTCCAAGCCGCCCGTCGGCCCATCGCACTCCGCTCACGTGCTTGAGGACGAGCCGCTGGCACACGTCGCACACTACCTCCTGCCGCTGCGCGCTGTCGGCGGCTGGAGTATGGTCGTCGTCGTCGTCGTCGTAGTCGTCGTCGTCGTCGTTGGCGGTGGCGTAGTAGCAGGCGGCGGCTGCGACGGCGGCGGCGGCAGCGCTGCTGTTGTCGTCGGCGCCGTCGTCGGCGCCGTCGTCGGCGCCGTCGTCGGTGGCGCCGTCGCCAGCTGCCACAGCCGTGGAGGTGGCAGCGGCGGCACCATCGGAGGTGCTCGTGGCAAAGGCGGCATTGTCACTGGCATGTTCGCTCGGAGGTTGCACACCGGCCAAATGGGGTCGGTGTGGCGGCATACCGGGGGTCGGTGCCAGGGGGTTGCATACCGGGGGTCGGTGCGGCGGCATCGCCACTGGCTGTAGTGCGGAGAGCGAGGCCGACTTTGTCACAGGCTGCGACTGTGGCGATGACAGCGACGGTGATGGCGTAGCGGACGTTGGCATCATGGGCTGCGAGCATCCTCGTGGCGGCGGCGTCTGCGGCGGCGGCGGCAACGCAGGCGGAGACGCGGGCGGCGGCGCTGGCGGCGGCGCGGGCGGTGGCGCGGGTGGCGACGCTAGCGGTGCTTGCACGTCAGCGGCTGCCGATGTCGTCGACCGCCCTTCTTCCAGCGTGTCGCATGCCCCCTCTGGCGTAGCCTCCAGGAGCGAACCTAGCGCTCCCTCTGCAGGTGCTGCTGCCGCCTCGTCGGCCGCAGGCGCCTCCACTACGGGCTGTGTGGCCTTCGGGACCTCGGCTGCTGGATCCAATGCACTTGGTGGCTCGGCTGCAGGCCGCAGTGCAATCGGCAGCTCCTCGGCTGCTTGCTGCTTGGCCGTTGGCGCGGATGGCAAACGCTCCAATGCCGGCAAAGCAAGCGCGTGCACGCAATTGTACGGCCTGCCACGATGGCGCGTGCACACGAGGACAGTGCGGTTGTCGAGGGCTGCGAGCAGCAGCAACTTGCCGACGTGCCTCGCCGGCTGCTGCCGCTTGCCTGTGTGGTGCGCCCCCACGCCCTCGCTCAGCCGATGCGCATACAAGAGAGCACCGCTCGTTGCGTCCAGAAACTTGACGCATTCGGAGTCTAGCTCGGAGACAACGAGGAGGGACGGCGCGCCGGTGGCCCCCTCGAGCAGCGCGCAGCCAAATGGCGATTCCAGGACGCCGGAGCCCTCGCCGCGCTGTGCAGGAGAGGGCTCCGAGCCACCCAGCGCGGCCCCCACGCAGCGGAGGAGCTCGCCATTCGCTACCGCGTGTACACGCACTTGATGGGATTCGCAATCGCACACAAAGACCTCGGAGTCGCCGCTGTGCCCGTCGCCGCTGTGCTCGTCTCCGTGGCTACTGCCATATCGACGGCCACCCTCGCGAACAGCCAGCCCGACGCATCGCTGGAAGCCGCTGCACACCGTGCGGGAAGTGCCGTCCCTCAGCCCGAAGGCCAGCACGGCGCAGAGCGCCTGGTCCGCGACGAGAAGCTCGCCGGTGCTCGCGCAGACGGCCGCCGCACAGGGCGCGCGCAGCTGAGACTCACCAATGACGCTTCGCAGCGTCGCCTTGCCCTTGCCGAGCGCGAAGCACTGCACGCGCGAGTTACCGTAGTCGCACACAAAGAGCTCGTAGTTGCCCTCGAAACTTGCCTCCGGCGCGTGATGCACTGCCAGCCCGCACGGGAAATGAAAGCAGCCAGGTTCTGCACCGAGGCCTCCGATGGTGCTCCAGCCGCTGGATTCGTCTAAGACGTGGCAGCAGTGACTCACGCGATCGCTGATGACGAGCGCACCGCTCGAGAGCGCCACCGCGTGGTGGGCACCGCGGAGGGACAAGTGTTTCGCGAGGCACTCGTCGAGCAGCACATGGTGGACTGAAATATGAGACCAAGTCCTGGGTGGCGTGGGCAAGTCGGCCTCCGGCTCAAGCATTCCGCCGAAGAGTGAATTCCAAATTTCGCGGCGGACAAACACGTCACAAACGCGCGGCAACACGCGCGCTCAACACCGCGCCCAACCGAATCGCATCTCGAAAGAGGAGACGCGTTCTCAGCGGCAACTTCGTACCTCGCTTGATGGGGTGTGTGGTGCGGTTTGTGGCGACGCGTGCGTCCCGGGGTTTGGGTGTGGACTGGCGCGGTTTGGGTGTGGTCTGGCGCGCGCGAGTCGGTGGGTGGGTTGGTTTTGAGGGGGTTCGGTTTGTGCGGTTCGTGTGTCTGTCCCGATTGTCCCGGCTCCCCCCGGTGTCTTTTTACCGGTAATTCCAATGCGGCACCGGTCGAACGGTCCTGTCGTCGGTCCTGTCGTACAGCGTACGTTTGGTGTTTGCGCTCATGGCCAACATCAAGAGGCAGCACCTTGCCACGACGTCCAAGTACTTCAATGGCACATCCAAGTTCTTCGACCCGCACGCACCGACCAAGGGCTCCTTGAGCGCGCTGATCGGCGAGGCACCTCACACGCTCCTCCTTGGAACGCAGGCCTCCGACAATGCTATTGACATGGCATGGGCTTTTGCGACGAATGAGAATGCATTTTGGCACATCATGGGTGATGCGCTCGGCTTCCGGCGTGGCTTCCACGTGAAGCGCAGCGAAGCTGTGGATTCTATTCGTCGCCACCTGCTGCACGGCCCTGAGACGGCCGTCGACTATGAGGAAGCCGTCGCTCGCCTAACTGAGGCAGGCTTTGCGGTCTGGGACATTGTTGCCGAGTCAGAGCGCGGCGGATCGCTCGATCAAGACATTCGCAAGCCGCGCTTCCATGACATCCGTCAGCTGCTTGCAGATCATCCGACCATCCGGCGCATTTGCTTTGCCACCGGCCAAGGCAGTGCCAAAATCTTTCGCGGCGCGTGGAAGGAGTGGCTCGCGACGCCGGGCGCCTTCCAGCCCGCGCCGGACCGGACGTCGCGCGAGGTCTTTGAGCGCTTTGTGTGCGCCTCCGCACACAGCACCGACGAAGCCATACCGGTACCGAGTGCCTGCTTTCGGGCTGTCTCCACGCAACCCGTCGAGCTTGTGGTGATGGAGTCGGTGAGCCCTGCCGCTGTGCCCAGCACGGCGACCTACAGCGTTGCGAAGCGCGCCGCCGCGTACGCCGCGGAGGGCCGCCATGATCTCGCCGCCGCCGGCTGTCCTCGGGCCGCAGCATATGCCTGGAAGCGCGCTCGGTGGCTCACCATCTTTGAAGAGCATCTGCACCCCCGCGCACGCGCGACGTTGCCTTTTGGGCGTCGGCCGAGTGACTTTGAGTGCGATGACGCCAGGGAGACTACGGTCGATATTGAGATCTCCCCGAGATTGAGGTTGAGATTGGTCGAGGTTGAGAGCCAGGCCGGCGGCACGCAGGTCGAGCGCGCGAGCATCAAGCGAGCCGCGCGCAAGCGGCTTGCGCCCCAGCCGCCCCTGCAGAAGGCGCAGCCAAAGGGCAAGGCGGTGGACACAGCGGCCGCTGCGGCCAGGCCGCAGAAGTGTCGGCGGCGCAAACCGAAGGATGGTGATGATGATGATGAGGAGGAGGAAGATGACAACGATGAGGAGGATGAGGAGGAGAGAGCTGGTCCGAAGGCTCCTGCAGCGATGACGATGACGACGACGAGTCTCAATCCGACGACGAGGACGGGGACGACGGCGCGCTCGGCTGAAATCCAAGGACCTGGCCTCGGTCGGTGATTTTGTAATCAGGAACATAACGTCAGACCGCGAGGGGCCCGGGGGCGGTTTCGCTTACGGGAATACGGCGGTACCGTACGGCGGTTCGGTTCGGGTTGGATTAATCGAATTCGCAATTCCGGTCTGGTGCAAAACGAATAACCGCGGGGCGGGAACCGCCCCGAGAAGCATCAAGCAACCGCGAACGAGTTTTGAATTGGAATTCGCGGACGGCCATGCGGACGGGAGCTGCCCGGCCTTAGCCTTGGCCCCGCCCCCCCCAAAACCTATTTACGCGCGACCGTGTCCCCGTGAGGGCACTGCCGTGAGGGGAGGGATGTCGACTGATCAAGTGATCATGTGAGAGCCTCCAGATCGGGCCCACGCGCGAGCCCATTTCCTTCTCGCTCATGGAGCTCCGAAGGCCGCGAAAGGGACATGTTCAGGACAGTACCCGACCGTGTACCCCCACCGGATTCGGCGCGTCGTCCGTGCCTGCACGCTCAAGAGACTCAGTCTGGTGAATGGCCGTGCCCTCTCGTCGCTGGAAATAGTCCGCCAAGCTCAGTAGATGTCCATTCCGTCCCGGTGCAGCGCGTGGACCTGCTTGATCTGTGGGATCTTAGCGCGCAAGTACAACGCCAGCCGCTCCAGCAGGTGCGTGTTCCGCTCGTCAAAGACCCGCTTCAGACGAAGCACGAGCTTCGCCTCGCCCAGCTGCACCTTCTCAAACATGCCATCGACGCGCCCGTGCTCGGTCGGCTCGAGATTACGCACGTTGCACACCTGGCGCGCGTACTCGGACCGCACGAAGGCGCTCAGCACCAGCCCCACGCTCTCCACGTCAAACGGCAAGGGACCATCCTGTGCCGTTGGCCGTGCCTCGAGCTGACCATTGTGGAGGGTATTGCGCGCCCGCCGCTGCTCCCACCACAGATCGAAGTCGCTGGGCTGGGACCGAGCCGACCGCACGCGCTGAGAGGCCGTCTGCGCCAAAGAGATCTCAGCGGCGCCCGCTGCAGCGCTCTCGTTGGGTTCGAGACGCGCCGCCGCGGACGCCGCCTGGCCCGCTGCTGTCGTCGGTGAGATGCCACCGGTCGCCTGCGCCGCCACAGCTGACGGAGCCACCCTGGCATTCACATTCACACGGGCATTCGCGGCGGCAGCGTGCGCGGCAGCGGCGGACGCCAAGGCGGCAGCGGCAGCGGCCGAGGCGGCCTGCCCGTTGGCCTCCTCCTGCGCCTGCGCCTGCGCCTCCACCTCGGCCGCCTTCGCCCACTCCGCCTCCGCCTGCGTCTCCACCTCGGCCGCCTTCGCCTCCGCCTCGGCCGCCTCCGCCTCCGCCTCCGCTTCCGCCTCCGCCTGCGCCTGCGCCTCGGCCGCCTTCGCCCTCTCCGCCTGCGCCTGCGCCTGCGCAACCGCCCTGGCCTGCGCCTGCGCCTGAGCCCGTGCTGCGGCCTCCTCCACCCTCAAGGCCACCCGCTGTGATGGGGTGAGCGCGACGCGTGGGCTGTTGCTTCCGGCAGACTCGCCCACGCTGCCGAGGGGCTGGGCTGCCGATGTAGCCGGCCTGATCGGTGGGACCCCACCGGTCGCCGCTGCCGCTACCACCGATGGGGCTACACGTGCATTCGCGGCGGCGGCGGCGGCGGCGGCGGCTGCGGCGATCTCGCTGGATGCCTCGCCCGTTTCGTCCGTCGGATTCTGCGCCGCTCTCTCGCGTCGCCGCGCCCTCGCCGCCGCCCTCTCGCTCGCCGAATGTGAATTTATCAATGCCTCGTCATCGTCCACAACATCCTCGTCCCTGCTCCTGCGGCCGCTTCCCTTTGGATCTTCCCACCAATTGCTGGATTCGTTGGCTCGAGGAGGGGGCGCGCGCGGTGACTGAGAGACGGCACGATGTCCGATCGGCGGGGGCACGTTGGCTGCTCTCGCCGCCACTCGCTGCGATGGGGTGAGAGACCCGCTGTGGAGACCCACAGACTCGCCAGCACTGGCCTGCGCGGCCGCGATCTCGCTGGATGCCGCGCCCGCTTCGCCACTGGGTTTCGGACCATATGCCGCTCTCTCCCGTTGCCGCGCCCTCGCCGCCGCCCTCTCGAGCGCGGAGCGTGGATTTATCGGTTCGTCGTCACCGTCCACCACGATGTCTTCATTGTTCCTGCGCCCGCTGCCGCTTGGATTCTCCCACCAGTAGCTCTGATGGTTAGCTCGAGGAGCGGGTACGCGCGGTGACTGAGCGGTTGAACGATGACAAGGCGGCGGCGGGAGCACGTATGCAGAGGCGGTCGCCACCAGGATGGCAAACGCGTGCATGCTGTGTGTCGTCATCTCATACGGTGCGGTGATGAATGATCGTCCGCGCCGCCACAGCCGCTCGAAAAGTTTGTGAAACAACATTTGTTTTCTCACGGACAGGCCCCGCGGATGTCGGAGACTTGAGTGCCAATCTAACCAATCTATTTCTTCCTGCAAGCATCCTTCATATCATGCTGCCAAGCTGCCAACGCTCCCTTCATGGCTCCCTCCTTAGGGGAAGTGAGAGATACCAGGACTCCTCGTCGTGAGCACCCTCCACGTACATGGTCATCATGGTCCCTATGCTCGTGCATCTACCTGCCTTCACGAGAGCCCTAGCCACGCCTGCGTCTTCTCACGCTTCGTGCGTATGCGCGCCGCATACCGCATCATCGCCTCCTGTGCCTTCGGCAGATGCTGAAACGGCTTGGCCGCGCGGTAGGGCAGTGCAGTCGCTTTCATAGGCGACTGAGTGTCTGGGGTCAGGGGCTCTTCACACTCGAGGAATTCGGTGCCTTGCTTCCTGCCTTGCTTGACGACGCCGAGCCGCGGGCTCACGGCGTGCGTCGGCGTGAATTCTCGCTGCCGATAGGAGAGACGCTTGAGCCTCTCCTCGATCTCGGCCGCGTCGTGCCGGCAGAGGATCTCGACGACCATCTCCTTTGACGTCGGTTCAACGAAACCTACCTCATTGTTCTCAGGCCGGAAGAGATCGTCTGCCGTGCCCGACTTGGCCCAGAGCCTTGTGAGCGACACCGCCACCTCTAGCGCGCCATCGCCCATCGATAAACAGCGCTGGCGCCTCTGCCATCTCTTCTCGGCAGGCAGCTTGGTCTGACGGCCCGCGGCCATCACCTCGGCCTGCTTCGCCATGGCTTCGATGAGTAGGGCCTCCATGTCCCTGTTCCGCGTCTCGACTGCCTGCAGCATCGCCGGGTTGACGGGGATTGAGGTGCACCGCCTTGACTTGAACGAGCCGTGCGCCTTTGCCTGGGAGTCGTTTGACGTGAACGAGTCGCTTGACTCGTTCGAGTCGTTCAGGTCCAGCAGGGTTGGTCCCACGAGCTCCATGGCGGCCTGGCTAGCGAAGCCGACGTGTCTCCAATCATCGAGAGGCTTCTGAAGCGGACGGGAATCGTTTTCCTAAATTGATTTCGAAGTCCGCAATTTGGTGTCCAAGTCATGTCTTGAGTCTTGAATTGGTAACCGTTGAGTGAGGAAGTGAGGAGTGAGTGAGTGCGAGTGCGTGCGAGTGACAGCTGGGAACTCCCTTCGTCCCTTGACCCTGGGACCTCACCTCACCCTCGGTCCCTCGCCGCCGCTATGCTGAATGCTCCTGAGCTTCTCAGAGAGCCGTCCAGACTCCTTCTCAGCCCCTACGGGCTACGCCCTACGGACCGTGACCCGTACGGTCCGCAAAGAAGTTTGTGATGATGGGATCCTCTCAACACCAATTGCTACTAACACCTGTCACCTCACCTTAGAACTCAGACGCTCAGGTGGTTAATATTAAACGAAATTAAACGCTGCTATGCGTTTTAACGGCTCAGGGCTTCAGCACTGTGGTCAGGCACCACGGTCCTTCCCCAAGTCCAAGAGAGGTCAGATGACCGATGACGCAAAAGACAGCCTACTATACACAATACAGACAGCCGGGGGGGCGGACGCGGCATGTCGCGCCGAGAGGGAGCGTTTAGCGTTCAGTTGACCATTCATTTCAGTCTGCAACAACCACCGGCGGCGGCGCCGGTGGTGGGGCGACTGTTGACTCCACGGCGGCGGCCTTGCGAGCAGCATCGCGGGTCTCGAGCACCGCCGCAGTAGGCGGTTCTTCGAGCACGAGTTGGCGGCTCGGGGCGTATTGGTCGTCAGCCTTCTGCTCCAGCATCGACGACCACGAGACGCCGATCTTGGGTGACGCTGGCGAGAGCTCGGCGGCGAGAGCTTCGCCGCCGAGCGCAAGCTTCGTCCAAGCGCTACGCGACGGGCTGCTGCTCTCCCGAATGTACCCGGATGCCTGCTTTGCCGCGCAGTTCGCGAGCTTGCGCCACAGGCGCTTGCAGTCGAGCGTACGTGAGCGCCAGCGCTCTCCCACGAGCATCTCGTCCCCTCGCATGTGGTCGACGATCTTGAGAACCGTGAGCAGATCATCGTCTGACAGCTGCTCGCTCGTGATGGCACGTACGCCCTCGGCGAAGACGTTGACGGACACGGCCGTTCTGCCTTCCGCTTCCCACTTGCGGAAGAGGTCGAAGGCCTTGCGCTTGTGAAGGCGAACGAGGAGCTGCAGCGAGGGCGGGAACTCGTCAAGGTCGGCAACGCTAGCAGTGGTCATCGAGGTCGAATGGCGAATGAGAGTCGCAGGAGGGTTGGCAGTGCTGCTGGTGGCGAAGGAGCCACGGTAGGATCCACCGGGCTCATACAGCGCACCCTCACGATTTGGCAGCACCAGCACCGGAGAGGAGTTGAGCACCGTGCGTGTGAATTGGGGCAGCTGATCGAGCGAGAAGCTGTCGAGCATGCTCCACGTCGGGTCAGCTATTCTCGCAGAGGGCCACGGCGTTGCCATGTTGGCTTGCAGCCTGCTACTGGAGCCGGAGGTCGTTTCGCCTCCCGTCTCACGGCCCCGGAGTTCAGAGTTGGAAAGGGAAACGCCACGCGGCGCGTGCGTATACGGGAAAGTAAACAATTCTCTCATTGCGGAACAAAGGACCGCGAGAGCAGAACGAGACGCGCGCCGCCGCCGTCCTGGAAGCCCACATCGCGCGGAGCCGCGGACGCACGCGCGCACAGCACACCATCCTCAACGCCGCCAGCGCGCGTAGGGTCCGTGTCTCATATGGGGTCGTGTAATGTGTGTGTATTCTGAGCGGGCAGTAACAGTGCCGTAGCACCGGTTGTCGCGTCTGTCGTGTTAACGTTCACAGCCAATGTTTAGAATTCGACACCCAAGACACCGGACCGGCGTACATACGGATGCGGTTAACACTAGCTCGGGGACCCCTGGACCCCCTATTATCACAGCCATACTCGATCAGCCGCCGGGCCGGGCCGCTGAACGCTTAGCCCCGCCCGGTCGCCTTAAGCGCGTCCTTGATAAGGCGCATCTTCATCTCGGTGATCTTCTTCCGGATACCCTTCGCGTCGCCCACCTGCGCAGCCGCTGCGAGCTGCTGCGTGTGGTGTACGAAGAACGACTTGGCGCTCGTGCTCGACCCTCCGTAGACGGTGCTGTCGCGCGCGCGCGCCCCTTTCGCCCGTAGCGCGAGGCGCCGGATGAAGTGTAGAGAGTGTGGTGAAATGCCGCCAAAGGCCTCTAGGATCATCGGGATGACGAGGGCCTTCTTGTTGCGGAGAGCGTCGTCGTAGTCGCCCGTCCGTTCCTTGACACTGCCGACCTTGGTCGTGTGGTCGAAGGGGCGATCAATGCCGAGGACACCTTTGCCCTTGCACCCCAGGATCTTGATCCTGTAGCGCTCCTCCGTGTTGCCGAAAGCGTAGAGGTGGCCGACGTCGGCGACCGTGCCGCCGTGCAGCAGTCTGAGGCCAGCCCCGAGGCCAGCAGGGCGATCAAGCCCCCGTCTACGGCAGGAACCAACGTAGGACCGTTGACGCGGCTACGCGGCAACGGCCGCAGGGAGGGCTTCGATTAGAGCGAGGCCCCGCCCGTTTCCGGGTCCCAGACAGCAGACTAAGGGTACATGTGTACCGGGTACCATGGTACCATGGTACCGGAAGTCAAAGTAGTCACCCTCGAGCGTGCGAGCGATGCGTGAAACAGCTAATCACGATGTATCAATCACGATACCATTGTAAACAGCCAAGTCAAGACCTTACCAAAACATGTCATGACTTACTTGGCTTGACTACTAGTCACAGCCATAATCCTGGGGACCCTGAAAAAGGCGAGCGCAGCAGCCTTACCAGGGTACTGGCTCGGACCCCCTTTAATTCGTGCGTCCGTGCGTCCTACCTTTTTGCCTTTGCGCGATGCGCGCCTCCGCGCCCCGCTGCGACCGGCTCCAGGCGCGTCGGCGGACGGCGCTGCTCCCAACCATCTCTACATTCGCCATCGACCTGCGCGCGCCTTTCGCCGCGCGTCTTGACGCGCGCGCGCTACGGAGGAGCTGCGCTCGGACTCTCAAGCTCTGGCCAGCTCGTGCCCGCAGCACGAATCGATGGCGCTGAGTGCGCGCGCGTGCTGTGCAGGTGCGGCGGCGAAGGCGCCGACGCAGCGCGTTGCGCGGCGCAACCGGCGCCGAATGTGGTGCCTCGGCCTGCGGCTTGACGCCCACGGAGGAGGCGGCGGCGGCGGCGGCGGTGGCGGCGATGGAAGCCACCACTTGTGCTCGACACCGTCGTCATGCGACGGTGTCGAGTGCGTCTTTGCGTTCCCCACGGGGGAGGCGCGCCATCGGGCGCGTCGGCGCACGCAGGTTCGATGCCGCCGGCGTCTTCAACGCCGCCCCGACGGGCACGGTAGCAACAGGAAGCGTCAGCGCATTGCAAGGCGGTGTGGGACGGCGTCCGAGAATAACCGGGGGAGGCGACGATGGCGCGATTGTCTCCACGCGCCGCGCCCCGCCATCTAGTCTCCACGCGCCGCGCCCCCTGCCATCGTCGCCTCCCCGCCTGGTGCGTGTGCGTAACCCACAGAGGCTGCCTCGCCGGCGTTCCGCCGCAGGCCTGTGCGCGCCCGCCGACCCGCCCGGCTGCGTGGGGAGGCGTCCGTAGGAGGCGTCCGCGGTTTCCACCGGGTCCGGGTGCTAGTTTTTGTATAGAGAGACGAAAAGAAAAGCGGGTCCCCAGCCCTCGCCCCCTGGGCCCATATTTCGGATTTCCGAGGACCTCCGAAAGGCTCCGATACTCCGAGGTCTTCCGGGCCATGGCGTCTTTGGCTTCGCGCGCAGCGTTGCTGCGCCTCTGGTTCGGCGGCGACGCGGCGCGCTGGTGGCGCACGGATGCGGCCTTTGACGCGTCGCTGCAGCCCTTCCTCGCGCTGACCTCGGCGCTCGTCGCGGGCGCGCCGCCGCCCGCGGAGCCCGAGCTGTCGCCCGACGAGGCCGCGCTCGCCGAGGTGCTCGCCTGTGACCAGGTGCCGCGCAACTGCCACCGCGGCAGCGCGCGCGCCTACGAGGGCGATGCGGCGGCGCTGCGGATCGCGCGCGCGGCCGTCGCCGCGGGCGCGCTGCAGCGCCTGCCGCTCGAGCCGCAGCGCCTTTTCCTGCTCATGCCCTACATGCACGCCGAGGAGCCCGCGGCGCACGACGAGGCGGCGAGCCTCTGGCCCGCCGGCTTCGCCACGGGCTTCGCCAAAGACCACGCCGCTGTCGTCAAGCGCTTTGGCCGCTTCCCGCACCGCAACACGCTGCTGGGCCGCGCCTCCACGCCCGAAGAGGAGGCACACCTCGCCTCGGCAGAGCGCAAGAGCTGGGAGTCGTGAGGCGCCGCGAGGGAGGCGGGAAGCGCGTGCGCCGAAGACTGTTTCTGTACGCCGGCCGTGCACGACGTTCTTCTTCAGGTCACAGATCACAGATGCCGCCGCGGCCTCGGGTGTACGGACTATGTACAGAAGCAGAGGCTCTTGCGACACCGACAGGGCGCGGTCGACTTGGATACGCTTGAACGGAAAACGCTCATGCTAATCCCGCGTCGTGAACGTCTAGATTCTCTAGTAGTTTAACGACGACTTCGGAGTGTGTACAATGTTCTGAGAGCGAGTGAATTCACTTAGAATTAGTATTAGAGAGCTTGAGCTCGGACGGTCGGAGTGAATCATGACAATCATGATAGGAGGGGGAAAAATGGAGTTGCGAAAAACATTCAGCTGTACCGCTAGAGTACCGCTGGCATGCGAGTGTGCAGTCGGAGTCACTTCGGCTGGGTGCTGCACCTGATCAGAACCTCGGCAACCACTCCCGCTCCTCAACCCTAGCAACCCGAGCTGCGCACGAAGCTCAAAGGAGAAAAAGCTTGCTCGCCGTATGCTCGCCTCTTGCTTGCCGTGACTCAGTCACCTGGCCAGGTGTCTGGATCGTCAGCGAGGATGTCTTCCACCTCGGGCGAGGCCGGTCGGCCAGCGCGCGCCGCGACGACTTGCCGACGGACGGCCTCAGCGAGCCTCCTTGGGTGCGCGTTCGCAGGCGATTCTTGGAGGACACGATCGACGCGTGCGAGAGAATTGTCGTATCGCTTCTGGCCGTCTGCCGAGATGCGTTGTGCCAGAGGGGACACGTCGAGGACATCCATGTCGGCCTGAACCTCCATGAGCTCTTGTTCGAGCCCTGCCACTCGGCGAATGTATTGCAAACGTGCGGCAAGCGGAGGATCGGGCTTCAGGCGCACGCCAGACGCTCGGTGGATGATGCCGAGTGACATATCAGTGCTGCAGACACGATGCACCATTTCCTGGTGACCACCTTCTCTACCAATTGAGACGTTCGGCCCCCGGCCGCAGTGCCCAAAGCACTTGTACTGGACGACGTTGCAGCTACCAGCAGGTTCGACGAGGCTTGCAAGCTCCTCGAGTTCCTTGAGTGTGGCTTGCGCTCCATTGCCTCTGCATGGACCATTCGTACAGACAGTTATCGTGGACGCCCGCTCTGGGGGCTGCATCCTTTTCCTTGGGAGAGCTTCTTGGGGTGTGAGTGTGAATGGGCTGTTAAGGGCCGCCTGGTTACATTGTAAGAGGTCGTGGGCTTCCTGCAGAATAGATTTGGGGCTGGCTGAGTTAGTCGTCAGAGAAAGTGCGCGTTGACGGGATGTTCTCCGCACACGCACCTCGGCGACCGTTGAGCCCTGGCCTCGACAACTCGACAGGAAACTCGACAGGAACTCGACAGCTCCTTGACAGGATACTCGACAGCTACTCGACAGGATAGCTCGACAGCTACTCGACAGACCTCGACAGACCTTGACAGACACCCCCCTGACTGCATGTGCCTGGGCGTCAAGCTGTCAAGCTCGACAGCTCGACAGACCTCGACAGACCTCGACACGAGGTTAACGAGGTAACACGA
>Ga0210246_101414_pt1 | contig 18714 bp, 9 predicted proteins | sample ChrtobMetaP3_8mM_FD_155469 | JGI IMG/M metagenome (GOLD analysis project Ga0210246, IMG submission 155469) | Chrysochromulina tobin associated microbial communities from unialgal haptophyte culture, Seattle, Washington, United States - P3_8mM | ecosystem: Host-associated > Algae > Haptophytes >...
CCAGCCTCGACAGAGAAACTTGACAGCCCTCGACAGCCCTCGACAGCAACTCGACGCGCCGGCGCATGGAGTCAGCCTCGACAGGCTCGACAGGAACTCGACAGGCTCGACAGGCTAGGCCTCGACAGCGGCTCGACGGAGCCTCGACAACGCCTCGACAGCTCGACAGCTCGACAGCCAGGGCTCAACCAGTCTCGCGCTCTCGCCGCGTTACCGTTAGTACGAGTAGCAGTAGGTTCCCGCTTCGACTCACCGTTTCGGAAATTCCCCCACCGAAAACGAAATTCAGGGTGTCCCGCCAATTGGTAGGGTAGCTTGTCCAGTTACAAATCTCCCTCTCACTTTGCTCCAAGCGACAGAAAGCTGCGCAGCGCGCCCGCGAGCCGCACGCCGAGCGCGATGCCGAGCTCGGCGGCGAGGCGCGTCCGGATGGCGCCCACGGTGCTCACGTGCACCTGCTCGGGAGGCGCCCACCAGCCATCGGCGACCATGGAACGCGCCGCACGTACGAGGGCAAGGTGGAGCGTGTCGAGCTCGGCCGCGCTCGTGTGTCTGTGGTGCACGAGGCGGCTCGGGCCGATCCATTCGAGGCTCAGCCGCGTGTGCGCGAGCTGTACGGCGAGGTAGAGGAGGAGCACGAAGTGGTGGCGGCCCGGCTGCAGGTGGCGGATCGCCCAGACCGACGCCTCAGACGCGACGCGCATTGGCAGGCCCGCCGTACGCAGCTCCTCGTTGACTTCGGCTGCCCAGCGCTCGATCCGCGCGTTGAGCGCTGCGAACTCATGAGCGACGGCCTCCTCGTCGCTGAGGGTGCGCAAGAACCCGTTCGTGCAGCGCATGAGCGCGGGGTGCTCGGCGGCACCGCCCGTGCCGTGCGGAGCGCCAGCACGCAGCGCCATCCGCGGCTCGCTCGCGCAGAGCAGCGCACTCGAGCCGCAAACGGCTCCGAGTGGCAGCCCGCCGCCCGCGCTCTTGCCAAGGCACACAAGGTCGGCTTCCACACCAAAGTACGCCTGTGCGCCACCGAGCCCGAGTCTTAAGCCTGTCGCGGTCTCGTCGAGGAGAAGCGGCACGTGGCAGCGCGTGCACGCCGCGCGCAGTTCGTGTAGCCAATGGCGATAAGCCGCGCGCTCGGCAGCACGCTCGGGGGCGGGGGCGTCAGCTTCGGCGAGCGCGAGGCCCGCCAGAGGCGAGACGAGGACGCCCGCGATCTCGTCGCGGCGAAGCCGCAGCACGGCGAGGGTAGCCGAGCAACGCTCCCGCAGCGTGAGCACGTTGCATGCGTAACGCTCCTCCCCGAGCGCGAGGCCCTCGGCCATCACGCCATCGGACCACCCGGGCGCTGCGCCACCAAACGTGACCAGCAGAGGTCGCCCCGTATGGGCGCGCACGAGTCGTGCGGCTGCCTGCAACGCCTCGGAGCCGCTCAAGTGGAAGTGCACCTCCTCCTTGCGCGTGATCCGTCGCAGCATCGCGCGGTTCGCCTCCGCGAGCGACGCAACGTCATCGGCGCCGGCGCCAAGCGCTACGGGAGGTCCAATAGGCGAGACGGGTGGCACGGGCGTCATAGTAAACGCGGCGTGTGCGCCGGGCGAAGCCGCGGTAGCTGGCGAGGTCGACTGCGGCTCCAAGTGCGGCGAGGTTGGGGGCTCCGCCTGGCGGCTGCCCGTGCTGCCGCCCTCGCCGCCACTCTCGCCGCCACTCTCACCGCCCTCGCCGGCATTCTCACCGCCCTCGCCGGCACTCTCGCCGCCCTCGCCGGCATTCTCACCGCCCTCGCCGGCACTCTCGCCGGCACTCTCGCCGGCACTCTCGCCGGCACTCTCGCCGGCACTCTCGCCGGCACTCTCGCCACCCTTGGTACTCGCAGCCCCACCGGCTGCGCCCGTGACGGCGCCCGTTCCTCCAGCGGAGCCCACGGAAGGCGCCCTCGTGGGCGCCCTGAGGGCGCAGACGAGGGGCGTGGCCTGGTCCAGAGCCCCGCAGAGCGCCGCAGTGACCTCATTCGCGCGCGGCCAGCGAAAGACGATCTGGGCGCGCAGGGTGCGTAGGCTGACGAGGCGCCGGCGGCGGAGCTCTTCCGTCGGCCCGTCGAGCGCCACGAGCGCCTCGTCCTCGGCCGCATCAGGCGGCGCCGTGTCTGGCGGACCGAGCAGTCGCAGGTAGGCGAGCAGCGGCAGCGCCAGCGAGGGCTTGTGGTTCGCGTTGAGCGTCAGCAGCGCGAGGTAGACGCGCCGCGTCGAGCAGAGCGCCACGATGGCCGTGGCGAAGGCGAGTGACTCGAGGCGCGAGAGCATAGCGGTGCGCACGCCGATCAGCGAGAGCAGCCAGCAGAGCGCCAGCAGCCAGCGCCATGTCGGGCGGAGCAGCGAGAGGCTCGATGCATGCGCGAGCACGGGCGCGTGAGCGAGCCGTACCCCGAGTAACGTCAGGACCCAATCGAGCGCAAGGACGCCCACCGCAAACTTGGCCTGCGTCGCCGAGTAGGCGGTCGCGGCGGCTCCGAGACACACGAGCAGTGCCATCGCCGAGTAGAGGCCGTGCAGCTCCTCCGCGTGTGGGAGCAGCGTCCGAACCACTTTAGGCCATGAATTCATGCGACCGGTCCATGCGAGCAGGCGCGCGTCGTGTGGGAAATGCGCGCTGAGCTCGCATCGCCAATGGTGCTCGCCGCACATGGTCACCTGCACGCCCGCCGCCGCGAGCGCGCGCAGCTGCGAGTCATGTCGGCCAGGCTCAAGGTTCTCGTTCGTGAGCTTCATCGCGAGGGCGAGCGCGATGCGTGGCCCCACGCGCAGCGGCAGCCCGAGCGACTCGATCGCCTGAAGGAGTGGATGGTCGAATTCATGCGGTTAGGGTGAGGGTGAGGGTGAGGGTGAGGGTGAGGGTGAGGGTGAGGGTGAGGGTGAGGGTTCGTGTGCGTGTTCGTGTTGGGCCTGAGCCCGAACCTGAAAGAGCGGATGGTCGAATGCGTGCGGCGCCACGTAGATCCAGCACACGTCGGTCGCACGCTCACGCACGAGCATGCCGCACAGTGGCAGCACTGCCTCGCGTGCAAAGGGCGAGGACGCGCCCGGTGGACCCAGCGGCACGCGCAGCACGGCCAGGCTCATGTGTTCCACTTGGTAGCGCGTCTCTAGCCGGATGGGGTTGGGTTGGAAGCGAAGGAGCTCGCCGATGCCACTGCGCACCCAATCCGACGGATCCACCTTCGAAGTCGAGACGAGCTCGCGCCGCGAAGTGAGGCTCAGCCCCAAACTCAGGTTGAGCGGCGGCGGCGGCGGCGGCAGTGACGCGGCGGCAGCGCTCGCAGCGGCAGCAGCGGCGGCAGCAGCGGTGGCAGCAGCGGTGACGTTCGCAGCGGCGCTCGTGCCGCCGTAGTGGACATCGGCGCGCGCCGCCGGCAGCACCGCGAGCAGCTCGCCGAGGGGTCGCTCATTGTGTCGGTTGAAGCCGACCATCTCAAACCAGGCAGCGAAGAGTGCGGCCTGCTCGAGCCATCGCGAGGGCAGCTCGGCCCACGAGAGGCGCACGTGCCGAATGATCGAGAACTTGACGAAGTTGCAGAAGCCCGTGTTCGGGAACTCGACGCCCCACTTGCGCTCCAAATGCTGCTTCGTCTGGCGGGCTTGCTCTTCGGAGCGACGGCGTACAAAGTAGGGCACGTCCTGCCAGCCAACTTCCCACAGCCGGAACTCGGCGCGCGCCGAGGGCACGTAGAGCTGCGTCAGGTTCTGCCGGAGCATGTTGAGCTGGAGGTCGACGTACTCGAGCGTGAAGGCCGCCTGCGGGTCGATGAGGCGCCCGTCCACCGCCGCAGTACGCACTAGGAACACATGGTCCTCGAGAAAGTTCGGATTGACCTTCTCTGCAAAGTCAGCGGGCTCGCGGCTCAGTCCCATCGCGAGGTCGACCTCGTGCGACATGAAGGCGACGCCCGCAGCGTTGAGGCGCAGGTGCAGGTTCGTGTTAAACAGGTGCGTCGTGAGCAGCCCGCGCAGTTCAGTCTCGTAGATCTGCGGTGCTGCCACCGTGTGCTCAGGGTGCGCCTCGAGTGCGCCGTAGAGCTCGGAGAGGAAGTGGCCGCGCGTGTCGAGGAGGAAGACATCATTGTGCATGAGCAGCGTGTACTTGGTACGCACGAGCGGCACTGCCTGCAGCCACGCCTCGAACGGATTGCAGAACGAGCCGACTGGCACCAGTCGCACGCGCTCGCCAAGCAGGCCAGCCGCTTCCTTGAGCTTGGCGGCATACTCGTCGGCGTCCTCCCACAGCGGCTGAGGGAATGTGTAGAGCACCCGTACGCCCTGCGGCAGCGCATCCGCCAGATGGCGCAGCTGTGTTACCGTCGGCGTGATGGTGTCCTTCGTGCCGACAACGACCGTGATGTCCGAGGCGAGCACCGCGTCCTCGACCAGCGGGTAGCGCGGCTCGACGGCTCGCGGAATTGCCGGCGTGAATGGGTTGCGCGCCAGTCGCTCGACGAACTCCCACGACCGTACGATGCCCGCCACGAGCACGACCAGCGCACAGCCCAACACTCTTTCGTTGTGCCCCATTCCTCGCCCGAAAAAGGTCATTCCGTTCATGTGAACGATAGGTGAAGAAATCTGTTCATCGGACTTTCAGGGAACCACACGACGGATCTCTCGTCACCTGACGCTGCAGCCCGCTCAGTGCGTCGCCAACCGTTTGCTCGAGTGCGCTGTCCGCCGAGAGCAGAACGAAGCTCACCTCGGCCGGCAGCCGCGCGTGCAGCCAGCCCGCCCAGAAGGCGAGCACAAAATCGGCCGCGTTGGGCCCGTCGCGCTCCGGCCGCAGCAGCCGCAGCATCCCGCGCTCGGCCAATAGCTGCATGCTGTCCGCCGTGGCCTGGGAGAGGCGCGGGTTGTGCAGCCGCGCGCAGAAGGCGAGGAGTAGCACATCGGACGCTTGCACGGCACTGCAGGCGACCCTCTCGAGCGCGAAGGCCTGATTGTCGAGGTCGATAAACACCACCTCTCGCACCCTCGCCGCCGGCGCCAGCCCGTCCATTGTCGTTGGCAGCGCGAGCGAGTGCATCCGCACGAGCGGCGCGGGCAGCGGCAGATCCATGGCTTCGCCGGCTGCGGCCTTTGAATCTGGCGTTGGTGCGGCCATGAGTCGCACAGCGCCATCCCGCACGACGAACTCGCCGCCGTGGCGCTGCAGTAGTGACATGAGTCCTGGGATTGCGCTCCTTTGCTCGCGCAGCCGCAGCCGCAGCTCGGCGCTCGTCATCGGGCCGTGCGTGCGCAGCACTGCCCGCACGGTGTCGAGGAGCGCTCGTTCGGTGGTCTGGGCAAGCAGACTCACCTTGCGATTATTCGGCGGGCCAGAGAGTCTGAACTCGTCAGGGTGCTGGAGCACGAGGTCACTCAGTATTGTGTCATCGGGCAACGCCACGCCGGCCACGCGCAGATGATCGCCGAGCTCGGCAAGCGTGCAGCGGCCGCGGTCCGCGACTAGCTTGCGGATCTCGGAGATAACGAGCCCCGGCGTGCACAGGCCGAGCAGTGCGATGACGGACGTGATCGTCATGTGTAATCACAAATCATCTTCACATCGCTTTGTTCAAGTGAAAGCGGGGAAGAAAATCGTGAACCCAGGCCAAGTCAAGTCAAGTCAAGTTTTGGACTCAAGTTTGGTTCCGATTTAGGACGCTTTTCTCCGAACGATCTCTCATCATGTTGTTCGTCCTCACGGCCTTTCTGGGGCTTCTGGCACTCGCCGGCGGCTCGTGGAACGCCGCCATGCCTCGCTTGTCGTCGCCATGCCGCACGGACTGCCAGCTGCCGGCGCCGTACCGCACCGCCGTGTGCATGAAGGAGCGCGCGGTCGTCATCGGCGGCAACGGTGAGGCCGACGAGGAGGACACGCTGGACATCATGGACGTGGGCGCGTCTGGGATGAATCGGGTTGACGTGGGCCAGGAGGATTGGCTCTTCTTTGACCGTGCGCGGATCCGCGTGACAGCGGGTGATGGCGGCGACGGCTGCGTCGCCTTCCGACGCGAGAAGGACAAGCCCAAGATGGGGCCGTGCGGCGGCAACGGCGGCCGCGGCGGTTCTGTGTACCTCGTCTGCGACGAGGGTCTGAACACGCTGAAGCCGGAGGTTCACTTCCGCGCGACGAGCGGCCAGAATGGCTTGGGCCATGGCAACCACGGCAGCCAAGGCGAGTCTCGCTGGGTGCGCGTGCCACCGGGCACGGTGGTCCGAGAAGAAGAGTCAGGTCAGTTGGTGGGTGAGCTGATCGGGCACGGCGACGAGCTGCGCGTGGCGCGCGGCGGGCGCGGCGGGCGTGGCAATGCGGCGTTCAAGACGGCGCGCGACACCACACCGCGTCTGAGCGAGCGTGGCGAGCCTGGAGCGGAGCGCTGGCTCTCTCTCGAGCTCAAGCTCGTGGCTGACGTTGGTTTGGTCGGCTGCCCGAATGCTGGCAAGTCGACGCTGCTCGCGGCGACGACGCGCGCGACACCCAAGATCGCCGACTATCCGTTCACCACGATCACGCCCAATCTGGGCGTTTGCCAGCCCTCCCTCGACGGCTCGGGTGATGACGCCTTCGTAGTGGCTGACATACCGGGGCTGCTCGAGGGAGCCCACGACGGCGTTGGCCTTGGGCGCGCCTTCCTGCGACACATTGAGCGATGCCGGCTGCTCGTGCACGTGGTGGATGGCTCGGCGCCCGACCCGCTCGGCGACTTCGAGGCCGTGCGCACAGAGCTTGAGCTCTTCTCACCGTGGCTCGCACAGATCCCCACAGTGGTGGTGCTCAACAAAGTCGACATGCCCGAGGTGAAGGCGCGCGAGACAGAGCTGCTGAACGCGCTTCAAAAGGCGGCGGGACACAACCGGCTGCTGCCCATCTCGGCCGCCGCGCGCGACGGGTGCGACATCCTCGTGCGTCGCCTTCGCAAGCTGCTCGCGTCGGCGAAGCTCAAGGGACCTCCGCCACGCCCAACGGAGCTCCTTCTGGTGCTTGACGAGGAAGATAAGGAGAAGGAGTGCAAGGTCGTCGAAGAGGGCGCGGGCGTGTGGCGGCTCACGGGCACGCGCATCGAAAAGGCAGCCGCCATGACCAACTGGGACTATGCGGAGGCGCAGGACCGCTTCCAGCGCATCATGGGCGCCCTCGGAGCCTCGGAGCAACTCAAAGCCGCTGGCGCCAAGAATGGCGACCTGATCATGGTGGGCAACGTGGACTTTTCGTACTTCGAGGAGTCGCCCATGGCAGCGCGAGCGCGCCTCGCGGGATTCGGCGACGATGAGGCCGAGGGCGGCGGTGTGCGCGCGAGCGAGGACGACTTCATCTCTGAGCTCGAGGACGAGGCGACGCGGCTCGAGCGCGAGCTTGACGAGGAGCTGGCCGATCTGCTCGACGGCGAGGGCGATGTGCTCACGTTTTGAGGGCCGGGCGAACGTTCCGAGGTGCGTGATGCCTCTCGCGGTTTACGGTTACATAACAACGCCGACACAAACGAATTAATTTGCAAACGGGAGCTCTACAATCGAGATTTATCTTCGCACAAATTTCCGCCGTGCGCGCAGCATCATCGGACGGCTTCTCCATGGACTCTGTACTTCGGGCGCCATCGCCACCGGTCTCACCGCCATCGCCACCGGCCTCGCCGCCGCCGCCACCATCCTTTCCATCTCCGCATAACACACGCGTGATCCAGAAGGCTGAAAAGGCGTGGCGCAGCCGTCAACAAACCACGCTGATTCGCGGTGGACGGAAGTACGAGGCAAGCCGGTGGCGCGTCATCTGCGCCAGAGCGCTGCCCGTGTATCAATCAGTCGAAGGCATGTACGTGGTTGCAGACTTGCAAAGCCAATCGATGTGCGACTTGATTCATGAGGAGCTGCACGATATGCCCGATGGCAGCACGCGCGGGATGATCATCGACCCGATCTGGAAAGGGTGGGTGACGGTGCGAACCTCAAAAGGGCCGAACCTGGAGTGCGTCCGCCCCGCCCATGGGCAACTCTTATCTGAATCTCGGATCCTCGAGATTCGGTCCGAGGCCTTCGCGGACGACCTCGAGTGCGATATACTCGAGATGGTATTGTGGACAGAGGAGGAGGTGACGCAGTTCTTCCTCTCGGGCGGGGCCGACGCGCCCGCCCGGCGCAGCCTCACGAGCGCCGCGGAGAGCGCGAGAGCACACTCGCTCGGCACCACCGCGAATACCGGTCCAGCGGCCGGTGCAGGACCGCGCCTGGACACCACCGCTACTACCGGCCCGGAGGTGGCGAACAGCGGCGATGAGCCTGCGGCGGCTAGCAGCAGCAGCAGCAGCAGCAGCAGCAGCGTGGCGGCGAGTAGATGCAGCGAAGCGGCGAGGAGGAGCAACGAAGAGGCGGCAACCGGCAGCGAGAACGGAGCAGAGGCTGGGGCGGGTGCCGCAGCGGCAGCAGCGCGCGGCGGCCCGATGCGTGCAGACGAGCTCAAAGAGCTCAAGGCGCGAGACTCTGGTGAGTGGGCAAAGGGCACTCTCGTCCTTTTGAATGGCCTGACCTCGACGCTTGAGATGAACGGCCGATCTGGCGTGTTACTCGGCTTCGACGGCGACCGCGCGCGGTATGAGGTGCAGCTTGCGAATCGCTTGGTGCGCTCTCGGCCAGCCAACCTGTCCATCCACCCTCTGCAGCGGCAACGCGAGGTTGCGGCGCGCGGCGACGAGCTCGTGCTGGCCTCGGCCGGAGCGGAGGTGGCGCGCGCAGGCACATACGCGGTGCAGCTCGACCCCCAATTTGGGTATGACCAGGCGCTTGAGCGCGTCTTCGCGGCTTCCAACGAGTTCGAGGTGCTCGAGCTCCCCGTCGAGCTCACCGACGATTTCGTCAAGATCCGCCGCCAATTCCGCAAGATCTCGCTCGCAGTGCACCCCGATAAATGCCGACACCCGCAGGCTGACGCGGCCTTCCGTAAAGTGTACGGTGCGTTTGAGACCTTGAGCGATCCACAGCAGCAGCGCCGGCTGCTTGCGATCCTCGGGCGCGGCGCGGCGGCGGAGGCGAGCTGGCGCGCCTCGTTTGCGAGCGCGGGCGCCGATGATGACGATGGCGCAAGCTTCCAGTGGTGGTGGGAGGCGTCGGTGCCTGCCATCATGAAGGCAGCGGAGGAGGCGGAGGGTTCGGATATGGACTTGTACGCCGCGATGTACGTGAGCGACGGGCTCGGCGGCGATGTCGATGATGTACGCTGGATGGGCGTCCACAAAGCCCTCGCGCTGCATCTGCAGAAGCGTGCCATCTTTATTGACTGCCGTGAGCATGCTGACTATGCGCGAGGCGGCATCCCGGGGGCCTGGCACCTGCCCATGTCGGCGGTGATGGACTACGGCATCGTGCGGGCGCTCGGCGAGGAGAAGATCCATGCGCTGCTCGACACGCAGCGGCATGCACTCATCGTCGTCTACTCGAGCGTAGCCACACCCTTCTCGCGTTGCCGCGCCTTTTGTCGGTGGCTGCTGCGTGCGGGGCACCACACACTCCCGGTGCAACGCTTCCGCCGGCTGCGTGGTGGCCTGTTTGGATGGCACCATCGAGGGGGCTCTGTGGCCAGGCCGATCGGCCAGGCGGCCACCGACCTAGACGAGGTCCTTCAGCTGGCTGAGGCCAAAGCCCAGCAATACACGATCGATTTGAACTGACATCGTGCGGCTTGAACTCAAAGACGCATTGGTATGAGTACAGTCTGGTGTGCACCACTTTTGGATTCCGGCGCGCGCAGCGCCACTTTAGGATTAGGCTCCGGAAGACGTGTGTGACCGCCGCAGCCCGATGGAAGCAGCATCAAGCGAAGCGGAAAAGGGTGTCAGCGTGTTATTAATGATTAAGGCCCGACCTCCTATAACGCTAAGCTGTCGTGTTACGCCGTGTCGATCGACGCGAAGCGATCGAAAACCTAAGGGAGACCGCAGAAGCCCCCGTACGGCCCCCCCCGGCACACCCGCTGGCCGCCCCCCGGCTCCTCGCCGCGGCGCTCCGAGACGTTCTATACTATCCACATCTGTAGACTGTACACCCCCTCTCTCGCTCCGCCTCGCTCGCGAGTCTGAATTCTTACCGAGAGCCAAGGGTTATCCCCACACGTGCTACAAGGCAGAAGGCACCAAGAAGTCCAAGCAAGTGTGAACTCTCCGACGATGCACCGACCAAATCAGGACGTCGACGACTGTTGACGCTTTGCTAGCTCAGCTCTTTTTGCTAGCTTCCTTGCTTGGATGGGCGTCAGCGGCTGTGGCGGCTGAGCGGCTGCGCCCGCCATTGACTTCGTCCCCGTTGCACTCCCTTCTGCGGATGTGCTGTACGCATCATTCAGTGCCTCTTGCTTAGATCCTTTTCCTAGCTTGCTTTCTTGGCTGGGCGTCCGCGGCAGAGGCGTTGGCGGCAGAGCGGCCGCGCCCGCCCTTACCTTTGCCTCCATTGTACGCCGCTCTGCGGCTGTGCTATACGCTTCATTAAGTGCCGCTAGCTTAGCTCTGTACGCGTCCCCTTTCTCCGCTCTCCTGTCTCCGTGCTTAGCTATCTTTTTTGCCCAAGTTATTGCTTGGGCGGGCGTCAGCAGAGTTTCCTTTGGCGGCAAAGTGGATGGGTATTGGGGAGATTCTGGATCATCATATTGGCGGGCCGCGCAGCATGTCTTAAAGTCTGCCAGGCTCTTCTCGTCTAGGGCGCTGCGTCTCAAGACCGAGTCAGCGACATGAATCAAGTTGGTCTTGCACGAGCCCTCCGGTGGGAGTGAGTTCCCGCCATGCTTGAGGAAGATGAGCTCAAACGGATCTTGCGCGAAGAGTGTCGGGTTCGACTGACAGAGGCGCATGCAATCCATCGGCATGAACGTAGCACCCCAGCTTTGCAGCGATGCGATTTTGAAGCCAGCCTGAATAATTGCCGTGCTTAAACCTACCTCCGACTCAACGATGATTCGCGTTTTGTTGTCGTATTCTTTGCCCCACTTGGGCAGGATGAATTGCTCGGCCGCCTGCTTTGTGCCCACAACAAAACACGACTGTAGGTGCGGGCTTGGCTGGCAGGAGATTGAGGGCCCGCTAATCATGACGCCATTTCGAAGAAGACTGGTGAACGGCTCAAGCCACGAAGCCACGCCAAGTCGGGCAGTTGGGTGTGACGCCGGCATGAGGTAGGGACCACGCACGCCGCAGTTGAGGAAGACAAAGTAATAAGTGTCGTCATTCCGGCCAAGAGTCTCGCGCAAAGCCTGCGCGTGCACGAACAGATCGGCCGGCCCCAAAGCTCGCCGTCGGATGGTGATACGGCGACCTCCTAGCGATGGCACTGGTGAGTCTCCGATCACGTTCAAGATCACATCAGGGTGATTATGGCCATCATGGGGCGGTAAGCCCCGACGCAGGAAATGATCCAGGTTGCTCCGACACTGCGCGTACATTCTGTCTGTCTTCCCAAGCGGGCTGTAGTAGGCGTAGGATATCATCGTGCGCCGCTCTAGCTGTCTCGCGGCAAGAATAGAGTACTGTTGGGGCCTGGGCCCGTGTCCTGCACGACACGTGCGTGCGGTCCAGGTGTGCATTGGCTCTAGGCCACAGCGGTTCAACACCGGACCATCCGAGGACACCGGACGAGACAGATTCGCATGGTTCAGCATTTCGCCTCGTGTAGTATCCCCGTGTGGAACATGAGGGACGAAACGCCAAGTTTTTTCCATGCGCGACGCCGACAAGAAATGTGCCGAACTCTAGCTCGCGGATGCAAGCTCCTCCAAGGTTCCTGCGCCGTATGTGCCCTCGGATGGCCTCAAAGGACCCGGGCGCCAAGAGCGAACCTTGGAGGAGCTTGCATCCGGATTCTGTGCTTGCCGCCTCTAGGCTCGATCTGCAGAAGCTCTTCAGGCCCTCAAAGTGGACCGCGCAGGCAAACGGGGTCGCGCTCATGCATCGTCAGACATTGATCTGTCCTCAGCTACCCTGGATACACCTTCGGCAGCCTTGCGAGCGCCCCGATCTCGCATCTGTGCGCCCCGATCTCACATCTGCGCCAAGCCGTACCGCCTTCCGCTGCTCTCAGGCTCCTCAACGGAGTGCTTGCTGCGGCGGTTCAGTAGCTGCTACCGAACACTCTCGCTGCCGATCCGTGCTGTTCACGCGCGCTCTCTCTCTTACACGCTGCTCGTTCGTCCTTCGTGATCGGCGCATCGTACAGGTGGCACGAGTACATGGTGCGTGCGGATTCGCTCTACTACCTGCGTGAGAAGCTCCGTGTCTCCAACCCTTTTTGACGAGGTCGCCGGCGATCAGTTCTACTCGTTCGTGATGAAGTGGCTGGGAGCGGCGCTCACGTTGCAGCCGCTCGACCTGTCGTGTGTGTGGGAAGTTGTCGCGGCGGCCAGTGGTGATGGTGCGCGCGTCGGACGGCGGGCCGGCGCCGCCGCCGAAGCTCGCGACGCGGTCGCTGGCGACGCTCGCTTGCAATGGGCACACGCTGAGCGATGACGAACTGCAGCCGCTCGGGCTGGGCCTCTACCCGCTTGCTGCACTTAAGAATCATGACTGTAGCCCGTCAGCGATGCATTGCTTTGAGGGCACGACGCTGATGACGTCTGATTGCCTCCCTCCTCACTCTGATGACGTCTGATTGCCCCCCTCATCAGGTGCATTACTTTGAGGGCACGACGCTGGTGCTGCGCGCGTTGCGCCCACTCGATCCGGGCGAGGCGGTGACGATTGGGTATGTCGATCTCGCGCAGCCTGATGACGTCTGATTGCCCTCCTATCTATGTATAAAGAAATTTTTAAGATAGACAGACGTACTACGGTAGAGCGGCGTTCAGAATCAATTACCGACACTGCGCCATTAAGACACACATGCAAACACGGAATTCCGCGCGAGCTCGAGCCACAGCGAGCCGGCCGCGGGACGTCTAGTCTCTAGAAAGTAGAATATACAGTACGCGCGATGACGAGGCCCGACGATTGACACACACAGTCTGAGGGGCACGCGCGCTGCAACCTAGACCTACCCGGTCAATTAACTACGATATGTCCGGACCCGATATGTTGCGGAACGCATTCCTGCGATCGTTACTTCTCACGGTGTTTTGACTCCTGACGGTCGACACAGAGCCTCTGCTTGAGGCAATCGCACGCAGAGCGACGCCGCGCAGGTACTGTTGGCACTCGGGCGACATCATGTCGAGAGCGCAGCCATCGTTCCACTCCAACAGCGCTGAGGGGGTGAAGTACTCGACCGGGTCATACATCTTCTTCTTGGACAAGCGCATGTAGAATCTACGGGTCGGGTCGAAGAGCGTCCTCATCAGGAAGTCGTTCTTGGCGGCGATCTTTTGCAGCTCCATGAGGCGTGGCTTGTATCCAATCTGTCCAGCTATCAGCGACCAATACGTCTCAATGTCATTGTTCGACGCGACTCTCTCGACGAAGATCTCGAGTGGGAACTGCTCTCGAAATTGCCGCCGCGCAGCAGCATTCTGGAGCAGCGCGAGCATGTTCTGCATGCTCCAGAGGCCCATGTGCAAAGACAGCACGCCACGAAGCGTCCCCTGCTTGGTACTTTCCTCCTTGAAGGGCATGAAGAGCTGCTCACCACCGAGGTTGTACACGAGGAGCGCCTCCACGAGCTCGATCCGCCGTGTGCGCTCGAGATCGGTCAGGTGCTTCATGTCCCATGCTAGCCACGCCATCCCAAGGGCGTAGAGTACCGTATGCTCCGGCATGCACTCAGGACGTTTATCGAGCTCCTCGAGCAGCTGGGGGCAAATGAGCAAGAAGACGTGCGCGGACTGCGAGTGCATGTCGGAGCCCCCTGTGAGGACGGAGTCAATGGCCGCCCAGCGCTTTTGCTCGTCGCCTGTTTGTGCATCCCTCGCCAGCTCACGCACGACTCGCAGGAGGCGAGCGGATGAAAACTGGTTGGCAGCCTCAGGCAGCTCCGAGCCTGTCTTCTCGCCCTGCTCGATCATCGCCTTGATGCCATGGCCGATTCGCTTGTACTTGTGCGGCGGGCACTGGTAGAGCCAGTAGCCCTTTCGGACCAGCACCGAGTTGGTGAGGTCTATGCAGTGCCACTTCCCAAGCTCCCATCGAACACGGTCGTGAAGAGCGAGTCGAAGCTCGGCAAGCATATCAGCGACACTCACTGCAGGGTCATCCACTGCATCCCAGAGATCTTCAGCTAGAAGCTGTTGAGCACATGTGGTCATGACGACCGGCGGCACATGCGTCTGAGGCGGGCAACCATTCAGCTTTAGCGTAACCGATTTGAACGGGGCCAAGGGGGCAGTGGCAGGCTCAGCTGTGTCAACGTCCATGCTGGAGCTGCAGCAATTTGATGCTAGCACCGACCATGCTAGAGTCTCTCCGCGCAATGCCTTGGTAGGCATGACAGGCATCGGCTCCAAGAGCACGTCGCTGCTCGACACGGGCGGCAGTAGCGGACCAAGCCCGGCGGCGGCAGTAGCGGCGGCAGCGGCAGACCTTCGCTGAGCCGCCTTGGCCTGCACTGGCCGTGGCTCTTTTGCTGGCCGGAGCTTTGCCATGTTATTGAAGAGGCGACGCATCGACGGGTCTTGAATATCATCCAAGTTAACGAAACTTGAGCCCCGTAGAGCAGCTGCTGTCGGATCCCGAGCACCCGCTCGCTCCTTAGCCAGCACACGTGATCTCCAGGCCTCTGCAGAGGCCGCCTCGGCTGTGGTGTTCTGTGTGTTGGTGGTGGGCTTCATGTAAGAATCGTCGCTTTCACCCTCGCCGCCGCCCTTGCCGCCGCGGCCCTCGCCGGCACCTTGGACGGCCGTTGATCCGGAGACGGCCGGACGGCATTGTAGCCAACCGAAGAGATTTGGAAATCGGCCCGGGGGTGTCGGCAGAGCCACACTTGTCCAAGCCTCTGCCACCTTCAGCTTCATGGCCCGGATAAATGGCTTGGTCGCTGACGATCGCGCGCCCTTATTGTTCCCGCTTTTGATCAGTTGCGGATCATTCGACCGTTCAAACTGCTCGTGCAAGGCTACTTCCGTCGAACGCTTCCAGCGTTCGACGGCGTCGTTTGTCTCAATAGAAGCCTCCCGTAGCGAATTCGGCGGGTTCAAGTCGTTGTCCACGGGGGACGGCACTGCCGAGCCTGGCATCACGTGGTGGGGAGAAGTACGCTTAGATGCTCGGCACTCTCGGATGAGATTGGTTTGCGCGCCGTCGCACGTCTCCAGCACGTTGTTGATCTCCCCGTTGGAGATCGAAGCCAACTCGGTCAGCACATACTCCACGAGTGCATCCAGCGTTGCCGAGGTCATCTTAGAGTCAACGGCAAAGGTCGCGATGTGCACGGACACGAGATGCTTGAGGTCCTTGAGCATGAAACCGAGTATCTTGTTCGCAGGCTTCCGTCGGCCCTCAAAGACCTCCGCGATGAGAATGCGCGCACGTGTAGCCAAGCCGATGAGGGTATCAGCACTCACAACCGGCTGCGGCCACCCGCCTCGCAGGCCAGCTTCTATCGCTCGATTGGCAATGTACAGTCCCAATGCATCGGAGTCTGAATCACCGGGATCATCCTCGCCACGCTGCTCGTCAAGCACAAGAGCATCGACATAGTAACCCGCATTGCGAGCGTCGACAAGAAACTCGGTCACAGTGCGCAAGCGGCGAATAGCTGCGTCAATGACCGCCTGTTTAGCAACCAGTTCGGTGACCTGCTTCGATTTGAAGACGGCCTCCAGGTCGGACTGCATGTTCGCGTTCTCGGCTTCCTCGGGAGACGGGCCAGGGGCCCCTGGATCAGCTTCTTGCATGATAACATCGTCTGCCTCGCCAGTTCCTGCAGCGGCCTGACCGGCTCCAAGCTGCTCAGCTTGCTGGTCCTCGATGATTGCATCGCGAAGATCCTGCGCTTGAGCGACGGTGAGGTCGCCGTTTAACACAGCGACGTCGATTCGGTCGCACACGGCTGCAGCTGCTTTGAGCTCCTGAAACTTACTGAAGAGTTTTCGAGCAAGCTCTGGTTTGGTAGTCTTGCCTCCCCTCAGCCCACGCGCCCGTGCCTCTGCCAGTAGCGCAGGCTGAGCAAGTCTGGTCAAGAGGTCTTCTGAGGCGTAGGCGGACATGGGCACAAGAATATCCCGAAGATATATCTCGCCTGACTGATCATCGTAATGTCGCCAGGGCAGTTCATCGAAGTTCTGAACGTCGGTGCCGATGTATTCAATCTTGAACCAGATCTGGTTTGGGTAGTCGCTGTCCTCCGGCAGCACCTCCGCGACAAATCCAGTCTCTTCCGAAGCATCTTCAAATATTCTCGTTACGAGGCGTCGCTTCAAAAGCTCAGCAGCCGCCCGCGTTTCCTGGCCCTCGATGGCGGCCATCCCCTGCTGGTCACGAAGTGCATCGCCTTCATCAGTCTCAAGTTCGTTGTTGGCATCGGCGACGGCGACTGCGGTACCAGAAGCGTCGCCACCAGCGTCGGCGGCGACACCTGCCGCGGGTTTCCTCTTCCTCGCTGCACGCTTCTTCACGGTCGTACCGTTCGCGATCTTGTCGTTGCGCCTCCGGTACGTTGCGGCCCGAGCGTCTCTCTCAGCCTCTGCAGCGCGCACGGCATCTCGCAGCTGTCCTACACCAGCAGCAAGCTCGTCGATTGCAGCCTGCAATCCACCTTTGCCATCCTTCCCGCTGCATATTGTATCGTCAAGCGACTGCATGAGCTTCCGAAATTGCAATTGTAAAGGAGCTGGATCGTCCTCGTTGATCACGGACAGGTTGACATCGCCGCCAAAGGTGTACTTGCCGTCCTTGCTGATGTAGAGCATCGGATCGATGTCTGTCTCATCGAACCCGAGCGCGGACAACACCGTTGGCGAGACGCTCGGCTTTGCGCGCCGGAGCGCCTTGGCGGCGGCGAGCACTGCAATTGACGGGACGTTTGCAGCATTTGCTGCTTCAGTCAGCTCCATGCACGTTTCGGCATCAAGCTCCCCCGTCACAGGCAGCAGCGGCCGCGAAGTGGGCCCGAGCATCGACAACGCAATGCACAGAGATGTGACGATCTCCTCGGACGCCGCATCAATCTCGTCCTCCATGTCCTTGACGTTGAGCGGAACGTCTTGGACATGCTGCTGACCATACACAACTGAAAGGGCAAGCTCCGTGACATCGTGTGCAACACGTTGACCGAGGAGTTCAGGGTCCGCTTCCTCAAGCAGCGCATCTCTTGCCGCCCGCACCGCGTAGAATTCGGCCGTGATCCACTCGATCCGTCGCACCTCTCTCATGTATTTGAGGAATGCCTTAACCTGCTCAGGGATGACAAATCCCATAAAGTCCTTGCCAGACGCACTCGCCGCGCTCTCGGTCTTATAGAGGTCGCGCAGCGTACGCGCCGTTGGCAACATCAGGCCCATCTGCGAGCGTCGCTTTGGGTTGCCTGCAAGCGTCTCAAAGGCTCTGGCTGTGCTTGGCTGGGCGAGGGCTGCAGCGAGCCATGTCTTCACGTCATCCTTGAAGCGATGCGTGTAAGACGTGCTGTGAAACACGTTCTGCATCTGATCGTCCAGGAAGCGGGCAAAGACGGATGATGTGTCGATGGCAGAGGACAGAACACCAGCTGCAAAGCGCTCGGGGATGTCGCCCAGGCCGGCATCCGCAAGTACAGCAGCAGCTTGCTCGAAGATCTCCAGACGCGACGAGGCAATACTCAGCTCCTGCTTCGATCTTGCAAGCTCCCGCTCGAGCTCCGTATGGAGGAGCTCAGCCCGACCGGCATCTTGCTTGAGCACCTTACGCTCCGCACTTGCCTTGTCATATTGAAAGCGAACGCGATCCAACTCTTTTACGGTGCTGTGCAGCTCTGAGCCCAGATGGACTGCACGGTTCTGTGCTTGCGCAGCCGAGAGTGTGCTCGTCGGACGGTACTTCGAGAGCTCCTTGCGCCTCCCGGTCCCGGACAGCACTGTCTCGAGTAGTTGAGCGCTAGGATCATCGCAGCTCATCAGCGCCTCGACATCAACATCAGTCGTATGCGGTGACGGAGTCCATGGACGCGATGAAGGAGGAGATGACTGCTCCTCTTGCTGCGGCGCTGCGCCAAGCGAGTGCAGCTCGGTGGGCTCGAGCGCGCTATTGTGAATGAGCGTCACCTCTCGATGTGAGATACCACCTCGCGGACCAAGCGGATAGAACCTTGCAGGCTCTTCGAGTGCAGCAGCCTTCTCTGCGGCGGAAGGCACCTTGCGATGCGCTGGAAGGATTGGTGTGGAGGTTGAGGCTTCCCCAATAGAGCGCGTGACGCGCACGTTGATCGTGACGTAGTTGTTGACGTCCTTGAGCAGGCGATAGCACGCAAAAGAGTTGCACGCGATATCGGAAATGCCGCGCCGAAGCGCTGCATGGCCTGCATCATGTTTGATGGTTGGATCGCTAGTATCGCAGAGCTGCGCGTACTGGATGATCTCGGTGTCGCTCGGGGGATACCCCCGACCGTCGAGGAACAGCACACTGCAAGATTTGCCCGCAGCGACTCGCTTGCCGCAGTAGAAGCAGTCGCGCGACGTCATGGCACGCGCAAAAAAAACTGAAAACTGACGCAACTCATTATGGAATGAGATTTGCATGCCCCGCGACCGCAGACACATGTCTGGAACCGTCTATGCACCCTCTCGATGGGTGCCACACGTAGGGGGGGTGGGGAGTTCGGCACA
>Ga0210246_101421_pt1 | contig 18632 bp, 16 predicted proteins | sample ChrtobMetaP3_8mM_FD_155469 | JGI IMG/M metagenome (GOLD analysis project Ga0210246, IMG submission 155469) | Chrysochromulina tobin associated microbial communities from unialgal haptophyte culture, Seattle, Washington, United States - P3_8mM | ecosystem: Host-associated > Algae > Haptophytes >...
GGGGGGGGGCAGGCGGCGGTTAGGGTTAGGGTAAGCGCCACGCGGCTGCGGCTCGCCACCGCCGAGCTTGATGAGCTTCTTGCCAACGACCAGCCGAGAGTCGTGCGCGAGCCGCACGTAAATGGACAGCTCGGTCAGCAGAGGCAGTCCCTCAGGCCAGTGCGAGCTACTGGCGGGATCGAGACGCGGTTCGTTGGGCCTGCCGAGCCCTCACGCACGAGCGTGCCCGACGCCTTGTACACCAGTTTGAATTAGACCTCGCGCGGGAGTGGCAGCCAAGCCGCCCAGTGATCCGTACTCGCCTCGAGAGCCTTGAAGGCGCTGCCGAGCCCACACGTCGAGCGGCACACTTGCATCGTCACCTCCTGCGCCTCAGGGGAGCGCACGTAAAAGTCGCAGCTTGGCAGCGAGACGCGCGGCGCCACGTCTCGTTGCCTCGTCGCGCCCGTAGCCACGACGCGCTCCGTGGCCTTGTGACGAACCTCGTACACGAGCCCCTCGGGCAGCTCGATCGAGGCGGCCCGGTAGGCGACGCTGCTGCCGCCTCCGCCCTTGGCCTCCGGCACGGGCGGCGGCTGCGCACGGAAGATGAGCGACACCACGGCCGTCGCATGCTCGATGGGCAGCCACACCTTGACCACCTGCCCGTCCGCCACCACAAACTCGGTCGAAGTTGGAATGATGCCCGAGAGCTCATACGTCTCCCCAACGAGAAGCGCGTCTTCGCCGTGGAGCTCCGCGCGGTCGGCCCCGACTGGAAAGGCAGGCATCACGCGCTGGTCGAGCCCGCGGTGCTCGAGCTGCAGCATCACGCTCGTCGGGACGGGCAGGTCCGACTCGCCCGGGAGCAGGTGCACCATCACGCGCCCGACACGGCGCGCGAGCACCACGCTCACCACGTGGCCCTCGGAGGTGACGACGAAGTCCTTTTTGGCCATCTGTAGCTGGACGGTTGCAGGCACCTCAATCGTGTACGTCTCCCCCACGAACAGGCTCTGATGCACGCCGCGCTCGCCCGCAGCGTCGCCGCTGCTGCTGCTGAGCACGCACGCGTCGTGCCGGTCGGAGCGCGTCGCGCCGTGCGCAACTGGCACCCCAAGGCGCTTGTGGTACACATTGAATGCGATGCCGTCGGGCATCGGGAGGGCAGAGGACCAGTGGCCGGTCCCCGCCTTGGCATACCGGCACGCGACAGTCACCTCGCCCACGCAGCGGTGCACACGGCACGCGACCTCCACTGTGGCGGCTCATCGGCGTGAAGGTCGTCTCGCCCGCCTGTGATCGGCACGCCTCCGTCTTGTCGACGACGACCTCGTACTTCTCGCCCGTGATGAACGACATCGTCTTGGCAGTGAACCGCGCTCGCGAGTGCGTATCGGTCGCGCCGGTCGCCACGACGCACCTGATCGTGATTGATGCAGCACGCGCAACGGCACGCCTGTGGGAAGCGGGAGCTCGCTTGCCCAGTACGAGGTGCCGGCATGCACGGAGCGCAGCACCACGTCTACCGACGCGAAGGCACGAGCAACGCGCAGCACCATCGCCGCCGTCTCGCCCACAGACGACGTGAATCCAACGGTCGCCTCATCGAGCAAGTCGGACTTTGGCACACGGAGCCAAAAGTTCTCGCCCACGTACAGGTTGGCTGCCTGGCCGTCGACGGAGCCCGAGCCGTTGGCAGCGGTTCTGGCGTGCACGACGACCTTGGACTCACAGTGCACGATTTCAAAGCCGATGCGCTCGGGGAGCGGCAGCGAGCGCGCCCAGTGCTGCGTGTCCACGAGCGCCAGCTCGAGTTCGAAGCTCGGACCACCTCGACAACCACCTCGAAGCCACGCGCACTCGAGGCGCCGCCATCGACGGTGAAGCTCGCCTCGCCTGCCGAGATGCCCGGGCCGCCGGGCGTGCGCGCTACGTAGGTCTCACCTACGAAGAGCGTGCCGCGCCGCTTGATGACTGACTTGCCCACCTGGTCCGTGACGCCGCTCGCCACTTCCTTATTGAGCAACTTGTGTACGATCGTCACGGACTTGCGAGCGCTCCCGTCGCGGGATCCACCTTTGCTGGGTGGTACTCATGGTGCACACGGCCAGGCTGTAGTCGCAGCCGGCGGGTGCGACGGGGTTGCGGTACACCACGTAGTGTATGCGTGCGTTGTCGTCCTTCTCGCCCGGCAGCGGGCTCGGCCGCGAGAGCACGAGCGCCTCGCCGGGCCCCAGCGACCGCACGCGCGACACGACCGTCCCGTGGAAGTCGTGCACGAATGGTGGGTCCCCAGTCTGCGCCTTGGCGGCTCGGTTGAGGAGATCCGCGCTGCGCTCGAAGCACAGGTACGCGCGCGCAATCTCGGTCGCCGCGCTGTAAATCTTCGCGAGCTGCACCAGCTTCTCGCACACGATCTTTGCCCGCGGCGGCGCGGCCCACCCAAAAGGCGCACACGAGCGGCTCGCGGTAGAGCACGCCCTCCAAGACCCCCAGGCAGTGCGACACGAGCCACACGTCTTTGAGAGGGCGCAGCGCCTCAGGCGCCGCGACAGCGTCATTGCGTCCGCCTCTGCGGCGAACAAGCCGCTCGGGTAGACCTCCGCGCCATCCAGCAGCTCCGCCGCCTCCCCCACACGCGGATGGAACAGCTCACGGGCGCGGCGCAGACCACCGCGCGCCACCGGCACGAACGACAGCTCTCGCAACGCGTCCACAAACCCCGCGTCCTCCGCACTCAACGCGCGTGTGCAGCTCGTACAGAGCACCCACCATCGCACGGCCGCGCTCGCTCGCCTGCAGCTCGCCCAGCCGAGCGAACACGTGCTCGCGGTAGAAGCGGCTGCGCCCGATCTGCGGGATGCCCGCGAAGAGTACGAGACCCGACTCGCCTGTGACCACGCAGCACTCGAAGCGCTCGTCGAGCAGCGCTGTGAGTTCATTCATTCATACACACTAGGATTCACACCCTAACCCCTCGTTTCACAAATACCAACACGTTCAACGCAATCTCCACGTGGACCGGCAACACCTCGATGCCCGTGACCTATGTGCAATCGGTCGAAATCCGCTGCCTGGTGCACGTTGTGGCTGGAGAGCGGATCCGAGGGCGTCTTGTGCCAGGACGCCGCGGACTGACATCTGGGTGCATGCGCATTGTGCGTGTGGGTGTGAGTGAGTGGGGGTGCACGGGCACGACTCGCGCACAAGTACCCTATAATTGTTTTCCAGAAAATTCGCTGTGTGATTGTGTGTGTATCGGCGATGTGCGGCTTGAGCAACACGAAGAGGAACTCGGGCACGTTGGCCATCGTGAGCTCGTACTCGACGAGCGCGTACGAGAGCAGGTTATAGTGGTGCTTGTACTTGTCCTCCAAGATGAGCACTGTCTTCGCCGAATCGAGGATCACTCGTGCCCGAGCCACCGCAGGCACCCGCCCTCCTTCAAGAATCTGGTGGTCGAAGTTGACGTACAGCTGCTCTGTTGACGAGTGGCGCGCGAACAGCGTCGACTGCAGTTCGCTCTTGGCCGCCTCTCCCATCGCTCCCAAGCAGAGCGCCTCAAACTGTCGACCACGGTCGACGGTGCACCCGATCGTGTTGTATTCCTTGACCGCCTTCTTCGAGTCCTTGAGCTCCACGAGCTCCTGGTGGTTACAGAACTGCTCGTGCATGGACTGCTCGATGCGCCGGATGAGCTGGCGCGCCCCGAGCTTTCTGCGCCCATGCCAAACTGTTAGGCGCCCGAAGCTGAACCCCACCCCACGTCGAGCTCTCTGCATTCTGCACACTATTCGTGAATATCAGGGGCTCCCCCGTAGAGGGGCCTATCTTCCGAGTTCACGTTTTCGTGCAGATGACTTGGAGTTGGAATCTCCAGAGATGCTGACTCAACGTGGGGTCGCAGGATTGATTTCCATCGGCGGCCCCCATTGCGGGTGTGCAAGGTGGCGCGAAGATTAGAAGACGACGCCTAATGACGAAACCTCGCCTATGTTCCACGCTTCGCGTCGTTATTGAAAAGGTCGACGACTGTCCCGGTACGTGACGCTGTAGCGGGCGTTTGAAACAGCAAAGCCTCGCAAGAACTGCAACCCTAGGAATGGCGACGCGGCTCGGCTGGCCTCGAGCCGCCCTCCTGTGTTCCCGGTCCACGATGCAGGTCCACGAGACCTGGAGCAACGGGCGAAGGCGGCGGAGCAGCATGTCACGGCGGTGGAACAACGACGGGCGAAGGCGGCGGAGCAGCATGCCACAGCGGTGGAACAGACAGCAGCGGCAGCGGAGCAGCGGGCGGCCGCGGCGGAGGAGCAGGCAGAGATGGAGCTACAGCGAGCAGAGGTGGCCGAGCGCAATTGCGAGAATGCCCACGACGAGTACCGCGCGGCGGCGGAGACCGTGGCAACGTAAAGCTCGAAGGGGAGCGGCAGCTCGAGGCGAGCGCGCATGCCGAGGCGCTGCACGAGGCGAGCACGCGCGAGGCGACGCTCAACTCGGCGCTCACGCTCGCCGACGCGCAGCTCGCGAGCGCCGAGGTGGCGCTCGAGACGGCGCTCGCGCAGCTGGATGCGGAGCGGCAGGCGGTGGCACGCACGAGGGCCGACGCGGAGCTCCTCCGAAGGACCATGAGAGCGATCTGGCGAGCCAGCTGCACACACAGAGCGAGCAAGCCCTGCGCTTGGCGGCGCTCTCCTCGGAGCTGAGCGTCGAGCTCGAAAAAGCGCGACGCGCAGCCGCCGCGGAGGTTTGCAGCCGCGCGCCACTCCATTGGCCAGCTGCAAGCACACCTCGCGGACGGCGCGGCGCTACATGCGGCTGCAGAGGCGCGCCTCGAGCGGCAGCTGGTGGAGCGCCAGCTGGTGGAGCGCCGTCTTGAGCACGAGGCGACGGAGGCGCGGCTGGAGTGCGTGAAGCTCATGGATGCCATCGTATATCGGCGATAGCGGCGGCGGGCGCGTCCAGCCGCTTGTGGCGCTCGTGCGAGGCTGTCGAGCCGCGTGCGCTCGGCGTACATCAAGGCGGTGTGCCTCGTGGGCTCACTCGACGAGGGCGACGGGCCCAAGCAGGCGGGCGTGTACACCAAGCTGATGGTGAACACACGCATCGACGCGACCTGGTGCAGAGCGTGCTCACACTCGCGGCGCACCTGCGCCACCTCGACCTCGAGGGCCTCGGGGTGGGCGTGGACGAGGCGGTCGCGCTCGTCTCGGCGGGCCGCGCGCTGCGGACGCTGAGGCTGGGTAAGTGGGTGATGCCCGTGGGCGAGCTGCAATCAAACGAGTCGGTGTCGACGAGCGGCCTGGCGGTGGGCGAGGGCGAGGGCGCCGTCGTGGGCGCGCTCCTCAAGGCGAGCACCAGCCTGTCGACGCTCGATCTGAGCGGCTCGTCATGCGCGGCCGAGGCGGCGCGTCTCATCGGCGAGGGCCTGCGCGAGAGTGCGGCGCCGCTCGCCGAGCTGCGGGGCTCGCGAACGTGCTGTACACGACGGACGGTCGGATGCCGTTTGAGGCGATCCTGGAGCGGCAGGCGGCCCTGATGAGCGGCGCGTGCCGTCTGTCGCTGCGTGAGGTCGACTGCTCGGCGCAGGCGATCGAAGCGACGGAGGCCGCCGCGTTGGAGCGGCTCGCGCTGCTGTTTGCGCCGAAGCTCAAGGTCGCGCACGCCACGCTCGGCGACGGCGGGCGGAGCGTGAGGCTCGAGAAGGACGGGCGGGCGCTGCTCGGCGCGGTCTCGCCGATGGTCGAGCTCGTCGTTCAGCAGTGCACCAGACCTGACTACTGCTACATCGGCGCGGCGCTGCCGGGCAAGGGCGCCCTGTCCAGCTTTCTGGGTGTGGACGATGAGAGCTGGGGCTACACGGGGGACGGTGTATTCAGGGGGGACGGTAGAATCAAGCACAAGGATTCCTATGTCCAGAGCGGCCTGCCCACCTACAAGGCGGGCGATCGGATCCGCATGACGCTCGCCGGCGGCGTGCCTCGCGTGGCACAACAACGGCCAGAGGGCCGCCGAGGTGCGCGGCGTGCCGAGCGGCGTGCACTTTGGCGTCGGCCGAGAGTGGGATGGGGCGGTCGAGGTGCGCATCGAGCGTGCCTTGGTGGCGGGCGCGGCGTGGTGCCGCGCGATGCTGCCGCCGCTGTGCGCTCTGATTGTTCGAGAGGGCAACGTGCTGCGCACGGTGCGGCTGGGCGGCAACGGCGCGTGGGCCGCGGGCGACGGCGCGACGCTCGCGGCGGCGCTGGGCGCGGCGTCGTGGTGCGCACGTGCGAGCGCTGATGGAGATTGTAGATCTCGAACGCGACACCGCTGCTGCTGCGCGACATCCCGAGCGTGCGACTTTGCGACGGAGCCTTCTGGTACTTGGCGCTTCTCGTCGAGCACAAGGGCCTGGTACGAGCGCTTGCTGCCTGCGCTCAACGGCCGACCGTTACTAAGCAACTGGTCGAATGAGGCGCTCGCCGATCCAAATCTGGCCGGTCTCAGAGCGCCTGCGACTTCTCACTGGCGCCCCGACGCCCTCGCCGGCCCAAACCGGCCCGCCGACCTGCACGGCCATGAGCTGGCCAGCCTCGCGGGCGTGGCGGCGGTGCAGCTCGCTGTCGAAGGGGACATCTCGGTGGCATCTGGGCTGGCAGGTGATGCACTCTGATGGTCCCTGATGGTCCCTCATGAACACTGATGAACCCCCGATGGCCACTGATTGGTGCCGCCTCATCTCGCTGATTTCCGGGCTCGCAGCCTCGGGCGCCATCTCGGGCGCCCCGTACACGGCGGCGGGCGTGGAGCTGCTGCTGCTGCACATGCTCACGGTCGCGATGTGAGAGGACCTCGAGAAGATGGCCTCTGATGGCCTCTGATGGCCTCTGATGGCCTCTGATGGCCGCTGATTGCATCCCTCATCAGGTCCTGGGCGCGAGCTCGCTCGGAGCTCCCCAGCTCAATTGCATGCGCCAGGAGCACACGACGCTCAAGACAACGCTCATCAGCCTGCGGCGCGTCTACCCGGTCTCTGATGCCTTGGCGCCGCCGGAGACGGCCGCGCTCGTGGACAGCGCTCGGATTCCCACTTTTGGAAGGCTGCGCGTCGTCTCGTCTGTGGAAGGGCTCAAGGTTACCCAGGTCGAGAAGCCGATCGTGATGCCCGTCGAGCTCTCTCTCTCGTGCCTGATGAGGTGATGACCGCTGATGACTATTGATGATCGCTGATGATCACTGATGACCCGTCGAGCTCTCTCTCTCAAGTCCAGTTGCTCGCGACCTCGAATTGCAGCCCTAATTGCGTCCCCATTGCGTCCCTCATCAGGTCCATTCGCTCGCCGACGTCTCCAACACGCTGCAGCACGCATGCTACTGCTGCACGCTGCTCTCGAATCAGGTGGGGGCTGCTGATTGCTGCTGATTGCCTCTGAGTGCAGCTGAGTGCCGCTGAGTGCCACTGAAAGCCACTGACGTGCTGGCTACCCTCTCATTGATCTCCGCCCGATCTCGATCTCGTCCCGAGCTCATCTCGATCTCGATCTCGATCTCCCGCGCTCAGCACGGCCTCGTCCACAACTCCTTCGCCCTCCGTCTCGGGCTGATCACGCACCTGTTCCTGCGCGTGCTGCCGCATCCGCTGCCGCTCGGCGGCTCCGTGACGCGCGAGGAGGGGCAGGAGCTCAGCTTAAGCTGCTTCTGGCTGCGCCTCGGCCCAGGGCTGACCTCCGACACGCAGGGGGCCATTATTCGGTAGTTGGGTCTGCTCTGCCGCCACTTTGCCGCTGCGTCGCTCGCGGTTCCGCACGGGCGGTCCTTTGATGCAGCCCGGATGCTTGTCTTTGCAGCCATCTCGGCGCTCGTCGACGCCGGTGAGTCCACTCTGATGACCTCTGATGGCCACTAGTGGCCTGGTGGCCTCGGATGGCCTCGGGTGGCCACGGATGACCTCGGATGACCTCGGATGGCCTCTGATGACCTCTGATGACCTCTGATGGCCTCTGACCGTCGCAACTGATGGCCTCCTTCATAAGTCCTCCGCATCAAGGCATGCGACGCACCAACGGCACTCTTCTCGAGCGCGAGCGCGAGGCACACGCTGCGCTCTGCCGGCTGCTCCATCTGCGTGGGCGCGAGCGGCGCGGGCGCGCTTGCATGGCCTCCCTCGCTGAGCGGCTCGCCTCCTCCGCCCGCTAGAGCCACGTGGCCGCGCTGAGCGAGGGGCGCGCGCGCGCGCGCCGACGCAGCGCGCGCGCGCAAGCATGCCGAGCTCGAGGACACAAAGGTCACGCAGAGCGCGTGGCTTGCGATGGCGACCACAGTGGCCCGCAGCGTGCCCACGCCGACGCGAGCGCGCGGCACAGGTCGAGAGACATATTCGACCGGCAGCCGGACGTGTTTGTACAGTGTATGTGACGTCCTCCGGTTTGCGTGCTGGTAAATCATGTGAAGTTTTAATCGGTCGTGTGACTTGACCCAGGGGAGTGGTCTACTATTTTTCATGTTTATAAGGCCCCGGACCCTACATCTGTTTGGGATATTGAATGGATTGTCCCAAGGGGGAGTGGTCTACTATTTTTCATGTTTATAAGGCTATAAGGTACCCTGCACCTGTTTGGTAATTGAATGTGAGTCGGTCTGTCGGTGAGAACGTGTGTCAAATCCTGTCCTTTTTCGTGTCAATTTCATGTCAAATTCTCATTCTTTTTCGTTGGTCATGGTAGTTGACATGAAACGTGGTCCTTTTGTAAAACTCAAAAAGGCGGAAAAACAATTGCCAAATTGGGGAACACAAAGAATTCTCTATGGCCAGGGTCCTCTACTACCTGTTCGCGATGCTCGGCGCCGTGGGCAACCATGGCGCGGAAATGGACTCAAGATACGGGAGCACGCCGCGCTCGCACCCGGCCTTTTACGGCATGACCGTCGTGGGCGAGGGCCTCGCCGAGGGCTCTGCGACAGTGCCGTTCACCTTCACCCCCACAGACTCGTCGGGCACCCTGCAGTGCGTGCGCGTGTGGCACGGCGGCACAATCTTGGGCCTCGAGATCAACGGCATGACGTCCTTCGGCGGCGGCGGCTCCGGCACCGTCGTCGACCACTGCGAGGTGGCCTTCAACCTCGACAACGGCTTCGAGCTCTTCGGCGGCAACGTGAACATCAAGAACCTGTCGGTGCTCTTCGCGGGCGACGACGCCTTCGACACGGACGATGGCTACGTGGGCAAGGGCCAGTTTGTGTTCGCGCTGATCGGCGCTGTGGGCAACCACGGCGCGGAGATGGACTCGAGGTACGGGGACTTGCCACGCACGCACCCGGCCTCTTACAGCATGACCGCCGTGGGCGCCGGCGCCCTTTCGACGCGCGCGGGCAACGCGATGATGCGCCTGCGCGAGGGCACGGGCGGCAAGTTTGGCAACCTGATCCTCGCCCATGTCGCGGCGCACCCTGGCATCCGCATCGACACCTGCAGCAATGCATCCAGCGCCGCGCCGTCCATTGTGTCGGTGCTGCCGGCGTCGTCAGTGTCACTGGACACGTACCTGTTCTTCTCGTCGAACAACATCATCGAGAGCCCCACCGCCGGCTTTCAGATTTTGTCGCCATGCATTGGCACGGCGCCGAACTTTACCAACACGGATCCGCTCATCTTTGGTGGCACGTTCACCGAGACCAGCACGTCTCCGATCGTCCCGCGCCCCGCGTGCGGCTCGGCTGCGTACTCGATCGTCGACCCGGTGCCCAACGGCGACTTATTTTTCAGCTCGACCACGTACAAGGGCGCGTTCGGCAGCGTTAACTGGCTCAATCGCTGGTCGTTCTTCAACCTGCCCAACCACCCGGGCTTTGTCAGCTCGACGTTCACGTGCCCCTCGGCGGCTGGCAACAGCGTTACTCAGGACGTGACCCCGCGCTCGCACCCGGCTTTCTACTCGTTCACCTTGATCGGCGGAGGCAGCGGGACTGGCGCGCGCACGGGCGAGCTGATGCACATCAACGACGGCACGGGTGGCAAGTTCGGCAACAGCATCCTTGCGTACCCGAACTTGAACGGCCTCCTCTTCGAGGACTGCGGCTCGAAGCTGAGCTACACGCAGACGCTGCCGGCGGCCTCGGTCAGCATTTCGAACCCCGGCTACTTTTACTTCTCGGCCAACAACATCATCGACACGGCGACGGCTGCGTCTCAGTTTGCTCTGCTCGCCGGCGGCTCCGGCGTCGCCGCCTGCACAATCACGCCCTCGTGGACGGCGGTGCTTGGTGCCCCCGGCTTCACTGCGGTCGCCACCACTGACCTCGCGGAGGGCTCCGCCACCTTCAACTCTCTGCTGACTACCGGCGGCCTGGCGTGCACGGGCACCAAGGACACGCCCCCCAACGGCGACGCCATCTTCTCGACGGTGAGCTGCAAGGGCGCCTTCGGCTCCACGACGGACAACTGGCTCGCCGGCTACTCGTGGCTTGCGTGCAGCGGCAACATGGCCGGCCGCACGTGCATTGGCATTCCGGCCTCGCCGTTCGCGACGCTGCAGTCAACTGTCACCTTGGTGCCGAGCACGATCGCATCCAACACGGTCCTCGCCGCGAACATCTCGTACATTCACGCCTTCCAGGTCTTTGTGCAATCGGGTGTCACCCTCACGATCCCTGCTGGCACCACCATCTTTGCGCTGCCCGTGCCCACCGGCATCGCTGCTCCAGCGCTCGTGGTATTGAAGGGCGGCATGCTCATGGCAACGGGCAGCGCGACGATGCTGATCACGTTCACGTCCGTGCTTGCGGAGTCGGCGCTCGTGAGCTCGGCCACCCCCTCCACGGACTCGAATGAGAACGCCATCACGCTCGGCGAGCGCGGCAAGTGGGGCAGCCTCATCCTGCTCGGCAACGCGCCGACCAACGTGGGGACCACCACGCAGATCGAGGGCATCACGGGCTACACGTACGGTGGCACCAACCCGACCGAGTCGTCGGGCTCCCTGCAGTACGTGCGCGTGTGCAGGCACGGCGGCGCGATCGTGGGCGCGAACAACGAGATCAACGGAATCACATTCGGCGGCGGCGGCTCCGGCACGACCGTCGCGTCCTGCGAGGTGGCGTACAACGCGGACGACGCCTTCGAGTTCTTCGGCGGTACGGTGAACGTCAAGTACCTGTCGGTGCTCTTCGCGGGCAACGACGCTTTCGACACGGACGATGGCTACATCGGCAAGAACCATCTCCTGTTCGCAATGCTCGGCAATGTTGGCAACCATGGCGCGGAGATGGACTCGAGGTACGGGAGCACGCCCCGCTCGCACCCGGCCTCTTACGGCATGACCGTCGTGGGCGCGGGCCTCGCCAAGGGCTCTGCAACATTGCCGATCACCTTCACCCACACCGACTCGTCGAGCACCCTGCTGTACGTGCGCGCGTGGCAAGGCGGCGCGGTCGTGGGCTCGGACAATGAGATCAACGGCATGACGTCCTTCGACGGCGGCGGCTCCAGCATCGTCGTCGACCACTGCGAGGTGACGTACAATGCGGACGACGCCTTCGAGTTCTTCGGCGGCACCGTGAACGTCAAATACCTGTCGGCGCTCTTCTTTGGCGACGACGGCTTCGACACGGACGATGGCTACGTGGGCAGGGGCCAGTTCCTGTTTGCGATGACCGGCGCCGTGGGCAACTACGGCTGCGAGATGGACTCGAGGTGGGAGAAACTACGCTCGCACCCGGCCTTTTACGGCATGACCATCGTGGGCGCGGGCGCCCTCTCAAGCAGCCCTCTCAACAACCCGATGATGCGCATGCGCGAGGGCCTTTCCGTGATCGAGGGCCTTAACGAGGGCCTGTGTGGCGACCGCACGATGGAGATCGACTCAAGCGTGCTCGTCGCGAATCTGGACGTGACCCCAAGCTTAACACTGCCAGCGGAGACGCTGCCAGCGGCGGCGGTCAGCATTTCGAACCCGGGATTCAGTTCAGCCTGCATCAGCGCCACCCTCGCCAACCTCGCATCAGATTCGGCCGAGATATTTCGCATCTTGATTTTCGACGCGGGCGGCATGTTAATAGCGTCGCTGCTCTCTCTCCTCGAAGGCGCAGGCGCGCATGCTGATAGAACGCAGAGTGAATGCTGATTGCATGCTTATTGCACGCTGACTGCACGCTGACTGCACGCTGACCGCACGCTGACTGCATGCTGATTGCAGGCTGAGTGCAGATGCTGAGTGCATGCTGAGTGCACATGCTGAGTGCACATGCTGAGTACACGCTGATCTCATATTGATTGCATACTGATTGCGAGTCTTGCACGCTGATCCGATACTGATTACATTCTGATTGCATCGCGCCGCTGCTCTCTTCAAAGGCTCCTCTTCCAAGGCCATCGAATGCTGATCTGCATAGCTGATTGGATCATGATGGCATACTGATTGGCAACTGATTGCATGCTGATTGAATACTGATCCCATACTTATCGCAAGCTGATTGCATGCTGATTGCATGCTGATTTCAGGCTCCTATTCCAAGGCCAAGGACTCGTCGGGCACCCTGCAGTGCGTGCACGTGTGCTGGCACGGCGGCGCAATAGTGGGCGCGAACCATGAGATCAACAGCATCACCTTCGGCGGCGGCTGCTCTTGCACCCTCGTCGACCACTGCAAGGTGGCCTACAACCTCGACGACAGCTTCGAGCTCTTCGGCGGCACCGTGAACGTCAAGCACCTGTGGGGGCTCTTCGCGGGTGACGACAACTTCGACATGGAAGACGCCTTCGACACAGACGTTGGCTACATGGGCAAGGGCCGGTTCCTTTTAATGATCGAGGGCCTGTGTGGCGACCGCTCGATGGAGATCGACTCAAGCGTGCTCGTCACGAATCTGGGCATGACCCTGAGCTCAACAGATGCTTCCATACGGTGTGCGGTCTCGCTTGACGAGTACCGCCGCGTAATTTCGAATCAAATCACCGATAGGTGCAGCAAGCGAACTATGACCGAAGCCAGCTGGACGCTGCTACGAACACTCACCTTGCTTCAGAGCGAATTGGCCACTGTTAACGCTGAGATCCAGCCCCTGCTGAAGCTGAGTGACATTACGCGCATCATTAGCACCACGGTTGTGCACTCGATCAAACAAGCGGCTGCGTACCACATCACGGCGCTCGTCACAGCACTCGTCACGGTGCTCTTGGCCATCCGTCACCCCCGGCGGCGGCGGCGGCGGCGGATCAAGACAAGGAGGCTGACAACGAAGCCAGAGGCCAGCTTGAAAGTGATTCGCATCAGAGGGGGCATGCCAAACCCGGTAACCAGCACACCGACAGAGGATGAGAAAAAAACTGTCAGCTGGATGGGACGCGCCCTCCAAGCAGCCGGACGTGGATTCATGAACACATTCCGAATCCGATTGGAGACACGACTGAAACGCCCCGAACAGCCGAGCTCCGACGTCGAATTCATGGTGGAGACGTCATCAGTGACGTTCTGGCCTTCCGAAGACAGTCAAGGCCAACCGAAACACGGAGCCGTAGTGGCCCGGGATGACAAGACTCTCACAGTTGAAGATCATGCCACTGGAGAGCTCATCGTTCTAAATTTCGATGCTACTGCTCTCGCCTGGGGACACCACCCTTTCAATCGGAGATCATCAAAGGCCACCAAGGCCATCGCTCAAGCCCGTGAGCCGCCAAGGCTCCACACAGAAGTCAAGACTGTGGGGGACAGCGTACATGACACCGTCAGCCACGCAGTGTACATGACGATGGAGCACGGCCCGACCTTTGGGGGCCTCACCCCTCAAAAAGAGCGCCCTTCGGTACGAGAGGTGAGCCTTGCCAGTGAGCCAAGGGAGCCCGCCAACTTATCCGCCGACTCAACCACTCTGAAGCACTCTGCCATGCACGAGATCCTCAGGGTGACTCGCACCATCCTCCCGGGCGTGCGGGCATGGGCTTACGGACATTTTGCACCACAGGGATCCAAGCCAGGTGGTGGTACAAAACCTCACCGTAAGGCGCCAGGGCTGACGGAGCCCACACTATGGGCAAATAAGGGCCTTGCCGCAAAAATGGCCTTTCAGGGAGACGTGGCCAAGATGGCACAAGACAACGGGCTGTTTGCCCGAGTCGGAATCGGCACCGATTCGGACGAATGGCACACATGGAGAAGGAATAGTGGCACCCCGGACGGTCCCAAGCACAACATCCCTGAGGGGGATGAACGCTCCGCCAAAGTGCTCCGGGAAAGCTACGACGCCAGGCACTTTGCAGCCATGATCAAACAAAAAGGACTTGGCACACAATTGTCGTCCGTTGATGGCTCCGAACCACCTGAGGCACAACTTGGTCCTTTGTTGGAGGAGCCCGTTGACGAGGCAATACAAGCTGCGCTCGCCTATGCCAATGACCCACACTCAAAAAGTTGCACAATTTGCTCCGACGTGGAGCAGAAGAAACTAATTCCGGGAAACCTAGCAAACACAAGACCGGTCTGCGGCAAGTTCCTTTCCCATCCTAGGTTCCTTGCAGAGCTTAGTGGTCATGGGTTTGGCTTTTGCGATTGCGAAGTTGCTTGGAATACAACCCAAACGGAATTGGAGATCCGAGTGATAGAACGCTTGAACAAAGAGCTAGAGCTCACCCCGAAACCAAACCGTGGTTACATCCATGTGGCAATGGCAATTCGGCTTTCAAGGGAAGGCATCCAACTACCTGGTCGAACTCTGGCGCAGTGGAAAAAATGCAAACTTACCGATGATCAAGCCAAAACAAAACTTCTCAACTTCATGAGGTTGACATCCTGTATTCCAAGACTGGAACAAAATAAGCATGTCAATCGCAACGGAGGCCGATGGTTGAATATCAAAAATCTGGCAAGGCAGTTTGATATGGAGGTGCCTCAATCGGAGTGTGATTCTGATTGAGTTGCCATCTCGTGTTTGGCATTGCTGACTGATAATAGAACTAGTACCTGAACATGAGGAGCGGGAGGGGAACAGGGGATTGAGAAATGGGGATAAGGGGCGGTGCAGGTCACGTGGCAGCCTAGCGCGCACAAAGAGTGAAAAAGAAATTAGAGAAATGTAAGTGTATGTGTAAGTAAGAGTTTAAGTGAAATGCTTCAAAAAACAGAAAAAGCTTCTTAACAGAAAAAGGCGCGGCCTGAAAACCGGCTGAACATACGACAGCGGAAGGAAGGAAGGACAATGGAATAGTGCCAAGGCGAAGAACATGCTGCAGGATTGCGACTGTCATCATTCCGAATCCTAATGATCGACGCTCGCGGCGCGCGCGCGCGCGCGCCGTGGAAAGAGGGCTGTTCACACCATTTGTGCTACGAAGGGAACGGGACTTAGCGATCGGGCGGCGACGGGACTGAATGGCGGCGGTGAAGGTGAAGGACCGGCCGTGGCTGCCGCCGTGCCGCGAGCTCATCACGTCGGAGCGCACGTACCTCGAGTGCCTCGAGAAGATGGTCACCTCATACCTGAGACCTCTACGGCAGTGGGCACAGGAGCAGGCGACAGACTCGGTGGCGGCGGCAGCGGAGCGCAAGGGCGTGGTGACGGTCCAGGAGCTCGGCGAGGTCTTCGGCAACGTCGAGGCCTTGCTGACCATCAACGGTGACCTGTACACCGACCTGCACGGCGTTCGAGGGCGCGAACCAGACCCAAGGTTGCAGGCGCGCGTGTTGGCTGTGTGGGCGCACGGTCCTGGGCGCTACTATGAGCCACACGTCAAGGGCTTCCATGATGCGCACGCAAAGCTCACGCAGCTGCTGACCAAGCGGCCGCTCTTCGCCGCCGCGGTGCGCGTACTCGAGCTGCAGCCGCAGATGAAAGGGTTGCGTCTGCAGCAACTGCTGATCACCACGGTACATCCTCTGATGGCCTCTCTGATGGCATGCTGATTGCACGAGGTAGCCGCTGCGGCAGCTGCTGATCACCACGGGGCAGCGGCTTCCTCGGTACATCCTCTGATGGCCTCTCTGATGGCATGCTGATTGCCTCGCTCATCAGGTGCAGCGGCTACCTCGGTACATCCTCCTGCTGCGCGAGATCATCAAGTGCATCCCTGAGACGGAGGAGGGGCTGGCCAGTGGCCAGAACGGCGCGGGCGCGGCGGAGAGCAGTGTACGGACCTCACTACGTAGCTCGGCCACGGAGGATCCACTACGTAGCCCGGCTGGCCAACAGCATCCCATGGACGGCGACAGCGAAGGCGAAGGCGCGCCACGCACGGCCAGAGTGGCCCGGTGGAGCACGGCAACCGTGGTCGACGGCACACCCGACGGAGACGGCACACGCGACTGCGCGCCGGCAGACGGTTCTGAGGAGGAGAATAGCGAGCAGCAGCCCCGTACGCGTACGAGCACGCGCGCCCTGAGGCGCCCAGGCACACGGCCAGGCCCCACCGACGAGGCACTCGCGCTCGCCGAGGTGCGTGGCACGGGCGCGCTGCTCCGGCTGGCACTCGAGCGCATCCACAAGGTGACGGCGGGCGTCGATGCCAAGCTCGGGGATGCCGGGAGGCGGCAGCGTGCCATGAAAGTGCTGAGCGACCTGCTGCGGCGCCCCGATCTGATCGCGCCGTCACGAGCGCTGCTACGCGAAGGCAAGCTCACGAGGCTGCGGGCGCCCGTGGCCACGCCTCTGAACCTCATCGTGCGCGCGTCCTCGCAGCCGCTCGCCTCGACACGCGACGTGTTCCTCTTCTCCGATCTGCTCCTCTTTTCAAGCGGAGAGGGCGCTGTCAAGAGCGTGCTGTCGCTCTCATCTCTCATCCTGATCACTGCCGACAGCTACCGATGCCCGGGCATCAACCAGGGCCGCCCAATGCCCTACACGCTGCCCGATGGCTGGGCCGCCCACCATCAACTGGGGCCGGCCAATGCCCAAGCCGCTGCCCGTCTTGAGAGCTCCGCCATCTGGCCCGCGATCGCCACTCTCGACATGGACCCACGCTCTGTGCAGTCGGATCTGCCACTGCTTCTCGTCCTCGCGACCAAAAAAGAGTCGGCCGGCTTCGACCAGATGCTGCTCAAGGCATCGAGCGTGGAGGAGCGGCGCGCATGGTACGATGAGATCGTACAGGCGGCCATCGATTGCATGCGCTCACCAGCTCAAGCCGAGACAGCTGCGGAGGCGGTGGGCGAGAGCGGTGCCGCCGGTGCGGCGGAGGGCGGCGAGAACCCCTCTCTCCGCGCGTCCCCCTCGTCCTATTTTGGCTTCTCGTTCTCGCCGTCGCAGCGGCATTCGCAAATGGTGGACGAACCGGCGGAGGATGTCGGCACGCGCTCCAAGTATGACGTTCTGCACAAGATTTGCATCACGCTGCACAGCCGCACGAACAAGAGTAGCGGCGGCAACGCCGCCCTCGCCGCCGCCCTCGCCGCCGTCAGCCGTATCCCAGATTCAGATCCACCGTCGTTAGCCGTCGCGAGCCCGAGCAACGGCGTCGACCTCTCGGCCACCATGCCCATGAGGCGCACGTCAGGCGCTCCAAGCGACCATCATCCAGCGAGTCTCCCTCCAGCGCCGCCGCCGCAGGCCCCAGCTCAAGCCGAGTATGACGCCACGATCGCCTCGGTAGTTGCAGCTCAGCGCAGCAATCTGGAGTGGGCGATCTGGAAATCCTCGACGTCACCGCTACGCGCGTCCGAAGAGCTCCAGATAGAGGAGGATGCCAAGACGTTCGCCAACGTGACGGGTACCAGCCGCGCCGTGGCCCTTGCGCACGTGTACAGTGGCAGGTACAGTGGCAAGTCGGTAGTGGAGGTCATCAACATGTACTTCGAGGGCGGCGGCGGCGGAGACAGCGGCGGAGACAGCGGCAGCGGCAGCGGCGGCGGCGGCGGCGGCGGCGGCGGCGATGGCAGTGGCGGCGCGAGCGTGCCTTCAGTCTCGCGGTTCGCGATCCCCACTCCGAGCCTGCCGACTGGAGCAGACTCCTCTCGCCTCAGCTCGTCACAGACCGAGGGCTCTACATCGCCACGAACGCCTTGCATGCAGGCCCACAACTACGGCTCGTCGTCAGTCGCGATCTCCACCGATGTCTATCTCGACGACCCTTATCCACCACCTGGTCAGCCGCCACCGCCACGGCTGGGAGCCTTGGTGGTTGCGCGCCACCTGCCCGATCTCGACGATCCTAGGCACAACATCGACGATCTCGTGGCTTCCTTTTTGAGGTTGGCGGTGTCGGTGGGTCTGACAGTTGACGAGGCAAAGGCGCGCTCGCTCGTGCGCCGATATCAGGAGCGTGGACTCACCAAAGTAGAGACCATGCTCACCACTTTCTTCGAAGAGGAGGACGGCGGAGGGTGACCGGGCCTATCGTAGGGTCGCGGTCGGCCAAACTGTGTGCAGCATTATGGGCTATGGGGGGGGTGTTGTAACGCCTCGAGTCCGGTTACCCGGTTTAACAATGTAGGGTATGAATTACCACGTGTGATGGTGTGAAAAGGTGAAATTGCCCATTATTGATAGCGAGAAGCCGCCTAGCCGCGCGGCCTTCTAATAATCGGCGCACGCAGACGTTCAGACCGGGGGAAGTTACTTAGCAACGGGGAAAAAATTGGGCCGGACCAGGTTTGCGTGGGACGTCCCAGCGGGCTGGGCCGTCCCGGTCCGGACTGGGACAACCGAAATTTCGAATGTCCCAGTTCGGACTGGGACGGCCCAGCCGGCTGGGT
>Ga0210246_101431_pt1 | contig 18569 bp, 10 predicted proteins | sample ChrtobMetaP3_8mM_FD_155469 | JGI IMG/M metagenome (GOLD analysis project Ga0210246, IMG submission 155469) | Chrysochromulina tobin associated microbial communities from unialgal haptophyte culture, Seattle, Washington, United States - P3_8mM | ecosystem: Host-associated > Algae > Haptophytes >...
GCGAGGGCGGCGGGCTTGGCGGCGGCGGGCTTGGCGGCGGGGACGGCGGCGGCGGCGAGGGGGGCGGCGACGGTGGAGGGCTCGGAGGTGGCGGGCTTGGTGGGGGCGACGGTGGAGGGCTCGGCGGCGGCGGCGATGGCGGCGGCGGCGAGGGTCGGGGCGGCCGAGGCGGCGACGGCGGTGGCAAGCATCTTTCGCCGCAGTCATTGCAGTCCGTCCCTAACCCGCAATAGTTTGTGTCTGGTAGGGTGCCAGGGCCTCCGTCGTCGCAGATGTTGTCTCGGCCGTAAATGCATGTATTTGCGCACAAGCATCCGTTTGCGGGAGACACCGGCGGAGGACGAGGGGGTGGGGGCGCTGCCTGCAAGCGCCTTGCTCTCGCTTCCGCTGGGGTTGCTTGCCTCAGTGTTGAGGTACTAGTCGTGGACATTGAGAATGCGGGCGGCGGCGGCGCAGGCTCGAGAGCAGATAGCCTCGGCGCCCATGGCGATCTGAGCACGACGAGGCAGAACAGGGCCAGGGCAGTCGCGAGCGCTCCGCGCAGCATTGGTGCCGACGTCATCCCGACACAGGCTCGACGGCAAGGCGCGGGCTAATTTCAACTCTGCTTCCTGCAGCCTTTTGCAGAGCCTCGTGCGGCCTTTCCCAAAAAACGTGAGGAAACGACGCGAAAACGCCGACATGTTTTGTCGCGTTGACGTAACTGTTTCTTGCATTCGGATTCCAAAGTTGCCGACACAAAATCTAACCAGATTTCAACTTCGGATATGTGTGCTCGTCGCGAGTTCCGGGTCATTCGCGACCCAAGGGTCGAGATTCCATTCGGGAGGCTCACGACCGTGTTGCGCCAGCCTGTCCAGCTTGCCGCCCACGACGACGGCTCGGGCTGCTCACGACGACGGCGCCGGCTTCGCCTTCTTCGCCGGCCGCTCCTTGTCCGCCACAATGCCGCGCGCCGCCAGTGCCGCCCGGATGGCGTCCGCTCCGGAAAAGTCGCCCTTGCGCTTCAGAGTGACCCAGCGCGTGAGCTCCGCCTCGGTCGCATCATCGAGGGGCGTGCGCGTGCCGGGCTGCTTGGGCGACATGCGTGGCCCCCTGCGCTTCTTGGGCTCCTTGGCCCTACCGCCCTTGGCGCCGCCGCCCTTGCCCTCGCCATCGTCCTCCTCGACGTCTCGATGCCGTTTGGCTTTGCGCCGCTGCTGCTCGGCTTGGGCGCCCCGGGCGCCCGCGTCGTGCTTCAGCTGACGGCCGACGGCGGTCGACGATGGGCGGCACGCGCGGAAGGCTGCGCGCAGCTCTACCTCGAGAGAGGGGTCGGTGGGCCACTTACGCGCCGCCTTGGGCGTCTGCAGCACGAAGACGGATGTGTCGAAGGGTGAGTGGCGGTATGGGTCCTGCCGCTCATGGCTCGCGCCGTCACAGAAGCCATGGTCGTCGGCGGCGATGAGGACCCGGAGCGTACACCATTTGGAATCCGAGAGGAGGGTGAAGGCGGCAGACTCGCGCCATCCGGGCAGCACCACGCAAAAGGAGAGCGCCGGCTGCCCAGGAGCGGTTTCGGTCGCCTCGAGCAAAGCGAGCACGTGCTGCGCGCATGCGTCCATCACCGGCGTCACAAAGGGCGGGTTGGCCTCGTACGAGCCACCCTGCGGGCGCAGCCCCAAGAACGAGCCACGAGAGCCGAAGACGCCATCCACCTCCGAAAAGGCAGAGCCATACGCGGGCAGGTGGGCGTTCAGAGGCGAGGCGAAGCCCTCACACGCTACGCCGAGCCGGCGGCGCAGCACATCCCATACGGGCTGGCCGATGGCGGCTTGGTAACCGTGACCGTCGAGGGAGCGGTATCGAAGGAGCATGGCGAACAGGCGCAGGTGCAGCGCAGTACGCGCGTCGCCGCCATTGCCGCCGCCGCTCGCCGCAACGTCGTCCTCGTCCTCGTCCTCGTCCTCGTCCTCGTCCTCCTCCTCGTCCTCCTCCTCGTCGTCGTCCTCAACCTGCGCGGCCGCCGCGTGCCCACGCATCACCTCACGCACCGCCTCGCGCTCTGCCGCCTCCGCGCAACCCTCCGCCGCTCGCTCCAGCTGTGCCGCTGTCGGCGCGGGGCTCGCCTCCGAAGCGGGCGCGTGGAGCCGATGGAGGATGGCAAGCTTGCCGTACGCAGCCCACGAGAGCTTCACGCAGGCACGTCCCACCGAGAGGTCGACCGTGTGCTTGTGGGCGTGCAGCGTCACGGCCGGCGCGCCCAGCGTCTTCCCGCTCCGCGCGCTGTGCGAGAGCCGCACGAGTGCCGCGGCCTGCGTCGCCGAGGTGGTGCGCAGCGCAACGACGGCGGCGACGGCGGACGCGGCGCTCAAGCCCTGGCGCTCAAGCTCGAGCGCGAGCTCGGCGTCCGCAGCCGGCGCCGGCTGGCTCGGCAGCACCGGGTGCAAGGCAACCGCCTTCTTGCCCGACGCCGCGGCTGCCTGGTCCTCCTCCCACTTGGCCGACCAGCGCCAGCGCTCGAGGGTGAGAGGCCGAAGCTCCGCCTTCATGCCGTGTGACGCCCACAGCTCGCGCAGCCGGCGGCGCAGCCGGCGCATGGACTTGGCCACCTCGAGCTCGAGCGCCACCGCCGCTGCAGGCGGCAGCGCCTTGCTCGCGCCGATGGGGTGCGGAGCCCACTTGGGCACCACGGCGTCTAGGTCCCACAGAATCGACTTGGCGCGACGGTTTGGCGCGCCGCCCTCGTCATTGGCGGTTGTCTCGGCAGCGATGGCGGTATGGTCGTGCATTTTGGACAGCGTTCGAGCGGGGCCCGGCATTCTCGGAGGCGGCCTGGTTGAGTTCCTGGTTGGGTAGCGACGTCGACGCTCGAGGCTGTTCACAAAGAAATCACTCAACACGTGAACAGCACCCGAAATGAGACACACGCAGACGGAGAGCTATTCACGCCACGAAGACAAAGGGAGAGCTAGCACCAACGCTTCATTGGTTTACAATGTTTGAATGACTCAGAACGCCAGAACAGACCCTAACATAATAGTACGAGTTCAGAGTGAGTGCGGTATGACTGTGTCCTGAGGGCGACTTCCCTCTTCCTTGGTGTGGTCACGAATTGCGAGTTCACTCAGGACGAGGTGGAAGGGCCAGGTTGCATGCCAAAACGTCAGTTCAAAAAGCCACGCCGCGAATCCTGTCGTTGTCGCGCAGACATATCGAACGAGCTGCTGGGCATTGCAGTGTGTGCTACTGCTGCCTCATGCCGAAGCCTGGCATGTCGGTCTACTCGCACGACCAGCGTGATATTGCCACGCCGCTGTGCGGCAACTTGAGGCCCCAGCCCGAGAGCAGCAAGAACCCGCTGCTCGGCAAGCCGCAGCTTGGCACCGTCAAGCCGGCCGTTTGGGACCTGCCGTCCAAAACCAACTTCCAGCACGAGTACGGGCTGCGGCAGTTCCGTGACGGCATCGGTTCCGCCGACGTGCTCGGCGGCTGGGCACAGCACTCAGGCACCGCCGACCAGATGGCTGGTCGCGACTTCAAGCAGCTCAACTGCGAGGCGGCAGTCGTGGGTAAGACGACAGCCAAGGGCTTTGCCGAGTACCGGCTCACCCACGACGCGCGCCTGAAGGCGGCGTCGATCCAGGTCCCCCTCCCCATCCCCTACGACAAGAACACCACCTTTGGTCGATCGACCGCCGCGACCATCCCGATGGCCGACCTCTTCTCGCACGCGTACCGGTTCGAGTGGCAGCAGACCGCGCCCACCGCGGCGGAGTGCGCGGCTGCGAAGAAGTCGAAGAAGCCGGGGGCGACGAAGACGAGCTCGATGCAGGCCCAGGTGAGCCACGCCAAGGTCGCCGCCCTCGAGGCCAAGGAAACTTTCGAGGCTGCCCACCTCGACGGCACCGCTGGCCCCGACGGCCTGTGGAAGATGAAGGCCTTCGCGTCGGTGCCGCCAAAGGTGGGCCACCGGGGGTGAACGCGCCAAAGACGCCCTCGCCCTTGGGCAGGAGACGAGAGCACGCGCGGCGGCGCCAGCGCAGGGGGCGAACGAGAAGACCAGTCGGCTCCAACAGCCCAGAGCCCACGCCCCTTCCGCGGCCAAAGAGATCTGTCCCCGCCCGCGCGGCGTCGGCGGAAGGGTAACGAAGGGATACTGAACGAGAAGTCGAAAGTGTCGATTCCACCCGAGACGGTAAAGCCGCACGGCGGCGTTGCGCGGATTCTGTTGAAGGTTACACAGTCGTGGGTGTTTGCAGTGTAGTGTGTAGAGTGTTGGTCGCTGGGGCACGGCATGGAGGGGGGGTTGCAAGCCAAACCTATCATAGTTCAATCCTATCGAAGGGTATGATGTATAAATCGATACGTTACACACGATACCGGATAGTTACGATCAAGGATCAAACATCATGGTACGACAATAGGAGAACGCGTGGACTCGGACCACGCGAGAGCTCCGCCATGTGAACGTCGTTGATCCAGTTGATAGCTTGATACAGCTCGACGCTCAACGCGTCAAGGGCGTGCCCGTTTCCAGCTTGGAGCTTCCACGCTCAACTTTTCTCGAATCTCTGCAGCCGCCACACCGTCACGTCGTCGCACCTGTAGGCCGCGTGCAGCGCGCTCGTGCTCACCTCATGCACCTCAAACCATGCGCGTGCTGCGGCCCAGAAGCCCTCGCCTGCGTGCTGATTGCGCCCCGCGGCAAGGAGCACCTGCGTCTTGGGGCTCGAGAGGGCCACGAGCGTCTCGACGAGCGGCGAGACAGCTTCGTGCGAGTACAGGACGTCCGTGGCGACGACGAGATCGAGATCGAGATCGAGATCGAGATCCACTTTGGACGCCGGCGTGAGGCCGAGCGCCTCAGGCAGAGCCTTTGGCAGTGCTTCGCCCCAGCGCAGCGCCATGGATGTCGCGCAGCCCGTAGTTTGCGACTCGGCCGCACGCGCGCCACCGCCGTGCCGCCGCCGAACCGCCGAGCTGCGACTGCGCGTTCCGGAGACGTTCTGTCCACCCGCTATGCGCCGGCATGCGTCGCGGTTCCGAGCCACATTCAGCTCGAGCAGAGCCACATTCTCCGGCAGGTCGGTGAGCACCACCTGCGCGCCGAGGGCGGCGAGGACGAGGCCAGGCAAACCGGTGCCGGCGCCAAGCTCCACGCAGCGCGCGCCGGCGTACTGGGCAGCGCCTTGAACCTCGAGATACCGCGCCAGCACGATGGCCGAGTCCCACACGGTCGATGCGAAGCCTTCGGGGCCAAAGGGCCGTTGCTCGAGAACCAACTCATGTCCAAACAGCGCATGCGTGTACGGCTCGTGGTAGCGATCGCGGTCGTGCTTGAACTCACGCTTCCACGTGAACTGATCGAGACCGCCGCCGATCGAACTGGTCGCAGGGAGCGATCGCTTGCGCCGACGGCTAAGCACAGCGGGCAGAAGTGCCTCGCACAGCGACTGGCGGTCGGCGAGAGCGCAGGCGTCCAGGGATTCGATGTGCAGGAGTGCTTCACTAATGTCGAGTGCAGATCCGAGGTAGGGCTCCTCCGCGAGCGCGAGCGCGATCTCTGTCGCGGTCTCTCGCGGCAGAGCGTGCGCCGCGCACACGTCGAACACGCGCCTCGTGGCTGCCATTCGTTTTGGCGTGTGCAGCGAGCAGCAGCTGCAGCGAACTGTGGCCTTGTACCATGAAAAGTGATAGCAAAGATGGCCCCTAAACACGTGGCCTCTAGTGGCCTTCCCCTCCACTTTTTGTACCATCTTTTGACTCTGTAACAGTTCTCCCCTGCGAAGGTGGTTCGGCGTGTCGTGATGACGCAGTGCAGTGAGCACTTTGGAAATGTAGGAATTCATTAGGCCTCCCCTACTGTTTCCTGAGAGACGCTTCACGAGCATGCCGCACGACGCCCGAAGTTACGAAGATTTCATTTAAAAAAAAAACACGAAAAAAATCGACAACGCCTATCATTTAAGTAATTCGTACAACTCGCACCCTCCACCCATCACGCCCCGCCGGTGTCTCGAAGACCCGTCTGTGAGAGTGCCGGGGTGTGCCCCTCGCCTGTTGTACTATGCACATAGTAGCCGTGCTCCCCGTCGGACACCGCGGCGTCCGCTCCGGTCCCGGTCATGCCGCGGGTCCGGTGCGCCGGTCATGTAATGAGAAATGACGTGCTCCTGTTTCAATTTGGGTAACTCACTTCCTGTTGCTCTCGGACCGGCATGCGCGCGCACCGACACGACAATGACGACCGAGGACCGTTGTACAACTGCAGCTGTATGTATGCACATCTCTTATGCTGCACATCAGACATCTACTTTGGCACATCTCTTGGCGACGTTTGGCTCACGCCACGCGCTACTGGGAGACCTGGTACCGGCCAACCCGTGGGGTCGAATGGACAGCGCAGCCATGTTCAGCCATTGTACGCCATCAGGCTTCAGTTCCACAGTTTGCATCGCACGACACACGCAGACATTTTGGGTTGTGGTTCTGGCGCCCAGGGCCGATCAGCTCCGTCGAGGTCTGTGGATTCGTCAAGAAACCGTCCTCGGCCGATCAGCTCCGTTCACAGCCCCGTCGGGTTCAGCTGATAAGAGGTTGCCTGGGCCTTGAGGGAATTAGGCGCGCGTAGGCGGCGGCAGCGGCGGCGCACCCGGCATGCCGGGCGGCCTGGGTTGGCCCGCGCTCGGTACGGCGCTCGGTGAGTACATCTGCTGTTGGAGGTACGGGGGAGCGGCGCCCGCCTTTGGGGGGGGCGCGGGCAGCAGCGCGCCCCCCTTGCCTCGTGGACGAGGCTCATCCCTCTTGTGCGCGGACAAGATCTTGAGCGTCTGCCACGAGAACGCGCGAGGAGCGACGGCTGGCTTGCCCGAGGACATCACGGGCGCCACCCCGGGCGCTGGCTTGCCCGAAGACTTGGCGTTCGCGCCCGGGATGGCGCCGGTGGCCGTCAGCGCTTGGGACAGCGCGTGGGTACTCTTCGCACCCGGGATGACGGCGCCCGAGCCGACGCCCGGAGCCATCACGCCTGGCGCCGGCGAGACCGATAAAGGCGCCGGTGCGTCAGGCCTTTTGAGCTGCATCGGTCCGGGCATCGCCACACCCGACGGCGGGAGCACTGCGGGAAGCAGCACCGGTGGCGTGCTGAGCCGGTTGTATGGCGCCGTCACCGGCTGGGAGGCTGGCATGCCGCCCATGTGCACGGGTGGGGGCAGCTGCGGCGGCGGCGGCGGCGGCGGCGGCGATGGCAGCTTCAGCTGCTGCTGCTGCGGCTGCTGCTGTAGCGGCTGCAGCGGCTGCGACGGCGGCTGCGACGGCAGCAGCAGCGGCTGCGGCTGCGGCTGCGGCTGCGGCTGCGGCTGCGGCGGCGGCTGCGGCGGCGGCGGCGGCGGCGGCGCTGCCGCCGTCGCGTCGGGCGGTGCCCCAGGGCCCTGCTGAAGCCCGTGCGGCCCCCAAGTCGTCATCCGCCACGAGAGCTGCCACGAGAGCCCGTTGGCACCCCCGGGCGCCTTTGGCTGCTTGGGCTCCTTTTTGGCCTTCTTGGCGCCCGACTCTTCGGTGGCCCCATAGGCTTTCGAATGGCCCTCGGCAAACGGCTTGCCGCTCCTCTTGCGCTTCTTGAGCCCATCCGACGCGTCCTCGCCCATAGGCTCGCCCCTCGCCTTGGCAAGCCACCTGTCGGAGGCGAGGGGCCGGTTCGTCATCTTGAGGTGGTCGAGCGCGGGCGACCACGTGTACGCGCCGCTGCTGCTGCCGCCCCTGGGATGGGCGCCATCCCGGGCGCTGGATGAGGGGCGGAGCCCTTCGAAGTCGAAGAGCTCCTGGCCGCCCATCGAGAGGCCCATCGAGTGCACGAAGCCGTCCTCGTCGGCGCCATCGGAGGAGACGTCCGAAGGATCGTGTGAATGTGAATGTGACTGGTCGAGCGCCACGTCGAGTTTGGCGAGGACGGCCGAGTCGGCGGTGAGCGCCTCGAGAGCCGTGCGCAGCTCGGAGCCCACGCCGGCGCCGGGCACCAGATCGTGCGGCAGGCACTCCTCGAGAGCCTCCTCGAACTCTTCGTCCAACGAGCCGAACCCTTCGTTCTCGTCCTCGTCCTCCTCCACGGACGAGTCGGTTGCGCATCCCCCGGAGGCGGTGCGACGGTGCGGGGCGGAGAGGCCGGGCGAGATCAGGCCGAGCTCAGCCTCTCCGAGGCCGTCCAGCTCGGCGAACATATCGAGATGGATCGAGGACAAGCTGCGCGTCTCGCGCCTGCCTGCCAAGCGCCCTCCGCCGTACTGGGCGACTCCGCCGAGCGCGGCTGGCGGGCGCTTGGAGCCGTGCAGAGGCGACGAGTGCTCCTGCTGCTGCGAGCAGAGCGAGAGCTGCGACGCGTCCGAGAGCGCGGGCGAGGACGAGGGCGGCGCATGCGAAGCGCTGCTGCGCGAGTGACACAAGTCGAGCGGCACGGAGAGGTCAAGCGACCCCTCCTCGTGCGCTGAGACTGGCGCTTCGTACGCCCCTTCGGCCTCCAGCTGCTTGACCCTCGCGTCGCATTCGTGACGCTGCCCGCGCAAAGAGACGTTCGAGGACACATTCGAGGAGAGGAGGTCCAACTGAGTCATCGCGCGACTCATGCCCGTGCTCTCGCCGCCCTTGCGGTCCGCAGCCTCCGCCGAGGCCGACTTCTGCGTCGTCGTCGAGTCGGCCGAGTGCGACGCGCCCACAGGCGGGGCGTGCGCGCCGCTCGTAAACGACATCGTGCTGCTGTTGAAGCCCTCGAGATCGCCCAGGAGCGAGAGTGGGTCGAAGCCCTCATCAGCCGACGCAGCCTGGGTCGGGCTGCTGCCGCTCTCGCTGTGCCCGTCCGTGTCCGACGCGCATGACCTTGACAGCGCTGCTGTTAGCTCGTCGGCGATGGCGCCGGCATCGTACGACGGCATCCTGCGAGCCCACTGCTGGTCTAAAGCATCGGCTGCAGAAGAATTGGCGACGCCGGGGCCCATCGCCGAGATTTGCTGCACCCTCGATGATGAGCCATCAAGCTCCGTTAGATCTTTGCTGCTGCCTCCGCGCTTTTTCTGGGCGCTGGTCGGCGTGAGCGACCACCGTACTTGCATCATGGTGCTGGTACCCTCCTGAGTTGGGGATCGGGAAAACGGAAGCGTCAGCGATGGCCAATATGGGGTGTTTGTGTGCAGCTTCGCGCGGCATTTGGATTCAGAGTGGTCAATGGAGCCCGGGCGCAGGCCGATCGGCGCTCAGGCGCGCTTTTTGGCCGCCGCAGGGCCGCCCGACGGACGACTGTAGGACATTGGGCGCTCCATACTGGATGCGGAAGGCAAGATAAGTGGAAGGCTAGAAAACAAGAATTATTTTTTTGGAAAAGACCCTTATTTGGTTAAAAATCGCTCCTTGGCCGAAAAACGCTCTATCCGTAACGTACGGCCACCGCGGCAGCGAGCTCGACGACTACGAGTCAGTGCAAGCTTGCGAGACAGAGCGCCGAGCATCGCCTTTGCAGGTGACTCAGCCTTAAATTGCTGGTCGCAGGATGTCCTGCGAGCGTGCGAGGGCCGACGCACGCCCCGCGAATGATTCGGTCCATGAAATCAATTGCACGAAATACCAGACGCGAAATGGCCTCCCCCCAGGACCCGCACCCGGTTTACCAGTCTCAGAGACAGGAGGCCCTGGCGGGGCGCGTGTTCCATGGCGTGTTCGGTCCGTGTTGCAGCTGCCCCCCAACCGGGACCTGCACGCTGCAGCCTCCGAGGAGCCCGGCGCGCATGCCGGCGCGGCTTGTACTTATTCGTGTGTATCCGATAGCTGTAGGAACGGGGTAACTGACTGACTGACTGACTGACGGATACCATGACTGACTGACTCCCTGCTGACTCTCCAGGGCGCAGGGGCTGCTGGCGCGCTGTCCGCCGCGCTGAATCAATCTCGTCTCCGTTGTGGCGGGGGTGCTCTCTCTTCCCTCTCACCGGCTCATGAAGGCCTTCTCGCGCGAGGCCTGGTTGCTCGCTTCGCGCTGGTGCGCCTCGCTCGCCGCGGACGCAAGCCGCGAGCGGCGCGCCTGGAACGCGCCCGCATCCGCAGGTTTACCTGCGATCGGCGGGAGCGGCTGCCGCTGCCGCCCGTACTTGCGCTCGAAGTGGCCGGGCGAGACGGGCTCGAGGGTGGTGCTGGCCTTGGCCGGCGCAGGCGCTACCGCCTTCTTGCCCCCCAAGAAGCTCTCCATCGCCGCGTCCTTCCACTCGGCCACGGACGCCATGTCGGCGCGCGCGTGGTTCCGCCCAAGCGCGAGCGTGAGGAGCGAGTCTTCAGCGGACGAGGACGCGCGCTTGAGTGCGCGGTCGATGGATTCGGCGCCCGTGGCGGTGCGCGTGACCGCGTGGTTGATGGCTGCGGTCGAGTTACACACGCTGAGAGCCGCCGCGTCCCACCACGTCGCCTTGTCGCGCGCGAGCCGCGCCTTCCACTTTTCCTCCTTTTCCTTCTGCCGCTCCATCACGGAGGCACCAAACGCGGTCTCGATCATCGCCTTGGCCTTGGCGCGCGTGACCGATCCCAGCGCCATGCCTTCGAGCTCCGCAGACAGCCCCGTCGTCGGCGGACCCGCGGGCACGAACTTGCTGGGTGAGAACGGCGGCGGTGCCTTCTTTGCCGGGCTCTTGCCACCGCCGCCGCCGCCGCCATACGGGGACTTGCGCCGCGCCGAGCGGGCCGACTGCCGAGCACTCCGGATGGCACCCCCGGCCGCGGCAGTCTCGGCGTCCAAGGCCGCCTCGAGTGGCGCCAGTTTGACCGCCCGTCGCGCCGCGATGGACATCGCGTCGGTGGACTTGGTTTCTTCCCGTCAGTTTGCTTCCCGTGAGCGAAATCCGTTTCGCAAAAAAGCGCTTTACGAGAAACTCGCATTTCAGAGGGGGCGGTCATTCAAAATGTTCGTCTGTGAGCATTCCCGGGAGGTTCATCTTGCTTCTGTGTGTTGTGAATGAACGTGAAGGATTTTCCCGAGCAGCCCGACAGCGGCCCGAGCGAAGCTCGCTCGCTCGCTCGCGCGCTCTCCTTGTCTGACCATGCACGCGCTGAAAAAAGCCCAGAAGGATAAGGTGCGGAACCTCATCTCCTTCACCGGCGCCAGGTGTGTGCACGCGCGCGTCAGTCTGCACCACCACCACCACCATGCAGCCGAGCAGCGGCGGATCCTCGTCGCTCTCTCGCCTGATGACCCTCTGCGCGCTTGCCTGCCTGTGCGCCAGCGAGTCGCTGGCCATCGAGCTGCTCAAGGCAGCGGACTGGCAGCTGGACGCCGCTGCTGACAGCTTCTTCATGAGTGGCGGTGCCTCGGCGGCGTCCTCGGTCGACTCGAGCAAGATCTCAGCGCTTTTTGATCAATACAAAGGTGCATGCGCTCGCGCTCACGCGCGCCAGCGCCAGCGCCCCGTGCTCGCGGTGCCCGTGTGCGCCTCAGCCCACGCTGCGGCCGCGGCTCACGCGCTCGCGCTCTCTCGCTCGCTGCTGTGCGCGCGCAGAGCCGGGCGAGCCTTCGATACAGATCAGCGGCATTGAGCGGCTGTGCGCCGACCTGAAGGTGGAGGTGACTGACCCGGTGATGCTTATGATCGCGTGGCGAATGAAGGCGGCGACGATGTGCGTCTTCACGCGCGAGGAGTGGACGCGCGGCCTCGTCGACATGGGCGTCGACTCGATCGGCGCACTGCGATCGAGCTTTGATGAGCTGCGGCAGCAGCTCAAGGACGATGACGCGTTCCGGGACTTTTACTCGTTCTGCTTCGGCTTCGCCAAGGAGCCCGGGTACGGCGTGCGCACGCTGCCCATAGAGGTCGCCAACCAGATGTGGCAGCTCACGCTCGCGGATCGGCTCAAGCACCTCAAGCTGTGGACCACCTTCCTGGACGAGAAGGAGGTCAAGGCGGTCACAAAGGACGTGTGGGACATGCTGCTCACGTTTGCCAACGACGTGCACGCCGACATGAGCAACTACGACGAGGACGGCGCATGGCCCGTCCTCATTGACGACTTTGTCGAGTGGTACCGCGAGAAGAATGGCCTGAGTTGAGCCAGCGCGGCGCGGGGAGATCTGACCGCTAGAGAGCCCACTAGCTTACGCGCCGCAGGCACTCCGAAAGCATGAGTCGAGGCTCTGCTTGGTGGGTCCGGGCCCCATTCGACAATTTACGGAGCCCTTCACGGTGCAGTTTACGTTTTTCCGTCCGTGAACGCCGTTTGGGTGCCCGTAGTTTGGTTTTCGTAATATAAAGCTCCGAGGGAGACCCGTGCACGGAAGATCCGTGTGAGGATGTTGGCGCCAGCAGCGGACGCCGCGTTGCACGACCTCGCCGGATTGTTAAGGTCCTTGTTCGGCGATGCCCCTGTCAATTCACCTCAGGCACTCGAATTCGAGAGAGCGCGGTGGGATCTTGCACTTGCCATGAAGCGCATAGCAGCGGGGGCGCCCGCGCTGCCTAACGACAGAAGCGGCGCCGGCAACCCGAGCATCCCTGACGCCAGCAGGAGCAACACTTTGATGATCAAGGTCGCGAAGAGCATGCGAGCAGGCCGCACAGACGTGGCCGAGATCGTGCACCAGCTCCGCACTCGCCTCGGGCCGTCGGAGCTGAGGCAGATCGGTGGTCTCGGCCATCTGCTGATGCCGGTGCTGCGCGGCGGCCTCGACGCATGCGTCGCGCGCCAGCCTCAGGGTACGGCGTGCCGCCTGACGCTCCTCGAGCCTCCACGCTCGCATCAGCTGGAGATGCGCGCTCTCGCACGCACTCGTGCGTTGGACGTGGACATGGATGACGTGGCGGACATGGATGACGACGAGGACGGCGCGATCGGAGAGGCATTGGATGACGACGAGGACGGCGCGATCGGAGAGGCATCGGGAGAGGCGTCGGGAGAGGCGTCGGGGAGCAAGTGCGAGCGCGCGCGGTGGACGACCGTAGCCTCGGGCGCGAAGCTGCTGCTCGAGTTGACTAGCTTGCACGCTGGCTTCTGCTACCTCTTCCACCTGAACGACAGGGACGAGCTCTCGTTGGTATTCCCCTCCGAGCACGACCGCGACAATGGGGTGTGCCATCCGAATGGGGTGCGGCTCGTGCCGAGCAGGTTCGGCGAGGGTGGCGAGCAGCAGTACCTCTCGGTCCACACCGCCGCGGACTGCGCGTCCAAGCGCGACACCTATTACCTGCTCTCAACGAGTACGAGGCTCGAGGATCTCGATGGGCTCGATGGTCAAGGTCGGGTCGGCCCGTTGCCCATGAGGCTCGAGAAGATCCCCGCTGCTCAGGCACGCGCCGTCCTCGGCGCGATCTCCCGCCATCTGTCCTCGGGTGCACGGCCATCGTGCGGGCGCGATGGCGGCGGTGACGTCGTGATGACTGATGACGTCGTGATGACGCTCACGAGCCTGATGATGAACGTCATCAACCAAGTGACGGAGCCGCCCATGCCGCCACCGGCTGCACCCGAAGGCGGGAGCGGAGGCGGAGGCGGCGACGCGATCGGCGCTCTGGGAGGTGACGGTGGCGGGCGTGGTGCTGGAGACCCGATCGGTGGCGGTAGTGGCGGCGGCGGCGGCGGAGGCGGAGGCGGCGGAGGTCGAGGCGGCGGAGGTCGAGGCGGCGGAGGCGGAGGCGGAGGTGGAGGTGGAGGTGGAGGCGGAGGCGGAGGCGGCGGTGGCGGCGGAGGTGGAGGCGGAGGCGGAGGCGGAGGCGGAGGCGGAGGCGGAGGCGGGCCAGAAAACGAGCCCGACTACGTGCATTACGCCGTCACGGGACCTACGGTCGTGGAAGCTATCGAAACGAGCTTCGCAGTGCAGGTCTGGGCGATGATCACTTCCACTATGCATTTGTTCAAGAGAGCACTCGAGCTCTCGAGTGACACGGAGAAGCGACACGCGTTCGCTGTAGAACCGCTCGAGCCGACAGTGATGGACTTCGAGGTGACCGTGATCGTCACAGGGTGCACCGTCGAGCCCGCGACACAACTGATGCACTGGAATCGGAAGATCAAGTCCGTGTACCACGAAGTCTTCATCCCGCCACATGTGAACGGCAGTCAGCTCGATGGCAAGGTCATCATCCGGCCGATTCCGGACGGCCCCATCCTCTTCAACGCGCCTTTCAAGATCTTACGCAAACCCCAGCTCATGCCCCCTCGCACCTCCCTCTCCTCGGGAGCCTGGCGCTTGCAGCCCCTCAATTCACTCCATCACACAGCGTCGCCTATCGCACCTAGACGGCCATCCTCGCCGTATCCTCACACCGACTTGAGCGTGCTCCAGGGATCTGATGATATCCTCGAGAGGCTCAATCTTGTCGAGCAGCAGATCTGCATCCAGCAGGAACAGAATGCCACGACCGCCTCAGGCATCGCATCGGCCAGCGCCATTGGCGGGCTCGCCTTGTCCACCGCAAACGACGCGGCCGCGGTCGTCCAGGCAGTGATGAGCAGGCAAGGGGTGCGACCCGATCTCGTCGAGAAGGTGAAGCGCGCGAGCGTGCGCATTGGTCTCCTCGACCGCGCCACGTGCAAGCTCTTCGAGCTCGGATCCGGCACCATCATCGACACTGGTGCGGGTGCGCCGAGGAACCAGGTGCTCACCGTGGCCCACCTCTTCGTCGATCCAGTCGAGAAGACCAAGGACGGCGCGCCCAATCCACATCACCTCGAACCGACCTGGACCAAGCACAAATTCCCCACAGCCATTGACTGGACGTCCGACGCGGCGCCGCTGATCCTGGCGATAGGGATGTGGGAGGCGGATGATCAGCCCTCACGATGGATGTGGTGGGCCGAGCTCGTCACCCCCCTCGCCATGCTGCAGGAAAAGTGCCAGTGCCACCAAGGACCCCACAGCATGACGCACATGCGTGATCTGGCCGTGCTTCGCATCTGCGGCCGCCTCGAACTCACGCCCAACGTCTTCCAAGGCTTCCAAGAGATTGACTACTCGGTCGTCGCGAAGCACCCAGCGATGGCCAATCTCGCCTCCGCGAGCTCACCGCTCCCTCCCGGGCTCCAGCTCGGAGATCCCGACGCGCTCAAGGTCAATGCAGACCCGATCACCGTCTTCGGTTGGTTCTCACCCGCGGGGGAAGTCACGCTCTTCGCACCCCAAGCGCTCGCTCTTGTGGCCAAGAGCCACGGGCTGTTGATGGCTTCGGTCGTGCTGCACAGCGGAGGCAGCGGAGGCGCCGCAGTTGATCATCTTGGCCGCCTGGTGGCCGTAAACTGGAGATCGGACCTGCCGACGCTGCCACCTAAGAAGAAGTATATGGCCTACATGCGACAGGTGAACTGGCTGATGGCTGAGCATGGTCTTGTATTAAGCGAGAGCGATGAGGCTGGCGTGGCATACTGGGCTGCGGACGGGAAGATGAAGTGGCGTTAACCGTCTGGTCTTGTCGAAGCTTCGACGCAGCGCTGTGCTCCAATGAAATGTGTCTTGAATGTAAAGTAATGTGAGTTGTGCTTCGTCGCGCGCTGCCGCTCCTTGTGGGGGGTAGTCGGTTTCGCTTAGATCTTGTCGGGCTCGCGGCATGCGGCATGGCCGTCTCAAACCGGGAGTCCGTCTCAAAACACAAAAGAGTAAGTGAGCGCGACACTGAGTTCAAAATCAGGTGGTGGGGATAGTGTGTGAATCCAGAAAGAATACCCTCCCCTACCCCTTTGGGTCAAACCGAGCGGAGTCCGGGAGATAAGCTGAAAGCTGAAACTTGCACGTTGCAGCAGGCGCGACCGGATGGCCAGAGCCACTGATCGGCATCGCCTCCTGCTTCCACCGACGACGTGCGTTTGAATCGATGTACGAAGCCGATACGGCGCTCGCACTGGATCTGGATGCGGAGTCGCAGACGCAGTCGGCTCCCCCGCGCCGGGAGCCTGGTGGCGCGAGCTGGGACGGGCACGAGGCAGCCTAGAGCCTTAACTCAAATCTTTGACGAATTCGGGGCGAAACCGTACAAAGCCGAAATTGTCGCCGAGGCAATTCACACTCGACCTTTCAAAGTGCGGCGCTCGCGGCGCGCGCGCCGCCGTCGCAAGTTATCAACTTTTGAATCCCCGCAACTTCCAGGAGCGGCACGATTGCCGCGAGTGTTCGACCACCTGAACCCCGCGGCGACAAGGGGGGACAATCTCTGGACGTACGCGACGTCATGGACGTCGCAAATTCAGAGGCAAGCACCAGCTGCAAGCCAACGGCTCCAGACCACCAGTGCCGCCCATGCATCGATGAGGATCAGGCACGCTGCCTGAGAGAGCAAAGGAGAAGCGCCTTGTGTGTTTGCGTGTCTGCTCACTGGACGCCTCACCACATGTTGACAGGATCAATCTTACTGCGTCGCCAATGGCTGGAAGCAAGAGGTCCATTGCAGCCTTGTGGGTGGACATCAGCTGATCAACGTGAGCACCGATGCTGATGGTTACATCTCATTCAAGCCGTGCCCCGCTCCGCCCGGCGACTTCACGAGCTTCGTTATTTTCGAGGCGCGCTCCCGCCTTCGAGAGCTCCCACGCCTATACATAAACACCTGTCCTCCTAATCCACATCACACAACGTCCTTGACGAAACTGCCGACTCCCGATCGGCTGCCGCTTGCTCACCGATGGCCCGAGCTCCGGTCGCAGTTTTGCATGGTCGCACTCTTCGTGCTCTCCTCCTCCTTGGTGACGAAGCACAAGCGAAGGCTGCTGGCCCTGCAGTCCTACAGACTCGCGCAGTACGTATGACGGCCCTTTTTAATCCGAGAGGCATCACCTTGACCCCGGTCGGCGTGGTTGTGACGCGCCACTCCAAACTGCGGCGACTGCGGCGACACGCCGAACGCGCTCATCGGTCCGTCGGCTGAGACGCTTAGATGATAGCCCGGGCGTGACGGGACCTGTGGTCGTGCGTCTTGCCGAGATGGCAATTTAACGTGAACGTCGCGTGATAGCCGCTATTAGGAATTAGAAGCAAAAACAAAACAATTTGCCCTCATTGATCAATCAAAATTTAACTCCGCGCGTGCGAAAATGTCCACCACGCAAAGTTTCACGAGCAGCGCCGTTGCGGGCGCGAAGCGGCTCACAACTCCTGGCGAGGGAGTGTCTGCCGAGTGGGCCCTGAATCGAAAACGAACGGAACGGAAGCTTTCACGGACCATGACGGAGCGCCATGGCATGCTGCGCGACGGGCTGCAAAAGTATTATGCGATGCAGGAACGGGAGCGGGAATTGCGGGCAGAAATTGAGGCGCTTGAGACCATCATCGAACAGCGTGTAGGCCTTCCTCGCGGCACGCTGAGGAATATGGACGCGGCGCCCACTGCACTGGCAGCATCTGATGCGGGCGCTGGACATCACGCGCGGCGGGGCGTGTCATTCGCACCGCGCCCCGCTCTCGATGGCGGTCACCTCGACATCACTCCGGTGCGAGATTATAAGTTCTCGTCGAAGACGTGCTTCGCTTCTCGAGGCGGCAGCAGCAGCGAGCAGTTGGAGTGACTCGGCAACGCGAGGGCGCTCCAGGCATTCTACATGCGTTCGCGGCATTGCTTTGGTGCTGCTGCATGATCGGATGCAATCCTGCATGTATCCCACATGTTTCCCGCATGTATCCCGAATGTATCCCCGCACACTCAGAGCAGATCATGTATCCTTGCATTTTGGATACATTCGAGATGCACGTTTCTCGGCGAGTCTTAATGAGTCAGATTCTGAGAGGCGAGATACATGTTCAGTTAACTACTGGTCATTGTACGATACATTTAGCGAAAAACCAGGTTACACTCAGAAAAGTATCCGCAGGGTGTGATGCCGTGCGACCTGGCAGATCATGCGGACGTCAGACAGGCCCGCGTCTGACAGGCCCGTGTTCCCGTTTTTCCTTGTTCGTAGGTTGAGGGCGCTGTGGATTTTGTGTGTCGCCTTTCGTAAACCTGCAAGAAACAGTTACGTCAATGCGATAAAACTTATCGGCGTTTTCCCGTCGTTTCCTCTCGTTTTTTGGGAAAGGCCGCACGAGGCTCTGCAAAAGGCTGCAGGGAAGCAGAGTTGAAGAGCCCGCGCCTTGCCGTCGAGCCTGTGTCGGGATGACGTCGGCACCAATGCTGCGCGGAGCGCTCGCGACTGCCCTGGCCCTGTTCTGCCTCGTCGTGCTCAGATCGCCATGGGCGCCGAGGCTATCTGCTCTCGAGCCTGCGCCGCCGCCGCCCGCATTCTCAATGTCCACGACTAGTACCTCAACAACACTGAGGCAAGCAACCCCAACGGAAGCGAGAGCAAGGCGCTTGCAGGCAGCGCCCCCACCCCCTCCTCATAACCCACCCAATTTTGCTCCTCGTACTCCACCGGAGACGGACGCAAACGGATGCTTGTGCGCAAATACATGCATTTATGCCCGAGACAACATCTGCGACGACGGAGGCAATGGCACCCTACCAGACACAAACTATTGCGGGTTAGGGACGGACTGCAATGACTGCGGCACAAGATGCTTGCCACCGCCGTCGCCGCCTCGGCCGCCCCGACCCTCGCCGCCGCCGCCGTCGCCGCCGCCGCCGAGCCCTCCACCGTCGCCCCCA
>Ga0210246_101432_pt1 | contig 18561 bp, 12 predicted proteins | sample ChrtobMetaP3_8mM_FD_155469 | JGI IMG/M metagenome (GOLD analysis project Ga0210246, IMG submission 155469) | Chrysochromulina tobin associated microbial communities from unialgal haptophyte culture, Seattle, Washington, United States - P3_8mM | ecosystem: Host-associated > Algae > Haptophytes >...
AGTGACATCATACCATTTTGACGAACGGACTCAATGAACGAAACCAGTCCGTCCGTCGCTCTTAAGGTTTGTCACGATCGCCCTCGTGTCGTGTCAAGAGTGAGCTGAGCGCGCACTCTGATCGTGCCCCACCCTCCCGTACCCTGTACTGGTATAGGGGGGACTAGGAGCCCGGCCCATGGCCGGCTCCCGTGTGGGGCTGTTTGATAACCTCAACATCCCTATTCACAGAGATGCGCAGCACAGAGAAGACCGCGTGGACAACTGTGATCTGTGAAACTCATCGCGGCATGGTAACACCGATCGCCGCCTCTATTTCGTCTGTGCTATTTCTCCGTATGACCCATCGCGACTGAGTCGTGCTGTTTTTGTTTCGTTTGTCGGAGTTTGTCCGGGCTTGTACAGCTCTCGTGTCTCGAGACAACTCGAATCTCGGTTTTTACTGATAATTACTACTACAATTACAACTATTACTACTAGAAAAAAACGAAATGTTTTCCCACCTACCCCCACCTTGCGTTGTGGGGGGCCCATACATTTCGCGTGTAAAGCGCGCTGCGCGCTTTCAGCCCCAACCGACCCCGGCCCCGCCGTACTGGCTGCCGCTGCTTTTTAGCGCTAGTGTCCCTCTTCCAAAGTAGAGAGAATAACATGCCGTGCTATCAGAGAGGAGTCTGGCGGCCCCCCCAAGCAGGCTGGGCTCTAACGCCACGCCGCGGGAGGGCACCGGGGCCTTTACCGCGGGGCTGATCCGTGTCGTCAGCTGCGAGGCGACCCTGATCCAGATGCCGCACGTGGTGATGCCCTCCGGGGGCGAGGAGTGCGTCCAGGCGTACGTTCAACGAGGCGCTCACCAACCCCCTTGCCCGGCGACGGCCCTGGGTTTGGCGATCTGGGCGGCGCAGTCCTCAACACCTCTCGCTCACGCATACGCCGAGGGGTCCTGCCCTCCCGCTTGCAGATTCCGGCGACGTCCTCGTCGGACAGTGAGCTCATCACCAGCGTCGCGAGTGGCTGACCGGCCGCCGCGAGGAACCTTCCGAGTGACGGACGCTCAGGGCGCTCGGGAGAGGCGCAGACAGCACGCGGCACATGCGCACCCACAGCTGTGCCACAAGGAGAAGTCCCCACAGCTCTGCCACAAGGAGAAGTCCCCACAGCTGTGCCACAAGGAGAAGTCCCCACAGCTCCACAAGGAGAAGTCGCCGCACTCCATGCTAACCCCGCTCCCGCACCGGTCGCACTCGTCCCTGCGGTCGCAATAGAGCGCGTGTCCTGACGCACGTCCCCCCTGGCCGCCGCCAGCAGCAGATCCAAAGCGTGAGCCGGAGCCGCCAGCACGGCCGCCGGGGCGGCGGCTCCGGTAACGGCGAGGTCCTCGGCACGAGCAGCAGCCTCCGCCCTCGCAACCTCCGCCCTCGCAGCCTCCGCCCTCGCAGCCTCTGCGTCAGCCACAGCCGTCGCCGTGTCGATGGCCGCTTGCTTCAGGCTTGTCACTGCCTCACTCGCGGCCCTTGCGGCCGCTGCCTGCGCGAGCGCCATCTGCGCCTCGAGATCATTCATCTGCGCCTCGAGATCATTCGCCTTGCGCCGCCACGCCTCCATCTCCGAGCTCGCCCTGAGGAGCTTCCGTTCATAGCTGACCGTCTCCTTTCGCGCCGTTTCGAGCTCGGCCGCCGCCGCCGCTCTCATCTCCCTCTCTCGCTCGCAGGCCCATTCCAGCTGCGACCGGTGCGCTGCGAGCCGATCATTCGCGAAGCGCTGCTCGGCCGCAGCGGCGCGTGCCTCGACCGCGCGCACCTCGGCGTGCGCGCGCACCGTGGTGAGGACCCCTTGTTCCAAGTCGACCTCGCGCCTCGAGAGGCACGCTTGCATCTCAGCGGCCTGCCTCTCGAGCGTCGCTGCTTGCTCGATGCTCTTCGTGGTGCGCTCTTCGGCTCCGAGGATCCGCTCGTAGAGCTCCTTCCTCACCGTCGCCACCGCCTCCACCACGCGTGCCGCCGCGCTGTTCTCGGCCTGCTCGCGCGCGGCCTGCAACTCGGCTTCACGCGTGCTGAGCGAGTACTGCGCCTTGGCAGCATGCATCCGCTCCTCGGCCGCCAACTGCTCGAGTTCCGCTGCACGTCTCTTGGCCTCGGCCGCCTCTGCGCGGGCCAGATCCCTCTCGCCCTTGAGCAGGACAGTCTCACCGAGGACGGCCTGCACCCGCTCCTTGAGCTTCCCCTCGCGCTCAAGCGCCGCTGCCATCTCACGCTCCGCTTCCTGACGCACGAGCGCCGCCCGAAGCCGCTGCCCATCTGCCTCCTCTTGCGCCGACCCGCCCGGGTAGCTGCCGCCCGATCGACCGTTGGAGCGCCCAGCAGCGCCGCTGACGACGCTGACTTCGCGTAGCACGAGCGTGGCGACGGCGTGACGCGCCTCGGCGGCCTCGAGCAGCGCTGTATCGAGCTTCTCCTGGATCGCACTCCGCTCCCGCTGGGCGTCGGCTGCGCTCTGCACTGCAGCAACGAGCTTGGCGTTCGTGTCGGTCAGCTCACGTCCCATTTCGTCCACGTCAGCGTGACGCGCGTGCAGCGCCGCTGCGTTCTCGGCCAGCCGCGCCTCTGCCTCTGCCAGCCGCTCAGCCAGCAGCTCCCCTCGCGTCGCCGCCGTCTCGAGCGCGCTCAATCTCCCTTTGAGCTCCGCTGCAGTGCTCTCCAGCATCGTTCGAGCTTCGATGAGCTTCGAAGTCTCGAGTCGTAACGCTGTTCGCACCTCCACCAGCTCCACGTCCACAGCAGCACGCGCCGTCTCGGCTGCCTGCTCGCGCGCCGCCGCCGCGTTGAGAGCTGATCGGCTCGATTCGAGATTGCGTCCGAGATCCTCCGCAAAGCTCATCTTGGCGAGGAGCTCTTCCATCCTCGAGCGCAGCCCCGCCTCAGCGCTGGAGGCGGCGTCACGTTCCGTTTGCATCGCCTCTCGGCGCGCGCATGCCTCGGCCGCCCTCGCCTTTGCCGTCTCCGCTGCCGACCACGCCACGCGCGCCGCCGCCTCAGAGACCTCAAGCCGCGCTGCCGCCTGCGCCGCCGCCACCTCGCCCCTCGAGCACGCTTGCGCGAGAGCTTCCTGTGCTTCAGCGTGCTTTCGAATGGCCGCTTGCTGGGCGTCGCGAAACGCGCCTGCCTCATGCCGCTCCTTGCTCAGCTGCGCCTGCACCGCCGCGAGCGAGCTCTGGGCGGCCGCCTCACGTCTGGCTGCTTCTGCCAACGCTCGCGTGCCGTCATCAACCTGCCTCGCCAATGCGAGCGACTTGTCTGAGAGGGAAGAGAGCTCGAGCTTTGTAGCCTCAAGGGCACTCCTCGCAAGCTCGTGCCCACGCTGCGCCTCCAAGAGCCGCGCCTTCATCTCGGCGCGCCCGCGCTCCACCGCGTGCGCTAGCTCCGCCTCCGCGTGCGCCCTGGCCGCCCGCTCGGCCTGCTCACGATCCTCTGCCCGCATCCGCTGCTTGCGCTCGTCGATTAGGCAGCGCTCGAGAGCGGCCTCCTTGGCCGCAGACGTGCTTGCCAGTGCAGCCTGCTCCGTGGCGAGTGCAGCGCGGCTGCGCGACTGGTCCTCGAGTGACTTGGCCGCGCGATGTTTCTCCTCTGCGAGCCGCTGCTGCGCGAGTTGCAAGCTCTCCTCGAGCGATGCCTCTCGCGCAGCGGCGTCGGCTTGACGTTTCTTGGCGGCCGACGACACCTCCGACAGCTTCGCTCGCAGGTCGTACAGCATGTCGTTTGCGGCGATCGCCGCCTGATCTTTCAGTGCCAGATCCTTGCGAGCGCAATCGAGCTTCGCCTTTGTCTCGTGAAGGGCTCGCTTCTGGACCTGATAGCTCTTTGGTGTGCCCGACGGCTTTGCGACGAAAGCGCTTCGCGAGAACTGGGGCGAAGAATTCTCTTCGACTGGTGAATCGAGCGACTCATTGTCGAGGCCGTCCAGCATGACGGCCGTCCAGCACAATCTCTCTCAAAACTCCTTTTTGGCTCATTACCGGTAGGGTCGACAAATTGGCTTCGGGTGACATGATTTGCATGCAAGGAGAAGTCAAGTTATACCCTACTACAGCACACTCTATACCTACAACGGCTGCAGGACAGGCACACACGATACGGTATAGAAGGGTGACCGATCGGCTTTACGTTTACGCCGCCGCTTTTCCCCTCGCTGGTAGTAGAGAGAACGTGAGCAATCTGCAATCTGGTTTATCTGCCCGCGGCCCTGGAGTGCTTGACGTTTCTTGGCGGCTCACGACACCTCCGAGCCCATCTCCTGGAGCCCATCCCCTGAGTGTGGAGTTTCAGGCTCATTTCCAACTGACCACAGGAATTGGTCTGGACCTCTGCTCGCTGCACTCTTTGACGCGCACAAGGAACTTTTTGATGATGGTTGCCGCATATTCGAGGCCTGTCAAGCCAACAGGCGTAAGGCCATCAAGCAGCCCTGAGGCCTGCGCCCGATCCGCATGCCACTCAATGCCCCACCAGACGACTTTGCACATCTCGGGCTGAGCAATGAAGCTCTCCATCACTTCAAACTCTGAGCCCTCGATATCCACTTTCACATAGACCTCGTCCTCGTTAGAAAAGCCAAGATCCGTAAACCAATCCAGGAAGCTCATGGTGGCCACAGTGTAGTTCCGCCCGGCCCCATGCCACTTCGCCCTAAAGTTAAACCAGAGATCGGCTTGGTGCGGGAATCCCGCCTTTTGCCTACAGGGGAATCGCGCTTTCCACGCGGCGTCGTCCAATCCAAACTCGTTGTCGTCCAGCCGGTAGGTAATATTCCGCGTGGATGCGGCTACGGGTCTGCCGATGACTTTGACACGCGGGTCTGCAGAGGCAAGCGGCTCGAGCCACACACGTACAATCCGAGGACTGACCTCCCAGAGGTAGACTTCAGTCGCTGTGGCAACGGCTGGCACCATTTGCTTCACAGCATGAAGGCTATTGCCACAATTGGCGCCCAAATCGATGAAAGCCACGCGCCGTCCAAGCGGCGGCGATTGCAAGGGCGGTCGCGAATCCACGACGCGCACGTCACAGGTAGGTCTAGGCGACGGCGGCTGGTCATGGACCAGCGCAGCGGCGGCCTCCTTAGGTGTGTGTGCGTGAAGCACACCGAGCGCGTCTGGCATGCGATTGAAGCTGAAACGGGCGCACATCTCGACTCGCTTAAACGAGGACGCGTTTAGCGTGCTCGCCAGTTGCCTCTCCGGCTTCGCCGAGGGATTGTGCCGTGGCTTCCCACATGGAGGCCTGCAGCTGCACATGCCTTCGAAAGGGTTTGCGCCCTGAAGCAACGGTGGCCGTACGACGAAAAAGTCCGTGTCAAATTCAATACTCGAATCCATGAATCGAGTCACGAAGAAGGCAGCATCGCGGTAGGAAGCCATCAGCAGCCCAATCGTATTCACGGCATATCGCGTGAGGAGCACATCCGGGTGGAGGAAGAGCAGATACGCGGCGTCTCGCCAAAGCGGTGCAAGGTCGGCCAACGCGTCAAGGCTGCCACATGTGAAGCCGCCCCGGTTGGATGGGGTGCTGACAGCTTTGCTGCGATGTGGGTAGTATGCGAGGTGAGCGCTCAACACAGCCTGCGCCGTCGCTGAGCCATTCGCATTAGTCACAAGCAGCAAGTCGCTCGAGTTCACGAGCCAATGAGATTTGGAGAGGTGGAAGACCTTTGCTTGCTCCGCATACTCCCACGTGTGCCGATGGCCATGAACAATGGTGATGCCACGGCCAGAGAACGGGGAGGTTTGCATGGATTTATACCGCACACGAGAGAGTGTGGGGAGGTTTGGAAGTGCGAGCCAGTAGGATCGCGACGCGGTTTCATGAAACTCGTGAACGATCTTACCGGTAAAAAGACACCGGGGGGAGCCGGGACACACACGATCTTACCGGTACCCCCCCCCCCAACGATATAGCTCCGTATAATATAGACACACGCATCCAATTCTCTATCTCCCAAAAGCACGGGGCATGCTCCCGTGCCCAATGGAGACGCGAGCGACGGCCAGTGCCGCCAGCCGCGTACTGGCGTACAATTCAGATCCCGCGCATCAGCGCGCAGGATGGCGAGTCTGCGCGCCCTCTACGAGGCGCGCGCCTCGCAAAAGAAAGTGGGGGGAGCGCAACGACGCTCCTTTCTGGAAGAGGAATAGGGGTTGCAGCGATGGCGATGCTCCCATATGCTCCCTTCTGGAAAGACATGGGGGGGAGTGCTGCGAGAGTGAAGGCACAGTGTCAGTGTCTATGTGTCACGTGCGCGGGCAGTTTCTAACGAACGCGGACCTCTTCGATCCTCGTGATCATCTTACATTTCATATAACCGCATTAGCGCACCAACTTCGCTTTCAAGGGACCGTCGCGTCAAAGCCTGAAGCTCGCACTCTCCAGTGCCCCAGTTGCAGTGCCCCCAAACCCGGCCGTAGAGCCTCTCTCGCGCGCCTCGTTTCTCAGTAACGAATCAGAAGTGATTGACAATTGAGATTTCAGATTATAGTCGTTACACGGATTGAACAGTAGTCTTGTCAGTAGTAGTACCATTATGATATGTATCGTGCAGCGTCTTCCGGTAGTTCTTATTGGGCACATGCACAATGCAGGGGTTGAATCGCTCAACACTCTTGACCGCAAGGGTTGAATTCCAGTCGGACCCCGTTAATGTGAGGAACAGGCTCGCGTTGTAATCGAGCCGGCTGCCAAGGCTTCGGTCTTTTGTGGCGTTTGCGTCGCGAAGCACGAGCCGCGCGATGGGGTCTTGATCGCTTCTGCCTGACATCAGTCTGAAGTACGACGTGTATGGCGGTGGCGCCTCGGCGGCCGCTGCGCGCGTAAACTTGGAGAGAGCTATGTGAAAACCACCGACGCCACCGCCATTGACGTAGCGGTAGACACTGGGCCTGCCGAGCTCATCCCAGAGATGCTGATCCGCCCTTTTCTGGAAGGTGTACAACCTCTCGGCTGAGACGATCACAGCACCGGGCCCGAAGCTGTTCACCCGCCGTCTGATCTCAGTAGCATTACAACGAAGATACGTGTCAAACGCGTCGACGAGCAGCACCGCCGTATCGGGGCACGCGCCCATCGCGCTAAGCGTATGATTGTAGACGCGACGGCGGAGCGCCTGGGCGCCCTGGGGTAGGTATGGCACGGCCAGTGGGACTCCAAGTGCATTGGCGCTCCGGCGGAGCAGGTTGGTTGCTGGCAGCGGCTTGTCGCTCGCTACGATGAGAAGCGCGGTAGGGCAAGGGACTGCAGGTGGCAACGAGCGCTGTAGCGCTTCCTGGAAGGTCTTTTCATATGAAGCCAGGTTTTTACTTGGTGGTATCTTGCATTGGTATTCGTCGCAGCTCAGATTGTAGGCGTCGATCACGCTCGAGAAGGGCTTCATATGTTCGACAAACGGAGCGATGAGCCGGCAGCGTGAACAAGTCCTGGTGTGAAGAGCTACTGTGGGAACCGCATCCGTATGTACGCCGGCCCGGTGTCTTGGGTGTCGACTTATGTGAAACGAGACAAGTAGGTGCGGGGAGCCGGGACACACACGGGAGACGGTACGTACCCGGTACAAGAACGGCTGCAGGACACAGTGACACACGATACGGTGGGTGACCGTAGACCGATCGGCTTTGCGTTTACGCCGCCGCTTTTCCTTCCCCTCGCTGGTAGTAGAGAGAACGTGAGCAATCTGCAATCTGGGTAATCTGCCCGCGGCCCTGGAGTGCTGGAAAAGCGGCCAATCCCACGTACTGCACGGCAATCATATGAATGTGCACCAAGTGGGCGGACTCTTAGCAACTCATCGCAGCAAGCGCCGCTGCGAGCGCCGAGCGCACACGCGCGGGCGTCGGCTCGGCCTCCGCCTTGAGCGCCTTGAGCGCCTCGCCCATCATGCGCTGTGCAGCGCGGCGCATGCCGATTAGGTTGGGCTCGCTCAACGTCAGCTCAAACCGATGGGGAGTGCGCACATAGTCGAGGGTCTGCGAGCGACCCTCCATTAAGACGTTGAAGCCGTCGGCGCGCATCTGCTCGGCCGCGCCCGCGGCGAATGAAATGACCTCTCCCTGGGTCATCTTGGCAACGGTCGGGATGTTCTTGCCCACCTTGGGCTCCTTGAGCGTCGTATTGGCTACCTCGGACACGAGAAGCGAGAGGCCTAGCCCCTCAATCTTGATGTCAAAGTCGCCATTCTTGAACTTGCCGAAGTGCAGATACTTCATGCACTCGCCGAGCAGCGCAGGCGTGAGGGCGGCCTCGCCGAAGGCGATGCCCGTTTGCTCGCACTTGGTCACCGCCAGCAGCGTGAGCGAGCGGAACACGTTCCCATTCGACCACGCGACAGCCTTCGGTAGGGTCGACTGCAGCTTGGCGACGGTCGTGCCCTTGCCGGTGCCAGAGAGCCCCTGCAGGATGAACACTGCGCGGGTGTCGGGACTCGAGCAGCAGCAGCGGCGCCGTGAGGCCTGAGGGGTAGTCCGGCAGGCGGCTGGCGACGGCGAGTTGCTGGCGTACCGCAGCCCTTCTGCGGCGCATCGCCCAGCTTTGCGATGATCATGCTCGCCACCGCATCCGCCGACTTGCCGAGGACATCAATCTTTGTCAGTGGCTCAACTGGTGGGTTGGCCGCAAGGACGCCTTTGGCAATCGCCATCTTGATGCCTGCAGCCAGCTTATCGTCATCCTCTGCGTCGCGCTTCAGGATATCCGCCGTCTCTGCATTTGCCAGTGCCTGGAATTTGGGATCCGACGTGAAGGATTCAATGATGGCCGTGGTGGTGGTGCTGTCTTCAAGCTTGAGCACGGTGTACGTCAGCTCCTTGCTCATGCGCTTGTAAGCGACATACAGCACCACGGCCGCCGCCGCGCCGCCCGCAGCGACGGGCAGCACCCACTTCGGCATTTGCGATCAATTCACAGGGTGCCCTTCTGCCAGCTGTGAAAACCTGTCGTAAACGGAACCGAGCCGAGCAGCGAAATGAAATGGACTGAGCGAGATGCACGCCTTCGCGCCCTCGCGCCGTTATCGTTGAACGCAGCGGGACGCAGGCACGCGTTCGCGGACAAGTCTGAAGTCACGGCCGTCCAGGCCGGCGCCTAAAAAGGTTCACTCCCCGTCCTCGACCACACGAGCACAAGGCCGCACACGACGGGAACGGCACGTCGGCCGCGCCGCGCCGTCTTTTTCAGTGGTGGACCCACTTAGTTAGTCACTTAGTGGACCCGCCCAGCTAGCTGTGTGTGCTGGCCGGCGGGAGGAGCGGGTCCAACATGTTGAGCGGGTCGGTGTCACGTGTACTTTTGTAGGCGCTCCGAGTCGGGTCGGTAACTTGTAGGCGCGGAGATTCATGAACTTAATAATCATGGTCGACTCGACAACTGTACGTGCGTCTCCTCGGTCCCTCCCTGTCCCAACATGCATCGAAGTCTCGCTCACACCAAGGCGGACCGGGATACCTCATAGCTCATACGAAGGCCCTCCACTGCACCGAGAGCACCTCTGCGAGATTGCTTTCATAGAGAGAGCGCACCATGCATTGATGCAATGCATCAATGCAGGGCACCATTGCGACCCGCGGCCGCCGCAAACCGGGCCATGCTATGCATACAGTGGCGCCGTAATGGGCGAGCAGCTCCGCAGGCCCTTAGCAAGGCAGCACTCGTTTAGTATGCGCCGCCCTTCATCTCAATGTTGCCATCGGCGCCGATGCTGGCGCACGAACCCGCCACGTAGCTGCCGTCCTTGGCGGCGAGGAAGTTGGCCTTGGAGCGGTTGGTCAGGGCTGTCTGCGCGGCGGCGTTGTTCTCCTCCTTGCCCATCCAGGTGACGATGCACGTCTTTTGGAGAGCTTTGCCGAAGGAGAAGGAGACCGACCAGGGCAGGTCTTTGTACAGCTTATGCATCTCGTTCAGGTTGATGGTCGCCGTCTCCTCGTTGTCCTCATCGAGGGAAGTCTCGCCCGACAGGAAGAAGATGCCAGGCAGCTCGGGAGGCACCGTCTTGAGCAGCGTCTCGATCGTGTGCTTCGCGACCAGCTCCTTGGACGCCTTCGGGCCCGTGAGTCCATTCTTGACCATGTTGGGCTTGAGCAAGCAGCCGGGCAGGTAGATCTTGTGCAGCGCGAGCGCGGCGAACTGCTTGGCAAGGACACGCTCGGTGATCCCCGCGCACACCCCAATCGAGTGGGAGCCGTTGGGCACGATCTCCGGCTCGACAACTGCGCACAGCACGCAGCATCCGCGCAGCTCGTGAGAAGCGGGCACACGCGCGCGCGTGTCCTGAGGCGCCGCCGATACGGGGCGCATGCGGGGCGCATGCGGGGCGCATGCGGGGCGCATGCGGCCGATTCGGGCGCGCTCGGATTTTGAGGTGGTAACGCATGAGGGGCGGCGTCTCGCCGGGCCGGCAGTTGCGGGGCGAGCGGGCGAGCGGGCGGCGCGGGAGCACACAGGAGGGAGGCTGTGGGGGGATAAGAGGCGTGGGGCGGGCACGTACTCGGGACGAGGCCGGCCGCCTGGCAGATGGACGCGTACTGCGCCAGGTTCTGAACGCAGATCTCGATGGCGAGATCCGAAGGGAGACCCTTCTCCGGATCGATCTGCAGCACGTTGCGCCACTTGGCGAAGCGCGCGCCCTGCGCGTACGCCTCGGCCGCGCGCTTGGGCAGGTCGTCGATGCCCATGCACCACGTCTCCGGGTGGCCGAGAGGGCCAGTAGCAGTCCCCGAGATGCCCGTCTTGGTGTAGCCCTTGTCGAGCTTGATGCCGGGAATCATGCCATTTTCGGTGATCATGTCAACGAGCTGCTTGCCGTTCTTGTCCTTCTGGAAGAGCGTCTCGACGTGCAGGATCACGCCCGAGATGTACTCGCTCAGCCCCGGGGTGGTGTAGAGCATCGAGCGGTAGGCGGCGCGGCACTCGGCCGTGTCGGCGATTTTGGCGGCCTCGACGTGGCCGGCACGCAGCCACGGGCCAGCCGACTCATCGGAGGCAAGGAAGCCCTTGCCGGGCGCCGAGAGGGCGTCGGCGGTCGCCTTGAGCGCTGCCTTCTGTGCGACGGAGAGTGACATCTTAATGAGACCGGGAGGTCGACGTGCTGAATCTTGAGACGGATTCGCTGATGAAAAAAGAGATCGCCGGTTAAAATTGCTGTTTGAGATTCGCGCTCGTCGATTCCAGTGGTTTGATGATCAATTTCATCTTCCCCCCAGTTTCCAAGCAACAAAAAAAAAGGGAAACTTCCTGGCTTCTCACAAGTTCTCGACGACGAGCGTTGCAGGCGCGAAACTCCAACTTTGAGATGAAATGGAGATACATGGACATGGGGGTCTGCCAAAAAATAGGACCAACTTTCAGCGGCGGGGAGTCCGGGTCAAGTTCCAATCCTGGGCCTTTCGTCTCGCGGCGACAAGGAGCGGGTGCACCTTGCCCGCCTGGGCCGCGCGCAGCACCGCGAGCACCTCGGGCTTGGCCACGGCCACCGTGTCTTCGAGCGCCGCCGCGGGATCTGCTCCGCACGTGAGGAGCAGCGCAGCGGCACGCGGCTGGTTGTTGTACACGGTGTAGTGGAGTGGCGTGGCGCCATCAAGGTTCTCGGCGTCGAGGTCGGCGCCGCGCTCGATGAGCAGTGCAATCAGCTCCTCGTGGCCCACCCACGCCGCGTGCGCCAGCGGCGAAGCGCCCGTGTTGTCGCGGCAGTTGACGCCCACAAAGCCCCCCTGGAACGCGGCGCGCACCGCCTCGAGGTTCGGCGTCGCGTACTGCTTGGTGGCGATGTCGTAGCCGCATGCGTAGAAAAGCTCTCGCTCTCGCTGCACGTCGCGAGGGCGAGTGCGCAACGAAGACGACGTGCGGCTCAGGCGCACTCCCCTGCCGCCCTCGCCGCCCTCGCCCTCGCCGCCGCCCTCGCCGCCGCCCTCGCCGCCGCCCTCGCCGCCGCCTTCGCCTTCGCCGCCGCCGCCGCCTGCTGCTGCCCGCCGCCCTGCGCCCCCGGCCTTGAGGCTCGCAATCTCCATCTCGAGGATCGAGATTTGGGCGAGGGCCTGCGTGAGCTCGCGCTGAGACTCCGCCGTGAGCGAGCGCACCGCCTGCAACTCGCGCCTCGCACCCTCGAGCAGCTCGCTCTCGCCTAATCGGCTCTCCATCTGCTCCATCTCCGCTAGCAACTCCGCATTCTCGCGCCGGAGTGGCTCGATCCCCGCCATCTGCGCCAGCAATTCCGCATTCTCGCGCCGGAGTGGCTCGATCCCCGCCATCTGCGCCAGCAATTCCGCATTCTCGCGCCGGAGTGGCTCGATCCCCGCCATCTGCGCCAGCAATTCCGCATTCTCGCGCCGCAAGGCCTCGAGCTCTGACCTTGCCAAAGGCGCCGCGGGCGAGGGCGCGCCAGGCAATCGCGCGCTGGCCGACACGCCAGCGGCCTCTGCGGCGGCGGCGGCCTGTACGGCGGCGGCCTGTGCGGCGGCGGCCTGTGCGGCGGCGGCCGCTGCACGCAGCTGCTCGACCTCAGCGCGCAGTGCTCCCACTTGCGCCCTGAGCGAGCTCGCCTCCTCACTCGAGGCCGATGCGGTGGCGGAGGCCAATGCCAACGCAGGCACACGAGCACGGAGCTCATGCAGCTCCCGCCGCTCCGCGTCGCTCAGAGCGCCGCGAGAAGCGCCGCGCTCGCTCGGGGTGACCCCCAGCTGCGCACCCACACCGGTCGCTGCCGCAGGCTGGAGCGCACCGGCGCTCCTCAACTTGTCGCTCACGGCTCGCTCAAGGTTCTCGACGACGCGGGTGAGTTCAGCCAGCTGGGCCTCTCGAGTGAGCGCGTTGACCTGGGCCAGCTGGGCCTCTGCCATGGAGGGCGGCACGCCAAGAGAAGGAGCGGGCGAGGGGTGGTTGTCCGGGTCGGCCCCTGGCGCTCCCGCGCGCACCCCTGGCGCTGGCGCGGGCAAGATCTCCATCGGATTTTGGCGAGGAGAGAGGCTGAGGAACGTCTTGCTTTCCTTTGACCGTGACGATTTCAGCGCCTTCCGGGGCGTGGATGTGGGCCTAGGCGTGGGCTGGGGCGAGGGCAGCTTGCCATCCTCTTTCTCGCCGAGTTTCACGCTGCTCCTCCTCGGGGTTAGCTTCGGTGCAGGCACAGGCGCACCGGGCGGGCGGTAGGCGAACTTCTCCGCACGGGCGCGTGACTTCTCGCGCATGTGGGCAGAGGCAATCTCTGGATTCTGACCCTTCGAGGATCGAGCTGGTGCGCCGCCGAAGGGTTTGGAGAACCCATTGGTGACGTCAAAGTTTGGGTTTTTTCGGTCACGGTTCCGTCTGACCCTGTGAAGGTTGGCACGGAGACCCACGTCCAGAGATCGGTGCGCGGGTAGCGCGCAAACCATAGTGCCGCCAAAGGGCTATCAGCGCGTGAAGAGCCGACTCAAAAGATGAAGGGCCTCATCCTCGTGGGCGGCCTCGGCACGCAGGTGTGAGCGTCGCATGTCTTCGCACTAGAGCGCACATGCAGCGCGTTGCGCCGGCCCTGAAACGTGGAGATGAGGCGCCACTGACCCGCCGCTCTCTCTCTCGCCCACAGCTGCGCCCGCTCACGCTTTCGAAGCCGAAGCCCCTGATCGAGTTTGGCAATCAGCCGCAGCTGCTCCACCACATGAAGATGCTCAAGCACGCGGGCGTCACCGAGGTGGTGCTCGCGATCAACTACCGGGCGGAAATCATGGCCGACTTCCTCGAGAAGCACCAGGACTTCGGCGTGAAGATCACGCTCTCGCAGGAGACGGAACCGCTCGGGACGGCGGGTCCGCTCGCGCTCGCGCAGGACCTCCTCGACGACGGCGAGCCCTTCTTTGTGCTCAACTGCGACATCGCGTGCGAGTTCAACATGCGCTCGCTCCTAGACTTCCACAATGCGCACGGCAAGGTGGGGACGATCATGGTGACGCGTATGGACGAGCCGGCTAAGTATGGCAAGAGCGTCGTCGTGCCGCACGAGACCGGCCTTGTTGATCGCTTCGTCGAGCACGGCCGCACCTTTGCGGGCAACCTGATCAACGCGGGCGTGTACATCTTCTCGCCGACCATCTTCCAGAGCCTCTCGATGCGCTCGATGTCGATGGAGAAGGAGGTGCTGCCGCGGCTGGCGGAGGAGGAGCAGCTCTACTCTCTGCGCCTCGACGGCTACTGGATGAACATCAAGAAGCCGCCCGACTTCCTCATGGGTACCTCTCTCTACCTCGCCTACCTGCAGCACCATCGGCCGGAGGAGCTCGCGACGGCGCTTGGCGAGGCGGCCGATGGGAATGTGGTGATGGCGGAGAGTGCGACGATCGGCAAGGGCTGCCGGATCGGCCCGGACGTGGTCATTGGGCCCGGCTGCGTCATCGAGGACGGCGTGCGCCTCGCCCGGTGCACGCTGCTCGAGGGCTGCCGCGTGTGCGCGCACGCCGTCGTGATCGACTCGATCCTCGGATGGCGATCGACCGTTGGGTGCTGGACTCGCGTCGAGGGGGTGAGCGTGCTCGGCGAGGATGTGCACCTCAACGACGAGCTCTGCATCAATGGCGCCCTCATCCTGCCACACAAGTCGATGGACGCCTCCGTATTCGAACCGCAGATCATCATGTGAACCTCTCAGCCGTCAGCCGTCTACTGTCAAGTCTACTGGTGCGCTCGGCCGGTGGGCCCTGGCGATTTTAAGTTGCATGATACGATACGAGTATGTTCAGACGCGTGTATCACCCAGCGTTCGGTTGGTGCATTCGGGGGTTTAGTTTTCCTATCTAGTCAACATCTGTCGGGCGTGGCAGGGCGCGCCCCGCCGAGGAGTCCGGGGCGGGGGGAGCCGCCCGCCGCGCTTCCCGCCGTGCACGACCCGAGCCCAAATGGGTCCGGGCACGGCATGGAGCGGGCGAGGGCATGCCTCCGCCTCGCCCGTCGCCGCTCCGCGCCGCGGGGCACCGCTGTTGCACTGAAGCCAGTCTGAAGTTCCCGCCCCCCGGGTCTCCCCGTGGCGGCGCACGTGCGCCGCTGCTGAGGGCCATACTGACAACACCACGATCGGCCTCCGCTGCACACACCACGCTACACTGAACAGCAGAGGACGAGTTGCAAAGGAAGAGAGTAGTAACAGAAAAGCCCGCACGGTCTCAGTCTCTCAGACCGACGGGTATGAAGAGGAGGCGCTGAGCATGCAGACGTCGCCGAGCGCGAACGCGGCCTCGAGCATTCGCGGACTGTGGCATCCGGGCGCGATGCGCGCGCCGCCAGGGGCACTGCCCTCGTGGCTACACTCGCCCTCCAAGTCCTCCACGGAGCTGTCTGAGGAGCACGCGGCCGCGGCGAGGGCGTCGAGGGTAAATCCCCGAGGGCTCTGAACGTCAATGCGGAGGCCCGCGCCGGCCTCGGCGTGGAAACTGTTGAGGGTCGCCGCTCGCAGGAGCTCGAGCCCGCTCGTCGCCGCCGCCGCCTTGCGAGGGCGACTCCGCGCAGAGCCCGTGGCCGCGCACCCACGGGGCCGTTTCGCTGAGCGTGGCGTGGGGCCGTCGGAATCCCCGTTGTCGGCGTCAGCGGCGGCGTCGGCAGGCGCGTCGGCGTCGGCGTCGGCGTCACCGCCCTTGCTGCTGCGGCTGCGCTTCGGCGCCGTCTTGAGCTGCTCCTCCTCCAGCGGCGCCGTCGGGATGCCATGCACGAGGAGGTGCTTCGCGATCGTCGACGCGTCCATCGTGTTCAAATCGAGCTCGCCCAGGCCGAGCAGGCGCCCGCCGTAGCGCGCCTGCAGGCGCACGATCCGGCGCGTCGTCGAGTTCCACCGGTTCTTGATCGCATTGTCCGTGCGTCCTGGGATTTGCTTCACCATGTCCGCCCACTTGGTGCCGTGTGCCGCGACTGCCTCCATGATCGCGCGGTCCTCGTCGGCGCTGAAGCTGTCAGTCTTGACGTTGGGGCTGAGGTGGTTGTGCCAGCGCTCGCGGCACTGCTTGCCGATCCGGCTGACCATATCGACCGCGATGCGCGACCAGTTCGAGGGCCCATGCTGCGCAATGAGCGTGAGTAGCCGGGCGTCCTCATCGGGGGTCCACGCGGACTTGGTGCCGCGCGCGGCCTTGGCCGAGGAGGCAGGCGGGGAGCCATTGGGAGTCTGGTCGATGGGCGAGACTGCCGCCGTGCAGGGCGTTGAACCCGGTGTGTCCGAGAGCGCGCAGCCCATGGCACCACAGTTGACCACGGCACCACAGTCATCGTCACCGATCGCGGTGGCAGAGTGGGCGTCCGAGATAGCGCTGCGGGGGACCGCGATGGCGTCGGCGTAGTCGTAGGCGATGTGCTTCAGGTCGATGGTGAGCTGCAGGGACGAACGGGACGCCAAGAAGGACATGTGCTTCCTTTTTCGTTGGTGGACGGCTTTCGTGGCGTGGGTTTGACGCCGCGATGATTTCGGACGTTGCGGAAGGGTGGAAGGAATTTTCTCTGGAAAAAGAATAGACATATGAGGCAAAATGAGGCAAAACTCAAGCCAAGCATTTAGTTCCCGCGGTGGCCTGAAGCGTGGGGATGCCGTAGGGAAGTGTCTCCACGTCCCTGTGAAGAAGTAGACACACGACAGCCGACGCTCTTTTGCCGCAGCTTTCCTCAATACATGTTCGCGGCCGCCGGCGGGGCATCTGTCTCGTCGTACCAGCTGCCCAACAAGCAGGCGCGCGTGCTGGTCGCGCTCGAAGGCGACACGGACCGCACACGTTTCGTCGTCGGCTCAACCGAACTCAAAGGCGACAACGAGGTACATGTCCTCCAGTTCAATGAGGACACGAACGAGGTCGTGTGCCTGAAGGCATTCGCGCACCCGAACGAGGTGTGGAGCTGCGCGACATGCCCCGCACCCGAGCACGCCGAGCTGATGTGCACGACCTACTCGACCGGCTCCGAGCTCAAGACCAGCCTCTGGCGGATGACGGGCGTTGCAGCTGCAGCGGCTGCCGAGACATCCACGGGCCCGCCACCGCTCTCACAGTTGGATGAGCTCGCGCAGCTGGGCGCGGCGCCGCTCGGCGAGCACCTGGGCGTCATCTGGAACGCCGTTCTCCCTGAGCAGATCGTCGAGCTTTGCCGGAATCGGCTCTCGCTCGTGACGCTCGCGCATGGCGCTGTCTCGTCGTCGACGGCGGAGAGCGCGGCGACGGCGCCGCCGATCGAGGGCAAGAGCTTCAGCTGCGCGCGCTGGGACCCGCACCACGCGCACTCGCTTGGCGTGGGCTGCGGCGGCGCGCTGCTGAGCATCGACACGCGCTCGATGAAGCTGGCGCACACGGTGGCGGAGGCGCACTCGCAGCGCGTGCGTGCGGTGGACTACAACCCGAACAAGCCTTATGTGGTGCTCTCGTGCGGCGACGACTACGCCATCCGGTACTGGGACCTGCGCAAGCCGAGCGACGCGCTGCTCTCTGTAAAGGCTCACTCGCACTGGACGACAAGCGCGTGCTACAATCGATTCCACGACCAGCTTGTCCTCTCGAGTGGCACAGACTACCTCGTCAAGCTCTGGCGCGCCGAGTCAGTCTCGTCGGCACCGCCCGCCGTCGACGCCGAGGAACCCGAGAATCCGGACGGCGAGGCCGACGGCCTCGTCAAAGCCTTCGAGGACCACGACACCTCCGTCTTCGCGGTCGCGTGGTCGGCAGCCGACGCCTGGATCTTCGCGTCGCTCTCGCTCGACGGCAAGACGGTCATCAACCACGTGCCGCCCGCCGAGAAGTACAAGATCCTCCTCTGAGACCCACGGCCGTCCACGGCACGCCCTCCAGAGGGGCGCGCAGAGATCGAGTGGGGGAGTGCCAGGACCAGGCTGGCTCGATGTCCCTTCGATTACCCTCCGGGTCCCTTTCGTCGATCTCGGCTCCACGTATCGATCGTGTCAGGGAGAGTGCGCCTGAAGTCGTAGTATTTCCATTTGCGCCTCCGTGCGTTGCGGCGGCGGCGCGGCCTCGGCTGCGAAATCTCAATGCCACAACCCTATCGGTTATAGCCTATCCGTCCCCGCTGGCGCTGCGCGCGCGCTGGGACGGGTGGGATCAACGAGACCGACCTCACTCGCCCCCTGGCAAGTGAATTGAGTAGCCCCCGCGAGCGAGTACGGTCAGTACTTCAGGAGGGGCCGGGGTGGTGGTGTGAGCAACAAGCAAGCAAGCTAGTTAGTCGAAACAACACAAGTACCTAAACGAGCGCAATCGAATACCCCTGTAACCAGCAGAGTAGGAAAGGGTGGGCGGAGAAGATGGTATGTGTGCCCAGACCGCTAACGCTCACCGGGCATGCTGACCTCACGCTTCCCAACGTGGGGATGCCGCCCGATTGTGATGCGCGCCTGTGGGCCACCCGTAGCAGTCGTCGACGCGGCACACCGGTCGGCGTGTGACCGCTCGGACCACACCAACAGGGGAATAGCTCGGGACCTGCCACGCTCCTCGGAGGAACGCAGGCCCGGGTGGATAAGCTGGTTTCGAGCCCCCCGCGATGTCAAAGGCCCACTGTGATGCAACTCGCCGGTAGGCAG
>Ga0210246_101433_pt1 | contig 18549 bp, 11 predicted proteins | sample ChrtobMetaP3_8mM_FD_155469 | JGI IMG/M metagenome (GOLD analysis project Ga0210246, IMG submission 155469) | Chrysochromulina tobin associated microbial communities from unialgal haptophyte culture, Seattle, Washington, United States - P3_8mM | ecosystem: Host-associated > Algae > Haptophytes >...
CAAGCGGCGGCTTCACCGTGGCGTTCGTCTACTGTTCGGAAGCCTACCCGACCCGCGTGCGCAACGTAGCGGTCGCCTTCTGCAACAGCTTTGCGCGCCTCGCGGCCATCGTGGCACCGCTCGTGGGCCAGCTACTGCTCGATGATGTGTCGAGTCTCGGCACTTTTGGCACCTTCGGCTTCTTTGGCCTGGTGGCCACACTCGCGGCCCTCAGGCTGCCTTTTGAGACCCTTGGGCGTGATGCCGACCTTTGTGCCCGCGCTGCTGGCGGCGGGGGGGACCTCGAGGATCACGAGAGCACGAAGCTGATCAACCCTCTCTGGTAGCGTGCGTTCCACGAGTCGCATCGCATGCATCCATCTCCATGCATCGCAAATACAAACTTTTCACATACATGTACTTAACTCGAAGAGCAGAGTCACAATTAGATGCCGAGCGAAGCGTACGAAGCTGGCACGTGTGGCAGCGCGAGAAGCGCACGGCCCGCACACTTTTGTTCGGTTGCCGCCGGCGACGGCGAAGTAGCTTTCAAGAGCAGATGTGGCTGCCCTCGATTCTTCCTCGTCGAAAAGAAGAGCATAAGTAAAGTTCCAGGGAGAGAACCTGCGAGACACACAGCACCTCCTTCAGCCAACACCACTTGGCATGCTTTATTCAAGTACAACATGTAACGGAATTCGATGAAACGGATTTTAGAAACGTTGTGAGTCGAATGAGCACGCCCGTGCACTCCACAGTGCCCTCCGACACGGCCGCGTACCCTCGGACGTCGGACATTGTCTCAAAGGACCTGCTACGATCGGGCGAGATCAGCCACTACGAGCGCCTCACGAATAAGACCGGTCCGCAGGACGACTGGATGACCATCACCCTGCAGTCCATGGCAGACCCGAGGTTCGTCGGCGAGGAAAACGACGAGCGCATCTTGCCAGCTGTAGATGCGTGGCTCCGCTTCCTCTCAACGTTCCCCGCACGCGTCAACAGCTTCCGTCCCATTGACAGCTTCGACAAGCACGGCAATACGCTGCTCATGATCGCCGCTTGCTTTGGCAAGGTGAAGACGGTGCGCAAGCTCCTCAAGGATGGGGCGGACGTCGAGCGCGTGTCGAGTTCGAGGCGTAGCGCGCTCGTGTACGCGTGCCTGGGACCGGAGCTGCCGAAGCTCAAGCTGGTCATTCTGCGTATGCTGCTCGACGCGGGCGCTCGCCACGGCCTCGGCTTGGCACTCGAGATCAGTGCGATCCTCGGTCGGCGCTCCTTCGTACGCCTCCTGATCGGAGCAGGCGCGCTTCCCACAGGACAGCTCGTCACCCTCGTCGCGCCCGCGGGCCGTGAAGACCTCGACGGTGCCCTCGCACGCACTACCGGCTTCCGAGGGGGCAAGTACGACTGTCAGCTCATGTTCGTGTATGCGCCGAGTAAGATCCCAGGAAACCCCTCTCTGCTCCAAAAGAATGAGCGACCGTTGAACCTCGCGGTGCTGCCGAGCCATCTGCACGTGGGCCTGCACACGATGGGCACCGAGGAGTGCCGCCCGATCCTGGCCTCTGGGGAGAATGGACCTCTCCCCAACCCTCTCGATGTCGCCGCAGCGCTTCTCATCGGCCCATCGGTCGGGCCGCCGGCTTCGAATGCGTCGCCCAGACCCCCGATGCATGCGCCCCCGATGCATGCAGCGCCGATGCAAGCGCCCCCGATGCATGCAGCGCCGATGGATCCAGCGCCGATGGTTGCGCCGCCAATGCATGCTCCGATGTCGCCACGGGCAGCATCACCATCTCCGATGCATGCATCGATGTCGCCGATGCATGCATCGATGTCGCCATGGGGAGCCTCGCCATCTCCGTCGGCGCGCGAAGCCATCGCCATCGCGTCGCCCCCCCTCATGCTCTCGTCGCAGCCAACACAAACCTTCACACCACATCCGTGGGATCTCACAAGGCAGCCACGCACAAGCATGCCTTCACCCATCATGCCGCTCGAGAGGACCCCAGCGCACCAGTACATGTTCGCCACGCCCATGGGCCAGCTCGTGCCTCGCTCTCTCGCCTTCGAAGCCCTCGAAGACACCGCCGAGGATGACAACGATGTCGCCTCTGCAGTGGCAGCACGCCCCGCAGCAGCCCCCGCGGCTCTCGACCAGCCATCAACCTTCATGAGCGCCGCTCCGCATACCCTCGTCGCCCCGGCCTCTACCGGCCTACCGACCTCTGCGACCCTCGCGGCGCCCGCAACGGCGCTTGCTGAAGGAGACGCGGTGCGTGTTGTCGGCCGCCCGGAGCGCTGGCTTGCCGGTAGGTTTGGCCGCATGCACTCACTGGACGCCGAGACGGGGCGTTACCTTGTGATGCTCCCCTCCTTGCCGGGTGAGCAGCCGCCGAATCATTCGGGGCGAAAGCCATCGCGTCAGCCAAGGGAGCCGCTCGCGATGCTCCTCAAGCCACGTCACGTTGTCCGCGTCGACGCGCCCGAGACGGACCCCGGGACGGCGCCCGTTACGGCACCCGAGACGACGCTTCAGCCAACGGCCGAGAGCAAAGCCGCCGCCGTGAAGCCCGCTGCGGAGCGAGCGGCAAGAGCGATGGCGGCGGAGGCAGAGGGGGCAGGCTGGTCCTCGACGGCGACAACGCCGGCTGCAGCTACATGCTACACTGCTATTCAGTCATATCCGGGCACTCCTAACTTGGCGATCCAGTCTTCTCCGGTTACTCCTCGCGTGAAGCCGAACCTGAAGCAGTTCAGTCAGGTGGGGCGGCCCACATGGCAACCTGCGAGCTGCTGGAACGACGGGCGTCCGATCACCCCTCACTCTGCCCCCTCGCCACGGGTGATGCGTGGAAAGGGATGGGTGGGCTTCAGCGGCGGCGCGGGCGTGAGCGCTCGGGACAGCGCTTCCATCGTCGCGCCCACGGGCGCTGATGCACCCCGCGTCCTTGCCGGCCTCGATGGCGGACCGAACAGGTCCCTGGCCAGGGCCCGCTGGAAGCTGGTCCGGACGCAGGCTTTCAAGATTGTGAACCGGGCACGCATTGCTAAACAGGTGGCCACTCAGGTGGCCAGCCACCCGCCCCTCCCATCTCACGTGGTCCTGGTCACTTCTCCGCGGTACGAACCGAGCAGGGTGGCACCACTGGAGCCCACGAAGCCGCCACCGAGGAGCACCTCGGCGCGCGCTCCACGCCCCTCCTCGGCTGGGCGCCACGTGACCGGCCCGCAAAAGAGTGGGCAGGGACTGCGACCCGCCCTAGTCGCGACCCGCGAAATGCAAAAGATGTCGCTGGGGGCGGCACCGCTTCAGAAGCCCCCCGCGCGGCCAACGTGGCTGCTCTGCATTGTCGATCAGGAAGGGGGACGTTATTAGCCCCTGTTCACTCTTGCATGCAATTTGTGAGAAAAAATAGGACATGCAACCCAACGTCACTTTTCATGAGGGCACTTCTTGCGCTGCTCGCGATCGCCCTGATAGGATCGACTGACGCTCAGACGCTGTCGCCGCTACCGTCGCCCTCGCCCCCGCTGCCATATGCATTACCGCCGCCCTCGCCCCCGCCACTTTCGCCCTCGCTGCCGCCACCTTCGCCGTCGCCCCCGCCGCCTTCCCCCTCGCCGCCGCCACCTTCGCCCTCGCCACCGCCCGCGCCTCACCCGCCCGCGCCTCACCCGCCTCCGCCGCACCCGCGGCCACTACCCCACCCCCCGCCGCCCCATCGGTCACCGCGCCCGACTCCGCCACCGAAGCCACCGCACGCGCCACCGTCTCCGCCGGCGCCTCACCCGCCTCCGCCGCGGCCGCCGCACCCGCATCCGCCTTCACCGCGCCCACCTGCGCCGCACCCATCGCCGCCCTCGCCGTCACCGCCACCACCGCCCTCGCCGCCAACGTCTCCGCCCGCGCCTCGCCCGCCACCGATGCAAACTGTGCTGAACGTGGGATTCCTCTGCTGGACAGCGTGTGGTGGACGTGCCGGCCCTTGCCCAACGTATTGTGGCGTTCAAGGTGCCTGCTGCAGGCTGGGCCAAACCACGGACGGAGCCGCCTGCGGCTTCGGCGCGAGGGGATGCGGCCACTCCTGCTGCACAGCGATGCTCTCTCCACCAAGCGTGCAGCCATGGCCGCCGCTGCCATCGCCACCGCCCCCAGTGGCGCCGCCTCCGCCGCCGCGCCCACCGCCCCCGCCCTCGCCACCTCCACCGCGCTTTCCACCTATGGTCCCAGTGAACGCACCGCAGACTCCGCCGCCCCCACCTCGCCCACCGCCGCTTCCGCCGCGCCCGTCGCCGCCACCTCCCTCGCCAGAGCCAGAGCCGCCTCCGCCGCCAAGCCCGCGTCCTCCCGAGCCATCGCCGTCGCCGCCACCGCCCTTGCCATCACCGCCACCGCCAGCACCGCCTTCGCACCCGCCTTCGCACCCGCCGTCCTATGCGAACGGCCTCTCTGCGCTCACAGGTGACGGTGCTGGTGCTGGTGCTGCCTTCGTCGTCGTCGCTAGTGCTGGTGCCTCCGCGCTGGTTCTCTCCCTCGTGCTGGTGTGCGCGTGCTGGTGCGCCCGTGCGCCCGTGCCCATGCTTCGCCCCCGCCCCCGCCGCCCGACCAGAGCGGCTGCGAAGGAATTCGGGCAGGAGCTCGGGGAGACAACCATGCATGGCTTCAAGAGGCCAGGCTTCCTACAACTCGAACCGAAGACGATGTCAGAGAAGATCGCGTTCATCGCGTCGGAGCTCGGGCTCGAAGAAGGGCTACCCGTCGCGAAGGCGGTAGCTGCTGCCAACGAGGCGATGGGCATTGTCAGCAAGGGTTCGATGGCCGCACAGGTGGCGAGGCTGATGACTGAGATTCGACTCGAAGCTGAGTCGAGTGCCATCTCAGCCGAGGGGGGTGCTGCCGGGCGGAGCGGCAACGACGTTGAGTCGGTGGAGGTGCTGCCGAGACAGCCGAGAGAACAGATAGCCGACTCAATCGCCGAGTCCATCGCAAGGGAGTACCTCAGGCCGAGTGCACGTCCCCTTGTTGACACGAGCGGGGGCGTGCGCTCGGGAGATGTGATCCTCACGGACTGACCATCACTGCGTGACTTATCTCAATGAGCCGCATGCAGGCCTCCGTTCTCTGTCTGAGCACAAGGATGTGGCAGCGATCGTTTCGAGGGCGGGAGGCAACTCGCATGGGAGGAGATTCGGCTGTGTCGAGTGTTTGGGCAGAGAGGGGGCGGAAGGCGCGCTCGTGGAGAACATGTGAGATGCCGCCTCGGACCTGGTCGCTGGGGATGGGGTGTCTATCTGTGTGTGTGAAGTTTCAAGTTTTAAACTTCAAGTTAAATCTTACGAAACGCGAAAGTAACAGACGAGAACCCAACCGAAAATATGCAAGGGCCGCGCGGTGCGCGTTTACATGTGACGTACGGCAGTATGGCAGGGGAGGCCACGGCCAACTTGCCGCATGTGCTGCCTTGGGATATCCTAGTGAGTGAGCCTGAGTAGATATCTCGGCTTGTACCCCGTATTGTATAACACGGTTACACGGTGATCAAGACGGTGATCGGTGTGTCTGCGTCTCAATAACTCACTCACTCACAGACATTCTCAGAACCACGTCTGACGGTCTGAGCTTCCCGAGCAAGTTAGCTACGGACGGATGGATTGGAAAAAAGGTTGTATTTCTGTCATTAATTATGCAGAAATGAATCTGCAATTTACCCCAAAAAGATGCGCTGCAAGCTCTCCGGAAAAATGCAAGGCGTGCGTCAAGGTCCGCCAGGGGCGCCACGAGTCTTGAATTCAGGCGTGGACTAGCGCGCGCGATGGCAGCGTACCAGGCAATCCTTGCGGCGCACCGTCGCCAGGAGGCCAAAAAAGCCTCCGGCGCGGTCAGAAAGATCGTGAGCGAAGATTTGATCGCGAGCCTCGTGAAAGAAAGGCCACGGCTGAATCAGCTCTTCAACATCTGGGACGAAGACGGCGATGGCACGCTATCTGAGCAGGAGTTCCGGCGTGCGCTGAAAATGCTCAACATCAGGTACAAACCCGAAGACTTTTTTGCGATCGTCAAGGTGTGCTCACCTGAGGAGGATGGCGTGGCGACTCACGCAATCTCCATGGCGGATCTGAACAAGCTGCTGGCCAAAGCTAAGTCAGAACACGTGAAGCCAGCGACAACACCCCTCACGATCGCAAACTTTCCGAGGCGCGCACTATCCCTGTTCTCATGGTTTCTCAACACGATGGCGGTGCAGACGACGCTGTACCTGCTGTTTGTGCTCATGTTCCAGAACCTGTCTGAGACGCTGCGGCTGCCCGCAGAGTACCTGCTGGACAAGCAGTTCGTCGACACCTTCCTCGAGGGTAAGTTCGACCCCAATAACCAAGACCGGTTTGTGGACATTCGGCGGCAGCACGAGTTGTGGGAGTGGGGCAATACGGTGCTGTGGCCGGGCTTCTTGGGCAACTCGGACGCCTACTGCGTGTACGACGAGGGCGGTCGGTTCAACTCGTCCGTGATGAACGTCTCCACACCGCCGCTCAGGCCGAGTGAATGGGACGCAGACAGCTGCAACGATGACGTGTGGCCCGACGGCACCGGCGTCTTCTCTACCGACCGCGGCACCGCGTTCACGGTCAAGGAGGTGGTCGATCGCATGGACGCCTATGACTGGACCGGGGGCATCGCCATCTGGCAGACGCGTGCCCAGACGGTGGGCATGGGCGCGTGCAACAGCCCGACCATCAGCGGTGAGTGTCGGCCCGAGTTGGACCAATCTAAACCCGACTCTCTCCAGTACCAGGATACGGAGCCCTTTGGGTACAACTGGACGAATGCGAGCGCGAGCGGCCTCTCCAACCCCTTCCTATACTACAGCGCGGCGGAGGCTGGCACGCTGCCCAACGGCCCCGCCTCCGCCAACCCGGCGAGCTTTCGGCGCTACCCGAGCGGCGGATACCTCTCCCTCGTCATCCCCTTCTTCTCGGAGACCTACCTGCCCGATCAGCGTGGCGTGGCCGAAGACGTCCTTGACTTTCGCGACCACCGGGTGACCCGACGGACGCCCGGGCGCACCGCGCGCTATTACTGCGTGCGCATCGTGTGGAATGGCGACTTTATGCACCAGCTGTGCGACCCCAACGATGACAACGTGCCGCCACGCACCACCGGACGCACTCGGGCGGCCGTGACCGAGTTCTGGAACGATCTGAAGCGCGCCCACTACATCGACAGTGCGACGCGCGCGGTGACGATCACGTGGAGCGCTTCCTCCAATGCTGCGGCGGTGACCTCGCGCTCGCAATTCATGTTCGAGTTCACGCCGACGGGTGCGGTGCTCGCCTCGTACCAGATGGAGACGCGCGTCGACCGTGACGACATGCTCGATTCGACCGAGTTCTATTCTCTCGTTTCGCTCTGCTTTACGGCCTTCTTTTGTCTCGTGGAGCTGATGGAGCTGCGGGCGGGAATCTTGACCTACTTCAGCGACATGTGGAACCTGATGGATTGGGCCAACTATGGCATCATCTTTATCGCGTGGTTCGATATTGGCGATTACATTGATCTTGCGAGATCCTCCGCGACCGCATGCAGCTCGACGCTCTGCAAGCGCGTGGGCTATCAAGACCACTGGGAGGTGATGGCGGTCAACAGCGATGCCAAGTCGTACCTGTCGCTCTGCGTGTGCATCCAGCTGCTCAAGGTGATCAAGTTCAGTGCGATGGCCGTCCCCAAGATGGATCTGGCGCCCAAGGTGCTCAAGAAGGCGCTACCCGACCTCATCTTCTTTGGGATCGTCTTTGGGATCTCGCTGCTCGCCTTCTCGATGATGTTCTACGTGACGCTCGGCCCCGTGATGAGCGAGTACTCGAGCCAGGTGGCCTCGATAGTCGCGCTGTGTCGGGCGCTCTTCGGCGACTTCGACATCGACGAGATCATCAACAACAGCTCCGGCTACATGAACGCCATCCTCTTCATCGGCTACCTCTTCTTCGCCGTCTTCATCCTGCTCTCGATGTTCTTTGCCATCCTTGGCGAGGCGCAGGCCACCGTTCGCGACGAGCAGCGCGAGGCCAAGCGCGAGGCCACCTCCGCGCCCGAGTACGGCGTCTTCGATGCGGCGTACAAGTCCGCAAGCAAGCTCGCGCGGCGCCTGCCGTTGATTGGTGCGCAGCTGAAACAGCAGCAGTCCAAAGATGCGGAGATGAAGAGCAACGAGCATGCGGATGCTGCGCCCTCAGCGATGGATCGCGTCGAGGCACGCCAGCTCGAGCTGGCGGACCAGCTCGCTGCGTTGCGGGATAGCTTCAAGGACGTGGACGACATCAAGCACAGCATCCGGGACGTCCGTGAGATCGCGAAGAGGTTGCTCAAGCCGCCTGCTTTGAGCAAGGGAAAGGACCGGCCAGAATCGGCGTCGGAATCCTTGAAAATGTACAGGCAAAAATCTCGGAGACACCATCGGAGACAGCTCGGAGACACGGACCTTCAGCATCTCGATGGTGACCGCAGCAACACGTGCACACCTCCCAACACGTGCACACCTCCCGGCACCGGCTCAGGCACATGCTCAGGCACCGGTTCTCGCGACCCTTACGACCCTGACGGCAAGGGAAGCAAGAAGTCGCAGATGTACTCGTGCTAAGTCGTACAATTTGGTCGCCGCGGACCCGGATACCCACGGATAGCAACTCACAGCACTGTACTCAGCAGCTGAGTCACTGAGTTGCCGACCTGACATGACGTCGTCGCGTCTGGGTACGTATACGCGGGTAGGTGCGTAGACGCACCCCACGCGCCCGCGTTTGCGCACACCAGGGTATGTATACGCAGGTAGGTGCATTTACGCTACATATACGCACCCATATACGCGAGCATGGGTGCGTACATATGCGGGTAGTAGATGCGTATTACTATACGCAACAGGTGCTATTCGACACTCGACCTCCCGAAGCCCTAAGGCAAATCGCCGTGTACACCAAGGATCCTTCGCACTCGCTCCTGCTGTGAGTGTTTTGGGTGACGAATTTAACCATTGGCTGTGAAATGCTGGTGTGTAATCATACTGAAGTGACACCAAGGCGACCACACGGCATGGCTCATTCGGCCCTTCTCGAGCTTGCCCAATCGACGGCAGGCACATCCGAGTGGTGCTTCAAAGATGCCAAGGTTAAGGACGTCTCCACGCTCATCGCACAGCTGCCGGTTGGCATGAGCACGAGGGATGCAGTTGCACTCGTCCAAGCTTCCGCGCCGCACGCTTCGGCTCGTGAGATTGTTGCTGCGATGCTGGCCAACACAAAGGCTTCGCACGAATCAGCGGAAGCCGCGGCAGCCGCCGCTTGCCCAGTCCAACTTCGAGATGTTCCAGGCTGTGGTGTGGGTGCCTTCGCCACGCGTGCCTTGAAACGCGGCGAGTGCATACTTGCCGAACTCCCATTGCTCGAATGGCGGCTGGAAGCTGGGCAGCCGGTGACGAAGGCGAGCCTCGAGGCACGCGTCAGTACGCTCTCTCCCATGGCCGCCGAGCATTTCTTTGCGCTCTGCCAGAACGCCGAGCACGGCGACGTCAAGACGGCCTATGGGATCTGGCTGTCGAACGCCTTCCCCACTGACGGTACAAATGCTGGCACGTCTCCAACGCGCGCCGCGGATGCAGGGCGACGAAGCAGCGCCGTCTACACCACGTACTGCCGCCTCAACCATTCCTGCGTGCCCAACGTGCACGGCGCATGGAATCCGACTCGCCGGCGCCAGACGATGTTTGCCCTCCGGGACATCGAGCGCGGCGAGCAGTTGCTGGTCTCATATCTCGCGGTGCTCGACCAGCCGCGGGACGCACGCCGAGCTGAGCTCGCCTCGAGCTTTGGCTTCGAGTGCCGCTGCACCCGGTGCCAGCTGAGCGGCGCATCTCTCGCCCAGTCGGATGCGCGCCAGCGCCGGCTGCTGCAGCTCCGTCACGAGATTGCGAGCGCCATCAGCGTCGATGGCTTCAGGGCAGAGGTAGCAAGCCTTGTGTGCGAACGGGCTGGCGGTGACAGTGCTAGTGTCGATGGCGGTGGTGGCGGCGCCGGCGCCGGCGCCGGCGCCGGAGCGAGCAGCGATGAGATCAGCGATCTCGAGAGGTTGCTGGTCCAGGCGTCCGTGTTCCCCTCAGGGCGGCGCGCGCTGCTCGAGGTGAGCAGGCGCCGTCTTGAGCGAGGCGTCGACCTTCTTGAGGAGCGGCTAGGACTCCTCGAGGCTGAGGGTGACGCCGCCCTAGCATGGGATACGCTAGACTGCGCGAGCCGACACTGCAAGGGCATGGGCGACGCGGTCCGCGCCAAGCTCTATGGCGCACGCGCGGCACAGTGCGCACGCCTTGCGCTTGGGACCGATTCGGATGAGTATCGGCGCTTCTCGGCAAGTGCGCGCTGAAGCGTCCGAGAGCGAGAGCGGCGAGTCGCGAGACTGGGAGAGCGAAGACCGAAGCCCCGACGCCCGAGAGCCGCGTGTACTAGCTACGACGTACTGTTCAGCCGAGCGCCGGGTGGCCGTGTGCACGTCCCAGGCACAAACCCTGGCGTGGATCATGGCGACGCACGCGAGCGAGCGACGCGAAAGGCGTTCCCGCGCGGCTCTGGATCTACCTGTACCTGCCTCCACCTGTTAGTTCCTACCTGTTCCGGTGTGTTTTCAAGCTACCAAGCTTCGCGCGCCCGGCGTCGCGGAAACTCGACCTCGGCATATTCCAATATAAAGAATAAACACGACACCCGACATTACTCAGACCATAGAGTCGAACCACGACCTCAAAAAAACAGTTAAACCCGGGGCCGGGTTGCGCGCGGTGAGTAGAGAATACTTAGTGTACGTGACTCGTGTGGGCTGCGAGGGTATCAGGGAGGCCGGGCGGGCAGCCGAGCGGGCGCAGACAAGCGCTGCGAGGAGCCCGTGGGTAATGGGGTAGGTCCTACCCCCTTACCGTGGGGCTGCGCGCGCGTGCGCGCGCCTTGGCAGCACTGGCGGCGGCGGCGGTGGAGCGCTGCGCGGGCACCATCATCATGGCGCCGCGGCCTGGCGAAGTGGCTCGGGGGCGCGCGAAGGGCGGCGGCGGCAGGAAGCATTGGATGCACCGTTTGAGGAATGCTTGTAGCTCTCTCTCTGCGTCCGCGCTGGGGCGGGTGGCGGTGCGCGAGCGCGAGGTGCCGAACGAACCCGAGCGCGAGCCGGCTGACCTGGTGGGAGATCGCGAGCCGCCCAGGGAGCCGTTGAGGGAGCCGTTGAAGGGGCCACTGAGGGAGCCGTTGAGGGAGCCGTTGAGGGAGCCGTTGAGGGAGCCTGCCGACAGCGGGCCAGGCTCAACACGGCGCGTCGTGGGCGAGCGCGATCGCTCGCGAGCCCCTCGATCTCGATCTCGATCTCGATCTCGATCTCGATCTCGAGTCTCGAACGCCGTCTCGAGCGGCCTGCGCGCCGTCTCGAGCGGCATGAGCGGGGACCTCTGCCGCTGCGCCACCTCGGCCAGCCGCTGCTCGGCCTCCGCGTCGGACCCCTCACGTGTGGCGAGCAGGTGCTCCGCGAGCATCGCAAAGGCCTCGTCGATGCCGCTGCCCTCGAGCGCGGACGCGGCGGCGAAGAGCATCTTGTGGCTCGAGGCGAGACGCGACGCCTCGCGCGCATCGACTCGCTCGGGCGTCGCTCTCGACGGGGCAGGCGCACCCCTCGCGCCGCGCGCCGAGCGGTGCGCGGCCGCGGCCGCGTCGTCGGAAGCGGGCTTCGAGTCGTACTTGTCGTACTTGGTACCGAGCAGCAAGCGGCTCGCATTGTGCGGCGCCAGAGCCTCGGCGCGCTCGATCCATTTGGGCACGGAGAGGAAAGAGGAGCGGTTCTGTGCGTCGTACATGACGACGACGCCGTGCACGCCGACGCACATTGAGTCGAGCGACGAGGGTCCGCCCAACTCGGCGCCCGATCCGCCCAACTCGGCGCCCGAGGCATCCCAGAGCTGCAGGCGTACCACCGTGTGCTTCGCGCGCACAAGGAGGGAGCGCATGCGCATCTCGACGCCGATGGTCGGCCCCTCGTCCTGCCACTCGTCCTCGGCGAAGCGCTTGAGGGCACATGACTTGCCGCAGCCCGCGTCGCCTAGCAGAACCACCATGAACAGATGATCATACGCGGTGGGCTGCGAGGGGGGCGAGGGCATTGGCGGCAGGAAGGAGGGGTGCGGGCCGTATGGGTCACTAGCGGCGGCGCCGGTGGCGGCGACGAGGCGCGGCGGCTGCTCGGGCAGCTTGATGAGCCTTGACATCACGCCAGTGGGGTTCACTTCGGGCGGCCGGAGCCGCGTGGCGCACTCGAGCATACCGGCCGTGCTCAGCCGCGGCAGATAGTCGAGGTTGAGAGAGCGCAGGCCTGGTGGCAGGCTGCGGGCCAGCATGTGTGCGCCCGCATCGGTCAGCCCCGTGGCGGACACATCGAGCGCCTCCAAGCCGAATGGCAGTGCGGGCAGTAACACTCTGAAGCCCTCATCCGTGATGGGATTGCCTGCCAATTGGAGTTGACGAAGCCGTGGGCAGAGGGGCAAGATCTCCGCGAGCAGAGCAGCCTCGTGGTCGCCCCAGCCGAGCAGTGGCGACCAGAGGACCTCGACTGAGCCGACGAGCACTTCGAAGGCACGCACGTACCCGTCGAGCGCCGCCTTGCGCTCCGCGCCGTCTGTGAACAGCGCACGCGCCGTCTCGAGCTCGCGTTCGAGGCGCAGCGGGAGCATTGGTGGGCGCAGGCGCAGCTGGAACGCATGCGCGGGCGGCGAGCTGAGCGAGCACACCCCGACAACCTCCCGCTCAAAGTCGCGCAGCGTGCGCAGCTCGAGACTCCATGGCAGCCGCCCAAGGTCGAGCACCATGCTGGGCGGCGTGTACAGGCTTGCGAGGGCGAGCTGCACTCGGCACGCGCCAGAGCGTAGGTACGTGGCCGTATCGTGCTCATAGACGCCCTCGTGATGACCCTCGTGCGTGCCGGGCAGGGCGCCGTGCTGGGCGCCCGGGCCGCGGGGGGAGAGGCACGTCTGCAACCAAACGGTCGTCTGCGCGTGCGCAAAGAGCGCCGGGCAAGCGGCGAGGCCCTGGGCGTGCAGCTTGGCCACGGCGCGGCTGGGCATCACTCCTGGCGCGTCGTGGTAGATGCACACATAGTCCCAGAAGACGGCCACCGGTAGAGGCTCGATGCCGGTCGAGGCGCCGTGTTGGGCGTCGAGCATGGCCTTCAGTAGCGGGGCGACCGTAGCGAGATGGAGAGCGCCGGGATGGCCTTCCTCGAGCCACGGGCAACTAAGGACGATGATGCGGCAGTGGTCGGGCGGCCGATCGATGAATGCATGCTCGGGCGCCTGCTGGCGTGATGGTAACGGCTGCCCATTCTGCCACAGCTCGATGAGGAACTGCGCACTCACGAGGCGTACCGGCGCCTCACGCCAGCCGCCCGAGGAAGCCACCAACGAGCCCGGCCCGGCGCCAATCACCGCCGAGAGCGCCGCGAGCTCGGTGTACGTGCGTGCGGCGGAGGAGGCCCAGTCCTCAGCGCCGGTGATGCCCGGAGAGAGGATCGTCGACGGGCGCAGCTTGCGTCGGCCGTCGCCGAGCATCACGAGTTTGCGTAGCCGCATCTCATTGCGGCTGTCGCGCCCGCTCATGGCTGCCTCGCTGGCCGCGCCCAGCGTTCCCGCCGAGCCGCCGCTCAGGTCGATCCCGAGCTCATCCCGCCATGGGCGCGGCACGTCGGCGTTGAGGTACGCCGCGTGCGGCTGCAGCGGCAGCGCGTGCGGCGGCCCGAGATCGCGCTCGAGATCGCGGCGCAGCGGCGAGCGAAGGGGCGAGCCTAACGGCGCCCGATACGGCGCCCGATCCGCCTCCCCCTGCTTGGCCAGCAATCCCCCTCCGCGCGGGAGCATCCTCGTACCTGATTACGGAGGCAATCAGTTGTCCGTCAGTTGTCCATCAGTTGTCCATCAGTTGTCCATCAGTTGTCCATCAGTTGTCCATCAGTTGTCCATCAGTTGTCCATCAGTTGTCCATCAGTTGTCCATCAGTTGTCCATCAGTTGTCCATCAGTTGTCAATCTCACTCCCGCGAGAGCATCTTCGTACCGGGGGCCTTCTCGTCGCCGTCACCCGTAGGCCTGAGGCCGAGGCCGAGCTTGAGGGCGCCGTTCTGGGCGCTGCCGCCCGGGCTGAGGGCGCCGTTCTGGGCGCCGTCTGAGCCGAAGCTGACGCGCGGCGCCGTCCCGGCGCGGCGGCTGCCAACGCTGCTGTGGGCGCCGCCGCTGCCGCCGCTCATGTTGGTGAACGGTCGTGAACGGCCGCCGGTCGCAAGCACCTCCTCATCAGCGCTCGGCGGCACCGACGAGGAGACAGTGCCATCGGACGCGAAGCGCACGCTGCCAGCGCTTCCGGAGCTGTGAGTGTGAACGGAGCTGCTCATCGCGGCGGGCGCGGCAGGGATTGCATGCGTGGTGGTCGACACACCACGTGCCGACACTGGCGGTGTGAAGGGCAGGCTCAATGGCGGTGGCGGTGCGAAACCCAACGGCAGCGTCGTGGCGAGCGCCGCGCGCACTCGCCCCTGCCTCGCCGCCTCCGCCGACGCCTCCGTCGACGAAACCGTCGACGAAACCGTTGACGAAACCGTCGACGACGCGGCGTGTTGGGCGCCGTTGGCTGTTTCACGTCGCACGCCCTCGGCGCTGAAGCGCACGAGACCAGCCGTCAATTCCAAGGTACGCGAGGGCGGCGGTGGCGGCGGATGGCCGGCTGCGCCAAGCCGAGGCGGCGTGCCGAGGACCTCGTACTCCGACGCGGGAGGGTGTGCACGTGAGTGTGAACGCGAGCGCGTGGCGGCTGGCGAGGAGGGGGCTGGGATCAGCAGCGACGAGGCGCCGTCGCCCAGATCGCTAGCCAGATCGAGATCGCTAGCCAGATCGCTCATTGGGCGCAGCCCTCCCGCGTTACTGGCGGCCGCGGGCCAGTGGCGCACGGGCCCCGCCAGAGGTTCACGTGTCGGAGAGAGGCTATGTCCCTGGTCCGTGTCCACTGGCTGCCAGCGGCGCACGGGTGAGGGTGCTCGCTTGGTCGCCGCGCCGGCGAGCACCGCCTGCTTGTTCGCATGCTCACCGAAGAGGCGCTCGAGCTTAGCGGCGGAGCTGCGCGTGTCTGTGAACTGCTGCGCGAGCACGACGACCGCCTCAGGCACATTCGACGCACCGTCGGGCGGCACGACGGCGTCGGGCGGAGCTGGCCAATCCCACCGCCTCTCGTTCAGCTCCGTGTTGTAATAGTAGGTGCGGCCCGCCTCCGTCTGGGCCTCCTTCCACCCGTTGGGCAGCGGCCTCCACTCCGGAGCTGGATTGGTAGCGGCAGCATCGGCGGTGGAGGCTGAAGGACGCGGCCGCTCTGGGCTCGCGTTTGCGTGCTTCCGTACTCTCTGGGCAGCAGCAACTTCGTAGACCCACTTTCCATTTCGTAATATGGGCGCCTTTTTCGGCTTGCCTTCCTCGTCGACAAGGTTACCCTCCTTGTCGCGCAACTCCCCCTTTGCAATCAGGTCGGCCACAGACTCCTCAGTCTTGGTCATGCCGCCGAGGTCGCGGCCACGGATGACCAGGCCCGAAGTGGCCAGTGGCGCGATCGCAGCGCACGCGTCGGCCACCGCGGCTATCGCCTTTTTGGTGGAAGGTTGTTGGTAGACCTGTCGCACCATTTGGACCGCGGACACGCTGAAATTTGGACGTCCGCGCGCGCACCACCTGTCGCGCGACGGAGGCTGTCGGCGCCTTTGGCGTCCTCGTGCGGAAAATTTGGAAATCGACGGCAGGTAACGCGCTGATGCGATGCAACCGTTGCGGTCCGCGAGTGGACCGTCCTTCGGAATGCTCGACCACGGAGATGAAGAGAAGTGACACGAAAAAAAGCGCCTTGGTGAGCACGATGGAGGTTGGACTCTTCACGATCGCCGGAAGCCAACCGAGGAGGCAAAGATCTCCGGGGCGCCAGAACGATGCGAGTGAGGTCGAGTTCTTGCGGCGCGAGGTGTTTGACCTGGAGCGCGTCATCAAGACGCTGCACGCCTCGCGCACGAGCGACAGCCAGGACCGAGCGCAGCTTGAACGGCGCACCCATGCGGCGCTCGAGGAGAGCGCGAAGAAGCACGCGGCAGCGCTGCGCGAGCTCGACGGCGCACGGGCGGAGCTGTTCAGGATGCGCGAGGAGCACTCGTACGCCATCAGCTCGGCCTCTGCAGGCGAGGCGGAGACCCGCGTGCTCGCATGCGAGCTTCGCTTGCTCGCGCTCGAGCTGCTCGACGCCGAAGCGGAGCGTGAGGCAGCGCGCGAGGCTGAGGCGTCGGCGCTGAGCATCGCGCGCACCTACCGGCGTTTCGCCGCCCAGGGCGCGAGCCGCCTCGACGAGATGCGTGTGGGGATCGAGGAGGTCCAAGTGCGCTTGCAACGGCGAGTCGAGGAGCTGCAGATGGCGAGCCGCGAGGTGCTCCGGCTGCGCGCGCTGCGCGCCGTGCACGGCTGGAGCGTCGCGCGCGGGCTCAATCGCGCCTTCATGTCATGGCGCTTCATCGTCTTCAGCGCCGAGCAGCGCGAGGCGGTCGCTCTCCGACTCGAGGCAGCGTACCGGCAGAGAGACATTGAAGCGGCCGCGACGCGGGTGCAGGCGGCGAGCGAGCGGCGGCAGGCGCGCGAGCTGACGTGCGCGGCCAAGACGCGACTCGAAAGCGAGCAGCGCGAGGCCGCCCTCATCAAGGAGCGCGCCGTCGCATCCGCCGCGGCGGACGCCGAGAGGCGTGCTCTCGCGGAGAAGCGAGCGGCGACCTTGGCGTCGCAACTAGAGGACTCCCGTCAGACGGTGGCGCGGGTGAAGCAGGCGGGCGCGGCGGACCTGGCGGCGTGCCGTGAGGAGCTGTCTGCCGCGCGGCACGACACGGCGCGCGCGCGGGAGGCCGAGCGCGCGGCGGCGGCGCAGGCGGCGCAGGCACAAGCGCAGCTGGAGTCGTTTCGGATGCAGCTGGCACAGGCGCGTTCTGAGGCCAAGGAGGCCACGGAGGCGAGGCTCGAGGAGAGCAAGACGCGCGCGTTCCTCGAGCGCGTGCTGCGCGAGGAGCGTGCCCACGCCTCGCGCCGTGCGACCGAGGCGACGTTGCTCGTCGAGGCCCTCGAGGAGCTCGGCGTCACTCATGAGGATCTCGATGAGATCTCGGCGCGCCTTGGCGGGGCGATCTTCGAGCTCAACTCGTCGCTGCTGGGTCGGGCGCTGCGGGGCGGCAGAGAGTGAGCAACTTGGCTCTCAAGGGTCTGCTGGAGCGTATGAGCGCACAGGAGGCTCCCATTGCTTGCAAGTTGCATCGAACCGTTTCCGCTTGGTCGGATGGTCGCGGCCGGAAGCGGGGTGCGTCCGACACGTCGACGTTTTAAGCCAGTGGCCCCGGAGTCCTGAGACGGCCGCGATTCCCCATAATTTCGAAGACGTTTTTCTTTGAACACATTCTTACTAACTTCGCTGTATATCTAGTATGTTACGGTTACGTAGGAGCGGTTCTGAGGTCAGGTCGGACCGCTGAGGACATGACGCTTTTTTTTGCTCAGGAGGTGTCCAGAGGGTGTTTTGAGACACCCTGGCGTTAGTACGGGGCCCCCGGAGGCGCGGGGGGGGCGGGGTCACAACGTGTTCAAAACGACGCGATCGTGGAACGAAGGTGATTTCATGTCGGCGCATCGTGGAACGAAGGTGATGCCCGAGCTCGTCACCCCTGAGCTCACGCTCGTTCGCGTTGCTGATAAGGGCGCTGGACAAGTACGCCTCGGCTCGCACAGCTGCCGAGGCTCGCGTCAACTACCAACTTAAGGGGAATCTGTCGCAGCTGACATGTGTTTTGTCCAGGTTGGAAGTGATCGCTGTCGGCAGCACGGGTGTCGCGGGACCAATGCTCACCAGCAGCGAATGCGGCAGAAGACGAGATGAATGGCGACGATGAGGCGTGGAGCGCCGACGCTGCGATAGCGCGCATTGACGCGGGCGTCAAGCGCAGCTGGTTGGCGACGTGTGAGGAGGGCAGCGACGATGGCGACAGTGAGGGTGAGAGCTCGTGAGGGCGATCGATGAGGATCATAGAGCGATGGCGAGGACGCTGACGAGGCAGAGAAGGAGGCTGATGGTTGCCGCAGCCGATCGAAGCGCAGGCGGTTGGTGGCGAGATTGCTCAGCGCACAGTCACTCAGTCTCGCTATGAGTCGAGAAAATTTCATCCGTCGGTCTCACACAAATCTTACTCTCTTATCATGTGTCTTATGATATTCAGAACTAACATACATGATCTTCTCTGATTTGATCATAATGCCCACGAGAAGTTTCTTTAGGTCACAACATTCGAGAAATTGTGACGCATGATCTTGAGGTGCGATGAGTCCCCAAGGATGCGATCGTGCATGCCATCACGGTCAAACTCAAGATCGGCCTCTTGGATGAGGCTCTCAACCGTCACATGCACCTTCTCACCATCGAGCAGCTTGTAGCTCCGCCGCTGCTGATC
>Ga0210246_101436_pt1 | contig 18511 bp, 18 predicted proteins | sample ChrtobMetaP3_8mM_FD_155469 | JGI IMG/M metagenome (GOLD analysis project Ga0210246, IMG submission 155469) | Chrysochromulina tobin associated microbial communities from unialgal haptophyte culture, Seattle, Washington, United States - P3_8mM | ecosystem: Host-associated > Algae > Haptophytes >...
AGGGGTTGTACTCGGTGAGGGGGGGGGGCATACCAGAGGGGGTGTACTCGGTGGAGGGGAGCTGAGGCTCGAGAAGCTGAGGCTCGCATGCAACGTCTCTGGCCATTCACAGCTGAGGCTCGGTCCAACGTCTCTGGTGACACGGTCGTTCACAGGCTGGCCATTCACAGCTGAGGCTCGGTCCAACGTCTCTGGTGACACGGTCGTTCACAGGCTGGCCATTCACAGCTGAGGCTCGGTCCAACGTCTCTGGTGACACGGTCGTTGTGGGAAGCTCAACGGGGAGTAATGGAGGGTACTGGCAACGGGCGGCACAGCCGTGGCCGACCCGCGGGCGCCGTCGCGGGCACTTGCGTCTCAGTAAGTGCTTCGTCTTGAGAGTCAAGGAGTATCAAGGAGGGCTGTGTGGAGGGGTTGGGGTATGGTGAAAGCTCGTTGTATGCGCAGTCGGTGCGGCGGGGCTTGTGCGTGTGGATGACCCCGCATGGACGTCGCCGACTCGCCGTTGCCCCACGAGGAGGAGACGGTCGCGCCTCGCGCGCGCCGCGAAGGATGAGCGTTGGCGGGCCCGCGGAAGTAGCAAGTAGCGCCCGCGGGTCGCGGTCGGCGACGCCGCCGACAGAGCGAGAGCGGGGAATTTGTAACTTCCAAGCGCTCTACCTACGCACATTGGGGAGCATGGGGGAGGCCGGACTCGCGTGTCACGTGTGTGGTGTGTGCGCGGCTGCCCCCCCCCCCGCTTCTACCAACTACCTTCCGTTTTCTCCCGCGGCCGCGCGCGCGGTGACCCGCGGCCGCGGTGCCGTGCGTCTGCGTGGCAGCGTGGGTCCGTGACACCGACGCGGACGCGTGAGCGCGGTGCGGGGGAGCGGGCGGGCCCTAGAGCCTTATACTGGGCGCGGTGGGCCAGGAGCGTGCTGTGTGATGTCTGTGAAGTCTCACGAGTGTGAAAGTTCCTGAGGATGGGGTTCACCTGTGAAGTGGCCCGTGTTGAAAGGCTTCCCCTTTCTTTTGCTTCGACGGCGTCTGTCCCTGTTTGTTGGTGCCGCCGCGATCGAGGCGTCCGCCTTTTCCTCCCAAGCGTACGATGCCGGGCGGAGCGCACGAGTTCATGAAGGCCTGGGACCCGGAGGAGGACCAAATCATTTTGGAGATGGTGCAGGCCGAGGGGCCCAAGTGGAAGCAGATCGTCAAACGGCTTCCTGGCCGAACGGTGCGTGTGGCCTCTCGCCGCTCTAGGGGCCTCTGCATGGGCCTGGCGTCACCCTGAGCCACCTCGTGGGCTCGCCCTCACGCGTGCGCAGGTCTCGTCGGTGCGCAACCGGTGGCAGCGCATTGAAAAGGGCCGTAAGATGCGTGAGGAGGGACATGACCTCAAGAACCGGTGCCATGCGTGCGGCCAGCCGAAGCGAGGGCACATCTGCTCGGCGAAGCTGCGCGGCGGCCCGCAGGTCGACCTGCCCGACGTGCCCATCCAGATGACCGCCGCGCCGTTCATGGGCATGGGCATGGGCAGCAGTAGCAGGACGGCGAGCGCCGCCGGATACCTGGGCAGCGAAGGCGCTGGACCGCTCGGCCAGCCGCCGCTGAAGCGCACCCGCTCCGGCTCGAAGCTCGTGCCCGCGGAGGCGCGTGAGGCGTATGAGAACGCCACGCGCGGCATCCCGGGGATGAGGAGCTACGAGAGCTACGACGCCCCGGCGGCCTACGGCGGCGGCGGCGGCGGCGGCGGCGGCGGTGGCTCCTCGTCATCGTCTGCCCACGAGCCTCCAAGCCTGCATCGAATGAACACGTCGTTCCTCAAGGAGCTGGCGACGCACTCCGAACTGTTCAGCCCGGCGACGAGGGACTTGATGTTGTTCGTGGCCGACTCGCCCGCCGAGCTGCCACCCAGCTTCAACGCCGTCGCTTCGGATCCCGCCGCCCCTCCGTCGCTGCGACGCGTCGCCTCGCGTGATGCAACGGCCAGCAATGCCGTGGAGCCGCCGAAACTGACGCGCTCCGTGACGAGCTACATCCGCGAGCTCACCGGCGACGAGGGCTACAGCGGCAACCAACTCAGGGACGAGGGCTACGGCGCCGTGGCGAGCTCGTCGCCTCTCGTCCCTAATTTGGCACCCCCGAGCACCTCTCGTCAAGCTTCGGAGTTTCGTCAAGCTTCGGGTCGGAGCGGCGGCGGCGGCGGCGGCGGCGGCGGCGGCGGCGGCGGGAGCGGGAGCGGCGCGCCGCTCGTGTCGCGCATCCCTTCGATGCCTCACTTGGATGGGCGCTCGGTGTCGTCGTTCATGCGCGACTTCATCGACACGTCGGCGGCGTTGGAAGCCCCTCCCGCGTCCGCGGTGCCTCCGCCGCTCACTACGGCGCTCGCCGCCCTGACCGAAGCCCCTCTTGTGTCGGCAGGGCCTCCCCCGCTCACTGCTACGGCGTCGATGATGAGCGTCAGCTCGATCTCCGACTTCCTCAATTGATGGGAGCTCTCGATCTCCCCCACGGAGCTCTCGATCTCACAACGGAGATATCGATCTCACCAACGGAGATATCGATCTCACCCATGGAGATGATGAAGGGTCGCCTGAGACTCAGTGGCCCCGCCCCCGGGTGCACTGGCACGGCAGCGTGTGATGGCATCCCTAATTTGGCATCGCTGATCCTGTCGAGAGAGGGCCATGCAAAATGCATGCGAAGTGGCACCGCGGATGCGTGATCGGCGGTGCAGGTGGAGTGTGCAGGCGCGGAGGTGCAGACGTAGATGACGCGTGACGATCTGATGTGTGCACATGCATGGCACGGGTTGCGGCAGCTCCACTCACCACTGGCGGCACTCCTGGCGACCACTGGCGCGGGTCCCGTGGTCTCCCTCCCCGCACCACGGGTGTTTGGACCGCCATGTTGGAGAAGGTTTCGACGAAGCCGAAAATAGGGCCACGGTCCACGTACAGAGGGAAGTGCGAAGAGTCCGAATCAGTAAAACACATTCGACATTGCACACAAAGACACATTGATATTCACATTGAAAAATGTGAAATGAGATAATGTTAATGAGATATCGTGTGTGATATCGTATGATGCATACCGATTCACGCATTGACGCGTCAGCAAGTCTCTCGACAGTGACTCTCCTCCGTGCTCTCTGAGTCATCTAGTCAATGTACAGTAAGGGTCAATTCTCGGTCAATTATTACATTCAGTCAAGTAGAAACAGATTCATGTTCAGTAATTCACACCATAAAGCGCCGTGCAGAGCGCATTCGCAAAACAGGCAAGATGGCTCCTTGCGTGTGCCCTGTTTTGCTGTCGTCTGGCTGGTGGCGAGGCGGCCAGCGTCCAACCGCCTGCCCCGGGCTGGGCGCGCCGTGACGCCGGCAGCTGGCACGCGCGCTCCGCCGCTTCCGAGCGGCATACCATCTCTCACAGGAGCACGCCGCTCAAGAGGACCACCGAGAGTCTCACCGTGGTTTCCGTGTGCTTCCGCCTTCGCAGGCCGTTCGCAATGGATCCTCCGTACCTGGGTCTCCTCAAGGGCAACTATGGCATCTCCGGCATGAGCTGGTTCAAGGACTACCAGAAGGCCTTCATCAACACCAGCCGCTTCCGCCCCATCCAGCACGTCATGGGCTTCGTGCTCATCCTCGGCTACTGCCTCGAGTACCCCCACCTGAAACGTGCGCACGAGCATCGCGCGACGGCTCCGTCTCCACCCGCGCCGCCGCAGCGTCCCCGCGCGCACCGCGCGCACGCGCGCCGAGTCATTTTCCTGGCCCTCTTGTGTCCCCCATTTCGATCCTGACCCTCTGTGCCATTTCGGTCCTGCTCTTGTCATCGCAGACGAGCAGCACGCACGGAAGAAGAAGGCGGCGCTCGCGGGCGACCACCACTGAGCAGGCGCGACGCGCGTGGCGGGGAGAGGACGGGTCGGCATGGACACACGCGAGCCAGCGTGGGTCTCTATTTCTATTGGAGAGCAGGGGGCGACCACTGAAGCGGCCAGACGAGATGTGATCGCTCGGACCTAATGCCAGACAGGCGCGCGGGGCGCTCGATGGAGCCTTTCACCTGTGGTCTGTTTTATTTTTCCAAATCTTCACACAAGAAACCCGTGCCCCTTCGCGCTCGGTAAAGCGCTCGGTCGCAATGTCGAGCGCGAGCGAGCTTTCAGCGCCAGCGTCGGCGAGCTTCGGGCTGTTCTGCTCGCCACCTGCTACCGCGCTTGAGGAGCCAACACACCGTGAGTCGATCAAGGATCGCAATCGCATCGATCAGAGGCGGCGTCGCGAGGTGGTGCTCTCGAGCCAGAGGGCTCGCCGGGCACAGGTGCTCGCGCAGTCCCGTGGGGTATGGGACGGCGTGCCGGCGCCCGAGGCCTTCGACTTGAGCGTGGAGGATCATGGTGAGTCAGAGGCCGAGAGCGAGTCCATGGAAGCCGTGGCGACGCCGGCGTCTGCGACGGCCGCCGCTGATGAGATGGACACAGGAGCCGGTGGCAGCGGCGGCAAGCGGGCGGGCCGCAGCGGGCGCACGCGCCGTGGGCCCGGGCGTAATGTGGCCGCTGAGCAGCTCACGAGCGCCGAGTGGCTCGTTGACGTGCCTCCTGACCTCGCGGGCAGTTGGTACGTGACGCCGCGGCCCGCCGGCTGGCGCTGCCTCGTGCGCACGACGGGGGAGCTCACACGGGCGTATGGTCGCACTGGCGGCAAGCCGCGCGCCTTCCCGTCGGCGCTCCCCGGCGGCAGCCGCGCCAGCCGCGGCGCCGTCGGCGCGTGCGTCCTCGACTGCATCTGGTCCGACGCCGAGAAGACCTATTACGTGCTCGACTGCCTCGCGTGGAATGGGCATCGGCTCGTCGACTGCCCTTTCGAGTTTCGTCACTTTTGGCTGCGCCAGCGGCTCGGGGCGGACGAGCCGGCGCCCGCGACGGCGCCCGCGACCCAGCAGCGCAGCGCCGCCAACCCCTGCGTCTTCGCGCCGCTGCTTGCATTGCCCGCCACCCCCCTCAACCTGCATGCAGCGTACGCGGGCAGCCCCCCCTTTGCAGCACCGAAGGATGGGCTTCTCTTTGTGCATCGCGAGGCGCTCTACGAGGGCGGCATGAGCCCACTGGTGCTCAGCTGGGCCGACGCGAGCTGCTCCGCGCGGTTCTTCGACTATGGCTCCGACCAGATGCGCGAGCAGCTCAAGCGACGTCCTGGGCAGGCGGCGCGATGGCGAGCTGCGGAGTTGGAGTCGGCGGTGCGCTTCTCCGAGCTGTGGGAAGCGGCCGAGCGGCCCCCGATGGAGGATGCGCTGCCGGCGGAGGGGCTGCCGTCAGCACCGCCGCTCAGTGTGTCCTCGACGGCGCCGCCGGTGCTCAGCGGCGTCATGCTGGGCGCCAAGGCAGACGCAGAAGATGGGGACGATGCGATGATTAGTGAATAGTCAGATCGCCGCGTCAGTCGGCGGTGCATTTCTTTTGACTGCTCGAAATATGACTAAAAATTCGCTGTACGGCCGTGTCCCATGCGATTGCGTGCGGCCGGCGGCGGGGGCGGACCCCGACAAACGGGAAACGCCCCGCGCGGGGACCTGCCTGCGGGCACCGGGCTCTGGCTCGGCTGCCGGCCGGCGCGTCGGGCCGTCGGGCCGTCGGGTCGGCGGATCGGCGATGTGCTTTAAGGCGGAGGCGGGGGGAGGGTGCCGGCTCGATAGCCGGCTGCCGCGCGGTGCGCGGAGGTCGTGGCGCCGCGGACCTGAACCCGAACCATGTCGTGTGAATAATCGTAGTGTAAGGATCCGCGTGCGGACGATGCGTGCGGGTCTGCCGCCCCGGCGGTCGGCACCGCGTGAGGCGTGGCCAGGTGGCCTGCGGCGGTCAGCGACCGTTCAACACGTCTCCGCGAGACCGCGCGGGACCGTATCATCACTGAACACGCGTGTGAACTTTATTACCGAACGTCCTGTAAGCCTGTATGCTGTAAACCTGCGCCACTGCCTGTTAACCTGTGAGCTGTATTCATCATTGTTCATTCTGAATCGAGAACACGACGAAAGGTCAAACACCTGTGTGGGAACCCAAAGTGAGTGCTGCGGGGTGCCCCATATAATATCCATCTCGTTCGATCTCGTCTTCGACGACCCGCCAGCGCCTCGGGCCGTTGGCGCTGTCGTGGGCACTTGCATGCAAGGCAGCGCGGCGCCAGCGCCACGGCCTTTGGTCCGCTCGCAACACGCGATACGCGTCCATCATCCATCCATCTATTGCTGCGACCACCGGGGCCAGCGACTCGACTCGTCCAACGTGGTCATGCGCTGAGCGCAGAGCTCGTTTCGTCAACAAGCGCTGAGCACAGAGCCCGTTTCGTCAACAAGCGCTGAGCTCAGAGCTCGTTTCGTCAAGCGCTGAGCTCAGCGTTCCTTCCGACTCGACCCTTCCTTTCATACTCCGACACTGTGAAGAGGGCTGTGTTCGTCGCCCGGCCGCCCGATTTGGATAGATCTCCCCAATCTCGGCTCGGATCTCGGGTTGAGCTCGTGGCGCGCTTGCTGCCCCACCCAAGCATGCCGGCCAGCAAGGTGCCGCCGCGGGGTGCCCCGCCGCGCGCGCTCTTGGACGAATCCTTCGTGACGTCGTTAGGGCCGTTTGACGAATCCTTCGAGCCGTTTGACGAAGTCGATGAGGGCATCGATGTGACCATCGCCGAGAAAGTCGAGGATTCTGTCGGTTCGGTTCGATCGGTTCGGTTGGCGGGCTCGAGCGCCGTATTGGGCTCGAGCGCCGCCGCCCCGCCATCTCCCCACAGCCTCTCCACCGCGGCCGACTCGTTCGGTTTGTGGCCCGAGCTTGGACTCCGAGATGACCCGAGATGACCCGAGATGTCCCGAGATGACCCGAGATGTCCCGAGCTTGGACTGCGCCCTTCGCCCGAGGCCATGCCGTACACGGTAAACGGGCTCGGCAGCAGGGAGGGTGCAGGGTTGTGAAGCAGCTCGTGAATGAGCTCGGAAGGGGTCGGGTTGCGACTGAGGCTCTTATCTCGGACGTTATCTCGGACGTTCTCACGGTCGGTCCGTTGGCTGAGTCCATGGAACGAACCGAGGCGCGAGACGGACGGTGACGTGGCAGTCGGCACGATCACCTTGAGCGGGAGCGCCGCGGCGAGCGCCTTGCTCAAGGTCGTCGTGCTCGCCGTCGCCGTGCTCTCGCTCGAAGTTGACGAAGCTGACGAATTCGAGATCGTGCGCTCCGGATCCGTTTCGTCCGCAGCGCCCACGACGGCGCCATCCGGGAGCGCCGTCCCCTCCGAAGCGGTCGCCTTTACCGCTTCCCCCACTACCGCTTCCCCCACTACCGCTTCCCCTTCAAAGCGCAGTCGTCGGCGAGCGAAGCCGTCGGTAAAGGGCTCCTCTTGAGCAATCTCCATCTGAGCTCCGGCGCTCGTCTTCGCGCCGCCGGCCGCCTCCAAATGACTTCCACCACCGCCCCCCACGACGCTCGACACGACGCTGATCCTCGCGCTGTCAATCGAGATCAAGTAGAGCCCATACAAGACCATGAGCATTCCGGCCACATAGAGCGCCCACCTGTGGGGAGAGGAGAGGGCGCGCCGTGGTGAGCACTTGCATGCACATGACCATTCCGGCCACATAGAGCGCCCACCCTCCGTAGCCCAAGGATGTCTGATGAGAGAGGCAATCAGATGTAATTAGAGCAATCAGATGTAATTAGAGCAATCAGAGGTAATTAGAGGCAATCAGAGGTAATTAGAGGCAATTAGAGCGCTCACCCTCCGTAGCCCAAGGATGTCGCCTCATGAAGCAGCTCGAACTCCTGGAAGAAGATGCCGCCCGCAATACCCCCAAAGGTTATGTAGGTGCCCACCTGAGGGGGGCAATCAGACGTCATCAGAGGCTCATCAGAGGCTCGTCAGTGCCAATCATCCCAAGTGGAGTCGTACCCGATGAGGGAGGCAATCATTGGCCATCAGCAGGCAGTCCGCGGCACTCAATTGCAAGCCCATGAGTGGGATGATGATGAGGGGCAATCAGCATGCGATCTGCGGCCATCAGTCAAGTGCGCACCATGAGTGGGATGATGATGAGGGGATCGTAGAGCACGAGGCATTCAGTCAGCTTCACGCCCCACAAGCAGCCCGTCGCGACGACCAAGATGAGCTCGATGTACAGCAGCCAGCTCGTAAGCACCTGATGAGGGACGTCATCAGTGGTCATTAGCGGTCATTAGCGGCCATCAGTGGAGGCCATCAGTGGTCACTAGCGGTCATTAGCGGCCATCAGTGGAGGCCATCAGTGGTCACTAGCGGTCATTAGCGGCCATCAGTGGAGGCTATCAGAGGACGTCAGTGGCATCTCAGTGGCCTGCGAGATCGCAGCGAGATCGCACCTCCACCGGATCTTCGCTCATCATCGCGAGGAGCACCGAGATCGCTTTCGAATGCACGATGAGTTGCCCACCTGATGAGAGAGGCAATCAGAGGCAATTAGAGAACATCAGAGACCATCAGCGGTCATCAGCGGTCATCAGCGGCCAGCAGCGGTCATCAGTGGTCATCAGTGGTCATCAGTGGTCATCAGCGGTCATCAGCGGAGAGGCCCACCGCCGATGAGCGAGCAGTAGAGCGAGTAACAGATGGGTAGCAGCGCCGGATGCGGCGGCAGCTCGCCCGTCTGCTTCCAGCGCCGCCGGTAGAAGCGGTGCATCATGAAGCAGCACGTCGCACACGAGAGCGTGATGGCCAGGAAGAGCCACCACGCGGTGCTGGCCCAGTACTCCTTCATCTGCGCCGGCGAGTGGCAAATGCTCGGCGCGCCAAAGACGACGCTGAGGCTGGTGCCCACGAGGGCGAGGAGGACGCCCAGCTGCATGCGCAGCCCCACGCGGATCTTGTTGACCACCGAGTTCCACGCTACGTTCGTAACAAACTGGAGCGATTCGATCGGTACGAGGATGCTAGCGGGAGCAAAGGCCAGTGCGCCGAAGTTGATGAGCGCGAAGGCGATGAAGATGAAGAGGCCGATGCGCCACTGCCTGGAGCGCCACGGTGACGTGTACTCGGTCGGGCCCAGCGACTTGATGCCCATCGCCTGGACATTCTGGCCAATGTTGATCCCTATGGAGCCGGCGATGCCCATGGCCACGCCCATGCCGAGGCCCCATGAGGGCAAGCCCTCGCACACGAACTCGTGGACCGAGACGTTGTGGTAGAGCACCTGCGCCATGCGCGTCCGCACGCCGCAGCTCCGGCGGCCTTGGAGGCCCTAAGCTCGTAGGACGCCTTTCTGGACCAGTAGCTTTTGAGTTCCGGATCGCCTGTGCTCGGACCGGTCGCGAGACCAAACGCCAACTCGCAGGTTTTTTGGATGCGCAGGTTTTTTCGAAACCGAGTCGACAACCCGAAACCCTCATAGGGCGCATTCGTACACATTTCGACTTGCTGTACTGACTACCGTCGTAGTCAGTTGCATGTACTGTAACTCACGCGTTGCCGTCATATGTACTCTGGAGATTTATTTGCATTTTCGGCTAAGTTTGAAGTGAGTAGACGCGCGGCCCATCGCGTTCGCGTGTTCGGGGAGGCAATGGCTGACCCTAGGGTCCGTGCGTGTACTAGGTATGGTCTGGTCAACCAAGCAAACTTGCCTAATATTTAACTACATGTGCATGGAGCGCCCAGGACCCACACTCGACTGTATGGTCGTCCGAAGGCACATCGTGAGCGCCATGCTCATGGTGAGCGCACTGAATGGCCGCGCCCATCAGCACCCATCCTGGCTGCCCCTGAGGCTACCAGTCATTTCCCGCGCCCTCCTGCCTGCCCTTGAAGTTCCCTATGACAAAGTGCAGGATCGAGCGCTCATAGATGTTCTTTTCGCGATCGGCCGCCGCCATGTTGACGAACCGATCGGCCCTGGTGATGCGCGCCTTTTGGCTCTGCTGCGCCACGTGGACGGATCGCTGCCAATCCTGCAGTGCGAGCTTGCGCTCGTTTTCGCGGAACTCACGCTCGTGACGCACCGCAGCCTCGCGCGCGCGCATTCGTTTCCTCCACTGCTGCTTCTGGCGCGCCCTCTCGCTCGACTTCTGCTCCTCCTCAAACGCCGCCTTGTCGAGAAACTTCTGGCGGCACGCCTCCTTTTCGGAGTACTGCTTTTGCAGCTCCAGATGCTCGTCGAACTTGGTGTGCACGACGGCAGAAGGTCTCGAGACGCTGATAAACGTGATGGTGTGCTCGGCCTCGCGCGCGCTGGGGGGCGGCGAACGGCCCGGCGAACGGGCCGACGGTGAGCCTGAGCCTGAGCGTGAGGTGCTCTGCGGACGTCCTGAGCGAACGGAGCTCAAGCCTTTGCCATCGCTCATTGTCAAGTGCTCCATTGGCGGCCTCACTACCTTCCACCCCACACCCTCGAAAAGAGTCGGGCAAATCGAAATCCGCAAGAACAAGGGCTTTGTGGAATTTCGTGATGTAACCGAAATCTTCGGAAAACCGGCGAAGGTCCCGAGCCCCAATTGCTTGGCGAGCCCCGACCGCCGCGCACGTCACGTCGCCAACATCCCAACGTGTCTGCTACGTGCTCCACGACTGACTGACTGTCAGAACACAATTAAAGGCGCCTCCGCCCTTGTGGTTTCGTCAGAACACAAAGGCGACTCCTCCCTTGGTCTCGCCCGATGCGACAAGCTCCGGTGGCTCCTCCCCTCTCGCTTCCCCCTCGGCCGGCGCCCCCGCCGGCGCCCAACACGGCGCCGCTTTTGACTTGACTGGGGGCAGCTCGAGCGGCGGTTGGGGCGTGACGTACGTGACTTGCTCCTTGCCGTCGGTCATGATGAGCGTCATCCAGCCGTGACGAGCCCGAGGTTGCATCTCGAGGCTGATGGCTGCGCGCAGCCCGCCGTCGAGCGTGCGCTTCGTCTCGAGCACCTGATGAAGGAGGCAATCAGGTGCAATCAGGTGCAATCAGGTGCAATCAGCATGCAATCGGGACGCAGCCCGCCGTCGAGCGTGCGCTTCGTCTCGAGCACCTGATGAGGGAGGCAATCAGAGGTCATCATCAGAGGTCATCATCAGAGGTCAATTGGAAGGTAGCACGCACCTGATGAGGGAGGCGATCAGAGGTCATCATCAGAGGTCATCATCAGAGGTCAATTGGAAGGTAGCACGCACCTGATGAGGGAGGCAATCAGAGGTCCTCATCAGAGGTCAATTGGAAGGTAGCACGCACCTGATGAGGGAGGCAATCAGAGGTCCTCATCAGAGGTCATCATCAGGTCAATTGGAAGGTAGCACGCACCTGATGAGGGAGGCAATCAGAGGTCATCATCAGAGGTCATCATCAGAGGTCAATTGGAAGGTAGCACGCACCTGATGAGGGAGGCAATCAGAGGTCCTCATCAGAGGTCATCATCAGAGGTCAATTGGAAGGTAGCACGCACCTGATGAGGGAGGCAATCAGAGGTCCTCATCAGAGGTCATCATCAGAGGTCATCATCAGGTCAATTGGAAGGTAGCACGCACCTGATGAGGGAGGCAATCAGAGGTCCTCATCAGAGGTCATCATCAGAGGTCAATTGGAAGGTAGCACGCACCTGATGAGGGAGGCAATCAGAGGTCCTCATCAGAGGTCATCATCAGAGGTCATCATCAGAGGTCAATTGGAAGGTAGCACGCACCTGCACACGTGTCCCTGGCTCAAGACGCCCAACGGTCGCCGACTTGAGATTGAATCCCGAGCGCACGAGCGGCGTGCCGTCCACGGACGCCCAATACGGCGCCGCGAAGCTTGCGAGCGAGAGGCACGTGGAGCCCTCGGCGCCGTGTTGGGCGTTGGCGCCGGGTTGGGCGTTGGCGGCCGCCCGCGCCTCATCGTCCGCAGCGCCCGCCGACTGCGGCGAGTCGTTCTCGGACGTCGACGCGCCGTGCTGAGCGTCGCGTCGCTCCACCCGCTTCACCGATACGGCGCCCTCGTTGCCGAGCGCCGTGACGAGCACCGCGCCCTCGGGCGCTGTGTCGGGCGCGTCGCCGGCTGCGGGCGCCGTCTCGGGCGCCTCGCCTCCGTCGCTGCCGCCTCCGTCGCTGCCTTCTTCGTCACTCGCGCCGCCCCCCGCTGCCTTCTTGGCGACCTTGTCGGCCATCTTCTTCGCATGCTTCTTAGCCGCTGCCTTCTCCTTCGTGCGAATGTACGCGGACACTGTCGAGCGCAGCTGTGAAGGGAAGGGGGTGGAGGGTGTGAATACACGAGGTGCCGATTCAATCTCGGGGGGCGGCACCACTCACACGCTGTAGGTTCATCGACATCTCGGCTGATCTCGTCCCCCCGAGACGCGATCTCGGGTTGATCTCGAGCACGTCGAGCGCGGAGACGCCGAGCGACTTCCCCACAGCATGCCACGTGCTCGGCTCGTACCTGATGAGCGATGGCAATCAAGTCCAATCAGACGCCATCAGAGACTTCCCCACAGCGTGCCACGTGCTCGGCGCGTACTTTGGATGGAGCTCTCATTAGCAATCAGTCGCAATAATCGCAATCATTCGCAATCAGGCGCGTACTTTGGATGGAGCTCTCATTAGCAATCAGTCGCAATAATCGCAATCATTCGCAATCAGGCGCGTACTTTGGATGGAGCTCTCATTAGCAATCATACGCAATCAGACCCAATGAGTCGCAATCAGGCGCGTACTTTGGATAAAGGTCTCATTAGCAATCATACGCAATCATACGCAATCATACGCAATCATACGCGTACTTTGGATGGAGCTCGCGCAGTGGCGGCTGCGGCGAGAGGGAACGGTTCTGGTCGGTGCCTTCGGGCGCATGCGGATGGGCAAGCTTGTTGACGACGCGGCTCGTGTTGTAGTTACACTCGAGGGTATACACGTGGGTGAGGCCTGGGAGGGGAGAGGGCGCCGTGGTGAGCACTTGCATGCGTTGAGGGGACGATTGGCGCCCATCACAGCGCTCAGCGGTACCATCCGCATGCAATCCGCATGCAATCCGATGCGATGGCCATCCGCATGCAATCCGAGGGCCATCCGCATGCAATCCGAGGGCCATCCGTCGCAATCACCTTTGAGCCGTTTCGAGAGCCAAACCAGTCGCAATCAGTCGCAATCAGTCGCAATCCGTCGCAATCCGTCGCAATCCGTCGCAATCAGTCGCAATCAGTCGCAATCAGTCGCAATCACCTGTGAGCCGGTAGACTCCAACCCGTCCAGAGCCCTCCTTCCCCGGCCCCGCGCCGTCCCGGGCATCCCGACCGTACTGCTGCGCGAGCTTCTCGGAGAACTTGAACTCGCACCTGATGAGGGGCGCAATAAGTCGCAATCAGTCGCAATCAGTCGCAATCAGGAGAACTTGAACTCGCACCTGATGAGGGGCGCAATAAGTCGCAATCAGTCGCAATCAGTCGCAATCAGGAGAACTTGAACTCGCACCTGATGAGGGACGCAATCAGTCGCAATCAGTCGCAATCAGTCGCAATCAGGAGAACTTGAACTCGCACCTGATGAGGGACGCAATCAGTCGCACTCAGGGTGGTCCTCAGGCGCAATCAGCGAAGCGCGCGAGATCTCGAGCTCGGAATCTCGAGACATCTCGCTCGGAATCTCGAGACATCTCGCTCGGAATCTTGCGCTCGCACCCTTCGAAGTCGAACCAGCGGCAATCAGAGGTAATTAGATGCAATCAGATCTCGCTCGATCTCGCCCACACCCTTCGAAGTCGAACCAGCGGCAGTTGTTCTGCATCAGCCGCGCGTAGAGCACGTTCGCGAGCATCTCGGGCGCGAGATCGAGCGCGTTCCCAAATAGGAAGCAGCCGCGCTTGTTCGAGTGGGCGTGGCAGTCGATGTAAAAGTGAAGCCGGCCGTCGCTGTGTAGCTGCCGCACAAGTGCGCACGAGCGTCGATAAGCGTCGATAAGAATCGATGCGCGGCACGGAGCGCTCAACTTCAGTGCCCATCACAGCGCTCATCATCAGTGCCCATCACAGCGCACGCACCTGCCGCACAAGTGCCATCGTCGCGAAGATGCTCGGGTGGAGCGCCATATCGGGCGCACAGTAGACGCGATTCAGGTTGACCCCTCGGGTGTCGGAGCGGTAGTACCCTCGGTAGACGCCATCTGGTCAGGGGCGGGGGGATGATACCGATCATGCATGCAAGGTTATCAGAGGCCATCAGAGGCCATCAGAGGCAATCAGAGGTCATCAGAGGCCATCAGAGGCCATCAGAGGCCATCAGAGGCCATCAGAGGTCATCAGAGGTCACGTAGCCACCTGGGTTGAGCATCGGCACGAGCTTGCAATCAGAGGCAATCAGAGGTCATCAGAGGCAATCGGAGGCAATCGGAGGCAATCAGAGGCACCTGGGTTGAGCATCGGCACGAGCTTGAACACGAAGGCGTCGCGCAGCGCCCGCGCGCGTGGATCGTGATCGTCGAGGATGAAGCGCAAGAAGCCCTGCATGCAATGAGGGAGGTCATGAGGGACGCCATCAGGGAGGCAATGAGGGAGGCCATTAGACAGGCAATGAGGGAGGTAATGAGGGAGGCCATCACACAGGCCATCAGGGAGGTCATCAGAGAGGTCATCAGGGAGGCCATTAGAGAGGCCACCAGCCGCCATCAAGTGCGCATGCAATGAGGGAGGCAATCAGGCACGCACCTCAAAGACATGCGACGCGGGCGTCTCGCCGGGGTGGACGCGGCTTGTCAACAGGAAGACGCGCTTCGAACGCTCGAAACGACGCGCGCGCTTCCCGCCCTCGGCGACCGCGCCGTGCTGAGCGCCGCCGTGCTGGACGGCGCCGTGCTGGACGGCGCCGTGCTGGGCGCATAGCTCGGGGATCGGCGGCTCGCGGCCGGGCAGCATGCCCTCGCGGCTCGAGATTGTGAGGAGATCGATCCGTCGGCCGTCGAGCGATCTCGTGAGGAGCTCGCGATGGTAGTAGATCGAGCTACGATCTGGCGTCGTCGCGGGCGCGAGCCGCGCGGCGCTCGCGACCGCCGCGGTGGCGATCTCCATGCGCGCCCGCGACGCGCCGCGTCCGGAGAGCAGCCACTCGTCGCAAACGTCCGCCGTCGTCGTCGCAGTGGCCGTGGCGCCGTCGTGGGCGGCGCCGTCCTGGGCGCAGCTGGGCGGCGCCGCGGCGGAGAGCGCCGCCGCGAGCGCGGCGGCGTCGGGGGCGTCTGAGACAGCATGGTCGTCGTCGTCGTCGTCGTCGTCAGCAGCGGCGTCAGCGTCGTCCTGAGCGGCCTGGGCGGCCGCACGAGCGTCGTCCTGAGCGTCGTCGAGGAGGTAGATGGGCGCTGTGTTGGGCGGCGTTTGTGCGGGCGTCTGCGGAGAGTGCGGGAAGCCGAGCGGGAAGCTTGCCTGATTAGGGAAGCTTGCCTGATTAGGGAAGCTTGCCTGATTAGGGAAGCTTGCCTGATTAGGGAAGCTTGCCTGAGTGTCCTTTGGCGGTGTCTTGGGCCCCAGATGAGCATGCGCGGCCTCCAGGAAGATGTCGTCGGCAACGATGGCGGCGGGGGCATCGGCGCGGATCGGCACCGATCTCGGCGCATATCTCGCGGATGAGGGCGTCGATTCGGCAGCTGTGGGAAGCAGGGCGCCTGAGGGCAGCAGGGCGGCTGAGGGCAGCAGGGCGGCTGTGGGCAGCAGGGCGGCTGCGGGGGCCTGCTGCGCACCCGCAGCGAGGAGGCAGCGCGCGGCCACGGAGGTGAGAAAGGAGCTCAGAGATTGGAACCATGACGTCCGCGGCGCCGGTGCCGTCGGTGGCGTCGCCGTCGGTGGCGTCGGTGGCATCGCCGTCGGTGGCGGTGGCGTCGCCGGCGGTGGCTGTGGCGGAGCGCCCAGCACGACGCTCTCGGCCTCGGGTGCTGCGGCGTGAGCCTCGAGCACCGCCGCGCGCGGCGCACGGCGCGCCGTGATGGGCGCACAGACGGGCGCGCGCGGCAGGCCGAAGAGCGCATCGAGCCACGCGAGCCGCGCCATCGATTCGGTATACGACGCCGGGAAGCAGAAGGCGAAGTAGAGGGTGTCGTCGGCTGGCGTGTCGATCGTGTGCTCGAAGCGCACGACGAAGCCATCCTCCTCCGCGCCGCGCGTGTTCTCGCGCATCTCCTTGTACTTGTCCTTTGCCTTGCCGCCCCAGTGCGTCGCCGAAACCGGCAGGCGTTCCCACTCCGGCTTGGAGGGAAGCGAGCGGTACACGGGCCGCATGTCGTGCCGGTAGAGGTTGCCCTGGCTGTTCATGTTGTGGATGCGGAACGCGAGCGTGCGCCCGGTGACGAGCGCGCCGCGCACCGAGAAGCAGAACCACGTGCGGCAGCCGTTCTCGTGCGGCGTGCCCTCGCAATCTCGCAGCGTCCACAGGCCGAACTCGCTGCCGCCGAGCTTTTCGACGCGCGCCGCTGCGTTGCCCGAGTCGAAGCTCGCGTCGAAGGTCAGCCCATCGACGTAGTGGTCGTGGAGATACTGCGCCATTGCGGACGCCCTGCCGACGGGTGGGCCCCGAAAGTGCCCGTCCCTCTTCCGACCGGCCGCACCCTGCCATGAATTAGAATCAACGGGACCCCCGTTCGACCCTCGCAGAGTTTACAGTAGCCCCGTTCGTTGGAGCCTCGCTGGGCTTTCCACAGGAAAGTTGGTCAGCAAATTCTAGAGACGGAAGAGCAGGGACACATGGGGTCGCACGTGTCGCTACCATGTATTACATGTAATACATGGTACATGTATTACATACGACACTGTGTATACCCAGCACAGAAGCTGAACTACATGTAAAATACTGTCGATACTGACTTGACACATGTATCTTTTCTCGCGACACGTGGCTCGAAACATTTATGCCCCGAAGTGTTCACACACGACTTTGCGCGACTTGCGGGCTTCATCGTCGCCATATGGCAGCCGCTCCCGCTCCCGCGTCCAGTCTGAACACGTTTGGCGGCGGCGGCCTCTTCGGCGGTGGCTCTTCGACCATCTCATTTGGGGCGGCACCGCCTGCACTCGAGCCAGCAGCAGCGCCTGCAGCACCGGCGGCCGCCGCCGCCGCCGCTGCACCCGCCGCCGCCGCCGCCGCTGCGCCCGCCGCCGCCGCTGCGCCTGCCGCCGCCGCCGCCGATGCGCCCGCCGCCGCGGTCTCCATGGCTGCCAACCTGGCTCTGAGATTCCCGGTGGCCTTGTGGGAATCCCTCGGGCTGCGGGTGCAGCTGCTCTCAGCACCATCCACCACGCCGCCCGTGTACGCGGCCGAGGGGCAGACGGTGGCCATCCGATACGTCGGCCGGCTGCCGAACACGAGCAGTGGCGGCGGCGAGAGCGGCGGCGGCGGCGAGGGCGGCGGCGGCGGCGAGGGCGGCGGCGGCGGCGAGGGCTTCGGCGGCGGCGAGGGCGGCGGCGAGGGCGGCGGCGGCGGCGGCGGCGGCGAGGGCGGCGGCGGCGGCGAGGGCGGCGCGGTGGATCGCTCTGGGGCTGTCTTCGACGCGTCGCCGGCGGGCGAGCCCCTCTACGTGCGCGTGGGGCGAGGGCAGGTGATCAGCGCTTTCGACATTGTCCTCCCTCACGTGGCGCTCGGCCAGACGGCCTTCGTAACCGTCCCGCCGGCGCTCGCATATGGCACCAGAGGGAAGCCGCCCAAGGTGGCGCCCAACGCGACGCTGTGCTTCGAGCTAACGGTCGAGCAGGTGGTGGCGACGGCGGACGATCGGCTACTCGATGCGGCGGCGCGCGGCGATGCGGTCGCCATCACGCGAGCGCTCGCCGAGGGCGCCGCACTCTCGTATGCAGATCGCAAGGGCTGGACGGCGCTGCATTGGGCGGCAGACGCAGGCGAAGGCGAGGCGGTCGTGCGCCTCTTGGAGGCGGGCGCCGCGGTGGACGTGCTCGCGACACAGCCGCAGGGCGCGGCGCCGCTCATCTTGGCCGCGCGGCAGGGCAGCGCACCCATCGTGGCCGCTTTGCTCCACGCCCGTGCCGACCCCACGCGCACCACCGCCAAGGGCTCGACCGCGCTCAGTGTCGCGACGGACGCTGCGAAGAAGGCAGGCGACGGTGGCGGCGCCGCTGCCGAGGCGCTCGTGGCACTGCTGCGGCATGCAACGGCGGCGTGGGAGGCGCTCGAGCGCGGCGATGCCATTCCGGCGACGCCGCCAGGGATCGGGTTCTCTTCGCCGGGGAAGGCGGCAAGGCTCCCCGAGCTTGCGGAAGTGGCGTGGAGGGAGGGGGAGGTGGATCTGAGCGTCGGGCGCGATGTGGGCGGCCCGTTTTGGGAGGGCGTGCGTGCTCGCTGATTGCCTCTGATTGCCTGTGATTGCCTGCGATTGCATGCTGATTGCCTCTGATTGCCTGTGATTGCATGCTGATTGCATCCCTCATTCGAGCAGGTGCGGGCGCGCTGCCTGCGCCACAGCCGCGCACGCGCGGCCAATCCCAAAGTCTGGCTGCGATTCTCGTGCCTCGCCGTTGATGCACCGGCGGAGGCGGGGCGGCCGTGGGCGGAAGGGGGGCTGGGGGGGGCGGGGGG
>Ga0210246_101449_pt1 | contig 18399 bp, 11 predicted proteins | sample ChrtobMetaP3_8mM_FD_155469 | JGI IMG/M metagenome (GOLD analysis project Ga0210246, IMG submission 155469) | Chrysochromulina tobin associated microbial communities from unialgal haptophyte culture, Seattle, Washington, United States - P3_8mM | ecosystem: Host-associated > Algae > Haptophytes >...
CCCTTGAAGGCTGAGAGGTACATCTCCTGCAGCTCCACACGCGCCATGTTGCCGCGGATCCATGACCAACGGCAGGCAGGCAGCGCCCCCCGCGCGAGCACGTCCGTAAGCACCTCGACGCCGCGATCGGAGATGCGGTTGAGAGCGAGGCCCAAGTGCTCGCACACAGGCAGAGCCTTGTTGAGCGCCGCGGCTGCGAGGGCGATGGCGCCGGCATCGCCCCATCTGTTGGAATCGAGGCGGAGCGTATAAAGCTTCTTGCCTGCGCCCGCGCCCAGAGCGGCGGCGATGGCGATCACGCCAGGGTCTGCACACTCCACACGCGGGAGTGATCAGCAAGGCGGGGGCGGGGGAGATCTTCGACGGGGGTGGGGGCCTTGGGGGTGTGCGGGGCGCCGGGGGGGGGGAACGTGCAGCGCCGCCGAGGTGGAAGGCGAGGAGGGGGTGATGGTAGCTTTGCGAGCGAGGCTAGCGATCGGATGCTGCGGTGCACTCACCGCCGATCCGATTCTGACGCAGCGTGAGCGTGGAGCAATGCTTGAGAGCGCCCGCCTGCGCACGGAGGCAGCGGCGAGACGCGAGGAGCGGCGATGGCTCACATGAGACGTGAAGGCCACGCGATGGCAGGGATGCCACTGCAGCGCACCTCCATGGCCTGCGCGAGAGCACGTGCGCCCTGGTCGCCCACACGGTTGTCTACGAGGCTGACTGTCGCCAAGCACGGGAAAAGGCCACACTCCAGGTGGCCCGCCAAGTTGGCGCATGCCGCATCGTCGAAGTCACACCCTGTGGAAATGGAGGCGGTGGAAACGGGGGCGGTGAGGGAGGTGGAGATGGAGGCGGAGAGGAAGGCGGTGACGGTGGCGGTGAGGCGGTGAGCACCGTTGATGGTGAGCACCGTCAGCATGTCGAGCGGCTTCGCCGAAAAGGCGCAGTCGAGAATGTCGGTCGCAGTCGCCTTGCAGTTGGACAGCGAAAGCAGGCGCCACCGGCACTGCCGGAGCCGGCTGAGCCGCTCGAAGCACGTTTTGAACCCGGGCAGGTAAGAGGGTGCCACGTCCGCACACACCTGGATGGACTCCACCTCGTGGAGCTTGTCGGCGAGCAGGATGTCGGTGGATGCAGGTCGGTTTGGATTGGTCTCATTGACGACAATGTGAGGCACGCGCCAACCCGCATCTGACGCTTTCGTTCTCGTCGACCATACGCTGATCTGCTTGTTCACTGGCGGCCTCAGCCGCCGCTGCTCGGTACAGAGCGTCTTACAGGCCATCGCGAGAGAGATGCGCCACTGATCGTCCTGAAGCAGGTTGAAAATAGGGAGGAGCAGCTCGCCAAGATCGGCGAGCGTCACGTTCGTCAGCGTGGTGCTCGAGCGAGGACGCATTCTTGTCTCGAGCGTGAAAAGTGACACCGAGACACGCACTAAAAAGTAACTTTGTTGTGCACCTTTTTTGGTAACTTTTTTGTTCACAATGAGTGGAAAAACAAGCTTAATTTGATTTCTACTGTGAAACACAAAAGCGCTCCCTCTCCGGACCCCCAAGCATGGGGGCCTCTATCGCTACATGTATGGACGGAGCGAGGTGAGTGACTTAGGTGTGACCGGGCGCGGGGCCCCCGTCTTGAGGGCCGTCTACATGTATCGGACAACACATCGTAACCGATCGTAACAGGACCACATAATCGGTGGTAGATATGGCGAGGCAACCACCTCATCACCAAAGTGTTCCGAGAGGCTCTCGGGCAGATGGACTCAAGATGCGATGAACACAGCGCGTGACCGCACCTGCGCGTACTTTATACATGTAAATGCTAGTCTCCGACAGAATAACCCCCCCAGCTGACTCCAAGATGCGCCTTGGCGTCAAGGTGTCAAGCTCGACAGCTCGACAGCTCGACAGACCTCGACAGACCTCGACAGGCCTCGACACGAGGTCTAAGACTGGGTAAAGCCGGGTTAGTGAGCCCCACTCCTTCAAGGTGAACTAGGTTGATGGACCCACTGGTCAACTACACAACTTCATGGTGGCTAGATGATGGATGTTCTGGTGGACCTTTCGTTCCACGTTCGTGCTCTTTCGTGCTCTGTTTGACCTACATGTAACATATTTATTTCTCCTCATAATTGCATTAAGGTTAACATTAAGGTTGCATTTTCTGGTCTTGAAACCACGAGATGTGGCTATGTAACCAGTGGCTAGGTAGGAAACCAGTGGCTAGGCGGGTTTTGGGTGGGTATTACAAAAATAACTGTAAAGAAACCTCGTGTGGCTGGATGTCTAGGGGTTTATAGGGGTTAGGGGCTAGGTTGTGACGTCCTGATCTGACTCCGAGTTCTTTATCCGTTTGACCTAGTTTGGTTGGTGTTTTTTTGTGTGTGGGCCCTCTAGGCCTACTGCTGTGAGAGTCAGAGTGCTTCATGCAAAATAGCAAAGCTACATGCCAGGCTCGAGCTCGATAGCACAAACTCGACAGTACATAACCGCGTACTCGACACACGACAGCCCCTCGACGCACGTCGCACGAGAATCTCGACAGAAACTCGACAGCTCGACCTCGAGTAGCTCGGCGTGTGTGCCTGTGTCCGACGTCGACGTCGCACGTCGGGATGTTAACGAGTGGACCACGAGAATTAGCGTATATGGGTCAGATTCGGAAAAATCCCTGGTATAACGTTAACGAGCACGCTCATCGGCTCTCGACACGGTCGCGCCCTCACAACCGCGACAGCCAGGGGACTCAAGAAAATCGGCTAAACGTTAAAGTACCTGATGTTGAGCTCAACAGGGTTACAACGATTCACCTATTGCGGCGATTCGCAACGCACTCATCGTCGCACTCGGCGTTAGTAGCCTTCGTCGTGAGCAGCTCAAGTTGCAAACGCCCATCCTCCGCCTGATTAGCCTGCCGCTTCTCTTCGCTGAGGCTGTCCTCGCGTGCCTTCCCCGCCTTGTCCTGCGCACGCGCACACATGTATTCGCTTGGCAGCGGGAAGCGGCGGTCCGGCGGTAGGCAGCGAGCCATGCGCGCGTGAGCATCGCGCGGGCGGCGGCTACGGGGGAAGAGGCGGCGGCGAGCAGCGACAGCTCACCTCGTCGCGTCGCCCCTTGAAGGCTGAGAGGTACATCTCCTGCAGCTCCACACGCGCCATGTTGCCGCGGATCCATGACCAACGGCAGGCAGGCAGCGCCCCCCGCGCGAGCACGTCCGTAAGCACCTCGACGCCGCGATCGGAGATGCGGTTGAGAGCGAGGCCCAAGTGCTCGCACACAGGCAGAGCCTTGTTGAGCGCCGCGGCTGCGAGGGCGATGGCGCCGGCATCGCCCCATCTGTTGGAATCGAGGCGGAGCGTATAAAGCTTCTTGCCTGCGCCCGCGCCCAGAGCGGCGGCGATGGCGATCACGCCAGGGTCTGCACACTCCACACGCGGGAGTGATCAGCAAGGCGGGGGCGGGGGAGATCTTCGACGGGGGTGGGGGCCTTGGGGGTGTGCGGGGCGCCGGGGGGGGGGAACGTGCAGCGCCGCCGAGGTGGAAGGCGAGGAGGGGGTGATGGTAGCTTTGCGAGCGAGGCTAGCGATCGGATGCTGCGGTGCACTCACCGCCGATCCGATTCTGACGCAGCGTGAGCGTGGAGCAATGCTTGAGAGCGCCCGCCTGCGCACGGAGGCAGCGGCGAGACGCGAGGAGCGGCGATGGCTCACATGAGACGTGAAGGCCACGCGATGGCAGGGATGCCACTGCAGCGCACCTCCATGGCCTGCGCGAGAGCACGTGCGCCCTGGTCGCCCACACGGTTGTCTACGAGGCTGACTGTCGCCAAGCACGGGAAAAGGCCACACTCCAGGTGGCCCGCCAAGTTGGCGCATGCCGCATCGTCGAAGTCACACCCTGTGGAAATGGAGGCGGTGGAAACGGGGGCGGTGAGGGAGGTGGAGATGGAGGCGGAGAGGAAGGCGGTGACGGTGGCGGTGAGGCGGTGAGCACCGTTGATGGTGAGCACCGTCAGCATGTCGAGCGGCTTCGCCGAAAAGGCGCAGTCGAGAATGTCGGTCGCAGTCGCCTTGCAGTTGGACAGCGAAAGCAGGCGCCACCGGCACTGCCGGAGCCGGCTGAGCCGCTCGAAGCACGTTTTGAACCCGGGCAGGTAAGAGGGTGCCACGTCCGCACACACCTGGATGGACTCCACCTCGTGGAGCTTGTCGGCGAGCAGGATGTCGGTGGATGCAGGTCGGTTTGGATTGGTCTCATTGACGACAATGTGAGGCACGCGCCAACCCGCATCTGACGCTTTCGTTCTCGTCGACCATACGCTGATCTGCTTGTTCACTGGCGGCCTCAGCCGCCGCTGCTCGGTACAGAGCGTCTTACAGGCCATCGCGAGAGAGATGCGCCACTGATCGTCCTGAAGCAGGTTGAAAATAGGGAGGAGCAGCTCGCCAAGATCGGCGAGCGTCACGTTCGTCAGCGTGGTGCTCGGGCGAGGACGCATTCTCTGTAGCATTTCGACGTTCGTGAATGAGAGGACCGGAGACAAGAGCCTTTTTTGGAACAACTTTTTGATTTCCCTCTTTCCAGACGAGACTTGTGAGCGTGAACAGCCGAGCCACACCCAGATTGATGCAAGTGAAGTGGCCATGTCACTGGCACCGCCAGGCAGGCAGGCCCAGGGGGTCTCCCACGTCTCCTTGTGTTCGCTCTCCTTTATACGTCTGCTTCGGCTTCGCTATGGACGGGGGGGCAGAGCCGCTACAGAGCCGCTACTTGACGCATGAAGGCGGAGCGCCTGGGCGCGCAGTAGGCACGCGCACGGTCGTCGACCTCTGCGCGTGCGCGAGCGCCGCCATCGCCGCGCCATTGCTCGCCCTGCAAGGCGTGAGCGAGCGGACAGGAGGCGGGATGAGAGTGGACAAGATCGCAGCTTGCAATTGGCATGCAATCAGCGCGGCAATCAGCATGAAATCAGCGAGCATGTGGGAGGTGAGGACAAGATCGCAGCTTGCAAGGCTCGGAGCAAGCGCGAGTACAGCGAGATTCCAATCTCCAATCTCCAATCTCGGAGCAAGCGAGATTCCAATCTCCAATCTCCAATCTCGGAGCAAGCGAGATTCCAATCTCCAATCTCCAATCTCGGAGCAAGCGCGAGTACAGCGAGCCGCATGCCTGAGGGAGCGCTCGAGTAGAGCCTTGTGCGGCGAGAACATGGGGACGCTAAGTGGCGCAGTGGCCATCGGCGCCGGCGACGCTGCGTTCACGCCGCCACCGCCAGCAGTGACAGCAGGAGGAACGCTGGCAGCCGGAGGGGCGGCGGCGGCGGCCCTCAGCCGCTCGTGTTCAACTTCGAACTCGGCGCGCGTCGAGGCGGCCTGGCTCTCGGCGAGTCGCATCGAGTCGCGCCACGCGAGCAGCTGGATGCGTCGGCTGTTGTGGAACAGTGCGGCCGGCCCTGCTGGCTCGGCGCCGACCGTGAGGGCGCCGCCACGAGCACCGGGCCGGCCGGGGCTCATCGGGGGAACGTCTCGGCTGTGGGGAACATCTCGGGGGCGGCGTCGGCCGGGGCTCGCGCGACGGAAGCTGCTTGACTCGGATCGTGCGCCCTCGTGCACATCCTCAACGACGCCCGCAACGGCTCGAGGCACACGCTCCCACTCGGAAGACATCGAGAGCGATGGAAGCGAAGCCGAAGCACCGAGGCTCGTGCCTGTCGGGATCGACAGCACGGCAGCACTGGCGCTACCTGGCGCCGAAGCAGCCCCCTCGCCGCCGACGAGCAGCGGCGGTGGCCGTGGCCCTGCTTCGAGGGTCGCGCCGGCTGTTGCGGGCCGCGGCGCTTCGTAAGACGTGGGGGCCGACAGGGGGGCCATGAGGAGGGTCAGGTCGGCAAGCGCGGGCGCGTTGAGGTAGTCGGCGTCAGTCTCAGCGGGCGGCGGCGGCGCCTCCTCGCGCTCGGCGCCGACGCTCGGTGTAGGCGAGCCTGCCTGCTGGCGCCCCTCTTGGCGCGCTCGCCATTCGAGCCGCGCACACCTGTTCTGAAGCGCCGCCGCCGCCGCGTTCGCAGCCGACACCCTGCGCGCGCACGCGGCACATCATGTGGAGCATGTGGTCATGTCGTGTGGAGCAGCATGTGGTCATGTGGGAGCAGGCGGCGAGGCGATGTGGGATGCGACCACATGACCACATGGCCACATGGCCACATGACCACATCGGCGATGTGGGATGCGACCATGCAAAACGAGGAGAGGCAACGTGAGGCAACGCGAGGCAACGCGAGTCGAGGGTGCGCGCGGCGGCGACTGAACAGAGGGCGGCGGCGCACCTCTGCTCGAGTATGTCGCGCGAGCGGCCCGCGTTTCCCATGGCCACCTCGCGCTCGAGCACTGCGGCCAGCCGAACCGCGTTGCGCTTCGCCCCTTCCGCGGCGCGTGCGTACGCGTCGATGGCCTCGCGTGATGCGTGCAGCTTCTCGTCGTTCTCGTCGTTGGCGGTGGCCTTGGTGCGTCTGGCGAGCTCTTCCCGAGCCGCGCGCCGGTTGGAGGCGGTCTGCGTGAGGCTCTCGCCACCCTCGCCCAAGTCCATCGCCGCGAGCCGGTTCGCCGCCGCCGCGACCTCGCGTTCGACGCGGGCGAGCGAGAGCATCTGCAGGGTACGCCTCTCGTTGTGCCGGGGCGGCGAGACGGCGCGTACTGACTCCATCCGCGCGATAGCAAAGGTGGCGGCGGGCGTGAGGGGGCCCGCCGGTACACTCCCGCCCTCGGTTGACACGCGGCGCGGACGACCCGCCCCCCCCCCCCCCCCCCCCCCCCCCCCCCCCCCCCCGCCCCCCCCCCCCCCCCCCCCCCCCCCCACCGGCCGAGGGCGGTGTGCCACCGCCACCGCCCGTGCCGCCACTGGCCCCGCCGCCGCCACTGGCCCCGCCGCCGCCGTACGACGAGGTCGACTGCTGGACTGCGTGGAGCGCCTTGGCCTCCTCGGAGAGCTCACGCAGCTCCGCAGGCTTGAGCACGTAGCGCAGCAGCCCGCGTAGCTTTGGCTTCGTGTATGGCGGCAGGTAGAGCTCCGCTAGCCCCGCACGCATCGTGCGCACGACGCGGTCGGTCGTGGCTTCCTCCTGGAAGGCGACTGTCGGCACGAGCAGCTGCCGGCTCGCCATCTCGCGGAGCACGAATGCCACCTGCCCGCCAAAGTCCGCCTGGCCCGGGTGCAGCGTGGGCGCGTGCTCGGAGCCGTAATCGATGCACAGCAGTGACCAGCTCGCGTGGCGCGAAGTGAGCTGCTTGAGGACCTCGTGCTTGGTGCGCGCCACCTTGACTTGGTAGCCGCACTCGCTCAGGAGGGCGGGCAGTTCGGCCGACTTACGGCTCTCGCGCTGCATCAGCAGCACGGTCACGGTCACCTCGCCCAGCAGCGCGTTCGATCTCACGCTCGGTCTCGGCGGCTCGCTCCCGTCGCGCCGCTCGGCGCCGCCCATGAGCACCGAGGGAGGCAGGCCCTCGGCCCGCCCTTCGCGCTCCTTGCGCATTATGTACTGCGTGACGAGCCGCGCGCCGCCCTCCTCGCGCCGGTGCGCGCGCTGCTGCGTGAGCGACTGCGACGTGCCGACCGCATGCCGGAGTCGCATGAGCGCCTCGACCGCGACCGGCCGCGTCAGAATGTCGGTCGCACCAGCCTTGATGAGCGCGATTGCGTTCGCCGGCTCAACGGAGAAGGAGCCGAGCACGATGAGCGACACTTCGCGCAATGCCGGCACGTCTCGAATCCACGCAAGCAGTCCTAGGCAATCGAGGCCTTCGCCATTCAGTGCTGCCGAGATCATCACCAGATGGAACTCGCCGCCGCGCTCGCTCAACATCGCCTGTGCGACCTTGCCCGAGGACACGACCGTGGTCGAGTAGTGCAGCCCACCCAGCTCCACCTTCATCCGCTGTCGCTCCGCCTTGTCCGTCGTCACAAGCAGCACGTGCAGGTCCGAGGTGACGAAGTTGCGCCGGCGCATGAAGACGTCGGCATGCACGAGCGGCGTCGAGGGCCGGTCGAGCCACGTCGCCTGCGTGGATCGTGGGATGGATGATGGCTCCGTTGGATAGTAGTTTGGCAGCGGAGGTATGCCGTCGTTGTCGATCATCCACAATCGCAGGCGAAGGCAGGAGAACCGGCTGGGTGTGGTTCCAGCTGGTTCGTAGGCAAAACTTAGCTGTGAATACACATCATCTTCCCCCCCCGTTCACGTTCACGTTATTTTTGCCAAGACACACACCCACCGGTCCCGTGGGAGGCGCAGACGATGTCCCCCCCCCCGATACACTCAAGTCGACAGACGTCAATGATGACGCACTATTCGCGATTAGAGTGACGGATGTTGACATTATTAGGCATTGTGATCATCCTTACGCATCTTGTGAATCTAGTCTATGCACCGAGGCTGTCGTCCGCGATGCTGGAGTCGGTGGAATAGTGCCTCCTGCCGCGGCTCTCGTGGCGACCACGCTGGTGCCTGCTGTGCATGCCTGGGAATGGGGGCGAGCAGTGCGAGCCGTGCGAGCTGTGCGAGCAGTGCGAGCCGTGCGAGTCCGCGCTCCCCGCAAAGTCGAGGCGCCGGCGCCGTTCCGAGCCGCTCGAGCCTACCGCGGAGCCTCCCGCTCTGCCTGGACGAGACCTGCCGCCACATCGGCTGCCATCGTACTGGCTGCCATCGTACTGGCTGCCGCTGCACTGGCTGCCGCTGTATTGGCTGTACGCATCGATGCTGCAGCCGTGGCTGCTCGCGCCAAAGCTCTCGTCGTCACTGTAACGGCTGGATTGGTCGGAGTGCCGACTGTGGTAGCTGCGGCTACTCTCGCCGCCTCGCCGCCTCGGGATGCGCGGGCTCACAGCGTTCATGTTCACAGCAGTCCAGGGCGAGCGCACATCCATGGCGAGCTCCTCCGCCGCGGCGTCGGCTGGCGCGTGCGGCGCGGAGCTGGGCGCAGGGAGCGCAGGGAGCGCAGGGAGCGCGAGTGCGGAGCCGATGGCGAGGGTGCGCCGTTCGGTGGCATGGCGGGCAGCCTCGGCCCTCGCCGCCTCTCTCGCGCGCTCGCGTGCCCTATGCGCCTCCGTCGCCTCCTCGGCGTAGGCAGCGGCACCCATCCGAGTGAGCCGCCGCGCCATAACCTCGTCACGCTCCGCCCGCCGCTCGGCCTGAGCCCGCTCCGCCTCAGCACTCCGATCGCGCTGGTACCGTTGGAGGTCGCGGTGCGTGCGGCGCAGGTGGGCGCGGGCGGCGAGGCAGGGCTCGATGATCAACAAGCTCACGACGAGGCCCGTACCAACGGCCACGAGCCAATCCAACGGAGCGACGCCGTCGGGGCGAACCCAGAGTGAGAGTATCGAAGTGGCCACGCCGCCGCCCGCAATGAGCGCAACGAGCACGATCGCCGGCAGCGCCTTCCACGCCGCATGCCAGCGCTGCCGGCGCCGGTGCGAGCCCACGGCCGCGTCCACCCCAGCGGCCTCGGCGGCGAGCGTCTCGGCCGTGCTAGCCGCGCTGGCGGCGAGGGGCGCCGTCCGCTGCGCGACTGCCCAGCGCGAGCTAGGCGCGAGTCTGGACGGGGCGCAGTGTGAACGAGTCTGGACGGGGCGTCTGGACGGCGCGAGTCTGGACGGGGCGCAGGCGCGGGCGTACGGTCGGGAGAGCCCATACTGGATGAGGAATGTGTCGAGCTCGAGGTGCTTGGCCATCTCCTTGGCCAGCATGGCTGAAGGGAGGGGGGGAGGGGGGGAGGGGGGAGGGGTGTTTGGGAGGTGGGTTTGGAGAATGTAGTGGGGAAGTGGGAAGGGCGATGGGCCCGGCCTCGCGCGCACCTTGGGAGGCAATCTGGACGACAACCAGCTGCAGTCGCGTGTCAACCGTGTGCAGCCGATCCAAGAGATGCTCGAGCGCCTCTTCACTTGCCTGGGCCGGTGAGAGCGCCGAAAAGCCAAGCACCGGCAGTCGCCTTGCGAAGCTGGTGCCGTTCGCGCCGCCGCCGCCGAGGGATCCGCTGCCACTGTGGGGATCCCTGGGCAGCTGTGGGGATCCGCCGGCGCGGAGGGCGAGGGAGCGTCGACGACGTTGTGCGATCTCGTCGCGGAGCTCCCGCCGCTCGGCCGCGAGCTCGCGCAGCTCCATGCCAAGCGACCGGTTGGTACGTGCTTGCTGCCGAGCCTCCGCTGCCAGCTCCAGCTCATCCGCGGCCGTGCTCGCCACAGCGCCTCCGAGGGCCGCGCCGGCCAACCGTGTGCACGCGCCGCGGGCGGGTGGCGGCTGTGTCAAGGAGAGCTCGGCCATTGCTTCCCGCACCGCAGGCTCGTGCTCATGTAGATCGCGCCCGAAGAGGCGCATGTCGACCCCACGATCTGCCGTCGCCGCACCTGCTGCGCCTATCGGCGCGCCCGGCCGCCCGAGCCAGTGCGGCAGCCGCGAGGGCGCACGCGAAGTGAGCCGACCACGAGCATGAGAAAGGCGACCCAACAGGCTTCCCCGGCGACCACCAATCAGGGCATGGCGGAGTCTGGCCAGCGAAAGCGCACTCGATCTGCCGCCAAGGCCCACGCCGCTCCCCTCACGCTCGGTCCCCTCCCGCTCGGCTCTCCCCTCCCGCTCGGCTCGCGAAGCCCGGCCGAGCGCCACCATGCGCTTGTGGAAGGAGCCAATGGCCGAGGCAGTCGCGACCGTGCGCCCAAACGAGCTGCGCCCGTTGAAGCTGCGCCCGTTGAAGCTGCGATCGGTGGCGCAGCCGCGCTTGGCGACGGCGGCTACTTCCCTTTCGGCGTGGCGCGCCTCAATCGCATCGAGCCCATCTGTCCAGAAGAAGTCGAAGAGCCACCGGAAGATCGCCGCACCTGCCGCCACCAAGAACTCGAGCGCCCGGCGCGCCGCCGAGTGCACGTGGCGTGAGAGGCGCTGCGCACGTGTCACCTGGCCCGCCGTATGGGAGGCCGCCTCCGCAAGCCGTCGCTTCCGACGCGCACGCATGGCTTCTTGAGCGTTCTCGGAGGCAAGTGCTTTGCGCAACTTCGCTTGCGAGTCCATCCAGACGGGCGGGCGTGGCAGCGGTGCGTCGCCGCCCGCCCGATTGTACATCTGGCGCGCATGCAAAGGGGCCTCGAGCTCAGAGCTGGCGAGCAGCTCACCGGCCAGCCGCTCCCGCCGGCGCGCCTCGAGCGCCACGTTGTGCTGAGGGCGCAAGTGCACCTGGTCATCGGCCGGGTTGCGCGGGGGGAGCGTCCGCTGCACGCACCGCGTGCCGATCAGATGGAACTCGGGCGGCCTCGCGGCGACCTCCTTGGTGCACCCGGCCACAGAGGGCGAGCCGGCTAGGCCTAGCGAACCAGGGGAGGCGGGCGCGGCGGGCCCGGCGGGCGCGGCGCCCCCCCCGACGACAGCGGTAGCGGGCGCGGCGGCGAGGGCGACGAGCGAGTCCGCCTGCACAAGGCCCGCGAGGGTCCAGGGATGGTAACCAGGCGACGCCACCTCGGGCGACGCCGGTGAGAGGGCGGCGGCGCGGCGGATCCCCTGGGGAACGCCTGGCGGCTCATTGCGCACCCTTCGCTCGAGCCCGGTCTCGAGGAAGTGAACGCGGGGCGCCTCGGTGCATTCGAGGTGTGCGGATTCGAACACACTCGTTCCGCCCGCACCAGCAAGGAGCCTTGCAGCAGCAGCGATCCCCGCGATGGGCAGCGGAGCCTTGGGCGACGGGATCACGCCCTTGTCGGCACCCTTGTGGGTGCCCTTGCCGCCGTGGGGTTGGTGGCGGTCAAGGAGCTTTCGGAGGGCGGCGTCGATGCGCTTGAGGCCGCTCTCGGCACGTGACTTGGCGCGCAGAGCCTCGGCCGCGGCCTCCTCGGGGGTCAAGGCATGCGACTCGGCCTGCCGTGCGAGGCCCTCGCGAGAGCGCTGGCTCGCGCTCAGCGTGCGCGACGTCGAGCGGCCCGGGGAGCGGCTGAGTGGCCGGCTCGAGCCAAACGAGAAGCTCGACGCATCTGAGCGGCGCGTCGAGGGGATGGCGCTGCTTGGGCGCCTGCTTGAGAGTCGACCGCGGCTTGACGGGACGTAGGCGCAGAATCGGTTGGCCTCAGCGGAGACGGCGACCGGTGCGCTCGGGGCCCCTTGCGGGCCTCCCCCTTGCAGGCTCGCGCGCCCGGGCGTGGGGAGGCCAGCGGAGCGTTGGGTGCCCGAGCGCTGGGTGCCGCTGCGATTGGTGCCGCTGCGCCAGGTGTAGCGTCGCGTGCCGCATTCGGCTGCAGCTGCGGCGGCGGCGGCGGCGGCGGCGGTCTCGGCGGCGGCCGCGGCCTCGGCAGCCACCTCCGCCACAGCGGCGTCGTGGGCTGCGGCGTGCTGGTCGATGAGGTCGACGATGGAGGCGCGCTGCTTCAAAAGGGTAGCGAGCCGGGCGGACCGGTCCAGCGTGCGAGACGTCCGCTCAAGCGAGCGCTCCTCCTCTTCGGTGAACTCGAGGGTGTTCGGCGCCGCCGCCGCCTGCTTCGCCGCCGCCGCCCGCTCGTGCCGATCGCCTCGGGCATCAGGCCCGAGGCGTGCGGCAGCCGAGGTACCGGCGCGCAAGGGTGACCCTGAGAAGGAGAAGGAGTCCTCGTCGACGATGCCCGTGCGTCCGTGGCGCCCAGCGGCGCCGCGTAGTGTGCGACACGTGTAGAGGGGTCGAGCGGAGGTATCCGTCGAGGAGCGGCCTGTGGCGTGGCCAGTGGCGTGGCCCCGTCGCACGAAAGAGCCCATGGTGGGCTCCCGGGAGAAGCTCCGGGCGTCCGATGCGGACGAGGAGCGCCCGAATGAGAATGAGTCCGACGCGACACGCCCGAATGAGAATGAGCGTCCGAAGGAGTCCGACGGCGCCTCCTCGTAGAGTGCTCGCAGCTGATGCCGCTGCTGCTCCTCGCGCCTTGCCGCGAGCATGTTCGCCTGCCGCTCGCGCTGCCTCGCGTGCGCGGCCTCGTGCAGCCGCCGCTGGAGGGCAAGCGCCTCGGGACGCTCGACGAGCATCAGCTGCGCTGCCGCGTCGATGTCGCGGAGCAGCGCGTCGATGGCGAGCAGCACTGCCCGGGGCTGCACGCTCGACGGTGGCTGCTGCCGCTTTACGTTGGGGTCGACCTTTGGGCACGTGGCGGCCGTTACGTTGGGGTCGGCCTTTGGGCACGTGGCGGCCGCCGGCCGGAGCTCAGCGAGCTGCAGCACGCGCATGCGCTCCGCATGCAGCCAGCTCACCTCCCTACGCAGCCGCTCGCACACAGACGCCACCAGCGGGTCGGCGTCGTCACCCTCGGTCAGGAGCAGCGCCGCCGGCTGCACATGTGCCACGGCGGCCACTGGCGACTGTTGCGCGGCGGCCGCGGCGACCGCACTCTCCTCCAGCTGGCGTTGGGCGAGGACCTCGATGCGCTCCGCCAGCCGCACCAGCTGTGAGAACAGCTTGGATCGCTGCCCCTCGACATGCGCACCACGCGGTGTCACCTCGCCCCGGCGCAGCGCCATGCGCACCTGCGCACGCGCGTACGGCGGCGGCGCCTTGCCCGCCTGCACGCAGCGCACACGCTCGACCGAGAGAAGAGTCTCACCGACCGGATGGGGCAGAGCACTCGTGAGAGGGCGCTGGAGGGCCGCGCGCGCTGGCGGCTCTGGATGCGAAGCGATCGCGTGCTGCTGGATGGCCGCCAAGCGTGAAGGGTCGTCGAGCAGGGCGTAGGGCTCGAGAGCGCTCACGCCCGTCCAAGCGAGCGCACACGCCGACGACGGGCTCGCCCTCGACGCTTCCTCTGCATCGCCCGCGCCGCCGCGGCAGCCCCTGCTGCTTGCACTGCTCCTGCCACTCGCACTGCTCGCGCCGCCGCCGTACACGCGCGTGCCTTGGTCGATGGCGCCTGCGAGGGAGCCTCTACGCGCGAGTCGCCCAAAGCCGCCGCTGCTGCCGTCCTCAGCGCCCGCGACAGCGCCCGCGTCCTCGGCGTCGTCGTCGCTCCCTTCGGAGTCGCCGGTACTCTCACTCGGCGCGCGCGCGTGACCTCGTCCAAAGGCGTGACCTCGTCCGGCGCCGAAGGGGCCCATCTGCGCCGAGATGCTCTGCAGCGCCGCCTCGTCCGAATTCAGCAGCTCGACAGCCTCGGCCCATGCGCGCAAACCCCACGCGACACCGAGCACATACGCCGCACGCCGCGCCGCAACCGCCGTCCGGTGCGCGCCAAGGGCGGTACGCGCGGCGCGCCTCGCTTCGAGCTCGCGTGCCATCAAATGGAGCGAGGCCACCCACGTGGCCAACGCCCAGCGCGCCCCCAAGAAGAGCCTCGCGCGCATGACGGCCGGCCGCTCGAGCAACCGGTCCGACGCACTCGGCGCGAGCTTCGCATGGGTCGACCTCGCGAGAGCGTCGATCAGCCCTTCGTGCAGAGGCATCGCGAGCCGAAGCTGCGCGCCCAGGGGCCGCAGGCGCTCCCCGACGTCGTCGCACCACGCGTGCAGCCACGAGGGCTTGATCAGCGACCACGCGTGCACCTTCTGAACGCGCAGCCGCTGCGCCGCCGCCAGCACCTCGATTGCAGCGCACGCCGCCCGCCAACCGCGAAGCACGTTCGAACACGCAAGACGCGCAAACGTCGCCTCGAGTCGCCCGAGCTGCCGCGCCACACGCTGCCAGCTACGCAGCACGTCGCGCAGCGTGTGGGCGGCGTCAAAGTGCGCGAGGGCCGCGCGCGCCAGCATGTGCCCCTCGCATCCGCCGTGCTCGTCGTGCCGCCGGTATAGAGCGAGCGTCCACTGCACGTGAAACCGCTCATGTGCCGCGCGCAGCAGCACGTGTGCAAGAATGCACGCCAGTGCGGCGAGAATCGCAAACGGCAAGCTGGCGACGGGAATCGCGTCGCGGATTGGCGGCACGAAGAAGATCATGCCGACCATGCCGTGCATCTGCACGAGCGCCAGGAGCTCGAGCAGCCGGCGCGTAAAGGGCGCCGGCGGCAGCGGCGACCACCCGGATGGGAAGGCGAGGCGGAACAGTGAGTGATCGGCGAGAATGGCGGCGAGCAGCCGATGGAGCCGATATCCTGGATCGTCGTCCACGCCACACCAATCTGCGTGCCGGCGCATGTAAAAGCTGAGGTAATGTCGGAACCGCTCCTGCCCCGTCAGCCCGTAGCGACTGAAGGCGGTGCTGCCGACGGCGACTAGGCCAGAGAAAGCCGCTAGCCCCAAGCAGAAGCGCGTCACATTGGAGTCGGTGTAGACTCCCACTTTGAGTCCATCCATTGAAAAGAGGGAGTTGGGTGCGGACTTCCTCCTTCCCTAAATAGTGCCGCACCGGGAACACATGTTCGCCTTTCATCGCACATCGGGAGATTTATTATTACCTCTAGCCGTCTAGCGCCCGCCCCGCGGTCTAGCGCTCGAGAGAAACCTTAGAGAAACCTATTCAACTCCATAGGCTCGCTCGCCTTGAGGCCTCTGTGTGTTCGCCCTCCTTGGGGGGGCTTAGAGGACCCCAAGAGGACCCCCAAGCCCGCCAACGGTTAAAACTGGCTCTCAATCCCGTGTCCGGAACCCCGCCGGGAGATCCATTTGCAAATCCGGTAAGCGTACTATCCGCTAGTAATCCAATATCTCAGCGGGTGAACAGGCTGCCGGGTGCCACAATATTGCTGGTGCAGTACCACGGGTGCAGGTCACAGCGGCTCCCGGCTCGTAACCGGCTCGATTCGAATACTACTATAGTATGAACCTCAACCGTCAACCTAATATTATCGTAAATTTTACATTCGCTTCGGTTTGTTCCGCGTTGTACGTGATCCGACGTGTGTGGGAGTCGCAGTCGGTACAGCTGTTTGGGGCATGTGCCCCGGGCACGCGAGCTCTCGGTAGCTGAGGTCCACGTCGTTCGCGGGTCTCGTCGGCGACACGTCGGAAGTCTCCTTCGACTCCATCCAGTGCACACGACATTTCAGTCATGCCGCATGCGCTTCGAGCATGCACTGCGTGGCCTTCAGGCACATCATCCTCTCCGCGAGGCGGCCTTGCATGATTCTCGGTGCCTCGATTCTCGGTGCCGGGAATCATCTTCGCGGGCGCTGGCAGCGGCCAGGAAGGCGAAGGGGGGAGGCAGGCTCGCCGCGTCCGGTGCAAGAAGGCAGCCGGGACGGTGCGATGCTGCGGGCGCCTCGAGAACGTCCATCTCGTCGGCTGAGGTCGAGCCGTCGCTCAGGCCGCCCCATTCGCCAAGGGGGATCCACCCGCCCTCGGACGCCCCGATACCATCCATCTCGTGCAGCGCCGCCTCCGCTTCCGCCTCCGCCCCCTGTGCCTCCCCCCCCACCGGATCCGCCGCGCCCCACAACAGCGCCTCCGCCCGGCCCGCCATGGCCGCGGCCGCGGCTGCCTCCGCCCACTCGTCTGCGGCAGCTTGACTGGCTGCCTCACGCGCTGCCGCTGCGTCGGCCGCCGCCTCAAGCGCCACTGCGCGGGCGGCAGCCGCCTCCGACGCAGCTCGGCTCGCGACTGCTTGCAGCGCCGCCGCGCGCAGCAGGATGGCCTGCCGTGCGGCCGCCACCTCCTGCCGTGCTGCGGTCATGGGAGGCGTGGGCAAATCAGGCACGACGGCCCTGGGATCGTACCCAGCGCCCACCTTCGCAGCAGAGGACATGCGCACTGTTGATGGCTCCTCGACCTGCCCCAACTTGTGCTTCAGCCTCGAGGCACGAGTCCGCACGTGTCCAAGTGCCGCGTTAAGGTCAGCTTCACGCCTGAGCACCGTGGCGAGCTGTTCTTCGAGCGGAGCAGCACCCGATGACGAGCGCGCGACCGCCACAGGCTTGCCCACCGGCATCTTTTCGTCGTGCTGGTGCCAGCGCAGCAGCCCTTCCATCCAGTTGGTGCAAGCGGAGGTGACGCGCAGGAATGTGCCGAGGAGGATGGCCAGCAGCAAGCCGGCGGCAACCCACTCGGCGGCCGCAAGGGGCGGCTCAGCAACGGGCGCTTCTCCTCTAAACATCGCGTCGGCTGCCATTTTGTTCTGTGGCGCGAAGATACATAGCGAGATCGGAGAATTTCTTCGTGCGAATCTTTGTTGTTCAAAAAGGACGGCGCTCACTCACTCAGGCTCACTCAGGCTCCGCTGGCATGCGCTGGGCGACTCTAACCTATTAACCTATGTGTACGATCGGCTACGAGAGACCTTTACACTGTCTATGCACGCAAACATAAAGATCCCTGACAATTCTGGCTGGCAAGATGGGTCGGCTCAGGGCAGTACGCTGCTCCCGGACGCGGGGACAATGACACCCAGAGATGCGCTTTTTCAAGCGGCGTCGGCTGCATCACCGTCGTCCGTTACGCGTCCGCCTCCGCTGCTCGCACGGCACTGACCTCGGCCGGCAGCTGGGGCGGCTCATCAGCTGCGGCATTCGCGGGAGCATCATCAGCACCAGCCAAGGACGCGCAGGCGGCGGCCAAGGGCGCGCTTGCCACGGCGCTCGCTCCAGTGGCGGTCTCGTGGACGGGCGCGTCTGCAGCGGCGGGCAGCTCGCGCAGCAGCGGCTCGATGGGCGGGTCGGCGAGCCGCGCCTCGATGGCCTCGCGCTCTTCTACGGAGAGCTGCGCGAGCAGCTCCTGCACCTCGCGCGAGCGCGGAATGCGAATCGAGAGCGCAAAGGTCTTCGTGTACTCGGCGCTCATGCCCTCGAAGGCAGCATCGATGGGCAGCGTGACGACCTCGTCGAGCCCCGCAACGAGCGACTGTGGGTCCTCGTTTGGGTTGCCCTGGATGCGCAGCCGCAGGCCGTCGCGCGTCACTCTGAAATCCTCCTTGCCGATGAACCGACCTGCTGCAGAGAAGTCGCCACACACCTCGTACTCATCAGGCGTCGAGAGCACCTGAAAGACCTTGGGGCGCTCGGCGGCGTCAGTGGCCCGCCACATTTTGGGGGCCGCTTCAGAAGAGCCCTCAGGGTACAGCAGTCCTTTGGAGAGCCAGCCTTGCTTCAAGCCGCTGCTGTTCGATGGCCGCGGGGTGGCCTTTGACACCGGTGGCGGAGGCGGAGGCGGCAGCGTGGAAGCAGGTGACGGAGCGGCGGCGAGCCGCGATTCCTCAGCATGGTCCTGTTGCGCTGGCGGCGGCGGCGGGGGGGGAGGAGGAGGAGGGGGCGACGGCGGCTTTTTTTGAGCCTCGCTGAGCGCCTTCTTCTCGGCGATCTTTTTGCGTAGAGCGCTCATTTCCCACCGCGCGCGCCGCCTCGTCTTTTACTTGTTTTCGCGCTACGTGAGTAAACTTGGTCGCGTAGGTTGGTGATTGCAGGTTCATCAAACTACACAAAGGCAGCCTGGTGAGCGCGACATCCCGGTCCCTGCTAAAGCTAGACCAGGCTCTGAATCGCGGTGGGTGGGCGGGAA
>Ga0210246_101460_pt1 | contig 18272 bp, 14 predicted proteins | sample ChrtobMetaP3_8mM_FD_155469 | JGI IMG/M metagenome (GOLD analysis project Ga0210246, IMG submission 155469) | Chrysochromulina tobin associated microbial communities from unialgal haptophyte culture, Seattle, Washington, United States - P3_8mM | ecosystem: Host-associated > Algae > Haptophytes >...
AGGACTTCGAGGATACGGTGCATGCGAGGCAGCTGAAGGCGTTGTGCAGAAGAGTGGGGCGAAGGATGAGTCGTCAAGGTCCGGGACGCTCACCTTCAATGGGACTCACGCATCTGAACGCGGCGCGGCCGCGAGAAAAGTCGAGTGGGGTCCCGCATTGCGGGAGTTCGAAAATTTTGTCGGATCTCGTTTCACACCGGCGTGCAACACGTCGGTGCTGGCACCTGTGCATATGTCCATGTCGGTGGATGTCGTGTAAATGCGTCGCCGACAGCGGCGGCCGGGACGCACGGCACAGCCTGTCGGGATTGGAGCAGCTGTGAGTATCTATTTCCATGTACGATATTCGTGTAATTTGTCTTTATGTGTCTTCGAGAGTCTCTCTCGTTCTCCTGCATTCACCAGGAAAGTCTCCACCCACCTCTCCAAGTCCAGCACCCGCACCGCGCTCACGCTGCGCTTCGGCGTGCAGCCGCTCGAAGCCGACCGCAAGCGCTCGGCGCAGGTTGCGCGTGTACAGGTTGGCCGAATTGCGCCGTCGCTCAGCGACCTCTAGCTGGCGGGTCCAGAGCACGTTGATGGTCGCGTGGGGCGAGCGACGCTGGTACGAGCCCGCCCAGTGCACCTCGTCGTCGCTGAGAGTGCGCGAGAGCGGCGCGTCCACAGCCTCATGCCAGCGGCGAAGGCGCGCCGTCGAGTGCATGTGACCGAAGCGGTTGCGCGCGAGATAGGCGCTGCGTCGGGCACGAGGTGTGGGAAGGTGTGGGAGCGATCAGTCCACTGAGTTGGCACTCTGTGTGCATTCCGTTGGCACTCAAGAGCACTCAAGAGCACTCAAGAGCACTCGCCTGTCGGGCGTGAGGTAGCACGGGTGGAAGCACACGATCCCGAGCGTGCGGGAGAGGCCGGCCGCGAGTAGCGTCGCCTCGAGTGTCGGGAAGACTCGCTGGTGCCACTCGCCCCACCTGCCGTAATCATAGGCACTCATCAGTGGCAATCAATTGCGTGGTCATCAAGACGCGCTGGTGCTACCCATCCTACCTGCCGTCCCAGCGGGGCGCCATGAGCAGGATGGAGGAGGAGCCCGCCTCGCCCGGCTTGAGCATGGCGTCATTCACAAGGCGCCAGAAGCTCACGAGCACCTCGGGCAGCGCCGCTCCCTCGCACACGCCGTATGCAATCGGCGCCGGCCGCACGCCGAGCAACTCAAGGCCGACGCCCGCCAGCGCCGCCGACGCCGTGTAGGGGCAGAAGTTGAGCGGTCCAGGCGCGAGCGTTCGCTGCACCCACGCGCGGCTGCGATCCAGGACGGCGTCGGCATCGAGGCGCGTGGCGGCGTCCGTGCTGCTGCCATCGGTGGCGCCGCCGCCATCATTAGCAGGCACGGGCTCAACCAGGATACCCGGTACGGGCGAGCTCGGCGGCAGCGTGGTGAGCCGCACGCCCGCCGTCGAGTCGCTAGGCAGCTCGATGAGAGACATCGCGTACGCCGGCGTCACGGACGGCAGTGCGAGCAGCGTGGGACTGCTCCCACTCGAAGCCGCCGCCGCCGCCGCCGCGATGGTCTCCCACAGCCGAAGCTGAAGTGCGGCGCCCGAGGCGTCCTCGACCCACGTGACGGCGACGTCTGGAGTAGACGTTTCGGCTAGGTAGCGCTTCAGCGCCGAGCGGCCGAGAATGGAAGGCATGCGCGCTAGCGCGGCGGCGGTCGCCACGAGCAGAGTAGTCGCCATAGTGAACCAAGACAAGTCAAGTCCCACGTGTGTGACCCGGTGGCGGTCGCCACGAGCAGAGTAGTCGCCATACGTGAACCAAGACAAGTCAAGTCCCACGCGTGTGCCACAATCGCACGATCTACACAGTCTACAGTCTCACTATCCTACTGTAACGTCTCTGGATGAGAGACATCACGCTGCGCAGCGCTCCCATGCACCCATTACTATAAACGGAAGCCTCTTCATGCTCGTATGACTGTAAGGTCGCCGTCATGTAAGGTCGCCGTCATCAACCATCTTGTTCAGCTCAACATCGTCTTCAAAGTCAAGGGACTGGACAAGGCCGTCGTCATCGGCTTTTGCTATATTCATTTTTAGATGGCGAAGATTTCCGATGGCATCTCATCGAATATGTCCGGGGATTGCCGACTGGTCGTGCCCGCAATTGCCTGGTGGCTGCTTTGCGCCAGGCGGCCGGCGCTCGCCTGAGACATGAACTGGGAGGGAGCAGAGCCGCCCTTTTTACCGCAGCTCACGTCGCCGAGCAATTGCGCCTCTGCTGAAAGGCGCGGGCGCAAAGGCGGCTTCGGCGCCGAGCCTCTGAGCTCGCCGCGCGACTCACACTCACGTGGTCGTCCGAACCAGAATAGCACGCATGCCATGCGTCCGCACGGAACCGCCGGAAGCAGCAGCACGGTGCTCCGGCAGGCCATCGGGCTCACACCGAACGCGATGCAGCGGCTCACAACCGCGGCTACCGACGCAGTGCGGGCAAGGAAACCAAGCCTGCCTATGGCAAACGGCCTGAGCGTGTCGCCCGGCGGCCGTCAGAGTGTCGGACGCATGGAGCGCAGCCGCGCGAGCAGCCGCGCGAGCCATCGCGACGGTGACACGGTGCGGGGTGCCGGCGGCGCGGCATGCGGCTGCGGATCTCCGCGTGATTTCGAGCACAGGCGGTCGTCCACCCCTGGGCCACCTGGGATGTGGTTCAACGGCGGGCTGGCGGTTCACGGCGCGGTCGACGCGCTCGCGCGGCCGACGCAGCCGACGCAGCCGCCGCCGCCCTCGCACCGCGCCGCGGAGCTCCTCCATCCCTCGCAGCAGCCGCAGCAGCCGCCGCAACAGCCGTCGCAGCAGCCGCAGCAGCCGCTGGCACCGTCGCCGCCGCCGCTGCACCCGAGCCTGCCGCACTGCCCGCGTGAGCTCCATGCCGACGAGTGTCCCTCTGAGGGCGAGCTCCTCCCTCTTTCGCTCTCACACCCCACGAGCTCCCACCCCTCTCCCGCCCTGCCGCGCTTCTCACCGCCGCCGCCGCAGCAGCAACTGGCCCCGGCGGCTGCCACCCCCTCGCCGCAGCCGCCGCAGCCGCCGCAGCCGCCGCGCCTGCGTCTGCCGCCGGGCGTGCAGGCCGCGTACCATGTGAGCTCGATGCTCGGCGTGGGCGCGTTCGGCACCGTCTGGCTCGCCACGACGCGTGAAAGCGGACGTCGAGTGGCGATGAAGATCGTCGAGCGTAAGCGACAGGTGCGCAGGAGCCGGAGGGCCTCGGAGGGCCTCGGAGGGCCTCGGATGACCTCCTGAGACCTCTGATGACCTCTGATGACCTCTGATGACCTCTGATGGCCTCTGATGACCTCCCGACGAGCTCAGATTGCCTCCTGACGGCCTCCCTGATGACCTCCTTTGACTGCCTCCTTGTGCGACAGCTGCATGAGGACTTTTCGCTCGAGCCTGCTGAGGTGGAGATCCTGAAACGGATCCATCACGGCCACATCGTCGAGCTGATCGATTTCGTCACGACGGAGATGTGCGTGTATCTCGTGATGGAGCTCGTGATGGGGGGTCACCTGCAGGCGAGGCTGAAGGCGCACGGGCCGTACGAGGAGCTGCGCGCGCGCCATCTGCTCATCCAGGTGGTGGATGCTGTCGAGTACCTTCACGCGCGTAACATCATCCATCGCGACATCAAGCCCGAGAACATCCTCTTTGCCGTCGACGAGGGTGGCGAGGGCGGCGGCGGTGGCGCCGTCGCGGCCGCTGAGGGCAGCGACGGCGCCACCGCAGGCGCGGGCCTGGGCGCGGGTGCTGGCGAGGTGGTCAAGCTGACCGATTTCGGGCTCTCGACGTGTAAGGAGGGGCGTCTCACCACGCGATGCGGCACACCTTCATACTGCGCGCCGGAGCTCGTCTCTGGCGAGGGGTATGGCAAGGCGGTCGACATGTGGTCCCTCGGCGTCCTCGTGTACGTGGTGCTTACAAACATGCTGCCGTTTGTGGGCACGGACCGTCACGACCTGTTCAGGCGCATCCAGCGCGGCCAGTACACGTACCCGGGCGACGCGACGGATTGCGGTGGTGCGGGCTACCACCGACGCCAAGGCTCCGCCGCCGCCGCCGCCGCCGCCGCCGCCGCCGCCGCCGCCGCCGCCGCCACCGCCGCCACCGCCGCCACCGCCGCCACCGCCGCGATAGGAATAGGAGACGAGGACGGCGGCGCTCAGGACCGCGCGTCCGACGGCGGCGCGAGTAACAGCTTCGCCTCGGGTGGGCCTCGAGCACCTCCGACGTGTGAATTCACAACTCGAGGACCTCCGACGGTGTCTGCGCTCGCCAAAGACCTCATCTCGCGCCTGCTGAAGCTCGAGCCGATGGAGAGATACTCTGCTCGGGAGACGTTACAGCACCCGTGGTTTGCCTCGTGGAAGGTGGGAGAGGACGGCGCACCCGAGGAGGTGCGATCTCCCTTGATTGCCTCTCTCATCCGAGCACAGGGGACTCGCCTTTTGGAGGAGAAGGAGCGAAGCGTCGGAGGGCGTCCGATGACCTCTGATGGCGTCTCTGTTGACCTCCCTGATGCCCCCACTGATGGCCTTCCTCATCAGGTGAGCACCGATCAGCTCTCGACGGTGCATGAGATGATGCGCGGCTTCATCGCGGCGCGCCGTCTCAAGCGCGCCGGGCTCGTAGTGCTTGCGTGCGGCCGATTCCGCCTCGTCGCTCTTGGATGGCCCTCCGATGGGCCGTGCCCTAATATGGCAGGGTGCCCATCCGATGCGGCCTTGCAAGCCTCCGACGGAGGCTCTGACAAATCGCCCGGCTTGAGAAGCATCGGAGCGTCGCAAGCAGAGAAGCATCGCAACGACGCAACGACCCCAGCCTTTGCCACTCCCATGACCCTTTTTGAGCCGGACCGCCCTCCACCTCTTGCCTTGGGGAACTCACAACATGACATTCAGTCATCTCCATAATAGATCTCGCTTCATTGAATGGTAAATAGGATTTTCAATTTCGAATCGCGCGAGCTGCGCACAACCACGTCGATAGCCTTCGCAAGAGGAAGCCCGATGTCGCGACCGAGATCCCCGCGAGTGCGCGGTGGGAACATCTTCAATGATTGCTCCTCCGAGGACGGGAGCCATCACAGCGGGACCGCGTTTGAGGGATTCACCACCTTCGCAGTTGAAGGGGGATTGCTCGTCTTCCGTAGCGAGAATTCGTACTCGGACCTTTCTCAGCTGGCCCGCGCATCCCCGAGCATGTCCAGGCTGGTTTCACCAGACTCCATCATCAGCCAGACACCATCGTTGAATAAATGGTATCAACGATCTGACGTGGCCGCTCCATCAATGCTGAGAGCTGGCCGATCGCCCGCAGCATCCCCGAAGTGCGAGCCCAGGCGAGACATAAACTGCAGGATGCCTGACGCCGAGGACGAGGGGCGCGCGCCTCGACAGGCGCGAGCATCCACGCGATGGGACTATGGCGAATGGGATCAGCTCGCCCTGTCCAGCAGCAGCGCTTTGACGAGCAGCAGCGGTTGCAGCGCCATGCAGCAGCGCTAGCTGCGAAGTGGCTTTGTTCACCTATACCCAACACCTACCCACTAGGCCACTAGACGCGCTGATAGACGCGCGCATTGACAGTTTAACGACAGGTGTCACATTCATATATTTTCACATTCATATGAAAATAGGTGCCGTGAGTCGCTTAGGGACCGGCGACACCGTGGCGCCCCGGCCCCGCCCCCTGATCGCGGACGTGCCCCACGCGCGCGCGCCGGACGAGCGTGCTCCGCGTGCACCGCGCGCCCGGGCCCGCGTCGGCCTGGGATGCGAGAGACGAGGTCCGCTCGGTGGAGGGCCGCGGGGCGGCGCGACCGCCGGCGCGCCGGTTTAACGCGCAGTGCCGCGTCTGCCAGGGAGGAGCACATGCCACATGGCGGAGCGCTGCGAGCCGGATCCGATATCCCGTCTCGCCGTCCTGTTCGCTGTTGTAACGTCCTTGGTCCTAGGCTCCTAGCCCACTTCCGGAACCGGCCGGTCCCGCCGCCGCGCGCCGGGTCGCCAAACCGCGTCCAATCGATCCAACCCAACGCGACCCGCGCGGGCCGCGGCGGCATCTCTTCCCGGGTTTCCTGGGGGGGTGAGATCCAATCTCCGCCGCGTTCCCCTTAACGGTCTCCGCCCCGGACGCCCGAGTCGCGAGTGGCTGGTGCCTGCGCGGGTGCGCGGAAACGGACCGACGCGGACGAACACGTGAAAGCGTTTCACTTTGAGACCGTCGATACGCCGGGCGGCGGATCGCACGAGGCGGTCCGACTCCGAGGACGGATTTCGCAGATAGCACGTGAATGTATTTGTAATTTGAATACCGCGTTCGTCGTATAAATATGGCCGGTTAGACGGGGCGAGGTTTGCGTTTGGCGCACGAGGCACACGAGCGGAACGGAAGCACGAGGTCACTGTTCATTTCGTTTTCTATTCATCGACGAATCCTCATCCAATAATGTAGCCCATGCCTATACTGCTCGCGGCCGGCGTGAAGAAGTGGTTAAGCGACCGGGCGGCGGGCTGCTGCCCCTCTCTCACTGCCAAAGTCGTTCGAGCCCTCCAGCCACGCGGGCCTCGAGGGGACACACACGGTTGCCCATCGCCCCCCCGCCGCCCGGCCGGTCAAAGCAACGGGCTATTGCAATGCGCAACTTGGCCTCAGCCCCCCTAGACCGAAGTAATCAAGCTTCCATCCGCCCACCTCGGCTGCATAGAGTGAGCTCAGAAGTGTTCGATGGCGAACGTGAGGACGGAGCGGTGCTGCGCCGAGCGCAGCAGCTTGCGGTGCGGCTCATTGGGCTTGGAGCGGTAGCCGGTGCACAGCAGCGGCGCTGAAGTGCCCTGCTCGGCGCAGAGTCCAAGCAATGCGCGCGTGCCAAGAGCCACGAAGTGGCCAGTGGGCAGCCTCGCAAAGAGGCTGTGAATGGACAGGCCGGCGTCGCGGGCGTGCACGAGGAGCGATTCCTTGGTGGGCGGCGCGCGGACCGCCGCGAAGCCACCCGTCGTCGAGCTGACGAGTGCGAAGACCGCATTCGACTTGAGCGCCGACTTGAGCAGCGACTCGGCGGCCACCTCATGTGCCATGGCCTTGCGTATCTGTCGCTGCCGGCGAGTCAGCTTGGGTGGGTTGGGCGGCGGCGGCGGCGGCGGCGGCGGCGGCGGCGGCGGCTTGGGCGGCGATGCGGCGGGCGGCAGAGGCTCATACCACGGCTCACAGTCGACGTGTCGGTGCCCAAAGGAGCCTTTACGTACCAAGACGCTCGAGCAATTGGCATGGGTGTAGCACCATGGCGTCTGACCGGGCGCGATCGCATCTTCCCACGCCTTGCACGAGGCGCCATACCCGTGCTTGTTGCTGTATCCGCTGCACGCGCACCCGTCCGGGGCGCGCCAGCCGGCCAGGGGCGCGTACGGCGTCGAGCCGCCGAGGTCGTCCTGGTACATCCCCCCCTCGCCCGTCACCTCCGCGTCGCACCGCTGGTGCTTGAGCCCAAACGAGCCCTTGTTAGCGACGGCGGCGCAGTCGTCGTCCACGTAGCACCACGGCGCCTCGTACTCCTCCTCCCACGCGGCGCAGTGGCCGCCGAAGCCGTACGCGTTCGAGAAGCCATTGCAATGGCAGCCCGAGCGCGTCACCATCGAAGGTCGCGTGCCATCCGCCTCCAGCTGCAGCTCCGCTTCGCGCGCGCTCAGGAGCGCCACCATGGACGGCGCCACTGGCACGAGCAACCACGCCTCCGGACCGCTGTTGTTGCCTCCAAGTCTGACGGCGCCGTCGCTCGCAGACACGGTCAAATACACGCCCAGGGAGCTGTGCAGGCGCACGCGACTGCCCGCAGAGGCAGTGGCGAGCAGATGGCCGCCGATGGTGGTGCGGGCGTACACCAGGATTCCAAGGCAGGCGCCGAGGAGCGCGACAGCCACGCCGGCAACGAAAGCGAGAGTCCTCGTCATTTCGAGAAGAATGTGAGTGTTCCTGTGAACGTTAACACGACAGACGCGACAATGCTACGTCACTATTTGACCCCATGTGCTGTGGGTTGTACAGTCGAACATCAGTCGTCGAAGATACATGTATGGTGTTGCAACATGCCGGTAGTATACAAGTAAACGGAACTGACCCCCGCGGTGTCTTTTTTACCGTAAATAGACACCGGGGGGAGCCGTCACACAAACGGGACACACGGGGACACACGGGTACGGATCTCCGGTACTTTTGTCCGCGATCCGGGGTGTGGCGTGGTATGCGTATGGCGCGTGAACGTTCACACGATATTCACACGACACACGCGACAACCGGTGCGCGAGTCGGTGGGCTTTGATGTTGGTTCGTGAGGTGATTCGTGTGTCTGTCTCGTGTGTCGGTGTGTCTCCCCGCCCCGGGTGTTTTTGAACCCGGGTATACTTGGAGTTCAGAAGAGTTCTCGAGTTGACCTCGGTACAGTAGGAATTTAAGTAGGAATAGCTAGGGCGGAGTTCGTCAGGACCCGAGACCCAGTCAGTCAGTCGATTTCTCGTCGCGTTTCCCCTGCGCCACCCAGCGCGCTCATCTCTCAAAGGGACATCGATCGGATGTCGGGTTAGAAAGGGCCCTTCCTCCCTCTCCTACTTGCATACTCAGTGATCCTGAGAACCGCCGATTCGGCCGTTTTGGCTCAATTCAGTCGTCATGCGCGTCCGTTGGCGGTGCCCTCTCCCTCCACCCCGCCCTTGAATGGATGGGATGCGAGCCACGCGCGCACGTCAGCCGCCTCCCCGGTGGCTGCCTGTGCTCGGCTCGCTGCGAGGAGGTGGTCGGTGAGTCGCCCGAGTACAGCCCGCGACGTGGCACACGCGCCCTCGTCGGAGTGCGCGCCACACCACGTCTCGATGATCAGCACATTTGAAGGAGACAGGGGACACTTACCTGGAGTATCGTCGACCAGGACGGTCGAGGTGGCAGTATGTCCTTGTGCCCGGGGATCAGCCCAGATGCGAGAGAGATTCCGCAGTAACCGCCACGGCGCCAAGCTCGGCACGCGCAGCGGCAGCAGCGGCAGTCCCACGTCGTTCCGAAAGTGGAAGTCGTCCCCGGCAAAAAGCGCCAGCTGCGGCAGCGCCCGCCTCAACAACGAGCGCACCATCGCCGCCTCCGCAGCCGCCTCCGCAGCCGCCGTCTCAGCTGCCTCTTCCGCCGCCTCTACGAGAGCCTTGACCGCACGTCGCGCATTCTTCGGCTGCATGGAGGTGCAGAAACCGAGATCGAGGTGCTTGCAGAGCGTCAAATCCAGCAGCAGCGGCAGCGCGCCCGGCCGCACCACAAATGGTGCCGTCGCCGTGTCGCGGTGAACAAGCGTGCCGTTGAGGTCGAGCAGCACAAGCAAAGGCCGGCGCGCCTCCGGCGTCGGCACCGCGTCCGCGGCCGCTGCATCGCTGCAGTCGCCGTGCTCGGTCGCTGGCACGGTGCCCTCACGCCCGTCGTGCGCTTGCTCATTCATGGGCTCGCCCGCTGCGTCGCGTTGCCGTTTCGCCGCGCGCTTTTGCGCCCTCGACCACCTTGCTCGTGGTCGTGGCGAGGCTGCTGGGACAGTAGCAGGCGGCTGGTCAGGAGCGGGCGGCAGGTTGGCAGCGGGCGGCAGGCTGGATCGTTCTCGCTTCGCCACAGCCGTGCCAGCTGCCGATGCGTGGTTAGGTGCAGGTGGATCATTGGCGTTATGCGTCTGCCCAGCAAGCCCGGGCTCGTCTCGTAGTGCCGTAGAGATCTTTCTCTTCAATCGCTTGACTCGGGAACTTGTGTCGGAGTGCTGAAAGTCGTCACCTTCATTGCGCGCCCTCATCGGCATCCTGTGGACGCACTTTGCCTTTTGCGCCCGAAGAACAAAGTTCGGTGCATCGAGCGAGAACTTTGTAACTTACCAAGCTACCTGCACATGGGCAGGACCTGCATGTCGGCGTGAGAGCAAAGACACCGGGTCACACACATGTATGTCCCGGCTCCCCCCGGTGTCTTTTTACCGTGACACACAGTCAGTCATTCAGTCAGTTTCGTCGCGGTCCCCCCGCGCTCACCACAAGGGACACACAAAGATACCGGTACAGTACGCGGCTGTGAACTCAACGTCTCGAAAAAGCATGGTAAATCCATCAAGAACCAGACAGGGGGATACGGAGAGCTCAGAGTATGGGGATCTCAATCGTATCGTATAAGTCTGAAGTCAAGGACTCAAGGTCTGAAGTTTGAGTACGTAGAGATTTCTTTTTTGGAGTACCGCTAGCCGCTACCGGGTACCGCGCGCGACGCGCCGAACGCTCTGTCTCACTTTCGTCTTTCTACTTTCACTCATATCACACATTAAGTATAGCGGGTAGGCGGACACCACGAGCGGTTCTACCGTACACATCCTCTACATTCCATGGGCCGAACGGTTAATGGGTACGGCCATCCGATCGCGATGCACAGCACGACGGTTACCGCTGTCGCCACTATTGTCCGTCATGCTCGATGCCTCGATCGTGCACAATCGCGACGCACATCGCACACCCGTCGCTCACGCGCTTGCGCCCGACATTCGCTGTACCCCCCACATCCATTCCGCTCTCGTGTGGCCTCTCCTCTGATGAAAAGGGCACCGATGCATAGCGGTGTGCATCATCACACTCATGCCTCGCCGCTCCCCCCTGCCTCCGACCCTCCGTCAGCTCTCCCCCGGTTCCACCATCACACTCGCGCCTGATCGATGCCGGCATGGCTCACCTTAAACTCGCCTTTGAACTGTGTCAAGTGCGGCGCACTGCCACTGCCTAGGGCTTCGCCTCCTCAGGCGCTGGCGCCTCGCCCTCAGGTGCCGGCGCCTCCGCCGCGGCCTCGGGCGCCGCCTCCTCGGGCGCCGCCTCCTCAGACACGGGCGCGGCCTCCTCGGGCGCGGCCTCCTCGGACACGGGCGCGGCCTCCTCGGATACGGGCGCGGCCTCCTCAGACACGGGCGCGGCCTCCTCGGATACGGGCGCGGCCTCCTCGGACACGGGCGCGGCCTCCTCGGGCGCGGCCTCCTCGGACACGGGCGCGGCCTCCTCGGACACGGGCGCGGCCTCCTCGGGCGCGGCCTCCTCAGACACGGGCGCCGCCTCCTCGGACACGGGCGCGGCCTCCTCGGACACGGGCGCGGCCTCCTCGGACACGGGCGCGGCCTCCTCAGACACGGGCGCCGCCTCCTCGGATACGGGCGCGGCCTCCTCGGATACGGGCGCCGCCTCCTCAGACACGGGCGCCGCCTCCTCGGACACGGGCGCGGCCTCCTCAGACACGGGCGCCGCCTCCTCAGACACGGGCGCGGCCTCCTCGGGCGCGGCCTCCTCAGACACGGGCGCGGCCTCCTCAGACACGGGCGTGGCCTCCTCGGTCACGGGCGCCGCCTCCTCGGGCGCCGCCTCCTCGGACACGGGCGCCTCGAGTGCGGGCGCTGGTTCCGAGGCGCCTTCCTGTGGGATCGCCTCGAACGGTGGCGGCTCCTCGGGCGCGGGCTCCTCGGGCGCGGGCTCCTGGACTGGCTCCTGGAACGACACGGCAGCCGCCGGCTCATCGCCGACCTTTTCGACGTTGCCGTTCGAGAGCCGCTTGAAGACAGCCTGGGGGGTCGCCGCGCACTTGGGCGTGTTCGAGCTCGCCATCTTCTCCGCCCCCGCCGTCGCACAATCTTCGGCCGACAGTCCGACGAGCTTCAGGGCGGTTTCGAGGCACTTGTTCGCACCCGCAGTGCCGGTCCAGCAGTCTTCGATGCTGATCTGATCGTCGACACTTGGATAAGTCGCGACAGATGCGAAGGAGCTCGGGTCCCGAGCGAGGCTGCAGTCAAACTTGCCATCAGACATGCCGAACTCCTCGAAGAGCGAGAACTGCCGGTCACGCTCGTTGCGCGTGAGCGCGAACGTCGCGACCTTCGGGCTATCCACCATGGACTGAAGCGCGTCCTTCCACGCGGTCATCGCCTTATCATTACGCGCCGTCGTGCACTTCGACGGGGGCGGGTCGTCCGCCATGAGCACGCCGGCCGTGTTTGCATTGACAAACTGCGGGAGCATCTTCAGCGTGATTTTGCAGTCCTCCGGAGCGCACACGTCGGCGGGCACGCCCGCGCAGACTTTATCGCGAATGCGCAGGACGTACTCGGCGAAGTTGTAGTTGAGCCCATCGTAGAGCGAGGCCTCGTCGACCCCGATGTTGAGCGCGACAGGGCGGCGAACCTGGGTATCGGAGAGCTTGCCGTAGATCGCCACGTGGGTCTTCTGCGCAGCGATCCGGTCCATCAGGACTGGGTTGCTGCCCTTCACGAGTTCGCCAGTGATGGCGTTGAAGACAGTCGTCGTCATGTCAGTCGCCATGTTGCCAGTGCATTCGGCGACCGCGTTTGTCGCCCACACCGTCTTCTTGAATGCAAATGGCTCCCCGAGGTCGATCATACACGGGTGCGTCTGGAGCGCCGCCCCAAACTCCGCCGTGCCGCTTCCGTGGTCAGAGATGATGACGAGCACCTGCGGCGCCTCACTAGCCTGGAGTGCCTGCACTTCATTTACCTCGGCCCCGCGCATTTGCAGTGGCAGCGCCATGATGGCACACAGCATGGTGAAGACCATCTTTTTTTACCCAAATATGGACCAGGTCCCGATTTGGTTCGGAGAGCCTTGAAAGTGCTTTGCCGTTTTGCCAGAACGTTTGGACTCACAAAAAGGGCGAAAAACCGGCGTTGCCGCCCCCTGGCTTCCGCCCACTAAGTCCACAGCACGGTAAATTATTGCCAAGCAGTAGCACAATGTTCGTTTCGTGCGGGACTCCCCGCTGCGGGTCACAGCTCGCACGGGCTTCCTTCCGACGTACGTCGTCGTACGACTCCGTCCAGTACGTCTCTGCGCGCGCGCACTCCGCACGCACATCTTCTCGCATGAGAAACTCTATTCACAGTAAGAGGCTCGATTCACAGTCCCTCTGAGGTCCGAGTTCCTTTTCGGGAACTGAGTGTCAGAGTCCCATTTTTGGGTAAAGAGCCACGATGTACGCCGCCTTGCCGCTTGCGGCCTTGGGCGCGAGTGTGCTCGGTGGAAATGAAATTACACTTCAGGCTAGTGAGGCGCCGCAGGTGCTCGTCATCATCTCTGACCACGGAAGCGGCACGGCGGAGTTTGGGGCGGCGCTCCAGACGCACCCGTGTATGATCGACCTCGGGGAGCCATTTGCATTCAAGAAGACGGTGTGGGCGACAAACGCGGTCGCCGAATGCACTGGCAACATGGCGACTGACATGACGACGACTGTCTTCAACGCCATCACTGGCGAACTCGTGAAGGGCAGCAACCCAGTCCTGATGGACCGGATCGCTGCGCAGAAGACCCACGTGGCGATCTACGGCAAGCTCTCCGATACCCAGGTTCGCCGCCCTGTCGCGCTCAACATCGGGGTCGACGAGGCCTCGCTCTACGATGGGCTCAACTACAACTTCGCCGAGTACGTCCTGCGCATTCGCGATAAAGTCTGCGCGGGCGTGCCCGCCGACGTGTGCGCTCCGGAGGACTGCAAAATCACGCTGAAGATGCTCCCGCAGTTTGTCAATGCAAACACGGCCGGCGTGCTCATGGCGGACGACCCGCCCCCGTCGAAGTGCACGACGGCGCGTAATGATAAGGCGATGACCGCGTGGAAGGACGCGCTTCAGTCCATGGTGGATAGCCCGAAGGTCGCGACGTTCGCGCTCACGCGCAACGAGCGTGACCGGCAGTTCTCGCTCTTCGAGGAGTTCGGCATGTCTGATGGCAAGTTTGACTGCAGCCTCGCTCGGGACCCGAGCTCCTTCGCATCTGTCGCGACTTATCCAAGTGTCGACGATCAGATCAGCATCGAAGACTGCTGGACCGGCACTGCGGGTGCGAACAAGTGCCTCGAAACCGCCCTGAAGCTCGTCGGACTGTCGGCCGAAGATTGTGCGACGGCGGGGGCGGAGAAGATGGCGAGCTCGAACACCGCCATGTGCGCCGCGACCCCTCAGGCTGTCTACAAGCGGCTCTCGAACGGCAACCTCGAGAAGGTCGGCGAGGAGGCGGCTGGCGTGACGTTCCAGGCGCCCGCGCCCGAGGAGGCGGCGCCCGCGCCCGAGGAGGCGGCGCCCGCGCCCGAGGAGGCCGCGCCCGCGCCCGAGGAGGCCGCGCCCGTGTCCGAGGAGGCGGCGCCCGAGGAGGCGGCACCGTCGAAGGCGTGGTGGCCGTTTGGCAATTCGAACACGACGCAGCAGCTCGCTACGGTAGGGAAGCCCTAGGCAGCGGCAGTGCGCCGCACTTGACAGTGCGAGCCATACCGGCCGGCGTCGATCAGGCGCGTGACGCAGATGGCCATGTAGCCGGGTGTGTGAATGGTGGAGCCGGGGGCCGACGGAGGCATGGGGGAGCGGCAAGACACGAGCGTGATGATGCGCACCGCTATGCATCGGTGCCCTTTTCATCTGGCACGAGAGGGGGAATGGACGTGGGGGAGCTCGGGATTGTGCGTCGCAAGTGCGATGTGCGGGTGGCGAGTGTGCACGATCTCCGGGTCTGAGATCGAGCGTGCCTATAGCGGCGAGACAGCCGTCTGAACTGCCGTGACCGTCGTGGACTCTTGGTCCTTTCTTGGTCCGATACAAGTGTGCGTAGCGCTGATGATGTCTGCGTATACATGGGCCGTGTGCGTGCGTGGGACGTGCAAGTGACCGTAGAGAGAGCGTAGTGTACCAGTATGAGCGGCATCGAGAGATACTTTAAACCCGGACTTAAACGCTGTGCCGCCAGGGCGTTTTAGGTTTTTTCGTGACAAACTTCGTGTTTCGGAGAGAATAACATATTCGTCCTCGACACGACACTCTGTCTGTCAAGCAAGGAAACAACACTTGATTCACACCTCGACGACGCGGTTCCCGCGCGAATGGATGGCGCCCTCCGCAACAATGTCGCGTCGGCCGTCGTCGCATCGGCTATTGGAGTGCCCGAATGGCCATGCACTCAAATCTCACCGTGGCATTAACACTGCCGACGTCTTGTCATGCGACAAGTGCGACGCGGACATCGATACCGGTCACAAGCGATTTAGCTGTTCTGGGTGCGATTACGACGTGTGCTACAAGTGCGCCCAGGATGGAGGCATCGCGACGCCGGGCGGCTCCGGAGGCACGCCAGCTGCCGCTTGCGCCCGCGTATCGCCGCGATCCGCTGCAGCTGCCGCTAAGGCAGCTGCGTTTTTGCGCCCATCGGCCGTGCCACCGCCTGATGCTCCCGTCGCACTACCGCCCGCTGCTGCTGCTGCCGTGCCGCCGCCGCCGCCGCCGTCTGACGTGGCCGCCTTGGCCGCGTTGCTCGCCGACGAGGAGGCTGCGCTGGAGCGGATGCGCGTCGATCTGTGCCTGAAGACGTTGCGCTTCGCCATGGGACCGCCGCGCGCTGCCCCGCCCAGCCCACTGCCGGCCCTCTTCGCCGGAAGTCAGTGGTCAGGTATGGCGGGCGCCGAGCCGTTCAACCTGATCGTGAGCCACCGCGACGGCGCGGCGGCCGAGGCGGTGGGCGTGTGGCCGGGCGTGAGCGCCACGCGCATGGACGGCACCGTTCACGCCGATGGCGGCGCTCACGACGGCGCCAACGGCCCGTCGGCGCTCACGATAGCGCTCGAGGAGTTCGAAGCCGTTGCGGGCGAACCTCGACCCGCATCTCGGCGGATCTCCCTGCGGCTGCGCCTCGAAGCTCCCCTCGAGGGCTCGCGCGCGCATGTGCTCGTCGGCGAGGCGACCGCCGCCGGCGGCGGAGCGTCGTCCCGAGCACGCCTCGAGCAGCTCCCCCCCTGGGAACCGGTCGCGTCGCAACCGTTCACAGGATTACACGAGCTCCAGGCTGGCACCGCGGCTCTGGCGCAGGCCGCCGTAAATGCGGCCGCGAGTGCGGCGGCCGTGGACGCCGCCAAGGCCGCTGCCGGTCTTACTGCCCTGGACACCTCGACAAGCGCTGCCCTGGGCACCTCGAAAAGCGCTGCCCTGGACACCTCGACAAGCGCTGCCCTCGATGCCACCGCCAGCGCCCTACCGCCGCCGCCGCCGCCGCCACCGCCGCCGCCGCCGCCGCTGCTGCTGCAAGAGCGTGCAGCATCGTCGCGTCTCGCAGCGGGCGCCATCGCGGGCGCCGACGCCATCGAGACGGCGGGCGCCCGTGACGGCGCCCGCGACGGCGCGTTCGACTCGGATGCACTGGTGGACGAGGAGCGGTCACATGAGGCCGCGGCCAAGCTTCGTCAAGATTCGTCAGACTCGCGGCCGCGGTCACATGAGGCCGCGGCCAAGCTTCGTCAAGATTCGTCAGACTCGCGGCCGCGGTCACATGAGGCTGTGGCCATGCTTCGTCAAGATTCGTCAGACTCGCGGTCACATGAGGCCGCGGCCAAGCTTGCTGCTCTCGAAGCGGCCTCGCTCTCGAACCTGATGTCGCAGGACGCGGCGCAGGTGGCGGCCGAGGCGGCGGCCGCCGCTGCTGGCTTTCCGTTCCCCTTCGGTGCCGAGACGGACATAGGCGCCGCCATCGGGGAGGAGGCACTCAGATGCACTCAGACGCAATTAGAGGCCATCAGAGGCCATCAGAGGCCATGGAGAGGGGTGGAGGGCCGCTCACGATTGCGTGACCTGAGCTGTGGAATCGCCGACGGGGCGAGCTGTGGAATCGCCGACGGGGCGAGCTGTGGAATCGCCGACGGGGCGAGCTGTGGAATCGCCGACGGGGCGAGCTGTGGAATCGCCGAAGGGGCGACTGAGGTAGACGAGCCAGCGGCGTGGACTGCGCGGGATGCTGAGCCGGCGGCGCAGGCGCTGCTGATCCTACCCGGGTCGGCGGAGGCGGCGGAGGCGGCGGAGGCGGCGGAGGCGGCGGAGGCGGCGGAGGCGGCGGCGGAAGCGAGATCTCCGCGAGATTCTGTAGCGGGGGAGGACGAGACGGAGCCCCCGGAGCCCGATCCGGAGCCCGAGTACCCGACCATGGAGGAGGAGGAGAGGGTCGAGGAGGAGGAGGAGGCAGCGGCGGCGGTGCCCACGACGGCGCCCATGGAGGAAGCTACGTCGCATGAGGCTGAACTCTATGGGCGCCGTCGTGAGCGTGAAGCCGCGCCTCTTGACGTGACGCCGCATGGGCGCCGTCGTGGGCATGAAGCCGCGCCTCTTGATGTCACGCCGCTCGGCCACGCGGGCGGCGGCGGCGGCGTTGGGGGCGGCGGCGGCGGCGGCGGCGGCAGGGGTTGCGGTGGCGGAGAGCGAGACGGATGGCCAAGTGGCACGCAGCTCGACCCGCAATCTGACGCACGCCCAGCTGACCCCCTGAGCCATGCAAGTCACGCCGGTGGCGCCCACGACGGCGCCGGCGTGGGTGGCAGCGCGAGCGTCGCACTGACCCAAGCAGACGACTCGGAGGCAGCGGGCAGCGAGGGCAGTGACGGCGGCGGCGGTGCGCGGTACCTTGACCGCAATCTCCTCTTCTCGATGGGCTTCGGCGCGCAGCGCGTGCAGTGGGCGCTCGATCAGAATAACGACGACCCCCAAGTGGCACTCGAGGTGCTGCTCAATATGGCGCCTGAGCCGCCGCCGCCACTCGCGCCGCCGCGGCGGGTAGCACCTGCCGTCACTCTCGCCCCCCGCTCTGTCGCTCCTGCCACCTTTGTATCGTCCGCCGTCGCGCGTCCCGCCGCCATCATTGGGAGCAATCTCGTCAATCTCGCCAATCCCGTCAATCCCGCCGCCATCATTGGGAGCAAGAAACGCCCGGCCGAGGGCGGCGCGGGGGCATCCGCCTCGTCTTCACAGCGCAGCCAGCGCGCCGATGGCGGCAGTGGCAAGGCAAGCAAGGGTGGCAGTGGCGCTGTCGTCGGCGGCGGCAGCCGAGGCGGTGGGGGAGGAGGCAGCCGAGGCGGCGGCGGCAGCAGTCAGCAGGCCATTCGCCCATGCCCAAGCTGCCATCGCAATCCGATTAGCGGAGCAGCTGCCGTGTGCATCTCGTGCTCCTTTGGCACCGCAGGCGGCGGAGGCGGCGTGGCGGAGCGGCGTCAAGGAGGACATCAGGGAGGACATCAGGGAGGACATCAGGGAGGACATCAGGGAGGTCATCAGGGAGGCTCAGTTGTCCACGGGCCGAGCTCGAGTGCACACGCCGCCAACGCGCTCACTACCGCCGCCGCTGCCGCCGTCATGGAAGTCGACGAGGACGAAGA
>Ga0210246_101470_pt1 | contig 18149 bp, 9 predicted proteins | sample ChrtobMetaP3_8mM_FD_155469 | JGI IMG/M metagenome (GOLD analysis project Ga0210246, IMG submission 155469) | Chrysochromulina tobin associated microbial communities from unialgal haptophyte culture, Seattle, Washington, United States - P3_8mM | ecosystem: Host-associated > Algae > Haptophytes >...
CCCCGCCCCCCTCCCCACCGCCCCCCCCGCCGCCGCCGCCCCCACCGCCACCACCCCCGCCGCCGCCATCACCGCCACCGCCTTTGCCGCCACCGCCCTCGCCGCCGCCGCCACCACCTCCGCCGCCCTCACGACCTCCACCCTCGCCGCAGCCCTCACCCCCCCCACCCTCGTGGCCGCCCTGGATACCTGGGCACGTCCTCGTCGGGTTCGAAATATCTTTCACAATGGAGCTCCAGTCTTGGACTGTCGACCAAGTGGGCAACCCCGAGCGGCTCGCCCTCACCCGAGGTGTGACGGCTCTTCTTCTCAACAACAGCGCCGGCGGTGCGCTCCCGACGGTGACTCTGACGATCGAGCCTGCCTCCGTGCGTGCCACCGCCATCATCTTCACGCCCAGCCGCACGGTCGCTCAGAGCTATGTGAATGTGCTCGCGACGCAGACAGCCCAAAGCATCTCTGCCGTCGTCGGGGCCCAGTACACGGGCACGTCCACGTTTGCACTCACGGTGGATGCTCTCGAGGGACCATCCATTCGTCCGGTGACGCAACAGACGCCGCTGCCGCCCGCACCGCCGCCCCCGCCCCCGCCCCCGCCGCCGCCCCCCCCGCCGCCTTCGTACATCGAGATCTACATGGCGGTCATCATCGGTGCGTTGGCGTTCATCGTGCTCGGATCTTGGTTCCTATGGCGCTCGCACCGCCAGCTTCGCCATAAGCTCGCCGAGGAGGCGGAGAAGCGTCGCGCGGAGGCGGCGGAGGCGGCGGAGGCGGCGGAGGCGGCGTGGGCAGCGGCGGCAGCGGAGGCGGCGAGACGCGAGGACCAGGAGGAGCGGCGGCGGCAAGTGGAAGCGGAGCGGCAGCGGCGTGAGGCGTTGATCATCGTGGAGAGCCAGGCTCAACACTTAGGCTCGATACAACTTCAAAAGTACGTGCGCCGATGGCTCATAGTGCGCCAGAACAAGTTACGCACGGAGGCGGCGATGCGCATTCAACAGTTCGTGCGAGATATTGTGCTGCCGCGACGCGACTCGCGCTGCCGCGACGCACGCGTTAAGTGGCTGCAGTTGTCTCGCCGCGTTCGAAAGCGGCAGCGTGTCGCCGTCCTTTGGCGCGCGCTGGCAGACGCGGCATGCGAGCACGAATCCGAATGGCCGTCCGAGCCGCCTACCGAGCCGTCTGCCGACTTTTTGGGTGTCGGCGCCTTTTTCCAGGCTTTATGGACGCCGGCCCCATCAACGCCCTTGCTTCTACGCAAACACTTGTCTCTCTGCCGGAGGCGCCTCGCGCTTTTGGGCCCACGTCGGCTGCGGTCATACAAGCGGACCTCCTCCCGAACGCGTAGGAGCGGCGGATCGCAACACAGCCGCCTGTCTCACCGCTCGTCGAGTAGTCAAGTGTCTCACCGCTCGTCGAGTGGTCAAAGGGACTCCGCTCGAGCGTGCGCCAGCAGCTGCAGCGACCGGGCACGGCCGGACCTTCTGATGCGGAATCTTGCCAGCAGTCTGGCTTCGAGCTCCTTCTCCACTACTACGGCCTTGCAACGCTTTGGCAACAGTCCAGATTCGAGCTGTTTCGACAGTAGCCCGGATGGACGTTCACGTGATGGACGCGGTCCTGAGCGCTTCGACAACAGTCCGGATTCGAGCCGCTTCGACAGCGGTCGGGCTCCGATCCACTATGACAGCAGTCCGGACTTTGGTAGCCCAGATGTAAGTTCACGGCCGCGTGGTGGACGCGGTTCTGAGCGCTTCGACAGCGGCCGGGCTCCGATCCACTATGACAGCAGTCCGGACTTTGGTAGCCCAGATGTAAGTTCACGGCCGCTTGGTGGACGCGGTTCTGAGCGCTTCGACAGCGGCCGGGCTCCGATCCACTATGACAGCAGTCCGGACTTTGGTAGCCCAGATGTAAGTTCACGGCCGCTTGGTGGACGCGGTTCTGAGCGCTTCGACAGCGGCCGGGCTCCGATCCACTATGACAGCAGTCCGGACTTTGGTAGCCCAGATGTAAGTTCACGGCCGCTTGGTGGACGCGGTTCTGAGCGCTTCGACAGCGGCCGGGCTCCGATCCACTATGACAGCAGTCCGGACTTTGGTAGCCCAGATGTAAGTTCACGGCCGCGTGATGGACGCGGACTAGTCCCTGACCTTCGTCTCCCACCGCGTCAGCCTCTCGCACCACCACGAGCGGCTTGGGAGCCAGCAGCCACCATCGCTACGACAACCGACAACCGAGCCGACGGCCAGGCCTTGACTGACGACGCCTACACATCGCCGGCGGCGAGCTCGACGAGCAGTTCGCCCGCAAGCTCGAAACGCTACACGCATCAAACCCAGCATCCGTTTGGGGGGGCGAGCAGCATCCGCCAAGCCGCCACACTGGGCGATCATCACAGGCCGGGCACGGACAGCAGCAGGTACCTGGGCTACGAGTGGGATAGTTCCAGGGCACGTGCAGGAGGCACCACGTCCGAAGAGGGTCTCGATAGTCAAAGGTCCCGCATGGACGGGCGCATGGACAGCTTCAGGCGTCGCAACAAAATGATTGCAGGCACCAAGTTAGCAGTGGAAGACGCCGAGCGCCGCGAGGAGAGCACACCATCTGAAGAGCTATCGAAGTCTCGCCCAGCCACCGCCCGTCGCAGCGCTCGCAGCCCCTTCAGCGCTCGCCGGGCGGCGGCCGCGCCCGCGCCCGCCACCACCAACCTCGACCCCGAGGCATCTCCTCAGAACGCGACGCGCTTGGCCGAGCTGAAGGCGGAGCTGACTCAGGCGATCGAGGCACAGGACTATGCCAAGGTAGCCGAGCTCGCACCGCAGATGGACCAGCTCAAGGCAACCATCAAGGCGGCCATGGAGGCGGCCGTGGTGGCCACCGACAATGGCGCCTCGGCGCCGCCCGCCGCGGCCAACGACGATTGCTCTAGCGACTTGGGCGGTGGGATGGGCAGTGGGAGCACAGGCAGTGGGATGCCGAGCCAGATGGGCGGCGGCATGGGTGGTATAACGGGCGGCAGTTCGGCGGTCGCGGCGGAGGTGCCGAATCACATGCCGACTGACACGTCGCTCGAGGGCGATCGACGCACCCCCGATTGGCATCGTACTGAGCGCACCACGTCGCTCGTGGGCGAGCCGCCAACTGACGCGTCGCTCGAGGGAGAGCCGCCAACTGAGGCGTCGCTCGTGGGCGAGCCGCCAACTCAGGCGTCGCTCGAGGCAGAGCCGCCAGCCGCTTTCGTACCTGGACTCGCTGCGGCGCCCGCCACGATGCCGAGGACACCGCCAATGGCTCCATCGCCGGCTACTGGCGGACCCAGCGGGCGCATAGACGGCGGTCGCCCGTCTGAGGCAGGAAGCGTCACGGGAAGCAGAGAGAGCAGCCCGTCGCTCAAGGCACAGGGCAAACTGCCGGAGCGCAATGACGCATTTGTGAAAAAAGCCCCGACGGTCGCAGAGCCTCCAGCTGCTGAAGCCGTGTCGCTCGCGCAAACAGACCCCGCCTGGATCGAAGCTAAAAGCCGCGAACGCGAAGTGGCTTTGAAAGCGCTATCCGTATGGAGCGTGCCGACTTTCGAGCTCAAGACACCCAACGCTGCAGACTCCGCGCGGTACGCACCCTTGGAAAGCGTACGGGCTCTGGCAGAGAAGAAGGTGGTGTCGGCAGCAATCCCCACCATCGAAGTGTACATAGAAGCCAGGAGACCGCATATCAAGCAGGGCCTGCAAAAGTGGCTCTTCCGCGCACGCGAACGGCTACATTGCAACACCGGTCGCATGCGCGCGTCCTTGGCCGAGCGTGAGGGCTTGGCTAGTTCGAGGACGCGCGCACGCTCCTCGACACATGATCGCTCCCGAGCGGCCGCCCTCGGCATGCACCAGAGTCCAAGGTCCGACAGATTGATTGGGACCAACAGTGAGTGGGACGCGTAAAAATCAATCTCGACGAACCGGCCGTCTTGCCGTCCATGAAGGTAAGCATCTCGCCACAGGCCTGCCTGCCTGCCGATCGTCCACTGCTGCCTTCCTTGCCTTGTAGAAGTGGCGGGGCCATCGAGAATCGTAGTCGAGAGTAACGCAATTATGATGCAATGTATCAAAATAGGGGAACCTACGCTAGTAAAAGCGCTTATCACTGTTAAGTGTAGCCGTGCGAAATAGACTTCGTGAATAGTTACGTTCTTCGCTTTACGAATCACTTTTTTTAAGGCTTCGAACCGGGCGTCGGGAAGCAAGACAGGACAGGGCGGAACAGTAGTATGGGTCAGAGCTGACCCACCATGTCACGCCAGTGGCCATCGAAGTGGCAGCGGTCGCACTTCGATGCAGCCGCACCAACCAGACAGACATGGAGTGCTTCATCCCGCATCCGCGTCCTCTTCGTCGCTGCTCACGATGGCGTGCTTGCGCTTCTTGGGGGCAGCCGCAATGGGCGCCACTGCAGACGCCGCGCCAGCACGCTGCTCATCGTCGCTCTCGTCTAGCTCCAGCTCATCGATGTCGGCAGCGCCCGCCCCGTCGCCATCGACGGACGATTCGGGCGTCGGAGGCGGTAGCGACGTGGCATCCTGGCCCTCGCCCTCCTCCTCGTCGTCCTCCTCGTCGTCGACCTCGTCCTCGTGAGCAGAGCGCGCGCCCACCTCCTGCGCGATCTGCTCGAGCGACGACGCATCGCACGCGAATGAGAGGCAGCGGCGGAGCGCCGCGTCGTCGGCGAGGGTGCGAGCGAGGAGCGGATCGGACAGCCCAGCCACCCATGCGCGCTCATCGGTCAGCAGCCCAAGGCGCATCATGTCGTGCTGCAGCAGCGTCTCGATCGTCGTGCTCAGCGCCGCTTCGTCAAACGTGAAGATCTCGCGCAGCTCTTCTTGCGAGAAGCCGCTCCGGCCGGCGCCGGCGCCGCTGCCGGTGCCGCCCGCCGCAGCCGCCGAGGACGAGACGGCCGCATCGTTCGACGGCGGCGCGTGCTCGCCCACCGGCTGCTCGTCGACGAGCGCGTTGAGGCCTCTCTTGAAGATCTGGCGCTGGTAGATGCGCTCCTCGACGGTGCCCGTGCTGAGCATCCGCCAGATGTGCACGCTGCGCCGCTGGCCGTCGCGGTACACGCGCGCGGCTGCCTGCTCGTCGTTGGCCGGGTTCCAGTCGGGGTCGAGGAGCACGAGCCGATTGGCGCCGATCAAGTTGAAGCCCGTGCCGCCCGCCCGCGTGGAGAGCAGGAACACGAACGCGTCCGAGCTGCGGCTGTTGAAGCGGTCGACGTGCTCCTGCCGCAGCGCGAGCGGCGTGCTCCCGTCCAGCCGGAGCGAGCCCCAGCCGCGCGCCGTGAGCGCTCGCTGCAGCGCGTCGAGACTCTTCATGAAGCCTGAGCAGACGACCACCTGCTCGTTGGCTGCACGGATGGGCGCGAGCAGTTGCATGAGCAATGCAATCTTGGCGCTGACCGCCGCCGCCTCGCTGACGCCAGCGGACGCGTCGAAGCCGCCGCCGCCGCCGCCGCCGCCGCCGCCGCCGTCACCTTCGCCGCCGTCACCTTCGCCGCCGTCGCCCTCCGCCGAGGCGCACGCGCAGATGGCGCGAAGCTTGGTGATGGTGGGCAGCGGGTTGCACGCCGCTGTGTGCTCGCGCAGCGTGCGCTTGTACGCCGCCGCCTGCGCCGCGCTCAGCCGTGCGAACAGCACCGTCTCCGTGCGAGGGGGCAGCAGCGCCGCGAGCACGGCGGAGCCGCGCCGCTGCACGAAGCGGTCGGTCAGCTCGCGAAGCCGCTGCATGGCCTCGTCGGCGTGCTCGCGCTCGGCGGTGCTCGCATTCGGCTGCCGGCCGCGCGCGATGGGCGTGGCGTACTCGCGCGAGAAGGCGGCGAGGGAGCCGAGCGCGCCCGGGTTGACAAAGTCGCACATCGTCCAGAACTCGGACAGGTCGTTCTGCAAGGGCGTGCCCGTCAGCAGGACGCGGCGCGACGGGACCAGTCGCTTGAGCGCGTCGATCGTCTGGTTGCCCGCGGCGGCCTTGATCCGGTGCCCCTCGTCGCACACGAGAAGCCCGATGGGCGCCGTCTCGAGCGCGTCCACGTGCGCGCGCACCGCCTCGTAGCTCAAGATGAGGAGCTGCTGCGGCGGCGCGGTCGCGAAGAGGCGCACCGCCTCGGCGGCCGACGCAGGGTCGCCCGGCGGGAGGAGTGTCGGGCGCAGCCGCTGCGGCAGCCAGCGCTTCACCTCCTTTTCCCAATTCTTGCACAGCGAGGCGGGGCACACGATGAGCGCCTTGCGGATCGTGCCGGCGCGCTCGCTCGCAGCCGTCGGCCCCGTCTTGAGCAGCGTGAAGAGGAGCGTGAGCGCCGAGAGGCTCTTGCCTAAACCCATCGAGTGCGCGAGGATGCAGCCGCTCAGCCCGGCCGAGCGGCGCCCCGAGACGCAATCCCACAGGAATTGCACGGCCTCGCGCTGGTGCGGGCGCAGCGCGCGCGCAAGCTGACGGTCGACGATCACGGGCCGCGCGTCGGCGTCCTCACGATTGAGCACGAAGGCGTCGTCGGGCAGCTTGGAGCTCGCGGCGGCAGGCGGCGCGCGGAAGCCGCCCGATGAGGACGTCGGCGGGCGGAAGGCGCCGGGCGGCTGGCGGGGCGGCGGCGGCGGCGGCGGCGCAGCTGCTTCCGCCGGAGATCGAAGTCGCTGCATTGGGACCGAGCTGGCTGCACGCGCTGAGAGGCCGTCTGGAGCCCGTGCCGGTGCTCGAATGGCAGCAGCGCTCGCGGCGGCGGCTACGCCCGCGGAGCCAGCGCCGGTCGCGACCGCGCCGGTGCTTGCGGCTGACAGAGCGCCCACCTCCACTTCCCACTTGCCCATCTTGATGAGCGATCCGGGCACGATGGCCGTCTCGTCCTTCTTGAGCGCTCGCGCCACCAGGAGCTTGGACTCCTCGTCGAAGAGCGTCGCACGAGTGCCCTCGAGTGCGAGCCGACCATCGAACGAGCCATTCTTCTTCTTCGATGGATCACGGTAGATGGCTTCGTGCTCCACGGATGCTGACGCTGTGGTCTCAGCGGGAGAGGCGGAGCGGGGTGCTGCTGCGGCTGCTGGTGCCACGGCTGCTGGTGCTGCAGAGACGGTGTTCGTGGAGGCGTGCAGCGGTGCTGCGCGCTTGACGAAGGACTTGCGCATGGACTCCACTGAGGAGCAACGTCGGCTGGGATGCACTGGAAGTCGGTAGGCGAGCGGGCAGAGGGGCGGCACTGCACACGTCCGCCGCGTGAAAAGGACGTTCACGTTCACGTTAAATTGCCAGCCGAAAAGCTTCCCAGAGCGTGTCTAACATTTGGTCGCTGGTCTTCACTGTGTCCTGTTTCGCTGTTAACAAAGGAGCCCAAAAGGTTGTGAACAGGCCGCATTTCTCTTCATACACTACGCCTGCTCCTTCACTCCACGCTTGGGCTTGCGAATTACGATTCCGCTCATGGCCGCTGCATCGGATCTCGGCCTTGATCTCGGTCGCGTCTCGAGGTCGGGTGGGTGTAGGTCGAGGCAGAACGGGCCGAGCTCTCCCTGTCGGAGGAGCGCCAGGACCTTGCGCGCCGCGTTGGCCGTGTCGGGCACCTCAGCCCCTCTCCTCTCACTCCTGGAGACTTCAGCCGCTCGCCGCGTCATCCCCAAATCGAGCGCGACGGCGCTCAGCAAGCGGCGAGCGTGCCGTTCGGCAACCTCTGCAGGGTCGGCCGCGGGCGCACCGGGCGCGCCGGGCGTGACTCGTGACTCGAAGACGTCGGCACCGCTTCCGGAGAGCGCCTCGAGGGCCGCCACGCCGTCGCGTCCCGCATCGGGCCCAGACGTCCGATGCACAAGCGCGCTGACTCGGGGCCACCGGTCGAGCCGCGCGGCACTCGTGCGTGCGATGTGATGGAGAGCGTATGCTGCGACGGGCTCGAGAGAGCTCTCGTCGTACTTGATCAGATCGAGCACTCCGAGGCGCAGCGCCGCCTCCCAGCCGCCATCCACCCGTGGGGTCAGCACCCCAGGCGTATCGAGCATCCAAACGGGCGGGTCCCAGCTCACTTGGAAGCCATCCATCTGTCGAGTGACACCGGGCTTGGCGCCCGTCACAGCGGGCTTGGCGGAGCGCGCCAAGGCGCGTCGGTCGGCACCCATCGCCTCTGCTGTCGTCCGGGAGGGCATCTGGGCGGCTCGTGCCGCCCTGCCTCGCTTCATGGCAAGGCGTCGGAAGGCGTTGATGAGGGAAGACTTGCCCACGTTTGGCACGCCGACCACCATCATCACGACCGGCAACGACGTCGCAGCGGCAGAGGCGATGATCGAGCCCGTGGCCGCTAACGCTGCTTGAGAGATCGAACGCGACGCGGCCGTCACCGGCCAGCTTTCCTCCTCGAGCGATGGCTTGAACAGCCGCGGCGCAACCAGCCGCATCTTGTCGATCGCAGCATCAAGCAACCTATCGATACCAGAGCTCTTCCCGGTGACATCCATCGCGCTGGTAAAAAAGAGCGGGACGCCGGGGTGGTCCTGCTCCAACCAACTCTCGATTCGACGACGATGATCGATGGAGATCAAGTCCGTCTTGTTGACGACAATCATTCGTCGGTCTGCGCGCGCAGCTTGCCTCACGATGCCGTCGATGAGCGAACTAGCAGCCGAGCGCGGCGCTCGAGCATCTCGGACCTCGATCACGATGTCCACTTGCTTCAGACGCGAGGCCATGTTCTTGGAAGCTGCGGCCACATGGCCCGGGAACCAGGAGAGCGCGTGCCGCCATTGCGCCATTACTTAATTCATTCACAACACACCAACACGCACAGACCAAACTCAAACAAGCGTGAAGGTCGAACATTCACAGCCAATGTTTAGAATTCACACCACATTTCATAGCGGCCGACGGTCTTTCACACGTCACCCTCTTTCGTCTCTTCCAGCGTCCGGGGATTCGTCACAATAATTAAAGGAAAAAGCAGAAGCAGGACTGGGCGGGTATAGGCGTGCGCGCGCCGGCCTTCGCTTCCTACATCTCACGAGGCAAGGCGGACGGGCAAGCGAGCCCCGCAAGCGAGGCGCGCCTGGTCCGCCTCCACCCCCGGTGTGCGTATCCCGACTTGGCCAACATACTAGAACAACATCCTGAAGACTGACGTCTCAGCGGTGCATAGATTGCGCCCGCTCTGAATCTCGTCTCGCACCGACGGCCCATCGACTCACCGACTCGCCGTGCAAGCGCAGGCAAGACTGTGTGCGAAACGGACGCGTCTCACGCCGGGGATGTGCGCCTTGGCTCGTTCCTTGTGCCCGTGGACGGCTGGTGAAGAGCGAGCCGTGCTGAGGCTGCTGTGGGGCTCGGAGTGCCGAAGCCATTCAGCCTGAAGGGGCGCGAGGGCGTCGCTGCGATACCCAAGGCCGCCGCAGCGCCGCCCTCGCCGCCGGTGGCACGCGCTGCGGACCACGCGCCGATCCCGCCGGGCGTAGCGAGGAATGCTGGCGCCGTACTGAGCGCCTCTCTCGATCCAAGGTCGAACCGCACCTGCGCGCCGCCGTGGGCACCGCCCAAGCTGCTCGCATTCCCAATACCAGCCGCGCCGTTGCCGCCCAGCGTACCAGAACCGGAGCCGGCGGCGCCGGCGGCGCCGCCCGAGCTCGCGTAACGATCGTCGATGTGCTCGCGCAGTCGGTTGTGCGAGAACCGCACTCCCTCGAACGCCGCGCGCGCCTCGGACTTGAAGCCGTCCAGCGCCGTACTGAGCGCGGTCAGCTTGGTCTCCTTGTCCGCCGCCTGCTGCTCGGCCGTGCGCGCCAAGTCGGCGAGCCGGCTCTCGAGAAGGCCGAGCTCCTCGCGCCAGGCTGAGCGTGCCTTCTTGACGAACCCCACTTCGTTGCTCACCTGCCGAGCGCACGCGCACGGGGCCGCAAGCATGATGCCAGGGGTTTGAGGCGAGGGAGCCGGAGGCGAGGAGATCCCAAATCGGGCGAGGAGATCCCAAAAAGGGCGAGGAGACCCCAAATCGGGCGAGGAAAATCAGGACGGCCCTCGCACCTCCTGTAGCGCCGCCTCGAGAGGCGGCACGCTGCCCTTGACGTTGCCGAGCTCGCGCTGCACGTACTCCATCCAAGCGGACACCTGGTTGTGCGAGGTACGCAGCTTGAGCACAGCCTCGAGGGTTTGAGCCTCGCGCTCGGCGGCGCTCTGAGCCCCCGCATGTAGCGCACTCAGCTCCGAACGGAGCGCAGCGAGCGCACGATCATGCCCCTCGCTCGCCTCGGCCGCGGCCACCTGGCTCGCGCGCACCGCCGCCGCGATCGTGTCGGCCTCCTCCCGGGCCTCGTGCCTCGCCTTCGTCGCCTCCTCCCCGAGCGCTCGCAGCGCCTCGGCGTGCGCTTCGCGCTCAACGGCCGCCTGACGCAGGAGCGCCTCGTGCGCCTCGACGTCCGCGCGCGCCTCGCTGCGCATCTGGCGCAGCTTGTCGTCCAGCCGACGCACCGCCTGCGCGTGCGCCTCGCCCAAGCTTTCCACAACGCTCGCCATCCGCACTGCCTCCTCCTCAATGCCTTGATGACGCAGCGCAGCAGCATCCACCGCACCTACCAGCTCCGGCAGGTACTTGGCGAGGCGCGCCTCGAGCTCTTCGATGCGCGGAGGCAGCGGCGGGATCGCGCGCTCAACCACGCCCACGCGATGCTCTGTCACCTCGATGCGCTCGATCACCTCGGCTCGCCACCGGCGCAGTGCGCCAAGCTCGACCACGATGGCGTCGCGTTCCGTGGCCCCTCGCTGGTTCTGGCGTATCATCTCCTTCTGCTCGGCGAGCTCGGCACTCAGATCTTCGATGCGCCGGCACAGTGTCGGGTGCTCGTCGTTCTTGTACGCCTCGAACGCGCTCTGCGTGCTGCGCAGCGCCTCACGCGTCTTCTCGAGCTCTGAGCGAAGCGGCTCGAGCCCATCGAATTGTGAGGCGTGTACCTTGAGCTGCTCCCACAGCTGCGTGTCGGCCGCGCGCAGGGTGCCCACCTCGTCCTCGAGCGTGTCGGCGAGCAGCCCGAAGGCGCGCTGCACGGAGCGAACCTGCGCGTTCACGTGCTCCGCCAGCTGCAATGTCTCGGCCTCCGTTGGAATCTGCTGGCTCACCGCAGCCAGCCCGGAGCCTTGGGTCTCCAACTTCAGCTGCCGCAGCGTGCTGCGTAGGCGATCGTATTCGGAGCCGGAGCCGTTGGGGCCGGCCGGCCCTCTGCTCTCCGGAAAGTGCATCTGTAGCGCTGCCTGTGCCAGCACCTTTCGCACCTGGGAGGGCCGCACGCTTGCACTCGAGAAGCCTGCACGTGCCACCGGCTCTGGCTGCTGTTGCGTGGCCAAACTGCTGCGTGGACGAGCTGCGATCGCGTCGAGTCTGGCCCGCAGAGCGCCAGCGCTATCAGCCATCGCGTCTCCGAATGGAGGGTCGCGGACCCTCTGCATGCTCACCGTGGGCGCCGTCGTGGGCGCCGGCGCCGGCCGTAACGGAACACGGTGCACACAGCAGGGGCGAGTGCGCGCGAGGTACGGCTCGCCAGGCGGGGGGCATGGGCAGGGGGTCGGAGATGACTGGGGGCGCGCGCCGCGCCCCGCGCCGCGCGCGCCACAAAGGTTAAAACAGGCTAGAGTTGATATGCTAGGCAGAGGCGCTCGCCGAGGCGCGCGAGAACACATGGCGAGGACAAAGGACTGCAAGACCCATCGCCATGGGAGCACTCGATCGGGCCTTTGCTGATTTAGTTCGGCTGATGCGACCTGTCCCGGAGCTTCCCGCGCCGGAGCGGTTAGCCGGAGGCCCCGGACGGAGCTCGTCGGTGCGAGTGACTCTTCTTTACGGTAGTCTACATGTATCTGACTGACAGACAGACATGACTCTGACTTCAAACTCACTGACTACGGTACACTTAGACTGCGCTGTAAAGTAACAGGCAGACTCAAACGGACCGACTACGGACCGACCTTTTCGCTATCAGTGTGGACCTTTCTGCTCTGAGTCAGTCCGGTATCCACTCAGTCATTCAGTCAGAGAGTCAGTTCTAAGCTGCCCGTTGCTAGCAAGGTGGATCCAATGACTCAGTCCACCACGGCGCCTGAGTGAGCGCCTCGTCCGAGGTCGTCCTAGATGCTTCCTAGAGGCTTCCTAGAGGCTTCCTAGAGGCTTCCTAGAGGCTTCCTAGAGGCTTCCTAGAGGCTTCCTAGAGGCTTCCTAGAGGCTTCCTAGAGGCTTCCTAGAGGCTTCCTAAAGGCTTCCGGGACGTCTCCGGGACGTCTCCGTGCTCAGGGCTAGATCGTCGTCGCCCCCGTCATCGTCGAAGAGGACCTCGTTCCGATGGCCGGAGAGGTCAACGGCGCCCGAAGACGGCGCGCCCGCCTCTGGCACGTGGCTACGCCGGGTAGCCTGCCCCTTTGATGCAGCTCGAGTGGCGCTGCGCGCGGAGAGGCGCGTGAACGAGAACGCGCGACGGATCGGGTGCGGCTTCTCTGGAACGAGCGCCGTGTCGAGCGTCGCTAGACGCCCCTGGAGCTGCTCGTGCCAATCTTGGTCAAAGGTGGGCGGCAGCGGCGGCAGGCCCACTAGGTCCTCGTCGCGCTCAGCCGCCCTCCGGCGCGCGCCCGACACGGCGCCCGACTCGAATGACAGCGATCGGCGCAGGAAGTGGCTGCGCGGCGTCGACGTCGTAGGCGCGGATGCCAAAGTCCGAGGTGTGGACAGGCCGCGGGGAGTCCACATCATCATGCGGCGCGGCGTGGCAGCAGCCGGCACGCCAGCCGCCGCCGCACCCTCGGCAGTGCCCGTGTCCACGGGGCTCGCTTGCAAAGTGGCATCCGTCTTGCTCCGCCGCCCGAATGAGAGAGACTTGGCCAAGCGACCACCAAATGAGAGACTCTGACGGGGGGATGGCGCCGTCGCCGTCGAGCCCGCCGTCGAGCCCATGCCACCGGCGCCCGCCTTGCCCGCTTCAACAAGGGCAGCCGCAGCGGCAGCAGCGGCAGCAGCGGCAGCAGCGGCAGCGGGCGCGGCAGCGGCGGGGGCGGCGGCCAACGAGGCAGCTTTGCGCCTGCCGAGGTACCCCCGCCAGTGCCTCTGTATTCGAATCGCCCCTCGCCGCTGCGCGACCAGCTGCATGGCCTGCACCTTGCGCGTCGAGTTCTGGATACTCGTCGCCGCACGCTCGGCCATCTGCTCGGCCATATGGCGACGCATGCGCGCCTCGCGCACAGCCACCTGGAAGCGGCGGTACTCGGAGCGGCGTCGAGCGAACGACTGCAGCGCCAGGGCCGCGCTGTTTTCGAGACGTGGCAAGTGCTCATCCCAGCGCGCCCAGCTCGCCAGATCTCGCTGCAGCTCGCCGATCTGGGCGCGCCATCCGCGGGCGTTGGCCGCATGCGCGGGGTCGCCGCAAGAGCTCTCCGCGACACGTGTCCCCAGTGCAAAGATGGCATCCATCGCATGAGCCGGCACGAAGTTCGCAGCTGGGCGAGGCGTGCCGGCGAGCTCATGGCGTAGCCGAGAGAGTTCAGTCGCACGCGCGGCACTCCTCAGCGAGTGCGCCACGTACCCAGCTGCTTCCTGCTCGGGCCCCTGCTGCGAAGTCTCCCACGCCGCCGTCGCGAGCGCTGCACGCCGCCGCGCGTCCGCATGCGACGGCGTTCGAGGCGGGGATCCTTGTCTCAAGCCTTGTGGGTATCCCGTGCTGCTCCGTCCGCCGCTCTCGCCGCTGCCCCGCCGGGAGGGTGACGCAGGCGGCGATGACGCAGGCGGTGGCGGAGACGATGGTGGTGGCGACAGCGGCGCGCCACCGACGCCGCCGACGCCACCGACGCCACCGACGCCGACGACGACGCCGACGACGACGCCGCCGACGCCGCCGCTGCCATCGTTGACGTCGTCATCCTGCGTCATCGCGGCGAGGAGCCTCACCATCGACGCGTCGGCCGCCATACCGCAGCTGAGAGGGCCGAACAAGGCGGCTCGCTTGCCCGCAGCGCCAGGGCCGTCCTGTTGCGTGGGCGGCGTCCATTGACGAGCGTGCGCCGTCGCAGGCGAAACGGGCATCTCCGCGGTCTTCGCACCATCGCCAGATTTGGCCGAGGATCGCGCGGTTGGCATGCGGCTGCCAAACGTTGACAGACCAATTCCAAACGGTGCCACGAACCTTTCGGGCACCAGCCCTCGTGCATGCGTCACCTGATGCGAGGCCATGCACCACCCTGTCGGATCTGAGGCGGCAGGCAGCAGCACAAGCGCATCGCCAGCCGCCAAGCTGAGCTCATTGTCCTCAGCCGCCGTGAAGTCATAAAGAGCTCTCGCGTGGATGGTCTCCGCGGCCACCGGAATAATGATCTTGGACGGGAGCTCCATCTCGTTCCCGTCCACAATGACCGACAGCGTGCCACTGTGGTCGATCTGATCACCTCGCACGAGAACAAGTTTGCCCGCCTCATACCCATCCGTCGCATCAGTGAGCCTGCCGAGGGCCAGGTGCAGCGGCCAGAACATGCGATTCGGCCTTGCGTCTCCTTCCCCGTCGTCGTCCGCCGCCGTCGCAGTCACCAGTCCAGCCGAGGCCGTCGACACAGTGGCCGACGAACAGTCTCGTGTGAACGTTAACACGACAGACGCGACAGTCGGTGCTACGGCACTGTTACTGCCCGCTCAGAATACGTGTGTGAACAACTGTGTGAAACCTCACACGAACAACCAGGTTGTCGCACATCCTACGGAGCGGTGTCTCTGGGAAAGATTAGCGCGAGCCAAAATCGACACAGAAAGACGTACCAACGCGCGCGCGCGCTCGTCACGGCGCTCCGCGCTCTCGCTCGCCTCCTCGCTCGCCTCGCCAGACGATGGGCCGTCCGCCGCCGTGGACGCCACCTCACGCGTTCGCCCGGGCGGCCATCGACGCGCCGAGCTCGGAGCCCTCGAGCATGCGCACGAGCTCCGCCTGCGCCTCCTCATCGGCCTCGGCCAGCCAAGCGTCGTCTCGGGCACGGTAGCCCAGTTGGAGGGCCGGGGGCACACCGAGGCCCTTGGCCGCAGAGGCCATCTGGTTCCAGCCGCCGAGGAGCCGGCGCTGCAGCTCCGACTCGAGGTGCAGCGCGCGCCGTTCGTCGCATCCCTCGCTGTATGTGGCATGCAAGAGCCGCTTCGCCGCCGCGCTCGCGTCGGGTGATCTCGTCGCAATCTGCCTGGCGAGATCCATCGCTGCCTCGAGAGGCTCGTGGGCGAGGCGCGTGACGAGACCGAGCTTGAGCGCCTCGTCCGCGAGGAAGATGCGCCCGGTCATCGTGAGCTCCATCGCGACGTCCTTCGGCACCAGCTCGCGCAGCGTCACCGTCGCGCTCATGTCGGGGATCAGACCCCATTTGGCCTCCATCACCGAGAACTTGCAACTCGGGTGCGAGATGCGCATGTCCGCGCCGAGGGCGATCTGCAGGCCGCCGCCCAAGCAGACGCCATGAGTCGCCGCGATCACGGGCGCCGGGATCTTGCGCCACAAGTAGCCCACGTCCTGCGCCAGGTTGGACAGCGCACCCTCCGGACGATGGAGCAACTCCTCGAGGTTCGCCCTAGCGACCATCGGGCTGGCGACGCTGCGCACGTCAAGGCCCGCACAAAAGGCACGGCCCTCACCCGAGATCACCACGGCACGCACCGATGAGTCCGAGGCGAGCGCCCTGGCCGTGGCGGCGAGCGAGCGGAACATGCCCATGTCGAGAGCATTGAGCTTGTCGCTCCGCTTCATGGTCACCGTATGGATCCCATCGGCAGCCTTGGCGACGTGCACGCGGCTGGGGCCGGTGCACAGCGCGCGACTCGTCTTGGCGACGTGCACGCGGCTCGTGGCCACGCCAAGCGCCCGGCCGGGAGCCAGCCCCTGCATCGTGTCCCCTGATTGCGTACTGTGAAATGGCTGTGAATAGGCTGTTTGGGGCTGTTTCGCTAAACTTCCCTTACGTGTGATGCACAAGGAAGACAGTCTTGAGACGAAGAACACAGTCACAACACGAGGCGCGCATCCAAACATGCGTTCACCGGGGTCGACACCGGAGTTAGGGCACACGGTCTTAACGGTCCGTTCAGGCCCCGGCCCCCCGCATACATGTAAGTTACTCCACTGTCTCACTCATGTAAAAGGTCCTGTGGTGAGTGAGTCCTCGAACTGGACGTGCTGTGCCAACGACTGACCGAACCGCACGGCACCCCAAACCGGTCGCCACGCTTGGCGCCTCTCGGTGGGTGCTCTAAGGGTGCTCCCGGACGGGCCCGCTCTCCATCCTACAACGCACACTACATGTGGTATGCTCGCACGCCCATGGTTATCCGCGGCCCATGCGCCAATCATATATATTGGCCTGCTGAGCCATATTTGTCTCCCGCGGCGGCGGAGGCTTCCTCGCGGGGCTGGCCACCTCGCGCGGTGGCGGCGCGCGCACGCTCGAGCTACGCTGTGACGTCCGCGGTCGAGTTGTCGGGCGTTGTCACATTTGACATCACGTGCATCGTCGCAACTCCCACACTGGAGGGAGTCTGAGTGCCTCTGATGGCCTCTGATCGACTATGATTGCCTCCCATACTGGAGGGAGTCTCGGGAGTCTCGGAGGTGCGGCCGCGTCGCAAATGCTTCCAGAGGTCGATATTGTGGGGGGGTTGCAAGGGTGGCAGAGGCGACGGGGAGCGGGCCGAGCTCCGTCGAAGTGGCTCCACCTTCTTACGGCGCGACGAATCCGGAGCATCCTTGCGAGGCGTTGCCATCGGCGCGTCAGGGTCGCGGCCCTTGAGCTCAGACAGCTTGAGGTCCAATACGGGAAGCGTCAGCTTTGCCACTGGCCCTGCGGCGGCTGACTCCGCGGCGACCGGGGTGGCGGCTGCCTCGGCCGAGGGCACGGGCTTGGCTTCGAGCTTGAAGCCCGGAGGCGAGGGAGGAGGTGGCTCCTGAACGGGGCGTCGGGCCCGAGGGGAGGGTAGAGGAGCATCTGCAGTGGCTGCACTAGGTGGCTGCGATAGGAGCCTCTGCACTGGCTGCACTAGGTGGCTGGCTGCAATGGCTGCACTAGGGTGATTGGTCATTTCGATGTCGAGGCTGTGCTTCTTTTGGGCCGCGCGCTCAGCGGCCGCGCCAAACCTTTCCTTTGCACGGCGGATGCGCCGACGCCTAAGAACCACGTACATGGTGCACCCGATCGCACAGGCGACGTTCGCAACTCCAGCCAGGACCAGGGCGATCATCAGCAAGGATGGGGACGATGGCAAGGCGCCATCGAGTGTCAGAAGCGCTGCCGCCGAATCGCCAACGTTTGGTGGTGGCTGCGGCTCGACGAGCTGAATGGTGGGCGTGCTGAGGACCGTCACTCCAAGCATGGCAGATAGAGACGATGCCTGCTGATCCAAGGTATCTTGAACGCGCGAACGGTCTGCACTCGAAATATAGAAGGACGCGGTGACCGTGAGCGATCCTGACACGATGTTGAGCGTAATCGCAGAGGCTGCGACTCCACTTGCTTGAGCCAGCTGAAGCGTGAAAAGGCTTGCATTGAAAGAGTCGATGGTCTCTGCAACCTGGAAGGTCGCAAGCAGAGATGGCTCCGTCACAGGCGTGGCGAGGGGCGAAGGCACTTGCCACGGCGGAAAGGGCGAGGGCGGAGGAGGGGGCGGGCTTGGTGGAGCTGATGGTAGCGGAGAGGGTGGTGGAGACGGCTCAGGAGGTTCTGGTGACGGCGGTGGCGGTGGAGGCGGGCGTGGCTCGGGAGGGTTGTGCGGGGGCGGCATTGGCGTTGGCGGGGCACTCGGTGACGAATATGGAGGTGGGCGTGGTGGAGGAGGCGAGGGCGGTGGAGGCGAAGGTGGCGGTGGCGGTGGCGGTGGCGGTGGCTGGGGCGGAGGTGAAGGAGGCGGCAGCCTAGGTGGCGGAGGACAGGAGGGCGGCAGCGGCGGCGGCGGCGGCGGCGGTGGCGAAGGCTCTGGTGGCGACGGAGATGGCGGAGGTGGGGGCGGCGGAAATGGATCTGGGGAGGGTGGTGACGAGGGTGGAGGCCGCATCGGTGGCGGTGGCGGCGGTGGCAAGGGCGGAGGCGGCGGTGGTGGCGGCGGCCTTGGAGGCGTCGATGGTGGGCGTGGCGGTGGAGGCAAGGGCGGCCATGGCGAGGGCG
>Ga0210246_101477_pt1 | contig 18082 bp, 14 predicted proteins | sample ChrtobMetaP3_8mM_FD_155469 | JGI IMG/M metagenome (GOLD analysis project Ga0210246, IMG submission 155469) | Chrysochromulina tobin associated microbial communities from unialgal haptophyte culture, Seattle, Washington, United States - P3_8mM | ecosystem: Host-associated > Algae > Haptophytes >...
GGGGGGGGGGGGGGGGGGGGGGGGGGGGGGGGGGGGGGGGGGGGGGCGGCGGCGGGGGGGGCGGCGGCGGGGGGGGCGGCGGCGTGGGGGGCGGCGGCGGGGGTGGCGGCGGCGTGGGTGGCGGCGGAGTGGGTGGCGGCGGAGTGGGTGGCGGTGGCGTGGGTGGCGGTGGCGTGGGAGGAGGTGGCAGCGGCGGCGGCGAGGGTGGCACTGGTGGCGGAGGAAGAGCTGGCGGCGGCGGCGGCGGCGGGCACTCAGTCCCGAAACCGAGCCACCAAAAGCCGCACTGTACTCGGGCGTCGATTATCGGCACGTGGCTCATGGCCTTCATGCCGGTCGACGACTCGACGCTACCCACACTCCTTGGCTGCACTCGCAATGGTGATTCTGATGCTGACGACCATGCCGCCACAGCAGTGGCAGCGATGATGAGGCCGGTGCCTGTGAGTCCGACGAATCTCAACATCGGTGCGCATGAGACAGGCGCATCGTCCGTGGGTGCCAGCGCGACGTACTGCGTCTCGATCGCCGTCGTTGCCATCGCGGCAGAAATCGGCACCCCGCCATTGGAAGGCGGAAAGATGCAAGAGAATCTCCTATCGCGCTGCGTGAATAGACACGTTTCGTCAAATCACCCGACCGTTTCCAGCCGCGGGTTGGTTCGTGGTCTTCAGGAAAGCAAATCCGGACGAGCTAGAATTACGCGCGGCGCCGAGAATGGTTATCCACGACGTGAGCTCGGCCAGTTGGCGCCCGCCCACCGAGGGAACTGCCTACGAGGTGCTCGGCGTTGCACCTTCAGCCGACGCACGCGAGCTCAAGGCGCGCTATTACAAGATTGCGCGTGCGTGGCATCCGGATGTGTCGAAACATTCAGACGCGCCGGTCGTCTTTGCGCGCATCACGCAGGCGTACGAGATCGTCACACACCCACAGCAGCGGCTCGTGTACGACTTCGTACTCGCCAACGAGATCCCGCTCACCACGCCGGATCGCTTCCTGTCTTTTTATGCCACCGCCAATCGGATCGATGCGCTCATTCGGTACCGACACAGCATCGGCTGGGCGATCGCGGGCACTGCCGGCGCGCTCGTGGTCGCTGCGCGGTGGCGAAGCCTGCGGCCTCCGCCCTTGGCAGAGACGGCCGAAATGGCCGATGCGCCAGCGACGCCAGCGGTGCCAGCGACGGCGACAGCTGCGCCACGGCCGAGCGTCGCCGCGGGTGGACTGCTAGGAGCTGCTGGCGGGAGCGGCGTGATGCTGGCGCTCGGTGTGGCAGGAGCGCCCGGCGCACGCTTCACGCTCGTCGCCTCCGCCGCCGGCGCGCTCGGCGGCCGTGCACTGACTGCGTGGCTCGAGGCTCGCGTGGGGCGCATGCGCACGCTCAGCACGCGCACTGTGGAAGCGCTCGCCACCAACGGCCAACCGCTGTGCGAGGCTTCCGGAGCCGCCATCGGCCTCCTACTGCTGCGCCGCGCGAGCCCTGCGCTCCGGCTAGCCGAGGCGCACCTTCGCGCGGCGCGCGTGGCCCTTCTCGGCGCACTCGGTGGCCATGTCGTGGGCAGGCTGAGCGTACACAGTGGTGAAAGTCCTAGGGAGTAGGGACCCCCAGAGTCGGATATTCATAAGTGAGCTGATCCCATGGAACGAAGCGTGCGCGCACTTTGTGAACCGCCGGCAAATGCCCCAAACTTAATTTTATCATTTATGTGCGTTAATTTATGCGACGCGAAGGGCCAAGAAGGGCCTCTGGCGGCCTCGGGCTAAGCCTCGGCGGCAACTCTCCCGGGAAACTGCATTAACTCTCCCATTGGGGCACCTCTACTTCTAGTAGCGTCTAGGAGCCACGGAGTGTCTCCACGGGACCGGTGATCGTGCGTCTAGGGCTCTAGGCCCGTGATTGCGAACATGAACGCAGGGATTCTGGAAGTTTGTGTAGTTGAAAGTCAAGTCAAATCTATACATAAACAACAGACAACCATACGGAAGCCTATCGAATGTGCTCCGGCGGCCAGCAGTGGTGGAAGGGATTGGGCGAAGTTGACAAGAACTTGACTTGACTTGTCTTGAAGTATGTTGAAAAAAGATTTGAAGTCGAAAAACGGGCACATGCACGGAAACAGCAAAGTCGAAGCAAAGATGTCGGAAGGCGAGGCCCCTTTGCTCACGGTGGAGCCTCCCAACGAATATCGGCAAGAAGCGGCGCACATAGGTCACCAGCTGCCACAAGTGCTGATGCCAACGCCATACCTGCCAGCCATGCAAATGCCTCCCAGCGGCCAGCCCATGCCAGCGGGTCAAACCCCTCCGCAGTATGCCACGATCACCGATGCAAACGGCAACCCGATAGTCGTCCAGTATGTTCCGTGGGCTCCGATGGCGCACGCTCCCTCGCAAAACAAGGCGCACGAGGTTGCGCTGCCCCCACAGTCGCTGTCATCATCTGGGGCAGGTGCTTTCCGGCGGCCACTCGCCACACAGCAGCAGTTCGCGATGGTGAATCCCAATCTATTCAACGCCAGTGGCGTGCTGTCGTGGCAACCAATGGGGAATCATGCCGCTATCGCTAATGCGACAGCGGCAGCAGCAGCGGCAGCGGCAGCGGCCGCGGCAGCGGCAGCGGCAGCGGCCGCTGCGGCGGGTGCTCCGATGGCAGCAGATCGGAGCAGTGGCGGCGACGATGGCGGCGCGCCGCTCTCATGGGGAGGAAGTGGCACTGGCGTCCCAAGAACTGTTCCGATGGCCGGATGGCCACAGGAGAGCAGCTACGATCAGACGAAACGCTCCTTGACGGGATTGGATGGCCAGGGGATCGGATGGCAGGTGCGCATGACCAAACGGCCATCTGAGTGCCTCAGATGACCTCTGATGACCTCCGAGTACGCCCCTCATCAGGTGCGGATGACGAAGCGCCCGTGGGACGCCGAAGAGGATGCCGAGCTCACGGCGGTCGTCGCGCGACTCGGGGCGGGCGCGTGGAGCCGCGTGGCGCTCGAGGTGGGTTGCGGACGCTCCGGAAAGCAGTGCCGCGAACGATGGTACAACCACCTCGAGCCGGGCGTCAACAAGGGCGAATGGACGGCAGAGGAGGACTTGCTGATCCAAGAGGGCGTGCGCTTGTATGGCAAGCGCTGGTGCGAGCTCGTCCAGCCGCCCTGAGCGCCATCTGATTGCCTTCTTTTCAGACAAGAGCAAACGTAGGTGACCTCTGATGACCTCCGATGACCTTCGATGACCTCCGATTACGCCCCTCATCAGGTGTGAAATCGTCAAGCTGCTCCCTCCGGGCAGGAGTGACAATGCAGTCAAGAATCGTTACAATTCCAACCTGCGCAAGAACCAGCGTGCAGATGAGCGTGCCGAGAAGATGGCCGAGAAGGAGGCGGCGCGCCTCGAGCGCGAAACAGATAAGGGAGCGGCGAGGGCTGCAGATCTGGGCATTAATCAACGGCAGCGGACCGCAGCAGGGTCTTCTGCCGCTGACCTGAGGGACGATTTTGAAGCCCTCGAGGCTAAAAGTCTCCTCGCCGTCAAGCAGTTCAAGGTTGGCAGCACCGTACGCGTGTCTGACGACAGGCCGAGCGAGGGTGGCGGCGCTGGTCGCAAGCGCATGCGTGCATCAGCCAAGGGCGTGGACGGTGGTGGCAGCTCTTCAACCCCTCAGCCCATCTTGTACGCTGAGAGCGAGATTCTCTTCCCCAAGGGGCAGCAGACCCAGGAGGCCTTAGTACCCCCTGACATTCCGCATCCGACGAGGGGACGGGATGAGGACGAGGTCGAGGGTGGAGAAGTGTTCGTCCTCGAGGCGTTCGCCATCGCGACCTCCCCCTAAGCTGACGAAGCTGACGAACTCGGCTTCGTCTGCTTCGTCAGCTCAGCGCCGGCGCGGCCTCCGAACCGCACGACGGGTTCGGACGCACGTGACGCGCCACAAGCATGGCACATGACACATCGATGTGACTGTGCCGATGTGACGTGGCTCGTGCGGCGTCGCGGCGCGCCGCGCACCTGTCCGCGATCTCCGATGGCGCTCGCGCTGGCCGCCCCCGATGTGCGTCATCTCGAAGGAAGTAGAGCGTAGAGCGGCATGCTGTCGGCATTACTACCAACTACCATCCGCGTCCCGTCCCCGCTGTTCGGCCCCGGCGGAGGCAAGATTCCGCATTCGCGAGGCGTAACTATAAGAGACCGCCCCCGCGCCGCGCCGACCGAACGGTTACGCGGCACACCTTGGTACGCGGCGCGCGCGGGCGCGCGGTGTCACACTGGAGAGAAATATCACGTCAGTTGGGAGAATAGAACAGTGTAGATTTAGCATGAATTTGCGCCAGACCTTCCGGTTACTGACCTTGATGTGCTTGACGATTTAACTTCATCGCGACCCCGTTTGCCGTTAGGACCCGGCCTGCCAGAGCTTCACTGCGCCATCGTCTCCACATGATGCTAACCACCCCGCGCGCTCCGTACTTGCCGCTTGGGGTCGCGTCGGTCGCCAGCTAACCGAATTGACGTCTCCAGCATGCGCATCGGATTGAATCCCGATCAACTCGAGCTGGCTCTCGCCGCCGTTCCCGCCCTCCGTGCCGCTGCCGAAGTGGGCGCGCAGCAATCCGATGGCATTGTCGCCGGAGGCGGTGGCGATGTACCCCAAGCCGCTCGCCTCCGGTGCCCAGCTGACCGCGTAGACGGCACGCTCGTGCACGTCGGCCGCGGTGGCGGCGAGCACGTACCCGCACTCGCCCGTTAGGTCGCGCCAGAGAGAGACCGAACGGTCGTCCGAACATGAGACCAGGCCACGCCCGTCAGGCGAGAAGGCGAGGCACCACACCGTGGACTGGTGGGCGCTCAGCGTGGCGAAGCATCGCCAGTCGTCGTCGTTGGGCGCGTAGAGCTTGAGCGTGTCGTCGTACGAGGCCGACGCGAGCACCTCTTGCTGTGGGTGCCACGCGACCGCCTTGACATCCGCAGCATGCGAGTGCAGCACAGCGGCAACCTCGTACTCCTCCTCCTCGGCCTCCCAGATGAAGACGCTTCTGTCGCGGCCGCACGTGGCAAGCATGGTGCCCGACGCGGCCCAGCTCACGGCCTTGACCTCGTTCTCGTGACCTTCGAGCGACGCTACGCAGTCAAAGTCTCCGTCATTGTACTCCCACACGGAAGCCATGCCGTCGAAGCTGCACGTAGCCAAGTACCGTGCATTGGGCGACCACTCGCACCAGCGGATCGTGCGCTGGTGCGCGTCCTCCAGGACTGCGACGCAGTGCCACGCGGCCGCCATCGCCGCTGCGGTCGGCGCGGGCAGCGCCTCGGCAGAGAGCGCCCACAGCCGGATGGTGCGGTCTTCGCCACATGTGGCAAGCAAATCTCCTCGCGGATCCCAGGCGAGGTGCCACACGCGCGGCTCGGCGTGGCCGGTGAGCGTGCCGAGGAGCTTGATGAACTGGGAGGCTGGCTGCGCCTTTTCGGTACTCTGAGCGACCGCGTCGCCCTCCATTTGCACTTGTGAACCTGTGATCGGAGTGATCCTACTATTGTAGAGCTGTGAAGTGTAAGGGGGATCTCTGACCCTGGTTCCCCACTCCCACGAAATCGCCCACGTACGACGTTCAGTGCCACAAAGGAACACACCCGATCCACCGGACTGGCACGACATGATTCGAGACGCGACCCGCACAAGCCGGAAGCCGCGGCAGGTCGCATTGACGTCACACGAGCACGATGTGGTGCTCAGTTTCGGCTCAGTTTCGGCTCGATTGGACCGGAGGACCGCACACTCAGGCAAGATCAAGAGCTGCACCCGCTGCGCCGATGCCCGTCTCCGAAAAGACGAGCCACGCGGCGCCGATGGCCGCGCAGTCGGGGCCGAGGGACGAGCGCACAATGCGGCACTTGCCTCTGGTGGCCGGCAGCGTCGAGGCATCAACGGCCGCCTCGATGCCCTCATATAGCTCGGGCGTGGACGATAGGCCACCGCCGAGAACGATGACGCTCGGGTTATAGAAGGTCACCAGATTCGCAAGGCCCGCGGCGAGGTCAGCGCGGTAGGCAGTCCACGCCGCCTTCGCCATCGCGTCACCCTCGCGCATGCGTTGCACCACGCTGCGTGCGTCGTCCAGGCTGATCGCCGCCTCTGACCCTCCCAACGCTCGCCAGTGTCGCACCAGACCCGCCGCTGAGGCATGGCACTCAAAGCAGCCGGAGTTGCCGCAAACACATTTGAAGGCGTCGGTGCCGGAGCGCATCACGTGGTGCCCAAAGTCGCCCGCATCGAAGGTGCACCCATCGAAAAGCACACCTCGGCGGCTCTGGCCGCCATCGTGGATGAGGGCACCACCGATCCCGGTGCCTAGCGTGAGCATCGCCATCACTGAGTGCTCCCCGCTCGCGCCGACGCCAAAGTGGCGCTCGGCAAGTGCTGCACACCGACCGTCGTTGCGGATATGAACCTTGTCCAACTTTGTGAGCTCGCGTACTGTAGAGGGCTTGTCGAGATCGTTGCCATCCGCTGCGCGGTCGAGCACCAACGCAGCCAAATCGACGGGCTCGAGCCACCCAAAGTTAGGCAGATAGCGCGCGAGGCCCTTGTTCGGGTCCACGTTCCCAGGGACTGCGATTCCTACACCCGCGAGCGGCAGGCAATCCGGGAACTCCTTGCTTGCATGCCGCCACACGTTGACAATGCACGTGGCCAGCGCCGCCCCAATCAGGTCACGCGAGCCACGGCTCTCCGCGGAGAGGCTTTCACCATGACGTGCGTGCACAATGCCAGCTGGGTCTACCAGCGCCGCCAGAACGTGCGTACCGCCAAGATCGACCCCGATGGCCAAGACTTGCGGGTGCGAAGGCGCCGACATGCGACGACCCGACCGAATCTCGTGGTCATCTCTGATACTCTGATCATGTTTTTACACATCCAAGCCGCCGACGCCCAAACCATCCTCAACGCCGCTAGCGCGCGCATGCTCCGCGTCTCATATGGGGTCATGTAAGGTGTGTGTATTCTGAGCGGGCAGTAACAGTGCCGTAGCACCGGTTTCTGTCGCGTCTGTCGTGTTAACGTTCAAGTCAAGTCAAGTCAAGTCTATACATAAACAACAGACAACCATACGGAAGCCTATCGAATGTGCTCCGGAAGCCAGCAGGGGAGGACGGGAGTAGGCGGAGATGACGGAGGGGGGTCCATAATGAGGTGACACGTCATAGATGCTGACATACGTGCCCTCGGAGAAGAAGTAGGTGAGAAGTAACGGGCCGATCTCGAGCCGATGAGCGCCACTCTTACGCCGAAGAGGAAATCGGCTCGAGATCGACCGTGGCGTCAAGCATAAGACTTGACTTGACTTGACTTGTTAACGTTCACATCTCTGATCACAGGTCGATTTCAAACGTGAGTTGAATCCCAATTTTATTGGTGCGCTGCAAAGGCGCACGCGGCCGGGAGGGCCGCGAGACCCCAAAGATTTCTACTGTAAGATTACTAATGTACTGAACATCCTATTAGCTTACAATTGTAGTCTACTTCGGCTACCTGTGAACGCTGTGTACGCCGCCGCAGCGAGAAACCAGGACTTGACTTGACTTGACTTGACTTGACTTGACTTGACTTGATCCAAAAAGCGCCCCCGCCACTTGATGAGTCCCGAGGGACCCGAGGGCCGTCCAGCGCGTCCAGCCGAAGACAAAGAACGAAGACATGGAGCTGCCTCGAGTAAATGCAGCCGCATCGAATGCTCGCGCATGCGAGCACACGCTCGCTCTCTCGTCCTCACCGTGTTTCTTCTCGCTGACCGTGTGTGTACGCTTCGTGGTCATCGCAGGGCGCATCAAGAGCGCCGGAGTTTGACAGCTCGCCCGACATGGGTGGCTTCACCATCTCTTTTTTTCTGCCATTCGTTGCGGACGATCTGTACAATGAGCTCCTGTCCGAGTTCCCGCTTGGTTCCTCGCCCAATGTCACGTTCACCATACTGCGCAGCGGCTATTCGGGCCCTGTGATCTCGCCCGGCTGCGTGCGCAAGGTGACCTTCCCGGCACCTTACTTTGGCGAGACCATCTCGGAGCTGACGGTCGCCGAAAAAGGGACAGCCGGCAGCAAATCGACGATCGTGTGGCGGCAGCTCACCTCGTCGACGCGGCTCAATCTGCTCGGCCGCGACGGCATCCCTCCCGAGTACATCGTCACGCTCGAGGGCAGCACGGGCGGAACACTCGTGCGCATACGCTACAACTTTCACAAGACGGACATGAAGGGGCCGCTCTTCTTCCTGTCATACTGCATGCCGTCGCTGCTGCAGTTTCAACTCTCCTTGAACATTGTCGACGTGTGGCATGCTGAGATGGTTCGCCGGCAGCACCTCCCGCAGGAAAAGCCCACCTTTATTGACCTGCCTGGGGATAAGAGCGAGGAGAAGAGCATCCGGCTCAAGGCACTCCAGCAGCCTACGCATCCGTGCGCGAGGTGTCTCGGCGGCGGCGCCTGAGCGAAACGTTAGGGCAGATTAGGGAGATTAGGGCAGATTAGGGAGATTAGGCGCTCCGATTCCGATTGCGCATATTTGGGGAGACTGCGGTCGCGGCTCAGAGGGCGGACCGGACGCGCCGGGCCGCGGGAGCTGAGAACCGACCGCCTTCCAACCGACAACGTGACCGGCTGACGCCGCGCGTGGACTTCGCTCCGCGTGATCAAGGGAGAAGGGAAACCCGGTCGCGGCCCGTAAAAATACCGGCCCCTCACCGTTGTTAGTCCGATTCAAGTCACTTGACCTCGCTAGTCGAACGGATGCGAATAACGCGGCTTATTACACGAAAAGCGCGCCCGGAACACACCCGGAATGTTGGGACGCTTCGTCAACTCCCTTTACCCTTACACACACCCGACGCCCCCAGATCTTTGAGGAGTTCACACCCTTGGTAATTGCAAACCCCCAAAGAGGCGCTTGGCCGGCACAGCAAGGCCCAAAGCCTCGTGGTCGCCTTGATGGAGTATGGAGACGAGTATCGGCTTGATGGAGCATCGAGGGCGTAGCTTGGTGGAGAACCGTGGGCGTGACCCCCAGGCTGGACGCCTAGTTGTACAGGAAGGGGAGGCCGGTGATGAGTTTGTCGAGGCCGTCGAAGCCGGGCGAGACGAAGTTCTGCGAATCGTGGCGCAGGAGCTCGAGGGAAGCGAGCATGGCGATGCGGCCGTGCTGGAGCTCGCAGAGCTTGCGGCGCTCCAACTCCTCCTCGTCGAGCTGGGGCTTGCCAATGCTGAAGTCGCCGAGGACACCCCAGTAGTCGACGGCGCCGATGAGGAAGACCATCTGCAGCCAGCCGAGCGACGGGATGGCGTTGATGGCGGCGACGCCGTTGGGGATATCGGCGAAGGCGACGCCCGGGGCGATCTCGCCGGGGAAGCGGTAGAACTCCGGCACGACGTAGCCGAGGACGCAGAGCTGCGCCACGCGGCCGTGCTTGAGCTCGGCCGTGCGGTACTGGGCGAAGGTATCCTCGTCAATGTCTGTGGAGAGGCCGAGGGGGTCAAAGAATCCGGTGGGAGCGATGACGCCGAGCTCGTTCTCGTACGTCATCGAGATCGGGCGCGAGCGCATGACCGGGGCCTGGAAGGCCTGGACGGAGGCGGCGAGAGCGACGATGGCGGACATTTCTTTTGATTGCTGCGAGCGAGAGAAGAAGAGGATGCGTGAACATCATGAAGGCATTTGACCAAGGCGTGCTGTCACAGGCGGTCTTGCGCGCGCGCGTGAGCTGCAAGTAAGGTGAACGGCCGGCTTGGAGATGTGCATGGCAGCCGCGCGCCCGTGTTGTGCACGCGGCGAAGCCACGGCACTGCTTGCGTTGCAAGGTGAAGCATCATCTCACATGAGGTGCGAAAATGAGGGAGAGCGAGGAGATGCGAATTGAGAATTTAATTTACGACGCGCCATGAAAGGCAAGTGGAGTCAACTATAGTCATGTTCATTGGGAACGCAGTCCGACAGACGAGGCGCGGACGGCCTTATTTTTCGATCGCGATCGATTTTCGTTTTTTTATCCGTTCATTACGGCTCGCACCCACCAGCAAACAACATGCTGTGCGCACATCGGACATCGCCGGCGGCGCTCGTCACCAATTCGACAGTCTGCCCGTAGTGGTTAGCGGGGCACACCCTAAGGCTCGACGCGTTCCGCGCGCCCCCAGCGCCCAGGATCCCCAACACGTCACAGAGAGCGACACCGCACGCGCGCACGAGCCTGCGGACGTGCATGTCGCACTGCTGCCGCGGACGTAGCAGCACCTTACAGCGTCTCACCGATCGGGAAGACCGGGTTGCCAGTCAGCGACTCGTGGATCACCATACCCGTGATGCCCATCATGGCAGCGCGGCCGTTGTTGCGCTCGGCGTTGAGCTTCCACGTGCGGCCGAGGAAGAGCTCCTCCTTGCCCACCTTTTTCGTCGAGCCGTCGCCCAGCCACACATCGTAGCCGTCGGGGTAGCGCGCCCACCAATATCCCGCCGGGACTACATCGCCAGGCTCCTTTGCCGGATCCTGCTTAAGGAAGTTAATCTCGCAGAAGGAGATGAAGAGGATGATCTGGAACCAGGCGGCGGTGGGGAGCGCGGCCCACGACGCGATCGCGCCGCCCGGAATGTCCGAGAACTTGATGTTGTCCGCGACGGACAGGTAACCCGGCCAGCGAGCGCCCGAATAGGTGGTGATGACGCCAAGGAAGGCGGCCATTGCCAGGCGGCCGTGCTTGATCTCCATCTCCACGAAGCGGCGGTAGCGGGCGGGGCCCTGCTCGCGGATCTGCAGCGGATCCCAGCGGCCGAGCGGCGGCAGCACGCCAACCTCGTCGTACTTCGGAACGAAAGTGTTCACCTCGTTGTACGACTTGCCGGTCACATCAATGAAGGTCGGGCCCGTCTTCTTGGCCGGACGCGGGACAGCCTTCTTGGCGGCCGGCGCCTTCTTGGCGGCCTGCGCCTTCTTGGCGCCCGGCAAGACGCCCGGCGGCGCCTTCTTGGCCACCCCCTTCTTCCCGCGGAAGTTGACGCGCGGGTCAGCGGTCACATCACCAGCGAAGAACATCTGCGGCGCCGCGGCGCGCATGCACTGCGGCTGCGGCATGATCTGGGAAACCAGGCCCGAGGAAGCAATCATCGAGAGCGAAAGCATGGCTGGGATCTGCGCAATGGGGCGGGTTGACGCTTACTCGTCAGCACGAAGCGAATTCTAAAGGCAGCGAAGGGCTCGTCTGGAACAAGGCAGCAGAATCGCAGCACGCCTCGGCTCAAAGGCCACCGCCGCTGGCGCCTCTGGAGAAGCGCGTGGCACCAGAGCGTTGGCGTGCACGCCATGCCCGCAGGCACGGCTGCTCCGCAGCTCGGAGCTCGCAGCAGGCAGCACAACAGCACGCAAGGCCGAAGTGGCGCACCGTCGCGAATTAGATCGTCCGACGAAGGTGATCTCTTGCAATCTCTTCGCAATGCCAAATTGAAGTATGAACGTAAAAGGTCCGCCGAGGTGTCGGGGGGAGGGTCCAAATACGCTACACGCGCTACTATTTTGGTGTGAGCAACTACGGACTGAACAGGAACTAGACTCTAGAGACGCGCGGGGGCGGTTCAACACCTGACCAGCCTCCCTGCCACAGCCGCGAGCGTGAGCGCGAGCAGCATTGACGCCATCCCCGCTCGGTGGCGGCCGCCGGGCGGCGCGGCGCTGAGCATGCCGCCATCGCCGGGCCCACCCTCGCCAAAGATGTCGAGCGTCGCTTGCTGACGCGGCGGCGAGGAAGCTGGAGCAGGCGGGTTGACCCTCTGCGGAATTTGCGGAATGACGAGCCGGCAATAGCCGTCGGCCACGTCGACGTGCACAAGGCGTGGCGCGTACAGGTCGGTCGGCGGCGGCGCGCTCACGCCGGGCGGGCGTGCGGGCGGCAGGGGCGGCGGCGCTGGCGCGCTCGGACTCGCCGAGCCGATCAGGACGACGAGTTGCAGCGACTGCGCGCACGCGACGCCATCGTTCAGGACGGCAGGGCGGCCGAGGGCGCGGCTCTGGTCCATTACCTGGGAGAAGCGCACGGTGGCGCCGCCTGCCTGTGGCAACACGACCTCCGTACTCCCCCCCGCTGGCAGCGACGCACTCGCGTTAAAGAGCAGCGCCGTGCTGAGTAGAGCGCGCGCCGTCAGTCCGGGCAACGTCGCGCTGGTGCTGGTGCTGGTGCTCACCGTACCGCTCCGAGCACGCAGCTCGTTGATGACGAGCAACCTCACCGTGGACGCCGCTACCTGTGCACGGGACGAGCCCTCGTCCGCCACGCGCCAGCGCAGGGCGCTGGCACTTCTGCTGCTGACGAATCCGCAGCTGGCACTGCCGCCGCCGCCGCCGCTGTCGCCCGTGCTGCGCTTGAGAAGGAGCACGTTGCGGGCTTGATTGTGGATCGTGACGCAGTAGATGGGGCTGAGTGGCACGAAGGGCGGCTGCGTCGAGAGCACGCGTGCAAATATGTTGCCCACGGCCACATCGGCGATGGTCACCGCGCCAAAGCCGAGCACCGCCGTCCGGTAGTTGAGAGCGAGTAACGACGGTCCCCACTCGAGCCGAACCGCCTCGGTGCTAGGCTCGACGTTGAGCATCGCGAGCGAGGACGAGGCGCCCGCGTCGACGACGGAGGCGGGGAGCGAGCACGCCGAGCTCGTGCCATCGATGCGCATGAGAACTGGGTCAAAGAGGTCGAGGTGGGAGAGGGTGCCCACGAGCACGATCGCGTAGGCGGCGCCCTCGCAGAGAGTCGACAGGTCTATCCTAACATGGGTCGAGGCGGTGATACCGGGCATGATGAAGGAGAGTTTGAGCAGCTGAGCCGCCTGATGAGGTGCCACTAGCGGGTGGTCGAAGGCGGCGAATGAGCCCACTGCGACGCTCATCAGCTCGATGTCGTCATTGGCCACGACGGTCGCGTTTGGCATGGATAGCGCCGCATGCGAGAACAACAGCCGAAAGTGGAACGGCGAGATCGCCGCCTCAGGCGCGGCGGATTGCTGCATGCGCTCGATGCGCAGGCCGCCGCTGACGCTCGACATGACGCCCATAACGTTACGCCGCTGCGTGTGCACCATCAGCCGGTGCATGCTGATGAGGCTCGATCCCGTAGTGCTCTCGACTGCTACCCACAACTCACCCGGCTGGCGGACGGTACGCACGCCGACCCCCATGTAGAGAAGGTTGCCTGTGCGCGTGAGCCGCGCGCGCGGCATAAAGGGCGAGACGCCGAAGGCGCTTACGAGCGTCGTGTTGGGCACCGCGTTGTACACGCTCAGCTCCGCATCGAACCTTGAAGCTGGGCCCGCGAGCTGTGCCTCGGTGTAGGAGCACCTGGTGGGGCCAGCACCGTCGAGGCGCAGCACCTGCATGCAATCCGTCGCAATCAGCCGCAATCAGAGGCAATTAGAGGCAATCAGGCACCGTCGAGGCGCAGCACCTGCATGCAATCCGTCGCAATCAGCCGCAATCAGAGGCAATGAGAGGCAATCAGGCACCGTCGAGGCGCAGCACCTGCAGCGGCAGATTGTCCGCAGGGCTGCCGATGAGGTAGAAGGCGGTGGTCGCCATCTCGCACGTCGTTCCCCACAGGTCCGTTGGCGGCGAGGGCTCGGCGGCGATGCCCGACGTCGGTGTCGCAAAGGTGATGCCGACAGGGCTGGACATGTCGCTGATCGTGAGCAGCCGCTGCTCGATCTTGATGGAGGTGCCCGCGCTCACGGTCGTGACGATCGACTCGCCGTTGGCGATGATCTGCGCCGACGCACCCACGCCGATCGCCGCATGCCGGAAGATGGTGCGAAAGTTGCCCGGCTCGATCTCGCCAAGGCCCTGCTCGTTGATCACCTGAAAGCGGCTCGTGCAACCGGCGACGCTGCCCTGAGAGATGGCCGCGCCTATATGATTGCGCCGCTGCATCGAGAGGTACACGCGCGTCGGCGCCCGGAGCTGCGATCCATCGTTCGGGTTGATGATCGATATGTCGAGGTACAGCACGTCGCCGGCAAGTGTGACGTAGAGCTCGCGTCCGTAGCGGAGGAAGAGCTTGCAGCGCGGCGGATTGGGCACGCGGTATTCGATAGGGCAGCTCAACTGGCCAGCGGAGCCCGATCGCGCTTCGTCAGGGAACTGCAACTCGATGGCCTGCAGGGCGCTGCACGCAGCCACGTTGAAGAAGGAGAGGGTCGTGTTGCTCGGCGGCGCAGGTGGCGAGGGCGGCGGTGGACCACGTGGCGGCGAGGGCGGCGGCGGCGGGAAGATGATTCTCGGGATGCTCTGAGCGACACTGAGCGGGGAGCTGGCGAGGAGCAGAATGGACGAGCGTTGAATCGCCATTGGCCCCATCACTTGTAATACATGTCATGTACGAAATATGGGCCCAGGGGGCGAGCCGCGAGGGCTGGGGACCCGCTTTTCTTTTCGTCTCTCTATACAAAAACTTGCACACGGACCCGGTCAGGAGCGGAAACCGCGGACGCCACCTACGGACGCCTCCCACGCAGCCGGGCGGATCGGCGGCGGGCGCAGGCCTGCGGCGCACGCCGCAGCCGCGCCGACATCGGTGCGAGGCAGCAGCCTCTGCGGGGAGGCGACGATGGCGGGGCGCGGCGCGTGGAGACTAGATGGCGGGGCGCGGCGCGTGAAGACAATCGCGCCATCGTCGCCTCCCCCGGTTCTGCTCGGACGTCGTCCCCACATCGCCTTGCACAATGCGCTGACGCTTCCTTTTACTACCGTCCCCGTCGGGGCGGCGTTGGAGACGCCGGCGGCATCGAACCTGCGTGCACCGACGCGCCCGATGGCGCGCCTCCCCCGTGGGGAACGCAAAGACGCACTCGACACCGTCGCATGACGACGGTGTCGAGCACGAGTAGCTTCCGCCGCCGCCTCCTCCGTGGGTGTCAAGCCGCAGGCCGAGGCACCACATTCGGCGCCGGTTGCGCCGCGCGGCGCGCGGCGTCGGCGCCTTCGCCGCCGCACCTGCACAGCACGCGCGCGCACTCAGCGCCATCGTGCTGCGGGCACGAGCTGGCCCGCAGCTTGGGAATCCGAGCGCAGCTCCTCCGTAGCGCGCGCGCGTCAAGGCGCGCGGCGAACGGGGCGCGCGCAGGTCGATGGCAAATGGAGAGATTCTCGGGAGCAGCTCTGCTCTCCGACGCGCCTGGAGCCGGCCGCAGCGGTGCGGAGGCGCGCATCGTGCGGAGGCAAAAAAAGGTCGCACGGAGCACGAATTAAAGGGGGTCCGAGCCAGTACCCTGAAAGGCTGCTGCGCTCGCCTTTTTCAGGGTCCCCAGGATAACCATGGAACATGTATTCAACGTCATGCAAACTTGGTCCTGCCGTGTGTCTGATGTCAAGTCAAGTCTAAACATAAACAACAGACAGTTTTCAACGTCATGCAAACTTGGACCTGCCGTGTGTCTGATGAAGGTCGACAGATGAATGCACATGTGCATGGTCAGATAAGAGGTATCGGCAGGCTTCGCCATATGTCGGCGAGCAACGTGGCTGAGGCCCTTCCCTTTCTCAATGACGCGCGCGCAAACGTGCGCGAGGTGGCGGCCGTGGGCCTCGCGAGCCTCACCTCGACGTCGGAGCCTCACCTCGACGAGTACGACGCCGACGATCGCAGCCGTGCCGTCGCGTGCCTGCCATCCGCGGGCCCGAGGGAGTCGGTGCCGCCATTCATATCCAAGCTCTATGACATCCTCTCCCATTCGAACGTTCCGACCGACACCATCAGGTGGGGCGCCAATGGCGACACGATCGTGGTGACCGATCAGGAGCGTTTTGCAACTGAAGTGCTGCCGCGCTATTTCAAGCACAACAACATCCGCTCGTTCGTCCGGCAGCTCAACAGCTACCGATTCCAGCGCTGCCGACCGGCCGCGGACGAAATGGGTGAGCACGGCCGGCTCGAGTTTTACTTGCCGACCTTCCGAGCCGGTCGCAAGGACCTGCTCTGCTACTGCACGCGCGGCAACGTGCCGCAGAGGCTGCCGCCTGGGATGTCGTGGTCGCCGCTGCCGCTCCACGTCGAGGCCCGGGCGTCGACGGCCTCCGCCCCCGCCCCCATCAGCCTCCCAGATGATACGCTTGCTCTATCGAAGGAGTTAATAAGCGTGCAAGAGGCCATCGCCATGCTTGACGCGCAGGTCAATCGGCAAGCAAGCGAGATGCAAGGGCGCGTCGGCATGCTCATTGACCTCCTCGGACTACGACCGCCGCCGCCTAACGTGCCTGCCGAACCCTTTCCCGCCGAGCCTGCCCCGCGGCCGCGGCATGGGCCGCAGATGGGGTTGCGGCACGCAGCGCCCCCGCATGCGACGACCCCGCATGCGCCGCAACCGCCGATAATGGCGCTCGCCGACCTGCCCCCATCCGCGGACCTCGGCTCGCAGCCGTGCACGATGGGCAGTTGACCTGAAACCAGAAGGCGGGCTCCGTCTTGCCAAAGCCGCTTGGCATGGCAGCAGGACGCCCGGCTCGCTCAGTATACCGAACGAACGAACGGTCCCGATTGCGCGATGTGTCCATGAGTGTGGTGGTAATCTTGGAGTAATAATGCCACAGCCAATACTCCCAGATGAACATTATAGGCATCGTCGACGAGCTTCGACGGCAGCTGAGAGCTCGGATTTGTTTGCCCCGCGCCCGTCCACGCCATCCCGATGCCGTAGCGTGCTTGTGCTCCCTCAACCCTCATTCTTCGCCGGGCCCTCCGCCCAGGTGGCGCCGGCGCAGCTGGTCGCGGCGCTCCGCCTCTTCCTTGGCCTCCGCTAGCCAGTCGTCAGCGTCTACGCCTCCGTCGACCGTGACAATCGGTGTCCACTCGAGCGCCTCAGCCTCTGAACGCACCACGGGGGCGCCGGGCTCGATGGCGGGCTGGGCGGCCGCGCCCGTCAGGCGCGCCGCGAGCAGCTGCTCGCGCACCGCGATCGCCACCGCTCCCTCGAGATCAGGTAGGCCGAGGTCCGCGCAGAGCTGCCGTGCAAACTGCTCGGGGGTTGGCTCTGTGCGGCTCGTGTCCCATATGACGTGGTCGCGCAACTCGACGCCTGACTCATGCTCCACGTGCAGCTCGAGCGCCACCACGCCGCCTCCCGCGCTCGAGGGGCCGCCGCCGCTGACGCCGCCGACGCCGCCGACGCCGCCGACGCCGCCGACGCCGCCGACGCCGCCGACGCCGCCGACGCCCCCGCCGCTCTCGGCTGCAGCATCCTGGGCTGCTATTGCCTCCTTGCCAGCCTTCTTGAGCTGTGCGGCGATGGCCTCCTCGAAGACGGCAGGTAGGCCGACCTCGACGCGCGTGTGCTTGGCGAAGGCGTCGGCCGTCGCGGCGCTCTCGTGCGCATTCCACAGCACGGTCTCCGTGTACGTGTGCTCCACGCTCGGTGAAAGCTTGCTGCCGTCTATGTCGAGTCGCACGAGCACAAGGAGCTCCGCCGCTGGCGAGACGGGGTGGAACGTTTCGCGGAGCTGCTCGCCGATGGTGTTGAACGCTGGGGTGCTGGGAAGCGTCACCGGCTCGGCTGCCGTCGCTGCAGCCACCGCCGCGCGCGCCCTCGCTTTTGTCACCTCGTCGATCGCCATTTGCACGACCGGCGCCACCGGTTGCGGCTTATACGGCTCCGGCTCGGCCGGCGTGTCCGGCGGCAGCGGCGGCGGCGGCGGCGGCGGCGGTGCGGGCGGCGGCGGTGCGGGCGGCGGCAGAAGCGGCGGAGGCTGGTCCGCGCGCTTCTTTTTATACGTCGACATCAATGTTGTGTTCGTCGACACCTACCAGCTTAATCGGGGTTAAGGCCATCTTCTCTTCACGGCGCCGTAACAGCGCCTCAAAGGCCCGTTCCGATGCTACCGTACTGTTCACCGGAACCATACAGGACATTGGTAAGCTACAGGGCCGGAAATACGAGCGCCAGGATCAACCCGATCACTAGATGTGACGCGATAGGATCGTGGCGCGGAACGAGTTCAGGCCATGTTCTTGTGCGCATGTGCCACGGCTACCTGATCGCCCTCCCGACGCTTCAACGGCCGCTCCTGCTGCTAT